>TARA_R110002049_G_scaffold3795_5_pt1 | contig 160600 bp, 134 predicted proteins | sample TARA_R110002049 | Tara Oceans TARA_R110002049 (sample SAMEA4396941) | marine metagenome | biome: Polar Biome; feature: [SRF] surface water layer (ENVO:00010504); material: water (ENVO:00002006), including particulate matter (ENVO:01000060) such as... | depth 5 m | reverse complement strand
ATTATATGTCATTGCATAAATATGTTTGTCGTCTGAACTAATATTGTGTAGGGTATAATTTGATAATACTTTCTTCCAATCTTTCTGTCCAATAGGCGAAGTAAATGCACCTTGAGTGGTGCCAATATATATGTTTCCATCAAATTCCGTAATCCCATTTACTTGCATAGTATTATTAGCAAATTCATTTTCCCAAATAGTATTATTTGCTCTTAAAGAGAATAAACCAGCATTTGTGCCAACAAATAACTTATGTCCTATATTTTGAAACCTTCTAATAGTTAAATTGTCCAATCCTTCATTCACTTGCTCCCAATTTTCGCCCCTATCTTTTGTATAATAGACTCCACCTAATTGAGTTCCTACGTAAATATTATTTTTAAATAAGGCTATTGACGTAGGATTATTTTCTATTATTACGTTGTCAGTTTGTATGCTTTCCCAAGCGTTATTCTGAAAATCGAATGTATATACGCCATTTGCTTTTGATAAAATTCCAATTGTGTTTTCATTAGTTGCAATGGAACTAATCGTTGTTGATTCGGGAAGACCATTATTCTTATTTATCCAAGTTTCTCCATTATTTTCTGAAAAATAGACTGCTTCTGGAAGATTTTTCAATTCAAGAATATCAATCAGTTCAACTCTATACAATAGTGTAGAATCGGGATTTGGAAAAGTGTGTTCACCTTTTCTTTTACTTAACTCTGGCGGAACGATTAATTTTTTTATTTCTCCTATCTTCATTCCAACTAATGCTTCATCTACTCCTGCGATTGCTTGACTTCCACCGACTAAAACTTTAACAGGGTTTGGTAGAGTCCTCGAATCAAAAAGTAACGAATCATTCATATATGACATTGTTTCGTGTATGATTACCTCTTGTCCAACTTTTGCCGATTCTCCGTTTCCTTCTCTCAGAATTTTATATTTGAGTCCCGTTGATGTTTCGGTAAAGCTTTCATATTTGGCTTTTTTGTTTGAATTACAATTTAAAGTAATAACACTTAAAAAAAGTAATATCAAAAAGCTTGAATTCATATTAGGATTTTTGTTCATCGATTGTCATTTTTTTCAGGTTGCACATAACGTGTTATATAGTAACCTTTGTTACCGATATTCCGTAAATAAAGCGGGATATGGTAAATTTTTGTTACTGTCATCTTGTAAATATAGTTAAATTTTCTTACGTAAATACGCAATAAAAAAATCCCAATAGAAACTATCGGGATTTTAATATTATTGTCATTGCGAATCATGTTTTCGGACGTGATGGCCTGTGCTGAGCAAAGTCGAAGCATGCAATCTGTTTATAATGTATTGTGAATTGATTTTCAAGAGATTACTTCGTCGTGCCTCCTCGTAATGACGTTATTATTCCTCAACCAAAACCCAATCCCCCTTAGCCAATAAATGTTCGGCTTGCTTAAATTTCATGGTTTTGTTTTCACCATTAATCACATGCTTAATGGTCACTTGGTCATTACGTCCAATTTTCGGGCGGTCGCGCACAATGGTTTCCACAACTTGTGGCTGGCGTTGGGTATTTCCTGCGGCTCTATTTTGAGCAGAACGCTCATCCAGATTAGGGATTTCGTCTTTTTGAACGTTCAGTTTTTCTTGCTTGCGTTCTCTCGCTTCTTGAATGGTGTTTTGTGTTTCTTGAGGCAATTCGCCTTTAAATAAGAACGAAATCACTTCTTTGTTCACTTGGTCAATCATGCCTTTAAACAATTCAAAAGCTTCAAATTTGTAAATCAAAAGCGGGTCTTTTTGCTCGTGAACGGCCAATTGAACCGATTGTTTCAACTCATCCATTTTACGTAAATGCGTTTTCCAAGCATCATCAATAATGGCCAATGTGATGTTTTTTTCAAAATCGGTCACCAATTGTTTTCCGTTGGTTTCGTAGGCTTTTTCAAGGTCGGTAACCACGTTCAGCGTTTTGATGCCGTCTGTAAAAGGCACCACAATACGTTTGAATTTATCGCGTTGCGTTTCATATACATTTTTAATCACAGGGAATGCGATATCTGCATTTCGAGTCATTTTTTCCTTGTAATGGTCAAACGCTGCTTTGTATATTTTCGATGTGATGTCTTGCGCTGATAACTTCCCGAATTCGACTTCGGTAATAGGCGAACTCATAGAAAAATAACGAATCAGTTCAAATTCGAAGTTTTTGTAATCACTAGCGGCTTTGTTGGTTTCTGCAATACCTTCTGACGTATCAAAAATCATATTTGCTAAATCGACACGTAAACGTTCTCCATGTAAAGCGTGTTTTCTACGTTTGTAAACCACTTCACGTTGGGCGTTCATCACATCATCATATTCCAATAAACGCTTACGAACCCCAAAGTTGTTTTCCTCCACTTTTTTCTGGGCACGTTCAATGGATTTTGAAATCATGGAATGCTGGATCACTTCGCCTTCCTTCAATCCCATTTTATCCATCATTTTGGCAATACGCTCACTACCAAACAAACGCATCAAATTATCTTCCAATGATACGTAAAATTGCGAACTTCCAGGGTCTCCTTGACGTCCGGCACGACCACGTAACTGTCTGTCCACACGACGTGAATCATGGCGCTCTGTACCTACAATGGCCAAACCGCCCGCTTTTTTAACGGCATCCGATAATTTAATATCCGTACCACGACCCGCCATATTGGTAGCAATGGTCACTTGGCCAGTTTTACCAGCTTGGTCAACAATTTCTGCCTCTTTTTTATGCTGTTTGGCATTCAAAACGTTGTGCGATATTTTTCTAAGGGTTAACATTTTGCCTAATAACTCACTGATCTCTACAGACGTTGTACCAATAAGTACAGGACGACCGGCTTCTGCAAGTTGTGTCACATCATCAATAACGGCATTGTATTTTTCACGTTTGGTTTTATAAACCAAATCTTCTTTATCCTGTCTGGCAATAGGGCGGTTGGTTGGTATTTCAACCACATCCAGTTTGTAGATTTCCCAAAATTCGCCAGCTTCGGTAACCGCAGTACCCGTCATACCAGATAATTTACGGTACATTCTGAAGTAATTTTGAAGTGTTACCGTAGCAAAGGTTTGGGTGGCGTCTTCAATTTTTACGTTTTCTTTGGCTTCGATGGCTTGGTGCAATCCGTCAGAATAACGACGGCCATCCATAATACGTCCTGTTTGTTCATCAACAATCATCACTTTGTTTTCCATGACCACATATTGTGTGTCTTTTTCAAACAAGGCGTATGCTTTTAGTAATTGATTAAGAGTATGGATACGTTCTGATTTTACACCAAATTCTTTAAACAAATCTTCTTTAAGATTGGCTTCTTCTTCGGCTTTAAGGCCTTTTTCTTCAATTTTGGCAATTTCAATACCTATTTCTGGTAAGATGAAAAAATCAGGATTGTCTGTTCCAGAGATGTATTCAATCCCTTTATCGGTCAATTCAATCTGGTTGTTTTTTTCTTCAATCACATAGTACAGTTCCGCATCCACCTTGGGCATTTCGCGGTTGTTGTCCTGCATGTAATAATTCTCGGTTTTTTGAAGCAGTTGCTTCACGCCTTCTTCAGATAAAAACTTGATAAGCGCTTTGTTTTTAGGAATACCACGATAGACCCGAAGCAACTGGAAGCCACCTTCTTTGGTGTCGCCGTCGTGAATCAATTTTTTAGCTTCTGCTAAAACGCCCGTTAAATATTTGCGTTGTACGTTAACAATATCATCAACTTTTGGCTTTAACTCTGTGAATTCATGGCGTTCGCCTTGCGGAATAGGCCCCGAGATAATCAATGGTGTACGCGCATCATCAACCAAAACAGAATCCACCTCATCTACAATGGCATAATGGTGGGGACGTTGCACCAGATCATCTGGCGAATGTGACATGTTATCACGCAAATAATCAAAACCAAACTCGTTGTTGGTGCCGTAAGTAATATCGGCGTTGTAGGCTTTGATACGGGCAGCGGAATTGGGTCTGTGGTAATCGATACAATCCACACTCAAGCCGTGGAATTCAAAAATAGGCGCCATCCAAGCACTATCACGTTTTGCCAAATAATCATTTACGGTTACCAAATGCACGCCTTTTCCTGCCAAGGCATTTAAGTACACAGGCAAGGTAGCCACCAAGGTTTTACCTTCTCCCGTTTGCATTTCTGCAATTTTACCTTGGTGCATGGCAATACCGCCAATCAGCTGCACGTCATAATGTACCATATCCCAAGTAATGGGTTTTCCTGCGGCATCCCAAGAGTTTGCCCAAATGGCTTTGTCATCTTCCAAAACCACATAGTCTTTTTCGCCAGAGAGTGCTCTGTCAAACTCGTTGGCTTTCACTTCAATGCTCGTGTTTTTTACAAAGCGTTTGGCAGTTTCTTTTACCACCGCAAAGGCTTCGGGCAAAATGTCATTCAAAACGTCCTCGGTAATTTTATAGGCATCATCTTTAAGTTTGTCTATTTGCTCATAAATATCCTCGCGTTTGTCAATGTCTTCGGTGTTTTCGGCTTCCTCTAATAGCGTGGCGGTTTGCTGGTCAATGGCTTTATTGGCTTCGGCAATTTTCGCCTTAAATTCAGCGGTCTTGGCCCTTAATTGGTCGTGTGATAAAGCTTCCAGCGCCGCTTCAAAGCTTTTTATTTTATCTACAAGGGGGGTAATGGCTTTAACGTCTTGTTTGGACTTGTCGCCAACAAATACTTTTAGTACAGAATTTAAAAAATTCATGGGTTTAATTTATGTTTATACGTTGAACCGATTGTTATCGGGAGCGTGGTGTTACTATTTTGTTACTGCCTTTTAAAAAGCATTCAAAGATACATTATGTTATGATTTTATAAAGATTTAGGACAAAAAAAAAGCCTCAAATCGAGACTTTTTAACTATTCTTTATGCTTTATTAATATTCATCTTCATTCCAAAGATAATCTTCGTCTGTTGGATAATCTGACCAAATTTCCTCAATAGAATCATAAGAGTCGCCCTCATCTTCTATTGACTGTAAATTTTCAACAACCTCCAATGGAGCACCCGTTCTAATAGCGTAATCTATCAGTTCGTCTTTTGTTGCTGGCCAAGGCGCATCGCTTAAATATGATGCCAATTCTAAAGTCCAATACATGTTTTATGCGTTTAAATTTTTGCAAAAATAAATTTTTAGTTTAAACAAGCAAGGAAAAAATGAATTATTTAATTATTATTTTTAAGAACGTCTGTTTTTATGCTTTAAGCGATTGAAATTAAGCTTGGTTTTTATGTTTTTTGGGCGTTACCCCGAAAAGGGGGCGGGCTTTCCGTTGCAAGTCCTCGCTAGTGCCTCGCTGTGGGCTTTCCACTACAATCCCTAACGCAAACCAGTCCGCAGTTGGCAGTCTTCAGTTTGCAGTTTGTGGTGTATTTGGAAAATTCAGCAAAAATTTAATTTTAAAGACTATTATTACTTCCAACTCCTTACTTCAAATTTCAAACTTAACGCTTCTCAGGAATCCACTTAATTTCGTCCGCTTGCAGGTCAAAAGTCAACTTTCGTGCCAATACAAAAAGATAGTCAGAAAGGCGGTTAAGGAAAATTAAAGCATTCGGTTCAAAAGGCTCTAAATCGTTGAGCGCAGCCGCTAAACGTTCTGCTCTGCGGCACACACAGCGTGCTATGTGACAAAATGACACGGTTTGGTGCCCGCCCGGAAGCACAAAATGCGTCATGGGTGGCAACGTTTCGTTCATGGCATCCATTTCTTGTTCCAAACGCGCAATATTTTCCGAAGAAATTTTGGGAATGTTAAGTCGCTCTTTGCCGTTTTTTAAAATGGCTTTTTCGGGATCGGTTGCCATAATAGCTCCAACAGTAAACAATCTGTCTTGAATGTGGGTGATGACCTCTTTGTAATGTTGGTCAATATTTTGGTCTCGAATCAAGCCCAAATGGGAGTTCAATTCATCAACCGTTCCGTAGCTTTCAATACGTATGTGGTGTTTTGGTACTCGGGTGCCGCCAAATAATGCCGTGATGCCTGCGTCGCCTGTTTTGGTGTAGATTTTCATTTCGTTTTCTCGCAAAGGCGCAAAAGCGCCAAGTTTTTTCAAATTTACTACAAACTTTAAGACTTAGAAATTAAACGGAAGATTTTAATGGTTTTTTCGCCAAACTTGTCATTCCTGCGAAGGCAGGAATCTACTTTGAAGTATAGAATATGGATTCCTGCTTTCGCAGGAATGACAGCTAAACAGATCAGCAAACAAACAATTAAACCCTAATAATAAAATGCTCTTTAACCTGTTCTTTTCTAAAAAAAACAAAACCCCAGAAAAAAGTGTCGATGGTAACCGTGACCTTTGGGTGTTTTTTGATGGTTTCCCAAGTTTCTGTCATGCCTTTGCTCCAATAAATATCATCAAAAATAAATACGGAATTGTTATCTGTGGTTTTTAATAAGGTTTCAAAATAATGTAAAGTGGCCTCTTTTTGGTGGTTGCCATCAAAGAAAATCAAATCATAAGTATTTGAAGTTAGTTTGTGAATTTCATCATTAAAATTTCCGATGATAACAGAAATGTTTTCTGCTTTATTTTTTAGGAAATTATCTTTTGATAACGCTGCAATATTTGGGCATCCCTCAATGGTTGTAATATTAGGTTTCGGGTTTCCTAAACTCATGGCGTACGTTGCAATGCCTAAAGATGTGCCTAATTCCAGTGCGTTTTCGGGTTTGAAATACTTGGTAAGGCGATAAAATAGTTTGGCTCTATTAGTGGTAGTTCCTGCATTTTTTGCCATGTTTGAAACCCTTCGTTTTTGGTGTTTCATAACTTGTGAGCCCGCTCCTAGATCGGTTACTTTAATTTCGGTATTGTTTTTTAAAAGCGCTTTTTTATAGTCCAAAATACTTTTATAAGCTTCATATTTCGTTTTGTCATAAAAACATTTGGTAACCAAATTGTAAACAAAAGGTGAGTGCACACCGTGCTGGTTGGTGCTTTTTAAAAGAAACTTGATGTAATGGATGGATTGATAAAGCATCGTTTAAAATTGAAAATTTTTAGTTCCAAATTCCGTGTCTATAAATCGCAAATCGTAATTCATAAATCGTAAATATCTATTCTTCTAGTTTGGATGACAACTCAAACCACCGTTCTTCTTTTTCTTCAATGGTATCCATTATGTTTTGCAATTTTTCAGAAAGTTTATTGATGTCGTCTTGTGATAAATCTGGATTATGGAACTTGTCTTCCAATTCTTTTTTATCGTATGCCAATGATTTCAGTTTGCTTTCAATGTTTTTAAGCTCTTTTTCTTCGTTATAAGACAATTTTTTAGCATCATTTTGTTTCCAAGATTCTTTTTCCTTTTTATCTTCAGAAACAGTTGAAATGGCAGGCTGGCTATCTTCATAAACCCGATAATCTGTATAATTACCAGGGAAATCCTCAATCACGCCGTCGCCCCTGAATACAAAAAGATGGTCCACCACTTTGTCCATAAAATAGCGGTCATGCGATACCACGATGATACAGCCGGGGAAATCCAAAAGGAAACTTTCCAGTACATTGAGCGTTACAATATCCAAATCGTTGGTGGGTTCATCTAGAATCAAAAAGTTGGGATTTTGAATCAATACTGTGCATAAATACAGCCGTTTGCGCTCGCCACCACTCAGTTTTTCAACAAAATCATATTGCTTTTTTCTGCTGAACAGAAAACGTTCCAAAAGTTGTTGGGCACTAATGGTGCGTCCTTTTTTTAAGGGAATATGGTCGCCAAATTCCCGAATCACATCAATAACCTTTTGTTCGGGTTTTATGGCCATGCCGTTTTGGGTATAATACCCAAATTTAATGGTGTCACCAACAACCACTTTACCAGAATCTGGTTGTGCGGTTTGGGTCAATATATTTAGAAACGTGGTTTTTCCCGTGCCATTTTTTCCTATAATGCCGGCACGTTCTCCTTTTTGAAACGTGTATTCAAATTTATCTAAAATGGTTTTGTCAGGAAATGATTTTGATACTTTATGGAATTCCAGAATCTTACTGCCTAAACGTTCCATGTTCAGTTCTAGTTGTACTTCGTGATCGTTTCGGCGTTGGTGCGCACGGTGTTTGATGTCTTGAAAATCGTCAATTCTGGATTTGGATTTTGTAGTCCTAGCCTTGGGCTGTCGGCGCATCCAATCCAGTTCTTTTTTGAACAATTGTTTAGCTTTACCGGTTTCTACAGCTTCTTGTTCAATCCGGGCATCCCGTTTTTCAAGATAATAGGAATAATTGCCTTTATAGCTGTAAAGCTGGCCTTCATCCAATTCAATAATTTCATTACAAACACGTTCCAAAAAATAGCGGTCGTGAGTGACCATAAAAAGCGTGATGTTTTCTTTGGCAAAAAATGCTTCCAGCCACTCGATCATTTCCAGATCCAAATGGTTGGTAGGCTCATCCAAAATCAGTAAATCGGGTTTGTTGATAAGTGCGTTTGCTAAAGCCAATCGTTTTTTTTGCCCACCAGATAGTGTGCTCACTTTTTGGTGCAGTTCTTCAAGTTTTAATTTGAAGAGTATTTGTTTGTAAAGCGTTTCAAAATCCCAAGCTTGATAGCGTTCCATAGCTTCAAAAGCTTTTTGGTACACATCCGCATCTTCGGGATTTAAAAGGGCTTTTTCATAATTGGAAATCACTTTTAGAATAGGATTGTCGCTCGCAAAAATAGTTTCTTCCACTGTCAAGTTGCCATCAAATTTTGGGTCTTGTGATAGAAAAGAAACCTTAACGTCCTTTCTGTAAATCACGTTGCCAGAATCAGCGGTATCATCACCAGAAAGAATGTTCAAAATAGAGGTTTTTCCCGTACCGTTTTTTGCCACAAAGGCTATTTTTTGGTCTTTATGTACGCTAAAGGAAATATCTTCAAAAAGCGTGAGCTCTCCGTAAGATTTTGATATGTTTTCAACAGTTAAATAATTCAATGCTAAATTTTTTTACAAAGAACGTACAAAAAACCAAAAAAAACGACAGGAGTTTTATTATTCACGGCGAAAAACTATATTTGTGACAAATCAATTCCCCAAATGACAAAACAATCATTTTTATTTTTTTTATTGACAATCAGTGTTTTGTGTAGCTCGTGCATTACAAATAAAGATGTTGTTTACTTGCAGGATAAGGGTACCATTGCCAATGATTCTATATTGATAAAAGAATTATCAAAGCCATACAGGGTTCAGGTCAATGATATTTTGAGCATTAACGTGAAGGCTTTAGATAATGAACTTACGGCTATTTTTAATCCCGTAACAACAAACAATGTTGGCGGAGGACAAGGTCAGTCTGCATTATATTTTAATGGATTTACTATTGATTTGCATGGTAATATCAAGTTTCCCATTTTAGGCGAAATCAATGTTTTGGGCTTTACCATCAAAGAGATTGAAGAGAAAGTTAAAGAAGAATTGATAAAGCAGTATTTTAAGGAAACAGCCGAAATTTTTGTCACAGTAAAATTGGCAGGTTTAAGATATACCACGGTAGGTGAGGTTGGCACAGGCGTTCATACCTTGTTTCAAGACCGTGTGAATATTATTGAGGCCTTGGCAAATGCTGGAGATATAGATCAAACAGGGGACAGAAAAGATGTTCTGGTCATCAGGCAATATCCAGACGGACAAAAAATACACCATATTAATTTAACAGACATTGCAGCCATGCAATCGCCCTATTATTACATACAGCCCAATGATATTATTTTGGTGAAACCTTTAAAACGTAAAGCCTTAGGAGCGGGCCAAACAGCTATTCAAAATATTACGACCATAGCGTCTATTTTATCGGTATTGGTATCTACTTATTTTTTAACTCGAAATCTCTAATTCCTAAAATTATGACAGAAGAATTTGAAGTTTCAGAGTCTAATTCAGCTTCAGCATTCGACATTAAGAAGTTTTTGTTCCGCGCATTAAGCTATTGGAAGTGGTTTTTGTTACTTCTGGCTATTGGCGTCTTTGTCGTCTATCAACAAAATATACGGGAAGAGTTTTCATATCGATTAGGTACTAAGATTTCTATTGAGGATGATAGTAACCCACTCTTTACATCTAGTGCTAGTTTAACCTTCAATTGGGGCGGTGTGACCTCTAAAATACAAACCATGGTAGTGATTTTGAAATCAAGGTCGCATCATGAAAAAGTGGTGGATAGACTAGAGTTTTACAAAAGTTACTTGAAGCAAGGGCGTTTTAGGATGCAGGATATATATAAATCAGCGCCTTTTAGGTTCGACCACGATTATAATTCACCACAATTGTTAAATACTCCAATAAAAATTACATTTTTAAGTGCAGATACTTTTGAATTGGAAGTGGAATTTTTAGGGCCACAGGCGTCCGCACAAAACTATTTGACCAAGGATATATCTCGTGTTGATGTGCCTGTTGGGATTTTTAAAAAGCAGTTTAAAGTAGGCGAGGCCATTGCCTTGCCTTTTTTAAAGGGAAATGTGTTTGTTCCAGAAAACCGTACGGCAAGTATTGGCGAGCCCTTTTTTCTTCAGTTTGGTAGTTTTAATGGAGTCGTGTCCAGTTATCAAGCAAGAACAACTGTTGTAAGCACGGGCAATTCGCCCATTCTTGATATTTCACTCATTGATAAAAATACCGTAAAAATTGTTGATTATCTTAATGAAGTAGTGGCCGTTTTAAGTGAAGATCAGTTGGATCGGAAAAACCTATACGCCACCAACGCCATTAAATTTATAGATGAGCAGATTTCAAGGGTTAAGGGCGAAATGTCTGATAATGCCGAAGCACTTAATAATTACAGAAAGGAAAAAAAGATTTATACGCTGGACAATGAAAGCGTCCTGCTAAACGATAGATTTCTTGCGTTGGATGCACAAAAAGAATCTATTGATAGGCAGCAAAATTACTATGCCAATCTCAAAAATTATTTATTGACCAGCAATACGTTTACAGAAGTACCGGCACCATCTATTGCCGGGATTGAGGACAGTAATATTTTGGCCAATGTTTCCAAAATAAATGAACTTTCAGTGCGTAAATCGAAATTGCAATATTCCGTGCGCAGCGATGCCTCTATTTTTGATGATTTGAACCGACAAATTGAAGGTCTGAAAAACGTGCTATTAGAGAATATCAGTTCGGTTACCAATGTTTTGAAAAAGGAATTGGAAACCGTAAGCTACAAGCTTGGTGAGGTTGAATCTCAATTTGAAAAGTTGCCCGAAGACCAACAAAAACTTATTACCATCAAGCGGCAATATTCATTAAGTGAACAAACCTATAATGTGTTTTTGGCAAAACGCGGTGAGGCCGAAATCATCAAAGCCTCAAATGTCTCCGATATATTGGTCATTGACCCTGCAAAAAATACAGGTGCCACTGTTTTGGGTAGAAACCTGAATGTACGTTATGTTTTTGCGTTTTTTATCGCGTTATTTATTCCGTTAATGATCGCTTTCGTATTAACATTTTTAGATAATAGCATACATAGCCCCATGGATGTGGAAAAATTATCTACCATTCCGCTTTTGGGCGTTATTGGTAAAAATAAGTTGGATAACAATTTGGTAGTCCATAGAAAACCTAAATCTGCGGTTGCCGAAGCCTTTAGGGCGGTTCGGTCCAATTTGCAATATTTTTATAAAGAACATGACGCTAATGCTACAAAAACCATTATGGTTACCTCTTCGGTAAGTGGTGAGGGTAAAACGTTCTGTTCCATTAATGTGGCAACGGTGTTTGCGCTAAGCGGAAAGAAAACCATATTGATAGGTTTGGATTTGAGAAAACCAAAGATTTTCGGTGATTTTAAAATTAAGAACGACGTAGGGGTGGTAAACTATTTAATAGGCCAGCAACCCTTGGAAAACGTGGTTCAAACTACAGATGTAGCACATTTGGATGTGATCACGGCAGGACCTATACCGCCAAATCCTTCAGAACTGTTAATCAATGAAAAGCTGAGTGAACTCATAACGATTTTAAAAACAAAGTACGATTATATTGTGTTGGATACGCCCCCGATAGGTTTGGTGGCAGATGCTTTAGAGCTGTTGGAGTATGTAGATGTCACGCTTTATGTGCTTAGGCAGGATTATACCAAAAAAGGCATGCTTAATTTGATTAATGAGAAGTATAAAACCAAACAGATAAGAAACATCAGTTTGATTTATAATGGTTATGACCAAAAAGCAAAATACGGTTACGGCTACGGCTATGGCTACGGTTATGGCTATGGTTATGGAAATTATGCCAATGGCTATCATGATGATGGTAATGAAAAATTGGGATTCTTTGGTAAATTGAAAAATATATTAAAAAAGAAATAATATACCTATTGATATTGGGGATTTGATGCGGATTTAATTGGGAAAATGATGAGAACATTACTTTTAACAGCTATAGAAGCTGCCATAGAAGCAGGAGCAGAAATAATGAAAATCTATGCTGATGATTTTGAAGTGCTTTTGAAACCAGATGATTCTCCGTTGACTAGTGCTGATAAAAATGCCAATGAAGTGATTAATGCCCATTTGAAAAAAACGGCATATCCCATTATTAGCGAAGAAAACAAACAAATAGCCTACGATATAAGAAAAACATGGGATGTTTGTTGGATGGTGGACCCTTTGGATGGTACCAAGGAATTTATAAAACGTAACGGAGAGTTTACCGTGAACATAGCACTCATCAAAAACAATGAACCTGTTTTAGGGGTTATTTATGTGCCAGTATCCAAAAATCTGTATTATGCCATGGTTTCAGAAAATAAAGCCTTTAAGAGTATGTTAAATAATCATGGTTTTACTGAAGAAGTATTTCAAAATAGTATAGAAATCACACCCGAAAAAGTAACGAACAATCAAATCAAAATAGTAGGAAGCCGTTCGCATAAAAGTGAAGAAACCGATGCTTTTGTTCAAGATTTAGAGGCGCAAGGCAAAAAAATAAGCTTTCTTTCTAAAGGGAGTTCGTTGAAATTTTGTTTAGTGGCAGAAGGACAGGCAAATTTATACCCTAGGTTTGCACCAACCATGGAGTGGGATACCGCTGCGGGCCATGCCATTTGCACTGCAGTAGGTTTGAAAGTTATACAGGCTGAAAATGGCAAAGCATTGCATTACAATAAGGAAAATTTGTTAAACCCTTATTTTGTGGTTCAGTAACTCATTATGAAAAATAATAAAAAGCAGGATTACACTATTGGCAGAGACGATAGGGCATTTTTAAATAAGCACAAACCTTGTTTGGTTTGGTTTACTGGCCTGTCGGGTTCCGGTAAATCTACCATTGCCAATTTATTGGAAAAAGAATTATATAAACAAGGCATTCATACCTATAGTTTGGATGGCGATAATTTAAGGCGTGGACTCAATAAAGACTTGCTATTTTCAAAAGAAGATCGTATAGAAAATTTAAGGCGTACCGCAGAAGTTGGTAAATTGTTTTTAGATGCGGGATTGGTGGTCATTGCAGCGTTTATTTCACCTTATAATAAAATACGAGAGGCCATAAAGACGATTGTTGGAAGCGATTATTATATAGAAGTTTTTGTGAACACACCTTTAGAGGTTTGTGAGCAACGTGATATTAAAGGATTATATAAAAAAGCACGAACGGGTGAAATTAAAAATTTCACAGGTATCAGTTCGCCTTTTGAAATCCCTGTAAACCCAACCATTGAAATACAAACTGTTCATGAAAGTCCGCAGCAGGCGGTTGCTAAAATTTTAGCGGTTATAAAAAGTAAAATAAATTAAGGTTAGACAATACTAATGCAACTAGAAACCAGAATATATCAGAAGGAAAGCAATTTAAAGCTAGGCAAGCTTTTGAAAGAAAGTGCCAAAGATTTATTTGGCTCCCATTTTCTGGCCAAGCAACTGGCAACTAGGGATATTAAATCGCAATACAGGCAATCTTATTTGGGGATTATTTGGGCTTTTATTATGCCTGTGACGTCGGCTTTGGTTTGGATATTTTTAAATTTAACAGGAACTGTCAGGCTTTCAGACACTGGTGTGCCATACCCTGTATATGCATTTTCTGGTACTTTAATATGGTCTATAATAACTGAGGCAATTAATTCTCCTACTATTAGCACAAAAGCAGCTAAAGGCATCATGTCCAAAATAAATTTTCCTAAAGAGGCTTTGATCCTATCAGGGATTTACAAACTTCTCTTTAATAGTTCTATAAAAGTAATGCTCTTAGTGGTTTTTATTTTTGTTTTTGGTGTTGGGTTTCATTGGTCATTGTTGTTATTTCCTTTTGCGATATTGGCCGCAATATTATTTGGCACCACCTTAGGGTTGTTTATAACACCGATAGGCTTGATTTATAATGATATTGCGAAAATCATAAGCATGGGCTTAAGTTTTTTAATGTACATAACGCCTGTGGTATATGCCATTCCTAAAACAGGCTTGATGAAAACCATTATGGAAATAAACCCATTTACGGCTTTGATTTTAACATCACGTGATTTAGCTTTGGGCACAACGCCCGAGTATTTGGGCTATTTCTTTTGGATTTTTGCAGTTAGCTTTGCCTTGTTTTTTGTAGGCCTTTTATTTTATAGAATATCCATTCCCATCATTGTTGAACGTTTAAGTGCCTAAGATGAAAGAGAACGAGGTATTGGTAAAAGTAGAAGGGCTCTCCAAAAAGTTCTGTAAAGATTTAAAGACTAGCTTGTGGTATGGTGTCAAGGATTTGGTTACCAATATCCGAGGCAATAAAAACGAACGCTTGTTGCGTAATAAAGAGTTTTGGGCAGTAAAAAACATTAATTTTGAACTCCGCCGTGGCGAATGTTTAGGCTTGATAGGGCATAATGGTGCAGGAAAATCTACCTTACTGAAAATACTGAATGGATTGATTAATCCAGATGCCGGTAAAGTAACTATTAAAGGAAGGGTTGGAGCGCTTATTGAACTGGGCGCAGGTTTTAACCCCATCATGAGCGGGAGGGAAAATATTTATAACAATGGTGCCGTATTAGGTTTTACAAAAAAAGAGATAGATAGTAAAGTTGAAGAAATCATTGATTTTTCTGAAATACGTGAGTTTATTGATATGCCCGTACAGAATTATAGTTCAGGTATGAAAGTGCGTTTGGGCTTTGCCGTAGCGGCGCAAATGGAACCCGATGTTTTAATAATAGATGAGGTCTTAGCTGTTGGAGATTTAGGTTTTGTATTAAAATGTTTTAAAACCATAGATACCATTTTGCCCAATACGGCTATGGTATTTGTAAGCCATAGTATGCCAATGGTTTCCCGTATTTGTAGCCAGGTTATTTTGATGGAACATGGGAAAACGCAATTTCAAGGTAAAGATGTAGGGAAAGCTATTGACCTATATTATACGCGTTTTGCTCAAAATGAGAGTAATGTGATTTTTACGGATGACTCTGTTACTTTACAAAAAATAGAGATTTTAAGCCCCCTCAATGATTTGGGTATAAATTATTTAGGTTGGTGTGATGATTTTGAGATAGAGTTAATTTTTAATAATATAAAATTAAAAGAACTACCTTTAATTGAGGTCACTATTTATGATAAAGAGCAAAGGGAAGTAGCAAGATTTACTCATCAATATGAGAAAAAGACTTTTAATAAAGGACTTAATTTAATATCTATAAAGCATAAAAAAATTCAGCTATCTAAAGGTCTTTATTCTTTGAGTTTAACTATTAATAAGGATTATAATAAAAATCCACTTTTAAGAATGAATAATATTATTTCGTTTCAAATAACCCATAACCGTGAAGTATGGTCTCCTTTTTTACTTGATTCAAATTTAGAATTAAAAAGTTTATAGTTTAATTTTTTTAATGGTTTATAAAACAAACTAATGATAAACGTAACTAAAACATTTTTACCATCCCAAGAAGCGTATAACGTTATTTTAAAACGTGCTTGGGACAAAAACTGGATAACCAATCGCGGTGTTTTGGTTGATGAATTAGAAAATGAATTAAAAGCGTATTTACAAGTGCCTCATTTAATTGCTATGGCAAATGGTACATTGCCTTTACAAATAGCTATTAAAGCCTTGGGGCTTAAAGGAGACATTATTACCACGCCATTTAGTTACGTTGCCACAACTTCCAGTATTGTTTGGGAAGGTTGTAAACCTGTATTTGTTGATATTCATCCTGATTATTTAACAATTGATGAAACTAAAATTGAAGCCGCTATTACGCCAGAAACATCAGCCATATTAGCAACACATGTATTTGGGAATCCTTGCAATATTGAAGCTATAGAATCCATTGCCCAAAAGCATCAACTAAAAGTCATTTATGATGCGGCACATTGTTTTGGGGTAACATATAAGAATCAATCTATTTTTAATTATGGAGATGTAAGTACTTGTAGTTTTCATGCTACCAAGCTATTTCATACAGGCGAAGGTGGTTGCTGTATTACAAATAAAAAGGAGCTACATGATAAATTATTTTTTAAACATAACTTTGGGCATGATGGTCCAGGGAATTATGCTGGAGTAGGCATAAATGCTAAAATGAGCGAACTCCATGCAGCAATGGGTTTAGCGGTATTGCCATATATAAATGAATTATTAAACGATAGAAAAAAAATATCCAATTTATATGATGAATGTTTCAAGAATTCAAATTTAAAAACTTTAAAGATTAGAGAGTTTGCACAATGGAATCATAGTTACTATCCTGTAATTTTAGAGAGTGAGACTATTTTACTTGAATTAATGAAGCTTTTAAGTGAAAACGAAATAAACACTAGAAGATATTTTTATCCATCGTTGGATACTTTAAATTATGTTTCCGAGGCAGTTGTTCCTATTTCTAATACAATTGCTAAGCGTATTTTGTGTTTGCCAATTTATAGAGGTCTATCAATACAAGAAGTTGAAAAGATCGCTAGTTTAACAAAAAGAGTAATAGACTAAAATGGAAGTTTTTTTTTGGAACAAACCAATTTTTATTCTTGGAAACCCAAGGTCTGGCACCTCATTACTTAGGTTGATGTTAGATAGCCATAATGACATTTGCATTCCACCCGAATCGCATTTTTTTTTATGGTTAGAATCCAAGTTCGGTCGTTGGGACATGAATCATATGGATGCATATCTTGAAGATTTGTTTAATGCCACTAAATTCGAGACTTGGAATTTAGACAAATCAGCTTTAAAAGAGTTTTTAGTTGCTAGGGATATTAAAAGCTATGCGCAGTTAAACAGTTTGGTTTACTATTATTATGCTATAACCAAAAAACGACAAATTACTTTTTGGGGAGATAAAAATAGTTTGTGGGTTGATAAATTGCCCCAAATTATTAAGCATTATCCAGATGCTTTTTTTATACACATTATTAGAGATGGTAGAGATATAGCATGCTCATACAAAGCATTGAATTCAAAAAAAATGGATTCAAAATATGCGCCAAAGCTCCCTAATAATGTTAAGGAAATTGCCGAAAAATGGTCTAATAGTGTGGAAGGAATTGAAGGTTTTCTTCAAAAAATAGACTCTAATAAGAAGGTTCAAATTTATTATGAAGATTTGTTAAGCGCACCAAAGGTAACATTGCAGAAAGTTTTGGATATTCTGAATTTAGAATTTTTAGAGGCTCAAACAAAATACTACCTTAAAAAGAAAAACGATATTGAGCCAGAAGCATTTTTTGCTTGGAAGGAAAAGCTAACTCAGCCACTAGATAATTCTAACGTAGGTAAATACAAAAAGGAGCTTACTGTTAATGAAATTAATGATTTTAATAGGTTGGCCGAAACTACTTTGTTAAAACATGGTTATTTATGAAAGACTCCAAAGCATACTATAATAGCATAGCGAATATATACGATGAGCAAACCAAACAGCGCATAGCGTATTTGGATGCCGTTGATAATATTATAATAGATGATAGAAGTAAAAGTCAAATAACTAATTATTTAGATATTGGCTCAGGAAATGGAAGAAGGGGGCTTAAAATAGCAAAAGCCTTGAATATTGATAATCTGTTTTTATTGGATAATAGCGATAAAATGCTAAAAGGTTTCAGCCCTTTAGATAATGTTAAAACGGTAGATGTTTCGATTTTTGATTTTAATACAGATAAAAAATTTGATTTCATAACTTGCTTATGGAATGTTATTGGGCATTTTCCATCAAAAGAAACAATGCTGATATTTTTTTCTAAAGTAAATGACTTACTTTCAGATAAAGGTGTTTTTATTTTTGATGTTAATAACAGATATAATGCCAACCACTATGGTCATAAAAGCGTTATGATTAATATGCAAAAAGATTATGAAAACATAAAAGATGCAGGTTGGTTTATCCTCGGAAATGATGAAAATAAAACCCAGGTTTATGTGCATTCTCCTTTTGATATACATAATTATTTAAAATATTCAGGTTTGGCTTTGGACACTGTTTTTTATGTAGATTATAAAACAGGACACATTAAAGAATCGTTTTTAGAAGGCCAATTAGTTTATAAATTAAGAAAAAAGAAGTAATAATGCCCAAACCCTTAGTTAGTGTCCGTTTGATGGTTTATAACAATGAACCCTATATAAAAGAAACCATTGAAGGCATACTGATGCAAAAAACTGATTTTTTAGTTGAGGTTGTTGTGGGCGATGATTTTTCAGAGGATAGAACACCTAGCATTATTAAGGAATATAAAAACACAGACAACATCTATTTTAATATTTTACAAAGAGAGGTTGGAGGTGAGTATTGGACAGAAAGAAAGAAACTTGGCAGGTTGTATAATTTTATAAATATTGTTGATAATTGTGAAGGGAAATACATTGCCTTATTAGATGGTGATGATTATTGGACAGATTCTTTAAAATTACAAAAGCAGGTTGATTTTATGGAAGCTAACACAAATTATAATTACTGTGGACATAAATCGAGTAGAAGTTTTAAAGGGGCAATAACAAAAATGCCCTTAGAAATTGCGGAATTTAGTTTTAAGGAATTAGTATTTAAAAATTGTTTGAATTCAGCTACATTGTTTTTTAGAAAATCTGCCATACAAAATATACCTGATTATTTTACAAGTATTTCTACTGGAGACTGGGCTTTGCAGTTAATTGCTATAAGAAACAGTAAAGCTTTTGTTTTGGAAGATTATATGAGTGTTTATAGGGAACATGAGCAAGGGTTATGGAGTAGCATGGGGAATGAAGAAAAATGTATGCGAGGTGTCAAAATGCTCGAGACTTTTAAAGAGTTTTATCCTGACAAGCATTCACATAAACTAATTAAATCTGCTATTCTTGAAAGAAAAAAAACTTTTGGCTTAATTAAAAAGTCTTTTTTAAATAAGCTTTTATTTAAAATTAAATCGAAATTAAAAAAAACATTCAGTTGAAAGACTTTACAAAAATATCATTTTCGATTAATAACTTAGATCGATATAGTATTAGAAGTGCTATTTTTAAAGCTTTAAAAGAAGTCTTGCCTTTGTTTTCTGATGATTTACTCGACATAGGTTGTGGTAAGATGCCTTATAAAGAGTATGTTTTAGAAAACTCTAAGGTTAAAAATTATGTAGGTTTAGATATAGAAGATGCATTAATTTATGATGCAGAAATACAACCAGACTATACATGGAACGGTAAACAAATGCCTTTTGAAAACAATAGTTTTAATTGTGCCTTTGCAACCGAAGTTTTGGAGCATTGCCCAGAACCAGAACTCGTTTTAAAAGAAGTGTTTAGAGTTTTAAAGCCAAATGGAGTATTCTTTTTTACGGTACCATTTTTATGGAATTTACACGAAGTACCCCATGATGAATATCGATACACACCGTTTTCGTTACAACGGCATTTAAATAATGCTGGATTTAAAGAAATAAATATAAAACCGACAGGGGGTTGGCATGCATCTATGGCACAAATGTTAGGATTGTGGGTAAGAAGAAGTCCTATGACTAAAAAAAAGAGGAAGTACTTGTCTATAATACTGAAACCAATTATTGGTTATTTAATAAAGAAAGATAAAACGGATAATATAAAATTTTCTGAAGGACAAATGATAACAGGATTGTACGGAATTGCAAAAAAATGAATAATAAAAAATTGAACACAGCCCTTTTTATACCAGGAAAAACACCGTATTCCGAAACGTTTATACAAGTGCATAAAAACCATCTTGAAGGCCATGTTTTTTGTTATTATGGAAAATTTGAAAATATTAAACTAGAAAATCACAAGCCTTTACGTACAAGGTTTCAAGGATATTGCTTAAAACTTAAATCTAAATTTTTCAAAAAAGAAACACATAGTGCTTGGTCAACCTTTGTTCTGCAATCTTTAAAAAAGCATAAAATAGACCGTATTTTAATAGAATATGGTACACATGCACATGGGCTTTTACCTGTTTTAAAAGCAAGTAATATACCTGCTATAGTTCATTTTCATGGATATGATGCCAGTATTACAGACGTTATAAAAAAATGCAATGCCTATAAACAGGTTTTTTTATATGCTTCAAAAGTTATTGCGGTTTCAAGAGTTATGGAGCACGCGCTTTTAAGTTTGGGGTGTCCAAAAGATAAATTGATTTATAATGTTTACGGCCCACGAAAAGATTTTGAATATGTAGTTCCAGAATATAGTAAAAAGCAATTTTTGTCCGTTGGTAGATTTACGGACAAAAAAGCACCTTATTATACCATTATGGCTTTTAGTAAAGTGGTAGATAAACATCCTAGTGCTAAATTATTAATGGCTGGAGATGGCACGTTATTAAGTACTTGCAAAAATATAGTTAAGCAGTTAAAATTAGAAAACAATGTTATTTTTCTGGGAGTCATTAATCAACAAGCCTATATAAATTTATTAAAGGAATCTTTAGCTTTTGTGCAACATTCTATAGTTGCCGAAAATGGAGACTCTGAAGGCACACCGTTATCCATTTTAGAAGCTAGTATAGCAGGTTTACCTGTTATATCCACATACCACGCAGGCATACCAGATGTTATAGAACACAATAAAACCGGATTGCTTAGCAAAGAGCATGATTTAGAAACCATGGGTTTAAATATGCTGAAACTTTTGGATGATCCAGAATTGGCAAAACAATTGGGACAAGCAGGAAAAGAACATGTGACAAATAATTTTAATATGGATTTGCATATAAAAAATCTTGATAAAATACTTCGTAACGCAACCATGCCAAATGCTAAAATAGTGTAGAATGAAAAAGCTATTAAAAAAAATCATTCCCAAAACCATACTTCAAAAATATGGTAAGTATAAAAAAGGTAAAATTACCAAACCATATAGTGGTAAAGGTGTGGTTTGTCCAATCTGTAGTTCAGAGTTTAAATATTTTGCACCTTATGGGGTTTCACCAAGGAATAACGCCAAATGTTACACTTGTGGTTCTTTGGAAAGGGATAGATTGTTATGGAACTATTTTCATGAAAAAGTACCTTTTTTCAAAAATAATACAAAAGGCAGGGTATTGCACTTTGCACCAGAAAAAGTTTTTTATCAATTGCTCGACGCTAATAAGCATATTGAATATGTGCCCTGCGATTTAATTCCAGAACGTTTCAAATTTGTTAAAAATACACCAATAACAAAGGCAGATATTACTAACATTCCTTTTGAAGACAATACCTTTGATTTTATTATCTGCAATCATGTTTTAGAACATATTCCAGATGATTCTTTGGCTATGGCGGAGTTGTTTCGGGTTATGAAAAAGGGGGGACAGGGTATTTTTCAAGTTCCAATAGATTATGACAGAGAGGTAACATACGAAGATTTTTCAATTACAACACCCGAAGGTAGAGAAAAGGCTTTTGGGCAAAATGACCATGTAAGATGGTATGGTTTAGACTATAAAAACAAGTTAGAAGATTCAGGGTTTAAAGTAGATGTTGATGATTATGTAAAAAGTTTTTCGCCTAAAGAATTAAAAAAATATGGCTTTGTTTCCACAGAACTAATTTATAATTGTAGCAAGTAAAACATGAAGTCGCTTGTATCCATAATAATTCCAACTTTTAATAGAGCGGCATTAATTGAGGCTACACTAAACAGTATTTTAAATCAGAGTTATTCTAATTGGGAGTGTTTAGTTATTGATGATGGTTCAACCGATAACACGATAGAAATACTAACGGCCTTTTGTGATAATGATGCAAGGTTTAAATATTATGAACGCCCCAAAAATAGACCAAAAGGCGCTAATGCTTGCAGGAATTATGGGTTGGAATTAAGTAATGGAACTTTTATAAATTGGTTTGACAGTGATGATTTGATGCTGCCTAATAAGCTATTGCTTCAAGTAGCACAATTAGAAAAATCTAGCTTGAATTATTCGATTTGCCAAACAGAACGCTATGATATAATTGAAAATAAATCTTTAGGATTACGGAGTGATGCTATACACTCAAAGGATATTCTAAATGATTATATTATGTTTAAAATATTTTGGATGACTGGTGCGCCTTTATGGCGTAAAGACTTTTTAAACCAAAATAAATTTTGCTTTGATGAAGCACTTCAGCAATCACAAGATTATGATTATCATATAAATATAATAGCCAAAGATGCTTGTTACGAAGTCATTAATGCCCCATTGATGAGGTTGTGCAAACATGAATCCAATATGTCAAATAATTTATTTGATGATTCATTAAAAATATACTCAAATATTAAATCCAGATACAAAGCTCTATCAAATCATTTAGAACTTTTAAATACAGAGACTAAAGTTTTCTTATTAAAAAAACAATTTGAATTTTATAGAAAAGGGATTATTAATTTACATTGGAATGATACGCTAAAAGCCTACCTGCTACTATGTAAATCCTATCGTTTAGTGAGTACAAAAGTTAGAGCAAGATATACGAACCCAATTAAATGGCTTGTTGGAAGTTTAACTTATAAATTGATTGGCAAAGGAGAGCGATTCTTAAAATTACCACCTTTATGAATTATAAAGTCAGTATAGCTATTTGTACTTACAATCGGGCCGATCTGCTAAAAAAGTGTTTGGATTCATTATTGTTTCAAATAAACACAAAGGATGTTGAGGTGCTTGTAGTTGATAATAACTCCACGGATTCTACCCAAACTCTAGTAGAAGCCTATCGAGAACGACATCCTTATTTAAAATACATTTTTGAACCGAAACAAGGGCTTTCTGTAGCACGTAATGTGGCATGGCAACAATCAAAATCTGAATGGATTGCTTATTTGGACGATGACGGCATACCGCACAACAACTATATAGAGCGTTTGCTTTATGTTATTAATAATCACGATTTTGATTGTTATGGAGGGATGTATTATGCTTACTATAAAGATAAAAGGCCTAAATGGATTTCAGAAAGTTTTGGAACTAAAGAGCTAATTATACCTTCAATTGGATTGATTGATAAAAATACACTTTCAGGTGGGATATTTAATATCAAAAAAACTGTTTTAGAAGCGGCTGGAGGTTTTAAGGAAAACTATGGCATGACAGGTGCTAAGGTAGCTTATGGCGAAGAAAGTGAATTACAATATCGTGTTAGAGCTGCGGGTTATAAAATAGGGTTTGATCCAGATTTAAAAATGGATCATATTGTTGCAGGCTATAAACTTACTTTGGGTTGGCAATTAAAACGTGAATACGCTCTATTTAGAGATAGTCCTCGGTTACTAAGATGTGATAAAACATATCCTAAATTGTTTAAATCATTTTTATACGCCACATTTCGAAGGCTCCCTAAGCTAATTGGACGGTTTATAGTACGGAAAGATTATTACTGGCAAAATTTAATTTTTGATTATTTAAAGCCAATGATAGAAGTTTATGGAACCATGCACAACCCCTTGAATAAAGTTTAATTATGGAAGATGCAGTATCTATTATAATCCCTATATATAATCGAGAGGCATTGATTGTGGAAACGCTTAACTCCATTGTGTCTCAAACCTATCAAAACTGGCAATGTATTATTGTAGATGATTGCTCTACAGATAATACTTTTAATGTCTTAAAAGAGTTTGTAGCAAAAGACAAACGTTTTTTTGTATTTCAGCGCCCTAAAACAAAACCAAAAGGCGCAAATGCTTGTAGAAATATTGGATTAGAAAAAGCCAAAGGTGATTATGTGGTGTTTTTTGATAGTGATGATTTAATGACGCCAAACCACTTAGAAATAAAAGTAAAAGGCATACAAGAAGACAACTTTGATTATGTAATTACTAAAACCAAATATTTTAATCTTATCACAGATAAATTAGATTATTGTTATAAGTTTAATCTGTATGAGTTAACCCCGTATAATTATGTAGCACAACATATTAATTGGTTAACTTTAGACGTTTGTATTAAAAGAGAATTAGCTCAGTCTATTGAATTTAACGAGGCATTACAATCTGGACAAGAGTATAATTATTTTTCTAAATTGGTTCATCAATCTTGTAAAGCAAAATACATAGATGTAGAAGTGTCACTACGTCGATATCATGAAAATTCTACAAGATCCCAATTAAATTCAAAGCAAAAAAAAAATAAAGGCAGGTTTCTATCAGCTTGGCTAACATATAAAGACTTAAAGCCAATTGCCGAAAAAAGAACATCTATAAAACTCATTAAAAATGCGGTTGTGCTGGTGTATGATAGTAAGGCTATTTTAACCCATGATATTTTTTTCTTTAAGCAAGCAGTGTTTTCTGAATTGGGTATTAAAAAAGGTATATATTTTTTGTTGATGCTAATTAGTTTAAAAACTTTTAATAAAGGCTATTGGTTTAAAAAGCAAATACAGAAAGAAAAATAGTGATATTTTTAATCTATAACCTTCAATTTAATTCCGTTAAATAAAATCTTCATTGTATATTGCTAGTGAAAATAAAAGTATGCATCAGCAATCATTAATTTCCATAATTATTCCAACTTATAACCGCGCACATTTAATAGGCGAAACATTAGATAGTATTGTAGCTCAGACATATACTAATTGGGAGTGTATTGTGGTAGATGATGGGAGTACGGATAAAACTAATATTGTGTTGGCTGCATATTGCGAAAAGGATAAACGATTTAAATATCTTAAAAGACCAGATAATTACAAAAAAGGAGGTAATGGTGCTAGGAATTATGGTTTTGAAATATCAAAAGGGGATTATATAAATTGGTTTGATAGTGATGATATTATGCACCCAGAAAAGCTTGAAATTCAGTATAATTTAATAAAACAAACCAATAGTAATTTTGTCACCTGTCAATCAATTGTTTTTAAAAACAATATTAGTAATTTGTTAAAATTGAATAGCGAATCAATTTTTTCAGAAAATATTTTTAGTGATTATCTGACTAAAAAAGTGTCGTGGTTAACCCAAGCGCCATTGTGGAGTAAGTTGTTTTTAAGCTCATTAGATTATTTATTTGATGAAAATTTAAGAGCTGGACAAGAATGGGAGTTTCATTCAAGGGTATTGTTAAACTATCCAGACTATAGCTATACCAATGAAAGGCTTGTTTATATAAGACAGCATGATAGCAGTATCTCTTATAGTAAGAAAGCAGAAGTTTTTAGAGATATTAATTATGTAAAAGCAAGAATATTAATATATAATTTATTGAAAAATGCTAAAAGAAATATTAATGACAGAGCTTTTCTTAGTGAATTTATTTTATTCTATTTTACTAAATTTTTAATAAATAAGGATGTAAAGTCGGCTAGATTTATTTTATGCAAGTTTATTTTAATAAAGAACGATTTAGCTATTAAAAGGAAGACAATATTAATTTTATCATATTTATCATATTTAATTTTTGGTAAAGGATATGTTTTTTTAAGCAAATCAAAATAATTTATATATTGGAAAACTTAAAACAAGTATTAGTAGTCTTAGTTAATTATGGAGATGAACAATTGGAGTATTTACAGAAAGTTGTAAATGGGTTAAATACGTTTGTAAAATATGATATTACAATTATTGTTCAGTCAAATATACCTATAGATATAAAAGGAATAAAAAAGGTGAACATTGTTGCCTTAGAAGATTACCAACTACTACCATTAACTTGTAGAAAAGTGATATGGGATAATAAAGATAATTATGATATATTCCTATTCGGAGAGAATGATCATTTATTCCTTGAAAAGCACATAGACAAGCATTTGGAATATGAAAAAATACTTCCTGAAAATAGAATTTCTGGGTTAATACAATTTGAAGAAAATAATACGGGGCGATATTATCCTGGTTATCATTTACACTTTGATTGGATTTATGATTCTGTAGAAACATACGGTACTTATAAATTTGCTCATTTTACTAATACACATCAAGCAACTTTTATTTTAACAAAAAAACAATTATTAAAAGTTGGAGAGCAGTTTGATTTTAATTGTTTAGTAAAGGATTTACCGTTAAGTTTTATTGATAAAGTATTTAATAAATTTAAATCTTGGGTAGGTCTACCCTTAAAATATCCAAATAATTATAGCTTAAAATGCAAAGTGAATACAGATGTGTATGATTATGGAGGCATGAAAAAAATGATTTGTATTTCAGGGTTTGAAGATAATTTAATACATCATTTGCCAAATATTTATATTGATGGATTAAGAGGGCGAAATAAGTTTAGATCTGATTCTGATAGAATGGACGTAGCAATAAAAAAGCTTTTAGAAAAATAAATGATTCAATTCTCGTTAATAGTATTATCTAAAACAGACTCCATAGACATATATGAGATGAATAAACAATGCTTTAATACTTTTGTTAAAAGCGTAAAATATTCAGAAAGTACTTTTGAAATCATATTAATTGAAAGTAATGAAGAAGCTAAGTATGATTATTTAATCCCAAACTTAAAAATAATAACTCCAAAGGAAGATTTTAATTTTCATAAATTTTTGAATATTGGAATAAATGAAGCAACAGGCAATTACTATATATTAAGCAATAATGATGTTGTTTATTCTGAAAATTGGATAGATGCATTTAATAAAGCTAAAAAAAAGAATAAAAATATTCTTTCATTTTCGCCATACGATTCAAAATCAAATAAATTGCCAAAAAGTGTGGTACAAGAAAATGAGTTGGTGTTAGGTTATGAAATACAAAAACATCTTACAGGGTGGTGTATAATTACAGATGAAAAGGTATTTGATAAAATTAAAAAATTGGACGAACGTTTTAATTTTTATTATGCTGATTATGATTACGCAATGCAACTACAAAAATATAATGTACAGCATGCTTTGGTTACTAATGCAAAGGTAAGTCATTTGGAAAGTGTTTCGTACCATCAAGAAAATAGCATAAATTACGATCAATTACCTAAAGAAACTCCAAAATATCTAATAAAAGAAAACTGGACATGGGTTTTGAAAGACAAAAAAATGGTGGCTGGTCTAATTATGTTTCATAAAAAATGGGGAACGAGAAAATCAATCAAAATAAAATTGTTTATTGTGCTAAAATTGAAAATAATTGGTTTTGGGTTTTTAAATAGATTTATTTTAACATCTAAAAATTGAGTAATTGAAAAACATATATTTAATAACAGGCGGTGCGGGAAACGTAGGAAGTGCTTTGGCAACTAAACTAGCAGCAGATAGTAATAATTTAATTGTTATTGTAGATAACCTAACAACAGGAGCTTTGCATAAGGTGCCCAAACAGGACAATGTTATTTTTATAAAAAGCAATGTAAATAATTACAAGGATTTAGTGCCAGTATTTGGACGGTTCAATTTTGATTATGTATTCCATTATGCCGCTATGGTAGGGGTTGCAAGAACATTGGCCAACCCTATGGGCGTTTTGGAAGATATAGAAGGTATAAAAAATGTACTCTCTTTATCCAAAAACTCAGGAGTTAAGCGGGTATTTTATTCCAGTTCTTCGGAGGTGTATGGCGAGCCATTTGAGATTCCCCAAAACGAAAAAACAACGCCTTTGAACTCACGTTTGCCTTATGCTATTGTTAAAAATGTGGGCGAGGCTTTTTTTAAATCCTACCATCAAGAGTTTGGATTGGAATATACCATTTTTCGCTTTTTTAATACCTATGGGGCGAATCAAAGTGAGGATTTTGTGATACCCAAATTTTTAAAGTTGGCACTTAAACATGAACCCATTACCCTTTTTGGCGATGGGTTACAAACACGTTCGTTTTGTTATGTGGATGATACCGTTGAAACCTGTGTGAACGCCATAACAAACCCAGAATGTATCAATAATGTGATTAATGTGGGGAGCGATTTGGAACAAACCATTTTATCTTTGGCTCAACAAATTATTGGTATAACCAATTCTAAAAGTGAGATCATCCATTTACCAGCTTTAAAAGAAGGCGATATGGCTAGAAGGTGTCCGGACACATCAAAAATGAAGAAAATTTTAGGAAGGGATTTGTTGCCCCTTGAAGCAGGTGTTAAAAGATTAATGGATTTTTATGAGACAAGGAGATAACCCAAGCAACCATAAGGCAGCAGATAGCAGTAACGCTTTGCATCGTGTCATTATACCTATATTCATTCCACATGAAACAGAGTATTTTAAGGACGCTTTTCACATTTTTGAACTCTGTTTGTTTTCATTGAAAAAAACGACTTTAACAGCTATTAAAATTTCTGTAATCAGTAACGGTTCTTGCGACTCGGTAAATGAAAAACTCTATAAGTTTTTTGAAGCTGGCGACATAGACGAATTGATTATTGAGCGTGAAGGCATCGGGAAAATAAACAGCGTTTTAAAAGCCCTAAAAACTGCCGAAGAACGTTTTATAACCATTACAGATGCCGATGTGTTGTTTGATGATGGTTGGGAACAAGCAGTTTTGGATGTATTTCAAGCATTTCCAAAAGCTGGCGCGGTTTGTCCCACGCCCGTTTTCAGGAAGCATTTTCAATTAACCAGTAATATGTGGTTTAAATATTTCTTTTCGTCAAAATTAAAGTTTACGCCAGTCATAGATCCAGAATCCATGACCAAATTTGCCAATAGCATTGGGTGGCCCAGATTGGATGAAAAATTCAAAGACGTTATGGCGACCCTAAAAGCAAATAATGGTTTGGAAGCTATGGTAGGGTGTTCGCATTTTGTAGCCACCTACAAAAGAGAAGCGTTTGAGCAAATTCCTCAAAAAAACTCTGAATTTAAAATACGTGGCAATAGCGAATATCTTTATACCGATTTGCCGGTTATAAAACAAGGCGGCTACCGCTTGTCCACGGTAAAAAATCATGCCTTCCACATGGGCAATGTTTTGGAAGATTGGATGGAGATAAAATATAAAAGCTTAAAAAATAGACCAAAAGCGGAAGTAGGTGCCGTATTTAGTATTTTGAAACCGCCATTGATTGGTGCTGTTTTTACAGAGGCTTGTTTTAAATGGCTACTCGCTAAAAAAGGATTAAAAAGACACGTGCTCAAAAAAAAAGGATTGAACAATGCGCAAGTGAAAAATTTCATGGAATAATTGATAATCATCTACTTACTATCAGATGCTAATAATAGTATATGATTCATAGAAATATAATCGTTCATATAGGTTTACATAAAACAGGGACCACTTTTTTACAAAAACATGTGTTTCCAAAAATAACATCATTAACCATCATAAGGGCTTGGCATACACATAGGCAAATTACTGATATGGTTTTTAAAGAAACCGTTTTAATAACAGATGAGGGCATTTCTGGAGATCCGTGGAAGGGGCAGTATTTTGAAGAGTTCAAAAGAAATATATTGAAAATAAAGCACTTATATGGTGATGTGAAAATTATTTTTGGAATACGTAAGCATGATGCTTTTATTTTATCGCTTTACAAACAATATTTGCATCAAAAAGGTTACAAAGGTATAGAGCACATGTATAATACAAATGATACGGGAATTTTAAAATTGGACGATTTGTTTTTTAATGAACGGATACTGCTTCTTAAAAAAGAATTTACAAATGTTTTTGTTTATTCCCAAGAGTCATTAAAAGCAAAGCCTTCACGGTTTTTTAAAGCCTTATTTCAATTTATGCAAGTTACTACAGATTTAGGCTTGGAGACATTAAACAATAAAGAAGAAAATGTAGGGGTTTCTACCCAAGTTCAAATAAGTTGGTTGAAAAAAATGAATTATATAAATCATAAATTGTCAAAAACCTCTTTTTTGCCCAGCTTATATAATCCAAAATTCATAAAATATAAAATAACACCAAGGGATATTTGTCAAAACAGATTAAAGAATATGCAGTCTAAAAAATTTGAGCTGCCACTAGATTTAAAAAATCATATAAAATCATATTATGCAGAAGATTGGGAAAAGGCTATTTCTTATATAAATTACTGAATGATAAACAGATGATAGTTAATTTTGAAGTATAAAAGCATATATGCCATATTAAGATTTTAAACAAAGAATTTGAATTTTGATAACCATCATACTCACATATAGAAATCGAGATATAAACATTGCCAAAATATGTTTAAGTTCTCTTAAAGACCAAGTTAATAAAAATTTCAAGGTGGTTTTGGCAGATTATGGTAGCATGCCAACTTATAAAACGGATATAAAAAAACTAACTTCAGATTTTAATTTTAGCCACTTTATTTCTTGTGAAACCGAGCAGCAATTGTGGTGCAAATCAAGAGCCATCAACATCGCACTAAAACAATGCGAGACCCCTTATGTTTTTGTTGGCGATGTAGATATGGTATACCATCCAGAATTCATAAACACATTGAATACTGTAAAGAACGAGGCCCAAATCACATATTTTCAAGTGGGGTTTTTAAGTGAAACCGAATCAAAAACCAATAGCCATTTTGAAGATTACAAGATTGCTTTCAAATCTGATGAAGAAGCAACGGGAATGACTTTGTACCCTACGGAGGTTTTAAAATCCATTCATGGTTATGATGAGTTTTACCATGGTTGGGGCGCAGAAGATACTGATGTTCATATACGGTTGAAAAATGCAGGGTATCCTATCCATTTTTATTCAAAAGAAATTTTGATGCTTCATCAATGGCATCCTAAAAGCTATCGGAATAAAAATGATTTGGCACCATTCCATAGTATTTTAGAAAAGATAAACCACGACTATTTAAGGTTTTCAAAAAGCACCAATAAAATCAAGGCCAATTTGAATTTTCCATGGGGTGTTTATAATCCTTCTGATTATGAAGCTTTAAAAAAAATAGAAACAAGTTATAATTTAACCAATAAGGAGTCTGAAATAAAAGCCTTTATAAATAACGTTTTGGTTTCAGAAAAAAACAAAGTAGTTGAGGTCTTAATACAACCACACAGAGCATTCAAATCTATAAAACAACGTGTCAAAAAAATATTAGGAAGAAAAACAGTGTCGTTTTTAAGTATGGATACCGTAAATGATTTGCTTTTGGAAAGCATCATTACAAATTTAAGAGATAAAGCCCATCAGTTTCAATACGACTCAAAAAAACAAACCATTCATTTAATTATCAAATTATAACTGATATGAAAATACTTTTGGTATCTATGAATTCCATTCATTTTGTGCGCTGGACGCAACAGCTTGAAGATTCTGGACATGAAGTATATTGGTTTGATATTTTAGATGGTGGTAAAACAGCACAATTGCCTTGGGCTCATCAAATTACGGGATGGAAACAAAAATTCCCCAATTTAAAAGGCCGACATTTTTTAAAAAAAAATCTGTCTTATTTATATGAAAAGTCTAAATTTTTAATAGAAAATGATGTTGCTGAAACCTTTGAAAGCATAGTTCAAGAAATACAACCAGACTTAGTACATAGTTTTGTGTTGTATCTCTCCTGCTCGCCTATTTTAAAGGTTATGAAAAAGCATCATAACTTACCTTGGCTCTATTCCTCTTGGGGAAGCGATCTGTACTATTTCAAAAATATTGAAAAAAACAAACAAGATATTTTGAACGTGTTGCCAAGAGTGAATTATTTGATTACAGACTGCAAACGGGATGTTGCCATAGCCAAAGATTTGGGTTTTAATGGGAAAGTTCTAGGCACATTCCCAGGTGGTGGCGGATTTAATTATACCGAAACAGACCCATACATAACACCCATTTCAGAAAGGAAAACCATTTTGGTAAAAGGCTATCAAGGGCGTTCGGGGCGTGCTATTGAAGTTTTACAAGCAATGCTGTTAATTCCAGAACACATGAAAAATCATCACATCATCGTTTTTGGAGCTGATGATGAAGTGGAAAATCACATTAAAGATTGTGGGTTTTCAAAAACGTTATCCATTGAAACCTTATCAAGAAAAGACTTTTTGCCTCACATTGCTATTTTAAAACTGATGGGAGCGGCTCTGATTTACATCGGTAATAGTAATTCCGACGGTATGCCAAACACTTTACTTGAAGCCATAGCCATGGGCGCTTTTCCCATTCAATCGAACCCCGGGGGCGCATCGTCAGAAGTGGTCGCACATTATGAAAACGGCTTGCTAATTGAGGATTTTAATGACATTGAAGAAATTAAATCACATATACTAACGGCACTAAATACTTCTAGTTTATTGGAAAAAGCATTTAAAATCAATCAAAATAAAGTCAAGCCACAATTTGAAAGAGGATTGGTAAAACAACACATTTTGGATGCTTACCATAGTGTTATGAAAAAAGGGGAATAGACTTAAATGTTTACACAACAACATATCAAGGACACGATTCTAAAGTTAGAGAAAAGATACCCTGTGGACACATGGGAGGTTAATGGCATTCATATATGGCCTTATGTGCGTATAAAATTATATAGAGGTCAGTAGTTAATTACTCATTAATTTTGTTTGATAAATTTTATCTTTTACTACCATTTTTGTTATTAGGTTATTGAATATTGTATCCTTGCTTTGCGAACGATTTATTCTAAAGCAAAATTCGTTAAAATATCGATTTAGATTTGCATCACTTACCCAAGAATAAGTAGTTCTTATCCACGATTTAACCTGATGTATCATTGTGTGCAATGCTTTAAAATTCATTCCTTTATCGCTTTCAATTTGTGTAATATCATAAGCTTTTGAGATAGGTTTATATCCTCTCCATTTATCTGTAGTTACTTCTGCCGCTCTGCTAATATGATTTACAAAAATGTATTGAAGTGATTGTGCTGAAAAATCATCTATTTTCATAGCATACATTCTTTTGACCTTTCCTTCTTCGGTTAATTGAACCGCTGTTACAGCCTTCTTTTTCTTGGTATCGTAACTTCTTCCAGTCTTTTTTTCTTCTCTGCCACCTAAAACAAATTCATCAACATGGACAATTCCATCCATCGGATTATTTCCGCTAGAAGACATAGCCTCTCTGACTTTAAGCATAAACAAACGTGCTGTTTTTTCAGTAATTCCAAATCGAACTCCCATATAGCTTGCAGACAAGCTCTTGGTCGTTGTAGACATTTCAAAACAAACAAAAAAGGCTTTGCGCAAACCAAATTTAACCTTGTGAAACAGTGTGTTTGATGTCGCAGATTCTTTATGGTTACATACATTACATTGTCTTGAAAAATCCGCTTTTCTTTGATAAGCAGTATGATTACATTTTACACACTTATAAGTGGTTTTGTCTTTTAATTCTGATAAATATTCTTTGCAATCAAGGTCCGTTTTGAACCGATCAGAAAACTCTAGAAGATTTTGACCTTTAAATATGTCCATATTTTGCTATATTTATTAACTCTAAAGATAAGTATTTATATACTGACCTCTAAAATTATATATTCATCTGTTGGTTTTAATGAATGAAAATCCAGTTGTTCGTGAAAAGGGCAATGTTGTAAAAGTATCGGGCAATAACCCTATCAAAACTCTTTTTAGAAAAGGCATGTTTATGCTTAAAGCCCAATTAGGGCTGATTGTATTTTTTTTTAAACTAAAACAAAAGCAAATTCTCTTTTTTGGTTCCCACATACATAGGATCTTTCAAAATGGTCAATATTTTAATCGGTTTTATGATTCCATGGTTGATTTTCATGGCTTGCAGAATAAGGTCTATAATGTGGAATATCAAAAAATCAATGAACCTATTTATAACAAAAAGGCGGTCATTTCTTTGAATACATATCTTGATTATCACAAGCTTGTGAATAAAGTATATAATAAATTCAGAAAACGAAAACCGCTATTGGCCTTAAAACAATATGACCAATTTTGTAATGATTTGAGCGGATTGAATTTGAAACTTGAAGATTTAAGACTTTCGGAAAATCATTTGATTGAATGGTCTGAAAAAGTGAATACAAATAACATGTTTTTTGAACGCTTATATAAAAAAGTGAAGCCGCAAAAAGTGATTTTTTTGGGGTATTATGGGTTGGACGATTTATATGCCGCATTGCTTGCAGCAAATAAGCTTGGTATTAAGACTATAGATTTTCAACATGGGCCGCAGACTAATGTGCATTTGGCTTTTTCATGTTGGAATAAAATACCAGAAAAGGGCTTTAATAGCATGCCTGTTGAATTTTGGAACTGGGACCAAGCATCAAAAAACAATATTGACACTTGGGCAAATACAGCTAATGGTGTAAAAGCAAAAGTGGTAGGCCAGCCCTATTTGGGGTACTGGATGCATAAAATGAAAAATGAAAACATCAAAAAGCAGTATGTTTTTTACAGTTTGCAAACGCATCCATTTTCTATTGAAGATTTTTTAACGCCTCAAATAATCGCGTTGATAAAAAGATTGAAATACAATTGGGTCTTAAGATTGCACCCAAGAAACAATTTGGATATTGATGAACTGAAACTGTTTTTAAAGACCAATAAAATAGAAAATAAGGCACATATCCAAGATGCTTTTAACGTGCCACTTCCAGAAGTTTTAACAGCTAGTGTATTGCATATCACAAATTATTCAGGATGTTTGATTGAAGCTTATCAATTAGGTGTTCCAACGCTGCTTATCAACGAAGTTGGTCATGAAATGTTCAGCGAATATATTGATAATAAATTAGTTTATTATTTGAATCAAAACGAAACCCATTTTCAGCAAGCATTTGAAGACGTGATTAAAAATTGTGAAAACTTGCCAATTTTAAAAGAATCTATAAACGTGTTCAATCCCTTGGGCGGATTTAAATAGGTCTTTTGTTGTTTCAGCTGCAAAAAGTGTATTTTAGCTATCATTAATATATTATAATTTCTATGAAAAAAACAGGCTTCATCCCACTCCGAAAAGGCTCGAAAGGCATTCCTAATAAAAACAAACGAAAAATGGTTGGCAGGCCTTTGTTTTCCTGGGTTTTAGGAGCAGCTATTTTTTCAGAACTGGATGAGGTTGTTGTTTATACCGATGATGAAGCCATTATTGATTTTATAAACAAGGAATACCATTGGACCACTAAAGTGAAAGCGTTTTTAAGAAGCGACGAAAGTGCCAGCGATACCGCATCCACAGAATGCGCCATATTGGAATTTTCCGAAAATATAAACTACGATTTTGACGTGTTTTGCCTGCTGCAGGCCACATCGCCATTCACAACCAAAGACGATATCAATGCGTGTTTGACCAAATTGGATGGCAATTTTGATTCGGCACTAACGGTTGTAAATACCCATCGTTTTTTATGGAATGAAAATGGAAAGGCTATAAATTACAATCCTTTAAAACGGCCAAGACGCCAAGATTTTGAGGGGCTTCTCATTGAAAATGGCGCCGTTTACACCATTACAAAACAAGCTTTGCAAAAACATAAAAACCGATTGGGAGAAAAAGTGGGTATTGTAAAGATGCACGAAGATACTTTACTGGAAATAGATTCCGAATCCGATTGGATTGCGGTGGAGCAATTGCTTATCAACCGTCAAAAAAGCTTAAAAACATCCGAAAAAATCACACATCTGGTTTTAGATGTGGATGGGGTGTTTACCGATGGCACGATTAGCTACACCAAAGATGGCGAACACACCAAAAATTTTGATATGCGTGATGGTATGGGACTTGAAATTATGCGCCAATTTAATATTGAAGTGATGATTATGACTTCCGAAAACTCTGAACTCGTTGCCAAACGCATGCAAAAATTACAAATTAAGCATGTTTTTTTAGGCGTGAAAGACAAATACACCTTGCTCAATAAAGTTATTAAAGACAACCATATTTCAATGGGAAATGTGGCGTATGTTGGTGATGATGTCAATGATTTAACCAATATTTGCAGCGTAGGCTGGTCCTTAGTGCCAAATAATGCGATGGCAGTGGTCAAACAACATGCAGACATTGTACTTTCAAAAACCTCAGGGGCTGGTGCTATTCGTGAAGCCTGTGAATTCATCATGAACTATAATAAAAGATTTTAAAATTTGCCCTAAAAATAATTATGAACACATATAAAAAACCATACATTATTGCTGAAATTGGATGTAACCACAAAGGCGATATGGAAATTGCCAAAGAACTTATTAAGGTCGCTAAAATATTCTGTAATGTGGATGCCGTAAAATTCCAAAAACGGAACAATAAAGAGTTGTTGACCGAGGAACAGTACAACCAGCCACACCCAAATCCCGCGAATTCTTATGGCGATACCTATGGCGCCCATCGTGAATATTTGGAGTTTGATGTGCAGCAGCATCAAGAATTAAAATCTTATTGTGAGGATATTGGTATTACCTATTCCACTTCGGTTTGGGACCTCACTTCTGCTAAAGAAATAGCATCTTTAAACCCAGATTTTATTAAGATTCCTTCAGCTTGTAACAATAATGTGGCCATGTTGGAATGGTTGTGTAAAAACTATCGAGGCGAATTGCATATTTCAACCGGCATGACTACCAAAAATGAAATTGATGATTTGGTTGATTTTTTCAAAAAGCATAACCGAAATAAAGATTTAGTGCTTTACAATTGCACGTCAGGTTATCCAGTGCCGTTTGAAGATGTGTGCCTTTTGGATATCAATATTTTGATTGAAAAATATAAAGAAGATGTGAAGCATATTGGCTTTTCCGGTCATCATTTGGGCATAGCGGTAGATGTAGCCGCCTATACATTGGGGGCAAATATCATTGAACGCCACTACACCATTGATAGAACATGGAAAGGAACGGACCATGCCGCATCCTTGGAAACTATGGGTTTGCGTAAATTATCGAGAGATGTCCATGCGGTTTATAAAGCTTTGAATTATAAAAAACAAGATATTTTGCCCATTGAACAAGTGCAACGTGATAAGTTGAAAAACCAAAAAGTATAAACATGTTTTCATCAAATAAAATCAGGTTGTTTTGGTGGAACGAAATCAAGATTCAAAAAAAAACCAAAGAGAATTATGGCGACCTTTTAGGTAAATACCTTGTTGAAAAAATATCCGGAAAAGAAGTTGTTTGGAGCAAACCAAATCGGTTTTCGCTTAATGATTTTTTCAATCCCATTTATGTCACTATTGGAAGTATTCTAACTCATGTGAACAATAAATGTGTGATTTGGGGAAGCGGCATCATTTCAAAAGCATATCCCATTAAAAAAGCAAAGTTTTTAGCGGTTCGTGGCCCACAGACCAGACGGCATTTATTAAATCAAGGCTACAACGTGCCCGAAATTTATGGCGACCCCGCGCTCTTATTGCCTAATTATTACCATCCGAAAATTGAAAAGGCATATCAAATAGGTGTCATTCCGCATTACAACGATTTTAAAAAAGTAAGCCATTTTTATAGTAATAGCCCTGATATAATGCTGATTGATTTGATGACGAATGACGTAGAAAAAACCACCAATCAGTTTTTAAAATGTGAAAAAATTGTCTCATCATCATTGCACGGCCTTATTGTAGCGCATGCCTACGGAATACCAGCGGTATGGCAAAAATTTTCCGATGACGTTTTTGGCGATGACATCAAATACCAAGATTATTTTGAATCCGTTGGAATACCAAGTTACAAATCGGATATTGTAAACACCAAAATGACTATGGAAGCGTTGCAAAACCTTTTCAATGAGAAACAATCACGTCCTAAACAAGGTGTTATTGAAGCATTATGTGAAAAATTGATGCTCGTTTGTCCATTTAAAAGTTAATAATGAAGCAGAAAAAAGTATTTGTTTTTTTCCCTGATGGCGTTGGTTTGAGAAACTTTGCCTTTACCAATTATAAAAAAATAGGCGAAAATATGGGTTTTGATATCACGTATTGGAACAATACTATTTTTTCATTAAAGGAGCATTTAGGCTTTAAGGAAGTTAAAATTGAAGACCACACCAGCCACCCGTTATTGCCCATATATTCCCGGGCAAGAAAGCGCGCAGAACTCAATGTATCTCGGGATAAATTCAATGACGATGTGTACCCAACATACAAGTTTCCTTTCAATTATAAAGGGTTTAAAAATGCATTCAAAACTATGTTTGTCAAATTGTTGGTCGGTCTGCATTCCTCTGAAAAAGGCATCGTAAAACTCCGAAAAACAATCCATAAATTAGAGCGTTCCACATCAAAATATAAATATTGTAAAGCGCAGTTGGAAACCTATAAACCAGATTTAATATTTTGTACCACACAGCGAGCCACACAATCCATAAGCGCACTTTTGGCGGCCAAAGATTTAGGGATTCCTACCGTAGCCTTTGTGTATTCTTGGGATAATGTGCCCAAAGCCATGCAGGTGGTAGAAACCGATCATTATTTTGTTTGGAGCGATTTAATGAAAAGCCAAGTGCTTCAATATTATCCATTCATTAAAGAAAACCAAGTGATTGTAACGGGAACACCGCAATTTGAACCACATTACGACACGGCTTTATTTCAAACAAGGGAAGCATTTTTTAAAGCACATCATTTAGATAGCAATAAAAAATACATCTGTTATTCTGGCGATGATGAAACTACCTCGCCATTGGACCAATATTATTTGGAAGATTTGGCACATGCCGTTAGAAATCTAAATAGAAAAGGTCATAATTTGGGGATTATTTATAGGAAATGCCCGGTTGATTTTACGCCAAGATATGATGCGGTTATAGAAGCAAACAAAGATATTATTGAAGTTTTAGACCCTTTATGGAAACAAGTGGGTAGCCAATGGAATCACGTATTGCCAACACCTAAAGATTTAAAGATGCTTTACAATGTTTGTGAGCATAGCGAATTTGTGACCAACGTATGTTCATCAACCGTGTTTGATTTTGTGGCGCACAACAAGCCTTGCATTTATTATAATTACGAGCAACCACAACTTAAAAAAGGCATTCGGGATATTGGACAGAATTATAAATACGTCCATTTTAGAAGCATGCCAAACCAAGATGCCGCTATTTTTTGTACTGATAAAAACGATTTGGAAGGTTTGGTAAAACAGATTTTGGATGGGGAATTATCAAATGTACCCATCTGTAAAGCATGGTATAAAATTGTAGCAGGGGAAACACCAACCAAAGCTTCCGAGAATATTTGGAACGCTATTGATTCTATATTAAAATGATTGTAGGTTACATCACATCCGAATACCCACACCCGAAAGTAACCCACGCTGCGGGCATTGCAACAAGCATTAAAAACTTGGCTGTGGCATTGGTTAAAAAAGGGGTTGGCGTTACGGTGTTTGTGTACCATCAATATGAAAACGCTGTTGTTTATGATGAAGGCGTTGAAATCCATTTGATCAAGAAAAAAAGGTACAAGCTGTTCACTTGGTATTTTTACAGAAAGCACATCCAAAATTATGTAAACAGCATCGTCAAAGAAAAACAGATAGACCTTATTGAAGCACCGGATTGGACAGGAATCACAGCCTTTATACGATTTAAAGTGCCTTTGGTAATCCGTTTTCATGGTAGCGATGCTTACTTCTGTAAATTGGAACATAGAAAGCAAAAGTTCAAAAATTTTGTGTTTGAAAAGATGGCGTTGAAAGGCGCTTCAGCTTACATTGCGCCAACAACCTATGCAGGTATGGAAACCCGAAAAATATTCGGACTGAAGAAAAAGAAAATTAAAACCATTCACTACGGGTTGCGGTTAGAGCATTTTGAGAATGAAACGCCTAAAATATATAACAGAAACACCATTCTTTATATTGGGACCATTATAAGAAAAAAAGGCGTTTTTGAATTGGCCCAAATCTTTAATAAAATAGTTGAAGCAAATCCTAAGGCGAAACTTATTTTAATTGGTGGCGATGCGCCCGATATCAAAACAGGACAGGCATCCACTTATGAATTGATGAAAAATGAATTTTCAGAAATCGCAAAATCACAAGTGGATTATTTAGGGAAAATACCCTATTCCGAAGTAAAAGACCATATTAAAAATGCCCATGTGTGTGTGTTTCCAAGTTTTGCAGAAACCTTGGGCATGGTAACCATTGAGTCCATGGCGTTACAAAAACCCGTAGTAAATACCAATATAGGTTGGGCGCAGGAACTTATTGATAATGATAGAAACGGTTATTTAGTGCATCCATCAAATATTGATTTGTATGCGCAACGTATTTTGGAACTTTTGAACAATGAGCCTTTATGTGAAATGTTAGGTGAAACGGCACGGCAAAAAGTTGAAACTACTTTTGATATTGACAACATAGCCACTATTAATATAGACTATTATAAATCGCTTTTAAAATGATTGTACTGGTACATAATGGACATACCGCAGAAGCTGTTTTTTCAATATCAGAAAATATTCAAATAGATTTTGATGCCAACAAACCGATTGCGAATGTTTTATTTCAAATTTCAAAAACCAACCCAAACGAGCTGCTTATTTGGGTAAACGCTAATTATAAAAATAACATTGATTACGATAGTTTACATACGGTGTTTCATCATAAAGGCATCATGGCATCCTATGCGATTACGGGAGATTATTGTATTTCGAACCAAATAGGTTATGTTGAGAAAACACCTTATACAAATGTAAAAAGCGATGTAAACTACCCAACTTGGTTGATGAGTAGTGACGTTGGCGGAATCTATGCAGAAACGCTGAATACCATTAGCGCAAAAATATCTAAGTACACTAATTTTGATTTTTTTCTTAGCGCATTGGCCAAGCAAAATATGCCACAGGGGCTGTTTTGTTATTCTAATCCGATGCTTATCAAGTCCGATCAATTAGATGTTTCATCTAAAAAAAACGATTGCAATGATTTACTTTTCAAATTTGTAAAACAGCATTACAAAACCGTTTGGGTTTTCAATTTGTTATTATGTTTTATCTTTTTTGAAAACCGTTTTCCGTTGTTGCCTTTTTTTAAAGCGTTGTTTGTTAAACGAAATACAGAACGTGCCGATTTTAGTGCATTGGAAGTAAAATCCAGTCTAAAAGTAGTAAAAGAAAAAACCATTGACGTTATCATTCCTACTATTGGTAGAAGGGATAGTTTATATGATGTTTTAAAAGATTTGGGGAAACAAACGCATTTTCCAAAGCATGTTATTATAGTTGAGCAAAATCCGCAGTCCGATTCAAAATCCGAATTGGATTTTTTAACGACTGAAACGTGGCCGTTTAACATCAAGCACAGATTTATCCATCAAACAGGTGCTTGCAATGCCAGAAATATAGCGTTGAGTTTAGTGGAAAGTGAATGGGTATTATTGGGCGATGATGATAATAGATTTGATTCGGATTTAATTGAAAATCTGTTTATTAATATTGAAAAATTTGGTGTAACCGTTGCGACTACTATGTATATCCAACCCAATGAAACCCCAAAATATCTAACAACCAACCAGACCGATATTTTTGGCTCAGGAAATTCCATGCTAAAATCAGATTTATTAAAAAAAGTAGCTTTTGATATGGCTTTTGAGTTTGGTTATGGCGAAGATTCAGATTTTGGCATGCAGTTACGAAAAATTGGGCATGACGTCATCTATTTTCCGAAACTGAAAATCACACATTTAAAATTGCCTTTTGGTGGTTTCAGAACTAAGTTTGTGCATGGTTGGGAGCATGAGGCCGTTCAGCCCAAACCATCGCCAACCATTATGGTGCTCATAAAAAAACATTACAATGTTTATCAGAAAAATGGTTATAAATTTATGCTGTTTTTAAAGTTTTATAAAAAGCAATCCATTAAAAAACCATTTGCATATTTAAAACAGATGAAAAGGCAATGGGAAAGAAGTGAGTATTGGGCGAGTGAATTATTTATTAATGAAAAATCAAAAAGACATTGAACTGTCTTATTTGCGAAAGAATAATGGCTTACCATTTAATATCTGTAGTTTTAACCAAACTTAATTAAGCATTTGATGAAAAAAAGTTCCAGAAAATTATTTGTAAGGTTTTTTGCTAGAAAAAAGTTCCAGATTTTATTTAAAAAACTTCATTGGTTGTCATTACGAGGAATGAATTATGGTGGAGGTCATAGCCCAAGTGATTCTGGAGAAATATATTTTTTAAATCACATAAAGAAAAGTACAAATGCTCAAATTACAATATTTGATGTAGGAGCTAACATTGGTCAATATGCATTATTGGCAAATAAAATATTTGAATCAAAATGTTTGATTTATTCATTTGAACCTGTTAAATTGAGTTATTCTGCCTTAATTGATAATATAAAATCTCATCGGAATATTATTGGGATTGAAAAAGGAATAGGGGAATTAATTGCCTCATCAAAAATTTTTTATAACGGTTCCAAAAGTGTTCAATCTTCATTAATAGAAGATGAATTTTCAAAACATTCTGAGATAATTGAGTTGACAACCATTGATGATTTTATTAGAGAAAATAATATTAAAAAGGTAAATGTTTTGAAACTAGATGTTGAAGGGTACGAGTATAAAGCTTTGATTGGTGCAAAAAACAATCTTAATAATATAGACTATATTCAATTTGAATTTGGAAATAAGCAAGTAACAAGTCGAAATTTTTTGATTGATTTTATTAAATACTTAGATGATTTCAAAATTTACAGACTAATTCAAGACGGATTGATAGAAATTGACACTAACCCAATAAACGAAATCTTTCAAACATCAAATTATGTAGCAATTAATAAAAACATTCTTAATTAGGCTTAAATTAAGTAAAATTTAAAAATTGTAATACACATAAGTTTAACACATTATTTACTAGAAAAATTGCTTAAATTATTTACAGATAAAACATTTTTAACAGAAGCTCATCGCAAATCGGTTTTCCCATTGCTCTTTGATTTGCATTATGTAAAAAATAATGATTTATCTGATTTTTATAAATTAGTAGATAGGGTTTCAGATTGCGATGTGGTTGTTTTCCCTATGGATTATGGGGTGTTTTATAAACATCAAGAGGCTTTTTCAAAATTGAATAAGGAAGCCAAACATCACAAAAAACCGATATGGATCTATACGGCGGGCGATTTTGGTTTTACCGTGCATATTCCCAATAGTTATGTTTTCAGGTTCGGTGGGTTTCATTCAAAATTGGATGCTAACACCTTTGTCATGCCTTCATTTATAAACGACCCGTATCAAACCGTTTTAAAACAACCCTTTTCTGTAGTGCCAACAGCGACCGAACCTCATATTGGTTTTGTGGGCCATGCAAAGGCAGGGTTTGTAAAGTATATAAAATCCTATTTGAGCCATTTAAAATTAAAATTTAAAGGCCTGTTTAAATTGCGGTTCTTTGATAGGCAAGTCTTTTACCCATCAGGTATAAAACGGGCTCATTATTTGAATGCGTTAAAAAATAGTAAACAGCTTCACACAGATTTTATATTTAGGGATACGTATCGGGCAGGTATTCAAAATCCAAAATCAAAACAGGAAACCACCCAAGAGTTTTATGATAATATGTTCAGCAATTTATACACGTTTTGTATGCGGGGTGTCGGTAATTTTTCTGTTCGTTTTTATGAAACCTTAGCGGTGGGGCGCATTCCTGTTTTATTGAATACGGATTGCAGGTTGCCGCTATCGGATAGTGTGGATTGGGAAAAGCATGTTATTATTGTGGATGCATCTAAAAAAGAATCTTTGGAAGCCCAGATACTTCAATTCCACACTTCAAAAAGTGAAGAAGAAATTAAAGCCATTCAAAAAAATAACAGATTACTTTGGGAAACGCATTTAGAGCGACCAGCCTATTTTATGAAAGTACACAATATGTTTGTTAATAAACTAATGAATCATGCATAAACCGTTCACGCTTATTGTCTGCACCTATATGCGCTCGAAACCGCTACTGAATTTATTACGGTCGGTAGCGAAACAAACGCTGTATCCCAATGAAATTTTAATCATCGATGGTTCCACAGACCAAGAAACAGAAACTGTTTTAAAAGAAAATCATTTTAAAAACCTAAATTATTATAGCGTTGACGAAACACATAGAGGCTTGACCAAACAACGTAATTTTGGAATTGGTTTAGCAAATGAAACTTCAGAAATCATTTGTTTTTTAGATGATGATACCGAATTGTATGAAGATTATTTTGAAAATGTTATAGATACATTTAAAAGGTTTCCAAATTGTGTTGGGGTTGGTGGTGTCGCTGTGAATGAGAATAGGTGGTTTAAACCGGAAAACGAAGAACATTTAAAAAACCATTATATTTTAGAGGGTTATGCCGTAAAGGAAAGTTCTAGAAATGTTATGCGTACTAAGTTTGGATTGCAATCGCCTGCGTTGCCTGGAATCATGTCAAATTTTTCCCATGGAAGAACTTATGGGTATCCTTTAAATGGAAAAATTCACGAGGTGGATTTATTGGTTGGCATGGCATTCAGTTTTAAAAAGGAGCTATTTGAATCCATTGAATTTTCCCATTATTTTGAAGGTTACGGGTTGTATGAAGATGCCGATTTTAGTTTAAGAGCTTTAAATTATGGTGTGAATGTGATTAATACGAATGCTAAGCTAAATCATTACCACAACCCTTCAGGGCGTCCCAACCAATACAAATACGGCAAAATGGTACTTAGGAATGGCTGGTATGTTTGGCGTGTTAAGTACCCAAACCCAAGTTTAAAAGCCCGATTCAAATGGCATGCCACGGCGTTTTTATTGACCCTCATTCGGTTTACAAACGTTATTAATACCAATAAAAAACAAGAAGCATTCACAGAAAGTTTGGGCAGAGTCGTAGGTTGGTTATCTTTACTTATCAATAAACCTAATATCGAAAGATAAATGCATAAATTTTCTGAAGATATAAAAAAGTACAAAACCTATAGCAACAACAAATCTGCTTTGGTTTTACTGCTAACAAATCAAGGATTGTGGGCACTTTTTGTTTATAGAATTTCCAATGGCATTTATAACAGTAAACTGCCAAAAATTATAAAAAAAGTATTGCTCGTTTTTGCGGTTTTTTGGCAAAAGTGGATTGAGATTGTGGCAGGTATTTCGTTGCCTTATGCTGCCCAAATTGGCGAAGGGTTTTATATTGGGCACTTTGGGGGCATCATCATAAACCCATCTGCGGTTATTGGCAAAAATTGCAATGTGTCGCAAGGGGTGACCATTGGAGTGAGTGGAAGAGGGGAAAAAAGAGGCGTGCCCATTATAGGAAACCATGTTTACATGGGGGCAAATGCCGTGATTGCTGGTAAAATAACCATTGGCGATCATTGTCTTATTGCAGCAAATTCATTGGTTGTTGATTCCATTGAAGCCAATAAAACGGTTTCGGGAATGCCAGCCATTATCATCAATAACAACACATCTAAAGACTATATTTAATGCGATTTTTGGTCATAACAGATGCGCCCACATTAAAAAAAGAAGGTCATTATACTGCTTATGCGCCTTATGTGAAAGAAATGGATATTTGGTTTGGTTATGTCAATGAAGTGACCATCATATCGCCAACCAGTTACGGGCAAAAGCTGTTGTTGTCGCCTTTTAAAAAGGTTCCGAAGGTTATTTCGGTGCCAGCGTTACATTTTATATCGTTTTATAGCGTTTTAAAAAGTATGGTTTTGCTTCCATGGCTTTCTTATAGATTATTGGTAGCCATGTATAAAACTGACCACATCCATTTGCGTTGCCCCGGAAACATAGGCTTATTGGGTTGTTTTGTACAGGCTTTTTTTCCGAAGAAAATAAAAACCGCTAAATACGCTGGCAATTGGGATACCAACGCCAAACAGCCTTTGAGCTATAAACTCCAAAAATGGATTTTGAGCAACACCTTTTTGACTAAAAACATGACCGTTTTGGTCTATGGCGCATGGGAAAACCAGTCAAAAAACATCAAACCTTTTTTCACGGCAAGTTATTTTGATACTGAAATTAAAAAACCAAAAGAAAGACACTATAACGGGACATTACGTTTTGTTTTTATAGGCAGTTTGGTATATGGGAAACGGCCTCTTTTGGCCATCAAAACGGTAGAAGCTTTGGTAAAGCAAGGTCAAAAAGTAAGTTTGGAATTATATGGTGATGGTGTTTTAAGACTTGAATTAGAGCAATATGTTTCTGATAATCAATTAGAAACGTTTGTGGTGTTAAAAGGTAATCAAGACAAAGAAATTATAAAAAAGACTTTGCAGGAAGCGCATTTTTTAATGTTGTTCTCAAAGTCTGAAGGTTGGCCAAAAGCGGTTGCGGAAGCGATGTTTTTTGGGACTATTCCTATTGCAACACGAGTTTCTTGCGTGCCTTATATGTTAGATTATGGAAAGCGAGGTATTTTGGTAGCCTCGAATTTAGAAGCCATTTTGAATGAAATCAACACCCATTTAAAAAATCAAGAGGCTTTAAAAAGAATGAGTGAAGCAGCCCTAAATTGGTCGCAAAACTATACTTTAGATGTTTTTGAAACAGCGGTTTCTAAATTATTAAACTAAGCGATGCGGGTTTTACAAATCATAGATTCATTGGAGGCGGGTGGTGCTGAACGTGTTGCGGTCAACATTGCCAATGGGTTGTCCTTTAAAATTGAGGCATCGTTTTTATGCGCCACCAGAAAAGAGGGTCTATTGAAATCTGCGCTTAAAAGTAATGTTGGCTATCTGTTTTTGCAGAAAAAACATGCGGTGGATTTCAAGGCGTTGTTGCGATTGAATAAATTTATTAAACAAAACCACATACAAATCATACACGCTCATTCCTCGTCTTTTTTTATTGCAAGTTTGGTTAAGTTACTGCATCCCAAAATTAAGATGATTTGGCATGACCATTATGGAAACAGTGAACAGCTTCAAAAAAGAAGCTATAAAATGTTGCGTTTTTGCTCAAAATATTTTGTACATATTTTTAGTGTGAATAGGGCTTTGGAAACTTGGGCGAAGCAACATCTAAAGACGAAAAACGTGAGTTATTTGTCTAATTTTGCAATTCAGGATACATCAAAACCCTGCACACAATTACATGGCGAAAAGGGAAAACGCATCTTGCATTTGGCTAATTTAAGACCTCAAAAAGACCATCAAACCTTGTTGAAAGCATTTTCATATATTTTGAAGCATCATCCAGATTGGACCTTGCATAGTGTGGGAAAGGATTTTAATGATACCTATTCCGAAGCCATCAAAAATTTGATAATCGATTTGAATTTGAGCGAGCGGGTTTTTCTTTATGGAACTTGCCCTGATATTTCAAACATTATCAGTCAATGCGACATAGGCGTTTTGTCATCAAAGTCTGAAGGATTGCCCATAGCCTTATTGGAATACGGTTTGGCGGGTTTACCTGTGGTAGTGACCGATGTTGGAAATTGTAATGAAGTTATCAAGCATGATGAAAATGGGCATTTGGTGCAACCTGAAAATATTGCGGAATTAGAAAATGCATTACATAATTATATAGAAGATATTACCAAAAGAAAAGAAGCTGGGCAGCGTTTGAAACAGACCGTTGAAGCCCATTTTTCTAAAAAATCGGTTATAGACACGCTCATAAAAACCTATAAAAAGTACCATCCATGAAGTTAACAGCTTATCATAAACTCTTGGCTTTTCATGCTTTTTTGGGGTTTGCCGTTTTTGTGTTCAAGCCTCTGGCCACGCTGTATTTTTTCGCAATGACTGTTTTTTTGGGTTATAAAATCATTATGGTTTCCAAAAAAAACAAAGCTTTTTATGTATTGTTGGCCTGTGCTTATGTGGTAGGGATTGAAGTGTTTTTAAGAATGAACAACGGCACGTTTTTTTACGAAGCAAGTAAATATTTGGTCATTCTTTTTGTTTTAATCGGTATGGTAAGTTCGAGTTTTAATACGCGGGCATTGATTTATGTGATATATATTCTGCTGTTGGTGCCAGGTGTTTTTGTAGCCTTGTCAAGCATGGGTTTTGAAACTGATATCAGAAGAGCCATAGCCTTCAATTTGAGCGGCCCAATATGTTTGGGTATTTCGGCCATATTTTGCTATCGGCGTAAATTGACTTTCAAACAAATGAAAATGGTATTAACAGCACTCATGCTGCCTTTGGTCAGTATGGCCGTATATTTGTTTTTCTACACGCCTAATCTGCAGGAAGTCATTACGGGAACAGAATCTAATTTTGATACATCTGGTGGGTTTGGTCCCAATCAAGTAGCCACGGTTTTAGGTTTAGGCATGTTCGTCTTGACAACACGTTTTTTTATGTCTAGAGAAGCATTGCCTTTTAAGGTGGTAGATATGGTTTTGTTGGCTTTTTTAAGTTTTAGGGCTATTGTTACATTTAGTAGGGGCGGTGTGTTTACGGCTTTGATCATGATGGCGTTCTTTCTGCTTTTATACTATTTTAAAGTTAATATGAAGTCAAAACGAAGGATATTGACATCCGTACTCGTTTTTTTAACAATGGGGTTTTTTATATGGATGTTGAGCTCTATTCAAACTGGTGGATTTATCGATAGGCGCTATGCAAACGAAGATGCCGCTGGGCGTGAAAAAGAGGATCTTACAACAGGCCGTACCGATTTATTTGCTTATGAAATCAATGAGTTTTTAGATCATCCCTTTTTGGGAATAGGTGTGGGGAAAGTTAAAGAAGTCCGTTTTAATGAAACCGGGGTTGCAGCAGCATCACATAACGAAATGAGCCGTATTGTTGCGGAGCACGGCTTGATGGGTATCTTCGCTTTTTTGATTTTATTGTTTGCACCTTTGGTATTGCGATTGCGAGATAAAACAAACTTGTTTTTTTATTCGTTTTATCTGTTTTGGTTGCTGACCATCAACCATTCCTCCATGCGAATAGCAGCTCCAGCATTTATATATGCCTTATGTTTGTTAAATATTACTTATGAAAAAAAACCTACTGTACATAGGCAACCAGCTATCACAAAAGGGTAAGACCGTTACCACTATTGATACCTTAAGTACGCTTTTTCGCTTGGAGGGTTATCATGTAGTGACAGCTTCCAAAAAGCGCAATAAAATATTGAGATTACTCGATATGCTATGGTGTATCTTAAAGCATAGAAAACAAACAGATTACGTTTTAATAGATACTTACAGCACTTTCAATTTCTATTTTGCGTATTTATGCAGTCAGTTATGCCGCATTTTAAAACTGAAATATGTGCCCATTCTACACGGCGGTAATTTACCCAATCGTTTAAAAAAGAATCCTAAATTAAGTAAGGACATATTCAATAAAGCTCATAAAAACATTGGGCCTTCATTATATATCATGGCATCCTTTAAAGGTTTTGGCTATGATAATGTGGTGTATATCCCCAATACCATCGAACTGAAAAACTATCCGTTTCAAAAGCGAACATTTGATAACATCCATTTGCTTTGGGTGCGCTCGTTTTCAAAAATTTATAATACTAATTTAGCTATTGAAATACTTTCTCTTTTGAATGAAAAAAATACAGATGCCACCTTGTGCATGGTAGGTCCGGAAAATGATGGCTCGTTACAAAAAGCTAAAAAATATGCAAAAGAATTAAATGTTGAGGTCAATTTTACAGGAAAACTATCAAAACAAGCATGGGTAACACGCTCACAGGATTATAATATTTTTATAAATACCACGAATTTTGACAACATGCCCGTAAGTATCATTGAGGCTATGGCATTGGGCTTGCCTGTAGTTTCAACCCATGTTGGAGGTATGCCTTTTTTAATAGAGAACGGGGAAGAAGGTATTTTGGTAGCTCCAAACCAAGCAGATTTGTTTGTGAAAGCCATAAAACAATTGCAGGCTAATCCAGATGAAACCTACAGAATGATAGCAAATGCAAGAAAAAAAGTGGAGATGTTTGATTGGGAAATTGTTAAAAAACAATGGTTTGGTATTTTGTCAGGATAAGAAAATTCTTTATATTTTTCAAAAATTAGTGAAATTCGTGGCTTAACATTTTAATGCATTTAGCTAGGTGTTTTGTGGTAAATGCTGCTTTCATAAAAAATTACTTACTATCTTTACAGTCTCTCAATTGTCACTCAAATCAATATGTCTAAAAAAGGGATCCATTTTAATATTTCTGAAAGGAAAGTATTGTTGCGGCTGTTTGATGTCGTTTTTATATTGGGTGTGCTGTATTTTTTAGGGAATACGTTTCATTTCAATTATTTCACGTTTACCAATGAAAACTGGAAATGGACGCTCGTTTTAGTGCTGTACATTTCTATATTCGGAACCATTTTTGAACTTTACGATCTACAAAAAGCAAGTAAGCTTGAAAAAGTGCTGGCAAATGTAGTGCTCACGGTTTCTGTAACGGTACTGTTTTATTTTTTAACACCTTTTTATACCCCTGTTTTACCAGAAAATCGCTTACAGATTCTCTATTTCTATTTGGCCATTTTGTTTGCGTTATCTCTTTGGAGGTTTATTTACATCACTTTTATTACTAGCCCAAGGTTTTATAAAAAAGTACTCATAGTAGGGGAAACTTCCAATATAGAAACTATTGTGGAGGCTTTTAATGATGCCGACCCAAATTATAAAATAACGGGTTTTATTAATTGTGAAATAAACAAAAGAGATAAAATTAAGTTTAAAGGCATAACGGAATATAGTCCTAAAGAAATTTATCAAGTGATTAAAGAGGAACATATTTCTGAGATCGTTATTGCCAGTTATAATTCTGAAAACATCACTTCAGAGATTTACAGAGATCTTATTACCTTGTTGGAGGGAGGGTTTCCCATTAAAGAATACACCCAAGTTTATGAGGAAATGACGCAGCGCGTGCCCGTTCAGTTTGTTGGAAAGGATTTTTATAAATATTTCCCTTTTAGCAGAAGTAACCAGAACAAAATGTACCTGTTTTTTCATCGCTTTTTTGATTTGTTGATTTCGGTTTTGGGTGTTTTGATAGGGGTGTTGTTTTTACCATTGATTTTGTTCGGCAATTTGATAGCAAACAGAGGACCGATTTTTTACACACAAGAGCGCATTGGTAAAAACGGAAAGCTTTTTAGGATTATCAAATACCGTACTATGGTTAAAAATGCAGAAACAGGTGGGGCGGTATGGGCAAAAAAGAATGATACTAGAATAACGCCATTTGGTAAGTTTTTAAGACATACAAGGTTGGATGAAATACCACAGTTTTTAAACATTTTAAAAGGCGATATGAGCATGATTGGCCCGAGACCCGAACGTCCGCATTTTGTTAAAGAACTCTCGCAAATACTTCCTTTTTATGAAACACGCCATATCATAAAACCAGGCCTTACGGGTTGGGCGCAAGTGAAAACCAAATATGGTTCATCCATAGATGATAGTTTGCTTAAGCTTCAATACGATTTGTATTATATCAAACACCGAAGCTTTTTTCTGGATGCCAACATTCTTATAAAAACCTTGAGCACCATTATCTTTTTTAGGGGACAATAGTTTCGTTGGTAGTCTCAGTTTACGGTCGTAGTTTTCAGTTTGTTTTTTCCGCTGTGAATCTCTGTGAAATAATCCATCCGTGAAATCCGTATCTAAAATTTTCAGAAGTTTTATTTTACATCTAAACATCTAAACATCTAAACATCTAACGTCTTCCCAAAAACCATATCAAATACACATAGCGTATAAAAAGTGCTATTAAAAACGGAATCAATCCAATACCAAAAACCTGTACGCCAATCATCCAATGCAAGGTCAATAGGCAGAGCAAAATCACTAAAAATTTCAGATACTTAATAAACCAAGCACTTGCTTTTTCTTTGAATAGTTGCCCGATAACCAAAATATTCAATGCACAGGCCCAAAGCAAATTATAATTTTGGTGTGTGCCCGTGTGGTCTGTTGCAAACCAAAGTAACAATACCACTATCCCGATAATTCCTGTAATAGTAAGTAGAGTAGCATCCAACCAAACGGTTTGCTTATTTTTTTTGAAGTCATTGTATGTGATAAAAAGCATCAAAAACCCAACAATTCCAAAAAGCATCAACGGACTCGTTAAAAAATTAGTGGGTTGTGGCGTACCTATTTTCTCATAAAGCACATTGGATTTTTTAACCAATTTTTCATCTGAATTTCCAAGGGTTGCCCGTTCAAAAAAAGCATGGATGTTTTTAGGTAAAAACATGTGCTGTTCGGGTGTAGCTTTTTTGTCTATCACAGAACCTAATGCAAGGTCAATCCCAAAACAGCCCCAAGAATTTCTGTTCAGGTTTTCATGAATCAAGGTTCGGAACGTTTTTTGCTCAAAACCATCTGGTTCATGAAAAACAATACTGTTTTTTGTAACCTCTTGAAGCACATCTTTGATTTTGGTAGCGCAATTATCATAAAAGAACTCATAGAGATACCTGCGGTTTTCAGGTTTCATATTGTTCAGTAAATAATCAAATAAATCTTGTTTTTCAGAAGAAGACAGATTTAAAACCTGCTCTTGAATACTTCTGTTTTGAGCGATGTAGCTTTCATAAAAATCTTCGTAGTAATTAGCCCCAATGAGATAATCCAGTTTTCCTTGGGCGAATTTTAAATAGAAATTTTCGGCTTCAAAATCATAAACACCATAATTAAAGACGATGTCTGTGCCTTTTACTTTATCTTTAATCCTAAACCCACTATGCCCAAAAGAATCGTTTAGTAAAGTACCTGGGCCAATGGTAAGCACACTTATTTCCGCTTCAGAAGATAGTATGTTTTGCTGGGCATGCACAAAAACAATCCAGTTAAAACAAACAACAAGAAGTATTTTTTTTAGCATATTTATTTTTGCGTTAATGATTTAACCTTTTTTACTTCATTGGTTTTTATGAACATTTTGCCATAAGCGTTATTGAGTTATTTTGGTATTCTGACCAAATAACCTAGTTGCCAATAACTATTCGCAATTTTATAGTTGCTTTAGATTACCTAAAACTACCAAAATCGATTTTCAAGGAAAACACGTTGGAATATAGTGCCACACTTTGGTCGCCAATATCGGTAAACGCATAGTCTATTTGGATGCCGTTGTATTTAAAACCCACACCAAAACTTGGCTGGAAACTTAAATTTTCGGTATTGTCTATTTGCAGCTCATTCTGAAAATTGCCCATGCCTGCACGTAAAAAAACCATGTCCACATAACCAAATTCAAAACCTAATGAGGGGTTGATACTGGCAAATGATGTTGAAATAATATCGTTGGTTTCAGCAAAGCGCATATTCAAATTCACGGAAGATAAAAGCGTGTAATCATAATTAAAATCAATCAATTTTGAAACACCTATTTGCAATTTCGGAATCGTGATTTCGGTGGTTTCTGGTAATTCTTGGTTTTGCCCTTCAATGGCATTTTGTATTTTGGCAAACTCTTTTTTATCAATGCTCCAAGCGTTGAACGTAGTGGTGATATCGCGTGCCATGATTCCGAATTTCCAATCGTTATCGCTTTTAAACTGAACACCCAAATCGAAACCAAAACCCCACGACGATGCAAAATCACCAATAATACGGCGGATTACTTTAGCATTCACACCAAAATTAAGCCCTTGAACGGGCAGGCTTCGGGCGTATGAAAACGTTAAACCATAATCGGCCGTTGAAAATAAACTGATACGGTCGTAATTGATATTTCCTTGGTCATCAATAAGTTGTGTGGTGTTCAAAATATCATCGACCGCAAACCGTATCAAAGAAATACCAACAACACTTTCCCTGTCCAAAGGCATGGCGTAAGCGGCATAATCGTAATTGGCAATATTGGCAAAGTAGCTGGAGTGCATCAGGGCCAATTGGTTGTCTTCAAGGTTTATAAGCCCGGCGGGATTCCAATACCCAGCATTTACATCGGAAGTGTTTGCGGTAACCGCACTACTCATGCCCAATGCAGCTGCATCTACGCCTATATTCATAAACTCATTAGAGTATTTTCTAACGGCTTGCCCTGAAACATGCGAAGAAACTATAATTAGTATAAGTATTGAAAATACCCTCAACTGCAATTTTTTTTTACAAAGATGCATATAATTTACAAACCTATAAACTTCAAATTACAATAGATATTGTTTATTAGTTGTTTTAGACTGAAATTGTTTGTTATTTTTACGGAAATAAATGTTTTTATGAAACAGCACATACCCAATGCCATAACCTTATTGAATTTACTCAGCGGAAGCATCGCTGCTATTTTTGCAGTAAACGGCCAATTTGTAACCGCTGCATTTTTTGTGTTTTTGGGCATCTTTTTCGATTTTTTTGATGGTTTTTTCGCAAGAAAATTAAACGTTCAAAGTGAATTGGGTCTGCAATTGGATTCTTTGGCAGATATGGTAACCAGCGGATTGGTGCCAGGCATTGTGATGTATAAGTTGCTGGAGTTGACCTTGGTTACTACTGAAACACCTAGTGATTGGGGCGCTGACCATTTAGATTTCAATATGCCGATGTTACCATTTATAGGCTTATTGATTACTTTGGGCTCAGCCTACCGATTGGCAAAATTTAATATTGATGAAGAACAACAAAGTTATTTTAAAGGCTTGCCAACTCCTGCAAATGCCTTGCTTATTTTGTCATTGCCACTTATCATGGAATTTCAGAATAGCGATGCTATGAACGCTATCATTCTTAATAAATGGTTTTTGATTGGTTTGTCGCTGTTTAGTTGCTACATTTTAAATTCCAACATAAAGTTGTTTGCCTTAAAATTTAAAAATTATAGATTTAAGCCCAATGCCACACGTTATATTTTTATTATTTTGAGTTTGGTAACTTTAATTGTATTGCAGTTTGCAGCCATTCCTATCATTATTTTGCTTTACATTTTCATGTCCGTTTTAGACAATTTAACGACCAAATAAAAATCAAATACTTATAAAATTATGGCATCAGGATTTTTTGCCCTATTGGATGATATTGCCGCTTTAATGGATGATGTGGTGGTCATGAGCAAAATTACCACCAAAAAAACAGCCGGTATTTTGGGCGATGATTTGGCCGTTAATGCCGAAAAAGCTACGGGATTTGTGTCTTCAAGAGAGTTGCCTGTTTTGTGGGCCATTACCAAAGGTTCCGCGCTCAACAAATTGATTATTTTGCCCATTGCCTTTTTGTTGAGTGCTTTTGCGCCTTGGGCCATAACGCTTGCTTTGGTTTTAGGTGGTGTTTATTTGGCTTTTGAAGGTGCGGAAAAAGTATATGAATTTTTTGTGCCACATAAACATGTGAAACCTGTTATTGTTGAAGAGATTATTTCAGAGGAAGATCAATTAGTTGCTGAAAAAAGCAAAATTAAATCGGCCATTTTTACAGATTTTATTTTGTCTGTTGAAATAATAATCATTGCTTTAGGAACGGTTTTAGGTCAAGACCTTTTGTTTCAAGTTTTGGTTGTGTCCATCGTTTCCATAATTGCTACCATTGGTGTTTACGGCATTGTGGCACTTATTGTAAGAATGGACGATCTGGGTTATAAACTGGTAAATTCAAGTAAAAAAGAAAAAAGCATTTCAAAAACCATAGGTAATTTTTTAATCAGGGCCTTGCCGATTGTTATTAAAAGTTTATCAGTCATTGGTACCATCGCTTTGATTTTAGTGGCAGGAGGCATTTTTGTGCACAATATTGATTTTTTACATCATTTTCTAGACATGTTACCTGCTATTTTGCAAGAATTTATTGTAGGGTTGTTGGTTGGTCTTTTGGCGTTTTTATTGGTCAAGCTATCAAAAAAAGCTGTTTTTATGCTAAAGAAATAAACCATTTTTTTAAATTTTAATGTGCTTTCTTGGCGAAAAATAATTTTTTGGTAAGTCAATAGTTTGTTGATATTCATTATCTTAGTGTGTTTATAATTTTTAGATACGTCCAACCATTAAATTCTTTATCATCATGAAAAAAATAATTTTAACATTAGCCATGTGTGTTGTTTTAGGCGCTTGCAAAGATAATCCCGTAAGCAAGAAAATTAACGAAACCAAAGACGGTATTACCAATGCGAGCAAAGCGGTAAAAGAACTCAACAAATTACAAGAGGGACTTACAGAACTTCAAGAAACCACGCCACTTACCAATGACGATTTAAAAGCTTGGTTGCCGGATAATGTAGCGGGCATGAAACGTATTGCCTATAAAGCCGGACAAATGGCCATGATGCAAATCGCTTCTATTGAAGCGACTTATGCCAATGAAGATAAATCCAAAACCTTTAAAGTGGAAGTGATGGATGGCGCAGGGGCTTTAGGAGCAACCGCAACGGCAGGCATGCGCATGCTGTTTTCCCAAGATTTTGAAGAAGAAGACGAGTACAAAACACGGCGTACTACAAAACGAGATGGGGTAAAGGCCATTGAGGAGTATCGAAAAAGTGATAGTGCCGATGAAGAAGTAAATAGCCGAAGTACTATTGAATTTATGCAAGACGAACGTTTTTATATAAAGGTAACAGCAAATAACATGAGTATTGATGATACATGGGGTGCCATTGACGATTTGAATATTGACGATTTGTTGTAAATTTTTTCAATTGAAAAATGTCTTATTGCAAAGGTTTATTTTGTTAGAATTTTAGTGGTATTTTTGCCGAACAATCCTTCATATATGTCACAAACCACAAATACCATTTTAATGGTTCGTCCGCTTCATTTTAGAATGAACGAACAAACAGCTGTAAACAACCATTACCAAAAGGTTATGCATAATTTAATGCCAGAAACTGTTACCAAAAAGGCGCAAAAGGAGTTTGACACTTTTGTTGAAACGCTTAAAAATGTTGGTATAAACGTAATCGTGGTTCAGGATACCGATGAGTTTGATACGCCAGATGCCATTTTTCCTAATAATTGGGTGTCGTTTCACAGTAATGGCAATGTGGGATTGTATCCTATGTTTGCTGAAAACAGACGTTTGGAACGTCGTGAAGCTGTTTTAGTAGCTTTAGAAGAAAAAGGGTTTGTAATCAACGATATTATAGATTATACCGATGCCGAAACAGAAGGCGTTTTTTTAGAAGGTACGGGCGGTATAGTGCTAGACCGTGACAACGGAAAAGCCTATTGTGCCTTATCGCCGCGTGCCGATGAAGATCTGTTCATTGAGTTTTGTGAGGATTTTGATTATTTCCCGATAGTTTTTAATGCCTACCAAACAGTCCATGGTAAACGAAAAGCTATTTATCATACAAACGTGATGCTATGCATAGCCGATACTTTTGCGGTAGTTTGTTTGGATAGTATTGACAACAAACAAGAGCGTAAAAATGTGGTCAATCATTTAAAGGAAACCGGTAAAGAGATTATAGGTATTACCGAAAATCAGCTTAATTATTTTGCGGGCAATATGTTGCAGGTAAAAGGCACGAATGATATTTCTTATTTAGTAATGAGCCAAGCGGCTTATGATGCGTTAACGGAAACCCAAATCAGTACCCTTAAAAAGCATTCTAATATTCTAACAAGTAATCTGGAGGCCATTGAGGCTTGCGGCGGCGGAAGTGCGCGCTGTATGATGGCAGAAGTGTTTTTGCCTAAAGTTTAATGGTTGTCTCCGTTAGGTTTTGATTTTGGTAACTGCACATAAAACGTACTACCAAGGTTAACGGTGCTTTCTACCCAGATTTTACCATGGTTTAAATCTACCAATTCTTTACAGATAGATAAGCCAAGGCCAGTCCCTTTTTCGTTTTTGGTGCCCATGGTAGTGAACGAGCTGTTGTTTTTGAACAGTTTTTCAATATTATTTTTAGAAATGCCAATGCCTGTATCTGCAATACTAATGATGCAACTACCGTTGCTTATGTGGTTTGAAATAGTAATAGTATCGCCGTTGCTACAGAATTTGGCAGCGTTGGCAAGTAAATTTTGAATCACGATTTCTACCATGCTTTTATCTGCATAGGCAAAATCACGTAAAGAACGGTCAACAAGTTTAATGCCCTTGCTTTCCAAACGTTGTTCAATGAGCTTTGTTTTTTCCTCAAAAACTTCTTGAATGTCAAATAAGCTTGGTTTTGGTTCTAAAGATTGCATTTGGGATTTAGACCAATTTAACAAGTTGAACAACAGTAAAGAGGCGTTATTGGCATTTTCACTTAATTCCGGTACCAAATTATCAAATTCTTCTCTGGTTAAAGAGCCGTCCCTCAACAAATCTATAAACCCATTAATAGATGAAAGCGAGTCTTTTAAGTCGTGAGAAACAATGGAGAACAATTTGTCTTTTACGTTATTAACGTTTTCTAAATGTTTGGTTTGTTCTAAAAACGCTTTGTTCTGTAATTCTATTTTAATGTTCTTTTCTTCTAGTTCTTGCGAGTATTTTAGGCTGTTGTTCCGTTTTAAATAAATCAAGATCAAAAAGGTTGAAACAATGGCAAGCGCAGCCAATAAAGCATAAAATATGATTCGTAATCGGTTAAAGCGTTCTTCGGTTTCTAGATTGTTTTCTTTAACCTGTTCAATTAAATGGGTTTCAGTACTGGCTTTTCCAAAATCAGGATCCAATTCCAAAGGAATGGGTTCTGGGGTTGTACTAGCTATATTTACTTTAGTTTTATTGAGTTTTCTCTGTAGGTTGTAATAATTGCGTTGCCAAACAAAAGCTCTATCAAATCGACCTTTAGTGGAATCTAAAGCCTTCATTAATTTGTAATTTTTGAGCAATTCTTCTTTATTGTCAAGGCTTTTTGCAATCTCGCCTGCTTCCATTAATTGGTTTTCAGCTATAGCAAGTCTGTTTTGTTGCAAGTTTAAATTTCCAAGATTGTTTAATGCAATTAACAAGCCTGCTTTATTATCGTCTTTGAAATTGATGTTATAGCCTTTTATTAAATATTTTGTAGCATTTTCATAATCATTGAATTGCAAATATTCACCACCTAATTTGGGATAAATATAACCAGCTATAGAGTCATTGTTCTTGTCAAGACCTTGCAACGCTTTTTCATAATATTCAATGGCTTTTCTGTTTTCCTTTTTCATGGAATATAGTTCTGCCAAATATCTGTTGGATTGATTGGCATTTACCAAGTCATTCAACTGCTCTTGTACTTCAAGGGCTTTTAAATTAAATTCTATGGATTTGTCGTAAGCATCAATATTGTAATACGCTTTTGCCAAACTGCTGTAAGCGTTGTTCAAATCATCTTTAAGATGTCTTTTTTCCAGTTCTTCAATGGCGGATAAGGCAAATTGTAAACCTTTTTTGTAGTTTCCGCGCTTAATTTCAATAAGGCCAATGCTGTTATTTACCTTGGCAACGCCTAGAGTGTCCTCTAAATTTCTAAATAAATTTTTAGCTTTTTCGTAACCGCTAATGGCATTTATATAATCGTTTTTTTCGGCATAAATCAAGGCTTTATAGTAGGAGATTTCAGCAATGCCCTTGTGGTATTTTAAATTGGAGGAAAGCTTTTCACTTTCAATAATGTACTTGATGGCCCTGTCATTATCTTTTATCTCATAAAGCGCTTTGATAAGTTGTAATGAGGTATCCACCTTAGAGCTATCGGTACTTTTATAGGATAACTCTAATAAAAGACTATCTATCTCATTAGTTTGCGAAAAACTGGAGAATGAAAGTAAAAGAATAGATAAAGTAATTAGTTTCCTCATGCAATATTTAGATTACCTTTTAAGTAATTCAGCAATTATTTATAGATACTTAGGCGAGGGAACTAAGCACGGTCTATTTAATTGTAAATATTTTAATTATTAATTGTTTTCCAAAAATTTGGATAATAGCTTTACAGATAGCAAAAGTTGCTAAAAGCATATTAAAAATCTAATTTCTGCGTTTTAATACCAATAAATTAGTTGAAAGGAATTGGGGTATTTTGCAAAAAAACCGATGAATAGATTAACGGCAAAAAACATAGAAAAACAGCATTTTTGTGAGTAAAATATGTTTGGGATTTCTTAGTTGTGTTCCAGATTTTAAGCAAATTTATTTAAATGATGGCCTGTTAAGTTGTTTACCCAAATTAATGGAATAACAGTAAACACTTTAGTGTGTTTCATTAATAAAATTTTATCTTTGCCCTCTTAAAAAGTTACCATTAATGAGCCTTCAAGACACCTTATCAAATCAAGTAAAGCAAGCGGTCAATAAATCTTTTGACGTCACATTGGAAACCGTAGAGTTTCAAGCTACACGTAAAGAATTTACCGGAGATATTACGGTCGTTGTTTTCCCTATGTTGCGTTTTGTTAAAGGAAATCCTGTTCAGATTGGGGAAACCATTGGGAATTATTTAATGGAACACTCTAAAGATGTTAAGGGCTTTAATGTTGTTAAAGGATTTTTGAATATTGAAATTTCCGATGCATATTATGTTCAGGGTTTCAATACTATTTTGAAAGATGATGCTTATGGGTTTGTAAAACCTAGTGCAAATGAAAAAGCCATTATGGTGGAGTACTCTTCTCCAAACACCAACAAACCGTTGCATTTAGGGCATGTAAGGAATAATCTATTAGGCTATAGTGTTGCCGAAATTTTAAAAGCTTCGGGAAAAAAAGTCTATAAAACCCAAATCATTAATGATAGGGGCATCCATATTTGTAAAAGCATGTTGGCCTGGGAGCGTTTTGGAAACAATGAAACGCCAGAAAGCACAGGTCTAAAAGGCGATAAATTGGTTGGGAATTATTATGTGAAATTTGACCAAGCCTATAAAAAAGAAATTGAAAGTTTAGTTGAAAAAGGTGTTTCTATGGAAGAGGCTAAAAAAACAGCTCCTATCTTAATGGAAGCCCAAAAGATGCTCTTAAAATGGGAAGCTGGCGATACAGATGTTGTGGCACTTTGGAAAAAAATGAACACTTGGGTGTATGACGGTTTTGCGGAAACCTATAAAAATATGGGGGTTGATTTCGATTCATTGTATTATGAAAGCAACACCTATTTATTAGGAAAGGAATTTGTGGCTGAAGGACTCAAAAAAGGCGTGTTTGCAAAAGAAGCTGATGGTTCTGTGTGGTGTGATTTGACCGAAGATGGCTTGGATAAAAAAATAGTGCAACGTTCAGACGGCACAGCGGTTTATATTACCCAAGATATTGGTACGGCCATTCAGCGTATCAAGGATTTTCCAGATGTGGGGGGTATGGTTTACACTGTTGGAAATGAGCAGGATTACCATTTTACGGTCCTGTTTTTGATATTGAAAAAATTAGGATTTGATTGGGCCGATAATCTATACCATTTAAGTTATGGTATGGTAGATTTGCCTAGCGGAAAAATGAAAAGTAGAGAAGGCACAGTAGTGGATGCCGATGATTTGATTAATGAAATGGCTGCTACTGCTGAGGCTATTTCAGAAGAATTAGGCAAGCTGGAAGGCTATTCAGAACCAGAAAAGCAAGAACTTTACAAAGTCATTGGGCTTGGCGCTTTAAAATACCATATATTAAAGGTGGATCCTAAAAAGCGTATTTTGTTCGACCCCAAAGAATCCATCGATTTTCAAGGGAATACTGGGCCCTTCATTCAATATACATATGCCAGAATCCAATCCATAATAAGAAAAGCTGATTTTGACTATACAATACCTTTAAATGCTGATGAAAGAACGCTTCATCCTAAAGAAAAAGAGTTGGTCAAACAGCTAGAATTGTTTCCAGAAGTGGTTCAAAATGCGGCATCCCAACACAGTCCTGCTTTAATTGCAAACTATACTTATGATTTGGTTAAGGAATTCAATTCATTTTATCAAAACGTGTCCATTTTAGGCGCCGATGATTTGAATGATAAAATCATTAGGGTCCAACTTTCAAACAAAGTGGCATCTGTTGTAAAGCAAGGATTTAGTCTGCTAGGTATTGAGGTTCCAGAGCGTATGTAGAATTTATTCGATATTTCAAAACAATCTTTTAAGTATTCGATATAATGCTGCTTTCAGGTTTTTTATTCAATGAAGGTATTTTAAAATTAGGATGTTTTATAAAAATAAACTTACCTTAGTGTGGTTTCTATAACCATTGTTGTTGCTATTATAAAGAAGTGTTGTTTATAATTTTATTAAGTCTCTCAACTTAAAAGATTTATATGAAAAGTTATAAGCTGTCATTTGGCACCATCATAATTATTGAAGAACATTTAGCCGAAGTTATCATAAATGATGATGTAGTTATTGATGGAGTTATGGTAGATGAATACCATGATTTTTTATTGACAGCACTCAAAAGTCCTTTTTCCTTGTTGATAAATAAAAAGCATTCCTATACATACACATTCTATGCTCAAAAAACCTTTTTAAATTTAAAAGCAGCAAAAGCAATGGCAGTCCTTGTATATAATAAAGCTGGGGTCATGTCCATCGAAACTTTGATAAATCTTAATGCCACCAATAATTGGAACATACAACTTTTTCAATCTAGGGACGAAGCTTTTAATTGGCTAGAAAGACAGTAAAAATAAACTTTATATTGGTCAGCTTAGATTACGCTATTCCTAAAATTATTAGAATTACTTCTTGTGGATCTTTATTTTAACAGTAAATTTGCAGATTCAAAAAATAGCCATGACAGAATTTATTAGAAAACGTACAGCAAATGCCAAAAATGATATTTTAAGCGGTTTAACAGTAGCTTTGGCTTTGGTGCCAGAGGCTGTAGCTTTTGCATTTGTAGCAGGGGTTGATCCTTTGGTGGGATTGTACGCCGCTTTTATGGTTGGATTGATTACATCTATTTTTGGTGGACGTCCCGGGATGATAAGTGGTGCTACCGGTGCTTTGGCAGTAGTTATGGTGGCGTTGGTTGCAGAAGGGAACGCTATGGGAGCGGCCGGTGAAAACTTAGGGCTTTATTATTTGTTCGTTACCGTTATTTTGATGGGGATTTTCCAAATGTTGGCAGGTGTTTTTAAGCTAGGTAAATTTGTGCGATTGATACCACATCCCGTTATGATGGGGTTTGTAAACGGATTGGCCATCATTATTTTTTCATCACAGTTAGGCATGTTTAAAGACGCCAATGGCGATTGGTTCAGCGGTCAACAATTATGGGTCATGCTGGGACTTGTTGCATTGACTATGGGGATTATGTTTGGGTTGCCTAAATTGACTAAAAAATTGCCCGAAGCCTTGATTGCTATTTTAGTGGTTTCTGCCATTGTTATTTTTGGTGATTTGAATGTGGCAACCGTTGGAAGTTTTATTAGAGATGGCGGTGGAGAAGGTTTAAAAGGTGGCTTGCCAGCTTTCCAATTTGATATTTTTAATAAAGTGCCTTTCAATTTACAGACTTTAAAATTCATAGCGCCATATGCGTTGATTCTAGCTGCTATCGGTTTGATAGAATCATTAATGACCTTAAATTTAATTGATGAATTGACAGAGACTAGAGGCGATGCCAATAGGGAATGTATGGCCCAAGGAGGCGCCAATATAGTGACCGGTTTTTTTGGAGGTATGGGCGGTTGTGCCATGATTGGGCAATCCATCATCAATATTAAAGGAGGAGGAAGAAGCCGTTTGTCAGGTATTGTGGCCGCTTTGGCTTTGTTGGCATTTATTTTATTTGCTTCTGGACTCATTGAACGTGTGCCCATTGCAGCATTGGTAGGCGTTATGTTTATGGTGGTTATTGGCACATTTGCATGGAGTAGTTTTAGGATTTGGAATAAAATACCGTTGAGCGATATGATTGTTTTAGTGGCTGTATCCTTGCTTACCATTGTTTTTGATTTGGCCATTGCGGTTATTTCAGGTGTTATCATTAGTGCTTTGGTGTTTTCTTGGGAAAATGCCAAACGCATCCGGGCGCGTAAACGTATGCGCGAAGATGGTACTAAGGTTTATGAAATTTGGGGGCCTTTGTTTTTTGGTTCTATTTTAGCTTTTAATGATAAGTTTGATGTAAAAAATGACCCCAATCACGTTGAAATTGATTTTGTGGAATCTCGAATCAGCGACCATTCTGCTTTAGAAGCTATTTTCAATTTAGTGAATAAATACGAAGAAGAAGGCAAAACAATCAAACTGAAACATTTAAGTGAAGACTGTAAAGAGCTTTTATACAAATCCAGCCCAAAATTCAGGGAAGTGATTATTGAGGATATTGATGACCCACGTTACCATTTGGCTGAAAACCCAGAGGCATTTACCAAGGGCTTGTCGGAATATAGGTTTTAGTTTAGCTAGAAGTTTAATTTTCGCCTAACGCGCTTATTTTAACCGTACATTTTTAGGCACTAACTTTGTATAATCCCCATTATTTCTAATCACATCCCTAACAATTGAAGAAGCAATATAGGAGGTCTGTGCAGATGTTAATAGGAAAATGGTTTCAATAGGTGCTAAATCCCTGTTGGTGTGGGCAATGGCTTTTTCAAACTCAAAATCAGCAGGATTCCTCAAGCCACGTAAAATAAATTCAACACCAATTTCTTGGCAAAAATCAACGGTCAAGCCTTTATAAGTAGCTACTTTAATTTTTGGTTCATCAGCAAACGTATCTGCAATAAATTGCATGCGTTCTTCTAAAGAAAACATATAGTTTTTATCCGCATTGATGCCAATAGCTACAATAATTTCATCAAAAAGAGTCACGCCACGTTTGATAATATCGTAGTGCCCTAATGTTATGGGGTCAAAAGACCCTGGGAATATAGCTCGTTTCATTTGCCCCTCTTAGTCTCCCCAAAGGGAGAAATTAATACTCAGTAAATATACAATTCTAAAACTAATTTTCTATGATAGTTTCAGAACAGTTCTCTGCCTTTTGAGGGGTTAGGGGAGGCTTTTCAAAGCTTCTTCAATCGCGTTATCAAACAAATCCGCCAATGAAATACCAGCCGCCGCTGCTTGTTGTGGCAAAATGCTGGCTCGGGTCAATCCCGGTATGGTGTTCACTTCCAGCAAATGTGGCTCACCGTTTTTAAAGATGTATTCACTTCTTGAAAAACCTGTCATTTTCATGGCTTCATATACTTTTTTGGCAATCGCATTGACTTTTTCTTCTTCATCTTTGCTCAACCTTGCAGGTGTGATTTCTTGTGATTTTCCCAGATATTTGGCTTCGTAGTCAAAAAAATCATTTTCACTAACAATTTCGGTAATTGGCAGTACTTTGGTTTTACCTTTGTATGTGATAACGCCCACAGAAACTTCGGTGCCATCTAAAAACGATTCAATAATGATTTCATCATCTTCTTTAAAAGCCACATTGATGGCGTTTTGCAAATCCTCTTTTTTATGTACTTTGGTCACACCAAAACTACTGCCGGCTTTATTGGCCTTAACAAAACAGGGGAGTCCTACTTTATTAATGACGGCTCTTTCGTCAACAGAATCTCCTAAATTGATGTAAAATGATTCCGCTGTTTTAATGCCGTAAGGTTTCAATATGCTCAAGCAATCCCGTTTGTTAAAAGTAATTGCCGCTTGGTACATGCCGCAACTGGTATGTGGTATGTTGAGCAATGCAAAATAGCCTTGCATAAAACCGTCTTCTCCCGGCGAACCGTGAATGGCATTAAAAACACAATCAAACGTGATTTTAGAATTCTTTACAGTAACCGAAAAATCGTTTTTATCAATAGGGAATTCGTTGTTATTGTTATCAACATACACCCATTTATCTTTAAAAATATGGATACGATAGGCGTTGTATTTTGAAGTGTCCAAGGTTTCAAAAACCACATTCCCGCTTGTTAAGGATATTTGGAACTCACTGGAATATCCACCCATGATGATGGCAATATTTTTTTTCATCTATTATTTTTTGTCATTCCCTCGAAAGAGTGAATCTCTTCAATTAAACATTTGTAAGGCTAAAACCAACAATAAAACGTATCTATTTGTAGTTAATATTGGTCAAGCTAAAATATCACATAAATTGCAAAAGAAAAAACAGTTCTGTTTTTATATATTTGCCTAATTGAAAATTCTATACATGAGCGTCATAAAATTCCTTTTCAGTAAAACATTTTTAAAGCAAATTGTATTGGCCATTGTGGCTTTGGTAGTTATTTGTTTTTTACTTTTAAAATGGTTGAACATTTCCACCAATCATGGCAAATTTGAAACAGTTCCTAATTTAACGGGAAAATCCATGAACGTTGCTGAAATAGAATTAAAGGAAAATAAATTGGTACTACAAATTCAAGATTCTGCCAATTTCAATCCAGATTATCCAAGGTTTTCAGTCATAGAACAGGATCCTATTGCGGGTGCAAAAGTAAAAGAAGGTAGAAAAATTTATGTGACTTTGAATCCTTCAGGGTATAGAAAAATATTAGTTCCAGATTTAAAAGAACGTACTTTTAGGCAAGCAAAACCAACTCTGGAAGCGTTAGGGTTTGCCATTGGAAAACTGACCTATGTTGACAATATAGGTAAAGATATGGTTCTAAAAATGGAACATGAAGGGCAGACGCTCCAAGAGGGTGATATGCTGCCCAAAACTTCAAAAATAGATTTAGTGCTGGGTAATGGCAATAGACCAAATTAAGTTATGAGCGACTACAAACCGCATTTGCAAGAGGACGAAGATGATAACGATTTATACGAACATTACGCGTTTTATGTAGATAAAGGGCAAGCGCCTTTGCGCATTGATAAGTATTTAATGAACCGGATTGAAAATGCTACCCGAAACAAAATTCAGGCAGGCGCAAAAAACGGTAGCATTTTTGTAAATGATATTCCCGTAAAATCCAATTACAAAGTCAAGCCTTATGATGCCATTCGGGTGTTGTTTACACATCCGCCACACGAAAATTTACTGGTTGGGGAAAACATTGCCATTGATGTGGTTTATGAAGATGATGAGCTGTTGGTGGTTAACAAACCGGCAGGCATGGTAGTCCATCCAGGACATGGCAATTACTCGGGTACGTTGATAAACGCCCTTATTTACAGGTTTGATAATTTGCCAAACAATTCCAGCGAACGCCCAGGATTGGTGCACCGTATTGATAAAGATACAAGCGGCCTTTTGGTGGTTGCCAAAACAGAAAAAGCCATGGCACATCTCTCTTTACAGTTTGCCGAAAAAACCAGTGAGCGCGAATATGTAGCCTTGGTTTGGGGCAATATAGAAGAAGATGAAGGTACTGTGGAAGGGAATATAGGAAGGCATCCCAAAAATCGTTTACAAAACACCGTATTTCTTGATGATGATGCCGATAAAGGCAAACCTGCCGTTACCCATTACAAAGTGTTGGAGCGTTTAGGCTATGTGACGTTGGTGTCCTGTAAACTTGAAACGGGGCGTACACATCAAATACGCGTGCACATGAAACACATTGGTCATACCTTATTTAACGACGAACGCTACGGTGGCGAGAAAGTATTGAAAGGCACCACATTCACAAAGTACAAACAGTTTGTAGATAACTGTTTTAAAGTATTGCCACGACAGGCCTTACATGCTAAAACATTAGGTTTTGTACACCCTAAAACAGGCGAATTTATGCGTTTTGAAACCGAAATCCCAGAAGATATGCAGCAATGTATCGAAAAGTGGCAAAATTATTCCAAACATCAGGAATTGGAATAATCCTTCTTTTTCTTTCTTTCTTTCTTTCTTTCTTTCTTTCTTTCTAAATGATATGTAATTCAATAGTCTACAATGTATTCAATATCGAAATTAATGGTAATTCTATAAATGATACAAAAATTGCTGTAATTCAGTTGATTTGGTCTTGTTGTATCTTGCGATTATAATCATTAAAACCAAAGAAGATGAAAAAAGTACTATTAATATTCGCCAGTATTGCCATTTTTACAATAGTAGGTTGTAGAGAAGAAAAGCCAAAAACAGAAACGGTTATTATTGAAAAGCAAGTTGAAAATCCAAAGGCTGATGAGAGTGATGGAACGTCTCTTAATGTTGATAAAGACGGCGTTGAATTTTCAACAAAAAACGGAGATAAAAAAACAGAAATCAATATTAAAGATTAAAAAATTTTAAAATTGGAGAAGAAAAATAATAAAGCCAGCAATCGCTGGCTTTATTATTTACATAAATTAAACATCATTTGAAAATTACTATCAAAAATGATGCAAGATAGTGTTGAATGGGTTTTTAATTATTCCAGTTTATTAAAAAGCGTTTTAATGTTTCTGCTTTGGAGAGGTAAAAAGAAGACCATGAAAGCAGCCATATTATCAATCCTAAAAAGAAAAAGAAACCAGTTTTCAAATCAAGAAATAAGATTACAAAACTAAAAATCAACCCATCGATTAGGTTAAACAAGATGGCATTTTTGATATTCATATTTATTATGACTGTCAAGAAATTCCAACCTACTAATTTATCGGTGATTACAACGTTTTTAGAATTTGTAAAGTCAATGGATATTTTTTGGGAATAATCCATTTCAACTATCAATTCATTGTTTTTTCGTTGATAATTATAATCAAATTTTTTTAAAAAATCCTCAGTGCTATCAATCTCCATGATTTTATAATTAAAAGGTCAATTGTAAAAATATCGTTTTTTGTTCAAAACCTTGTTATGGGAATATTAAGCTATTGTAATGATTTTTTAGTTGATTATTGTTGTTTTTTGTATTGTTATTAGATTACTGTTGGTTTGTAATTAGGGCTTTTGTTTTTGGTTTAAAGCTCTTGCTATACCATTTTCCACTAGAGGTTCCATGATGGCGTATCCAGCTGCATTTGGGTGAATGCCATCGCTTCCTAGTTCATCTTTTAGGCCTTTTTGCGAGTTTACCATAGCGGAGAAATAATCAACATATACGGTATCATGTTTTTTGGCGTACGATGCTATCATGGCATTGAGGGTTACCACTTTTTCGGCGGGTTCCATGCCCTTACGCCAAGGGAAATCAAAGGCGGGAAGTACAGAACACAACACCACCTTTATATTATGGACTTTTGCTAATTCAGCCATGGAAAAAATATTATCTGCAATCATTTCAAGGGTTGATGGCCCCGTATTGCCCGCAATATCATTGATGCCAGCTAATATAACAACTACCGATGGTTTCAAATCAATAACATCTTGTTTGAAACGTAACAGCATTTGGGGCGTTGTTTGTCCGCCAATCCCCCTGTTTACATAAGGTCTGTTCGTAAAAAACTCTGGGTGGTGATTGGACCAACCTTCGGTAATGGAATTTCCCATAAATACAATACGGTCTTTTCCAGGTTCTGGAAAACTCAATTGTGCGTTTGCCTCTTGGAAGCGTTTTAGGTTAGGCCAATCTTGTGAGTAACACAGTTTTGATGTAAAAAAAGATAATAAGAACACAATAGTAAATTTTAATTTTCCCATAATTTGAAGCTTAGTTTGTTTATAAAGTTTTGCTTTGACTACTATAAAACGAAATTACATTTTTTATAACAAAAAGTACTATTTTCATTTTTTAAAATGAATCCAGCCGGTCAAAATCAATTCAATTTATAGCACCATTCCAAATAATTGACAGCTTCGATTTCAAAAGTAAATTACTAATCGTAACTTTGAAACTAATCTTAAATAATTTCCTTTTTGGGAATAAAAATTAACTATGAAATTAGTAATATCACCAGCCAAATCTTTGGATTTTGAAACTGAACTACCGACAGAAAATACCACCGAAGCCCAGTTTTTAAAAGAATCAGAGCGTTTAAATACCTTGCTCAAAAAAAAATCGGCCAAAAGTTTATCCAAGCTTATGAGTATTTCTGATGCGCTGGGCCAATTGAATTATGAGCGCAACCAATCTTGGAAGTTACCTTTTACCAAGGAAAACGCCAGGCCGTCCATATACGCTTTTAACGGCGATGTATATCGTGGATTGGATGCTTATACCATTCCTAAAGAAAAAATAGAATCGGCTCAAAATACTGTTCGAATTCTTTCAGGTTTATACGGATTGTTAAAACCATTGGATTTAATTCAGCCATATCGTTTGGAAATGGGCACCAAACTTGCCGTTGGGAAAAATAAAAACCTCTACGAGTTTTGGAAAAAAAGCATAACCAAAGCCTTAAATGATGAATTGGAAGCTGATGAGCTATTTCTAAACCTTGCCAGTAATGAGTATTTTAAAGCCGTTGACACCAAAGCTTTAAAAGTACAGGTAATAACTGCTAATTTTAAAGATTTTAAAAACGGTGAGTATAAAATCATTTCATTTTTTGCCAAAGAAGCCCGCGGATTGATGGCACGTTATATCATAGATGAAAATGCGAAAACCTTGGATGATTTAAAAGGGTTCAACTATGGTGGCTACAGTTTTAGTGACACTATGTCCACAGAAACCGATTTGATGTTTATAAGATAAAAAAAATCTTGCTTGACGAATGAGCGAACAGCATTGAGAATAACTGGAGCCGCTTTTATATTTTGGTTTTTTAGTCACAAGTATTTACAACATATGGACAGGACACAAACCACTGACAATTTTTTGGGGAGTTGTGATTTCAATAGGTTCAATTTTAGTGATGTGGATTTTGGTCGTTTGGAAACGGAAAGTAGGAAATCAATTAAATTCGGCACCGATTTAGCTGATGCTAATTGTACATTGGTTTGCGTATATATGTCTGTTATTTTGCTTTTAAGTATTGGATTTTATTAACTATTTGAAATTCCATACATAGATAGTATTGGAACGCTCGGACTTTCATACTTTGCTTTTAAAGAGGGAAAAAAGTGTTTTGAAAAAGCAAAAAGTGATAAATACTGCTGTTGCGATTGACAAAAAAAGTAGATATACAACAATGGCAAGTATTGTGCTCATTTTTTTTTTGCCAAATCATATTTGAAAGTTAGCAAATATAAAACCACTGTTGTTGCAGCAAAATATCTCTAACACTTTGCAAAAAAAAAAGAAAAACCTATTCAGGTTCTGCTTTATTGCTAATGCCAATTTTACTTTCAACAGAGCGTCTTTTTTTTATTCGTGGTCTGCGAGTGCCAAAAGTGCCTCTATGGATTTTTCCTCGTTTTGTTTTTTTATCGCCTTTTCCCATTATTTTATTTTTTGATGAGGACTTAATATAAGAAAATTTTAGCTTTTTTTTTAATAGATTGAGATTTTTAAAATAAATTTAACGTATGATTTATTATATAACCATTGCACTTCAAGCCTATTGTATTTACCATTTGTTTAAAAATAGGAACCCGTATTATTGGGCATTTGCTATTTTGTTTTTGCCCATTATTGGAAGTCTTATTTATTTAATTACACAGATTTACAATAAGCGTGATGCCGAAAAAATCCAAAGCAATATCGTTTCCATTATTAATCCTACAAAAAAAATTAAGGATTTGGAAAAGCGATTAGAGTTTTCTGAAACCTTTCAAAACCTGGTCAATTTGGCAGATGCCTATTTGGAAATAAAGGATTATCAAAATGCCATAATCCATTATGAAAAAGCTTTGGAAGACCATATTCAAAATGATGTATTTGTCACTAAACAATTGATTGAGGCATTTTTTAATGCTGAAAATTATGAAGAAGTTGTTGTTTATGCCGAAAAAATAGCCTCGCAAACTGAGTTTAAAAAGACCAAAACTCAATTTTTATACGGGTTGGCTTTAGAGAAATTGGAAAGATTTGATGAAGCTGAAGAAAACTTAAAGCAGATTGATACTCGTTATTCTTTTTACGAAGAACGTTTGGTGCTGGCAAAATTTTTAATGAAACGCAATAAAATGATTGATGCCAAGGAAATCATTGATGAATTATATACAGAATCACAATATATGACCAAAGAAAACAAAAAACTCAACAGGAATATAATTACTGAAATTGGAAAATTGAAAACGAAGTTTTAAGTTTTTTTGTCATTCTTGCGAATGCAGGATTCCACTTTATATGGAACAACAGAATGTTCAAACATGACCACCCATACAAACCATTCATCCAAAAAGATACTACCAAACTAATTGTTGGCACCTTGCCGCCACCAAGATTTTCTACTGGCGAGCTTTTAGAAAAAGATGTCGATTTTTGCTACGGAAGTTATTACAATTCCTTGTGGTTGTATATTGATAAAATCCATGATTTGAATTTACGTTATGATAATTCAGAAGAAGCTATTGAGGAACGTAAGCAATTTTTAATAGGCCATAAAATAGGTGTTTGCGATATTGTAGAAAGTTGTGAACGCAATAAAATTGATGCCTCAGATTTAGGGATGAAAAACATCAAATTACGTGATCTTATTGGTTATTTAAGCCTGTATACAAATATTGACACACTCTTGTTTACAGGTGGAAACAGCAAAAATGGCCCCGAATATTTATTCAGAAAGCATATAAAAGATTATGGTTTAAAACTGGAAGTTGTTTCAAATGAAGTTCCCCGTATTCATGAATTTAAACTATCTGTCAGGTTGAACGCAGTCGAAACCTCAAATCGTATTATAAAAACCGTGTCATTAACCTCTGCATCTGGTTCTGCAAACAGGGCTATTGGCAGCATGCCTTTATATCAGCAACTTAAAAATAGTGACCCTAATTTCAATACTTTTGATTTTAGAGTATTGCAGTATCGGGAGGTTTTTTAGCCTTTCAATTTGCCAATAGCTCTATTTTCGGTCCCTTTTTCTATTCCCACATTCAAATCACCAAGTTCCTTTAGTGTTTTTTAAACAATCAGCATGATTTCCTAAACCTTCGTTTAAAAGGCACATTTTTCAGCACAACTCGTTTTGGATTTTTCAGCTTTATATATCATAACTTTCTATTGCTCATATCCATAAATAAATGAGAATATGATAAATTTTATTGCAATTAGCCTGTAAATATAATTTTGAAGTTATGGTTTTGAGTATGGTTATTAGTCGATCAGATTATCTATTTAGATTGTAATATCAACTATATAAAACATAATTCTAAAATTAGATGTACCTTTGCCCCTAAATTAAAGGAGTGACCTAACTAAATAGTGTTTACTTCATAAACACATTATATGTCATTTCAATCTTTAGGCTTATCCGAAGCCTTGCTGAAAGCAATTAGCAAAAAAGGATACACTACCCCAAGTCCCATTCAAAAAAAAGCCATTCCACCCGTTTTACAAGGTAAAGATGTATTGGCATCTGCCCAGACAGGTACTGGAAAAACAGCGGGATTTACATTGCCGCTTTTACATATACTTTCTGAGAGTCCAAAAGAGAAATATAAACCCATTCGTGCCTTGATTTTAACGCCAACCCGTGAGTTGGCAGCTCAAGTGTATGCGAATGTGAAAGAATATAGTGAATTTTTAAACTTACGAAGTGCCGTTGTTTTTGGTGGTGTAAACCAAAAACCACAAGCGGCAACCATTCGTCAAGGCATTGATGTTTTGGTAGCGACGCCAGGCCGTTTATTGGATTTGCAAAGTCAAGGCTTGTTATCATTAAAACGTGTTGAGATTTTTGTTTTGGATGAAGCCGACCGTATGTTGGATATGGGCTTTTTAAGGGATATTGAACGTGTTATTAAATCGATGCCAGAAAAACGCCAAAATTTGATGTTTTCGGCAACTTTTTCGCCTGATATTAAAAAACTAGCGCACGGTATTTTAAACCATCCTGTTCAAGTGGAAGCCACTCCAGAAAATACAACGGTGGATGCCATAAGTCAAAAAATATATCGCGTTGCCAAAGGTTTGAAAACAGATTTGATTATCAAATTGATTTCTGAAGGCAATTGGAAACAGGTGTTGGTGTTTACCCGAACTAAGCATGGTGCCAATAAACTTTGCGAAAAAATGGGAAAATCTGGCATTACGGCTGCGGCGATTCACGGCAATAAAAGCCAAGGCGCCAGAACCAAAGCGTTGGCGGGTTTTAAAAACGGTAGTGTGTGCGTGTTGGTAGCGACCGATATTGCCGCTCGCGGCTTGGATATTCCATTGTTGCCGCATGTTATCAATTTTGAAATCCCAAATATTCCTGAAGATTACGTGCACAGAATTGGTAGAACGGGTAGAGCAGGAGCCAGTGGCGAAGCTTTATCTTTAGTAAGTGCCGATGAAACCACTTTTTTAAGAGATATTGAAAAGTTGATAGAAATGAAATTACCTGTGGAGATTTTGGAAGGTTTTGAACCTGACCCAAATGCTTCTACAGAACCTATAAAACAGGGGCAAGGTCGTCAAAATAGAAATTCAAGAAACAACTCTCGACCATCTGGAAATTCTAACAGAAATTCAAGTAGAAACAACAAATCGAGACGTCCAAATCGCAATGGTGACAGACGCAACTAAAAGATGCAAAAGATTTTAAAAGATAAGATTATTGAGGTTTGTGATAAAAAAATAGCCAATAAAGGTGATAATGTTGGAATTTCATTTTATGCCTTTTTTAAAAATAAAAATGACCATCCAGAATTGCTTATGGAAGCTGCAACATGGTGGATTAAAACCCATAAACTGGATCATTTTGAAAAGGCTGTGAAAATTAAAGCTCTTGTCAATGGGATCGCAACCAAATAATCCGTTACACGGCGTTAAACTAGAACAAATAATCAATGAACTGGTAGCGCATTACGGTTGGGAATACTTGGGCTACACTATAAAAATAAAATGCTTTACAGATAACCCTTCGGTTAAATCAAGTTTGAAGTTTTTAAGGCGAACGCCTTGGGCACGTACCAAAGTAGAAACCATGTATTTAAAGATGTTGGAAAATAAAAAGTAATTACTGCAATTGCCTCAACCCTTCATACACCACAATACCAACAGCATTTGCAAGGTTCAAACTCCGCACTTGTTCACTAAACAAAGGGATTTTATAAAGTTGATTACTGTGTTTTTCGGTTAAAGCTTTAGGGAGTCCAACGGATTCTTTTCCAAAGATTAAAAACAGTTCATTTTCAAACGGAATGTCCCAATGGTTTTTACTGCCATGACTGGATAGATATACCATGGTTTTAGTTTTGTTTATTTCAAGAAAGGCCTCGACATTGTCGTAATAAGTCACTGAAAGGTGTTGCCAATAATCCAATCCGGCACGTTTTAAACGGGTGTCGTCTATTTCAAAACCAAAAGGTTTTACTAAGTGCAGATGGGAACCAGAGGCTAATGCCAATCTACCGATATTTCCTGTGTTATTGGGTATTTCGGGTTCAATAAGTACGATGTTTAGGGACATTTGTTATCAAAATTAAAATGTATCAAGTTGATTATAGTTGTTATGGGATTTTAGAGGGAAAGGGATATTAAATTATTGGGTTATTTAGGTATGCTGACTAAATAATTGAATAGCTTAGTAACACAATAACAAATATCAATCCACAGGATTTTAATCCGTTTCCTCTTCTTCAAATTCAATAACCGTAACATCATACTCTGCATCTTTAAACTCATCTCTGCTAATCCAATATTCCGAAGTTGTTAGTATAAAAGAGGTGTCTGTTTTCGGTGTTAAATCCCAAACAATGGCTTCAGCTTCTTCAAAAGATTCTTTGCCTGCCAGTTGGTCTGGAAACAAACGTTTTATCACATTGTTATTGGCCAAAGTGGCATTCAATGCTTTAAGCGCAATTTCTTTTGTAATGTCTTTATTTGGGCTTATTTCAAATTCAATAATAGTGGCTTTGGCACTTGGAAAAGATCCATTATAGGCTTTATGCAATAATTGATTGATGTTGAAAAGTTGATGGTGCAACGTAATGTCGCTATATTCTTCAGAAATTTTATCCAATAACATGTCGTGAGACATTTGGTCTATTTGATTTTCGTTTAAATCATCAGACAGTTTATAATCCAACATGATGGCTGCTGCTTCATGGGGTTCAAAATCCGAAATGGCCATAAAGAGCAACTCCCGCAATTCTTCGGGTTTGGAGTTTGCGGCATCAGGAAATGAAAATCGATCTAATAATTTGATGTAATCTTCATTTGTCCATATATCTTTAAGTTCTTCAACGGTTTTTACACTATTTATAATAATATGATAAGTCATAAATTTTATTTTTTTCTTAATTCAAAAAGATCGGTTCGCCGGTCTTTTAAGTTTCTAACACTTCCAAATTGGTTGAGTTCCCTAAGCAAATCGATATCTACATCGGCAATCAAAATCATTTCAGAATTTTGGGTGGTTTCCGCTTTAACGCCATTTGTGGGAAACGCAAAATCGCATGGCGTAAATACCATAGATTGTGCAAATTGGATATCCATGTTCTGTACTTTTGGCAAGTTGCCAACGCTTCCTGCAATGGCTACGTAACATTCGTTTTCAATAGCCCGAGCCTGTGCGCAATGGCGAACTCGTGAGAATCCGTTTTGGGTATCGGTTAAAAACGGTACAAATAAAATATCCATACCTTCATCGGCCAGCAATCTGCTTAATTCTGGAAATTCACAATCGTAACAAATCAAAATACCTATTTTGCCACAATCGGTATCAAAGGCCTGTAATTTGTTTCCGCCAGCCATGCCCCAAACTTTAGCTTCATCTGGCGTAACGTGCAGTTTTTCATAGCGTTCCATACTGCCATCCCTTCGGCATAAATAGCCCACATTATGAAGTGTGCCATCCACAATTTCTGGCATGCTGCCCGTAATGATATTGATGTTATATGAAATGGCCAATTTTGAAAAACGCTGTACCATTTCTTCGGTATGTTTGGCGAGTTCCCTTATAGCGTCGGGTGTTGATAAATGGTTGTTTTCTGCCATTAAAGGCGCATTGAAAAACTCAGGAAACAATGCAAAATCACTTCTGTAACCAGAAACGGCATCAATGAAAAACTCTGCTTGTTCCATTACATCGTCCAAACTTTTATACGGACGCATTTGCCATTGTACCAAACCTAAGCGCACTATTTTTTTAATGGTGCTGGCTTTTTTGTTTTTCTTTTCGTAATAAATATTGTCCCATTCCAAGAGCACGGCATAATCATGTGAATTGGCATCACCCTCAAGGTAATTTTTTAAAATTCGCGCTGGATGGAAATCGTTTGAAATCTGGAAATTTAAAACGGGATCGTGAATTTCCTTGCGCCTTACTTTTTCAATATACTCTTTTGGCGACAAAGCCTCTGCATATTTATGATAATTGGGTATGCGCCCACCAAAGGCAAGCCCTTTTAGGTTCAAGCGTTCGCAAAGTTCTTTTCTGTAATCGTACAATCGCCTGCCAAGACGCAAACCTCTAAATTCAGGTTTTATGAAGACTTCAACGCCATAAATGATATCGCCATCATTGGTATGCGTACTAAAGGTGTAATTGCCCGTGATATCTTTGTAGGTATGGTAATCGTCAAAGGTATCATAATCAACAATGATGCATAGGGCACAGCCGGCAATTTGATTGTTTATTTTTATGACTACTTGGCCTTCGGGAAATTTATCAATCAAGGTCTTGATTTGTTTTTCATCCCAAATTGCATCTGGCATAGATGTGTATGATGCAATCATGGCGGCTTTTAATTCTTGATAATCGCTTAAGGTCAGGTAAGCCAATTCAATATTTTCGATGTTTTTCATTCGTGGCTGTTAGTCGATATTATAGTGAAATAATATACGAATATATTACTAATTGAGGTGTTTTTGATTTTTGTTTTGATATAAAACAAAACCTACTCTAAATTTTAGAATAGGTTTTGTGTTTTTTTTGAACCCAAAAGTCATTTTTTGTTTTGTTGCTTTTTTATTGTTTTTTCATCGATGTCAAAATTGTTTTTTTGTTTGTCCATATCGATGCTCGGGTTGGTTGGATTTTTTTGTTCTTTTGTTCTTTCAAATTTTTTTTTATCTTCAATAATTCCCATATGTTTTATTTTTATGATTCAATCATAATATAAAATAAATAAGCTGAAATTTTATTAAAAGAATCTTAAAACTTGCTGTTCAATTGTTAAAGTGAATGAAATCAATTCCCCGAAATGTCTTTTAATGCGCAGCGCTTACCTTGACTTTGCCTGCTCCTTTTTTTATCAGAAGTACAAAAGGCACGCATAATAAAAACAAGACTCCGAGATAAAGAAATACATCCATGTAAGACAGTACGGTGGCTTGTTTAGTAACAGAAATATTCAATAGTTGGTAGGCTTTATCCAACGCTTCGTTGGCCGTATATCCTTTGTTTATAAATAGATGTTGTAATCCTTGAATGCGTTCTTGTACTTTAAAATCTACAGCACTTAGGTTTGGCAACAAATCCACACGGTGTTGTTGCGTCCAACGTGCAATAAAAGTAGTGATAATGGCTATACCAAAGGAACCTCCCAATTGGCGTGTCATTCCTGTAAATGCAGCACCATCGCCAATATCCTTTCCAGAAAGGGTGGATAAAGATAGTGTTGTAATGGGCACAAACAGCAGGCCTAAACCAACACCTCTTACTACCAATGGCCAAAAGAAATGTTCTGGGCCTGTGTCTGGTGTCATTATAAGGTACATCCATAAACTGTACACGAAAAAGATAACAAAACCACCTGTGACCAAGTATTTTTGAGGTACACCGTTTTGTAACATTTTACCAATAAAAGGCATCATAATACCTGTGGTTATGGAACTGGGAATGAGCAGTAAACCAGCATCTGTAGCAGTAAACCCTAAAACCGATTGCGTGTAAATAGGAATGATAAAGGTAGAGCCATACAGACCAAAACCCATGATAAAGGTCATGATGGTACCAATTCTTAAATTGCCATCTCGGAGTACCCTTAAATTCACAATGGGATGTTCGTATGTTAACTCACGCCATATAAAAAGAATCAATCCAAATACAGAAGCGACACTTAATGCAACTATTAATGTGTTGTCAAACCAATCATCTTGCTGGCCGTGTTCCAAAACAAATTGTAATGACCCAATAAAGGTAGTCAATAAAATAATGCCTATCCAATCTACCTGATTGGCTTTAAGTTTTTCGCCATATTTAGGGCTCTTAACATATAAAATGGTTAAAAATGTGGCAATAATCCCAATAGGAATGTTGATATAGAAGATATAAGGCCATGAAAAGTTATCAACTAAATAACCTCCCAAAGGCGGGCCTAAAGTGGGGCCAACAATAACGCCCATACCGTAAATAGCTTGTGCCATGCCACGTTTGGCTACGGGATATATTTCGGTAATGATGGTTTGTGCAGTCACTAATAGGGCGCCACCACCCAAGCCTTGAATAAACCTAAAAGTTACCAATTCCCATATATTATCGGCATTGCCGCATAAAAAGGAAGCGGTTGTAAAAATGATGATGGACGTGGCAAAATAATTGCGTCGTCCAAATTGTTTGGACAGCCAACTGGTCATGGGAATGATGATCACATTTGCAATGGCATATGCGGTAATGACCCAAGCAATATCGGTTAAAGAAGCTCCCAAACTTCCGCGCATATCATTCAATGCCACATTCACAATTGTCGTGTCCACAATTTCCAAAAGCGCACACATGATGGCTGTAATGGTTATAATGACGCGTCTGAAGCCGTATTCAACTAAGTCATTTTCGTCTGGTTGCATGAATTTTTTTTTCAAGTTAAAAGGTTGAAACCTGTAATTTTATTTCTTTGGCTTTGTTAAAAGTTATTAGGTTATTAATTATTCAGTTTATGATGCATTTCGACTAAACAACACAATAACATAATAACGATATTAAAAAGCAACTAACGTTATTTCAAATGTACATCTACAACCACATTCATTCCCGAACGTAGTTTTTGTAGTTTTTCTGAATCGTTGTTTTTTGTAAAGTCTATTTTTACGGGTAAGCGCTGTATGGTTTTTACAAAATTTCCAGTAGCGTTATCTGGAGGCAACAATGAAAAACGAGCTCCTGTTGCTGGCGAAAACGCTGAAACTTCGGCATCAAATGTTTCGTCTGGATAAGCATCTGCCGTAACGGTTACTTTCTGACCTATTTTCATGGCTTCCAATTGGGTTTCCTTAAAGTTGGCAACTACCCATTTTTCAGCGGTGTTTACTAAGTAAAATAAGGATTGTCCAGGCTGTACAAATTGACCCGCTTGTAAACTTACGTTGGATAATTGTCCATCAATAGGCGCCGTTACAATGGTATAATATACATTCAATTTGGCAGCATCAACTTGTGCCTGTTCACTTTTTACATTGGCTTCGGCTACCGATACTTGCTCTTCCGATATGTGGGTTTGCTGCGCTGCAGCATTTTGCTGGCTTTGTGTCGCTTTTTGTTGGCTTTCCAACATTTTTACTTGTTGTTCCGCTTCCTGTTTGGCAGCCAAAGCTTGTTCATATTGTTGGGCTGTAATGGAATGGTTTTTGTACAGGTTTTCATAACGTTCAAAATCATTGGTGGCACGCCACAATTTGGTTTTGGCGGTTTCGATATTGCTGGTTGCCGAACTTACCTGTGCAGCAGCTGTTGCAGTATTTGCTTTGTATGAACCTATGCTCGCCTTAGATACAGATACGCCACTTTTTGCAGCGGCTAAATTGGCTTCGGCTTGTTCCAGTTTTACCAGATAATCTTTGTTTTCGATGACAAATAAAGTGTCGCCTTTCTTTACTTTTTGATTATCGGTCACATAAACCTTTTCAATAAAACCACCAACATGGGGGATTATTGGGTTCATATTGGCTTGTACTTGTGCATCGTCGGTTTCTTCGTGAGATAACGAATGGATGATTTTATAGCCTCCATAAACCACACCTATAGTTAATAATACAGAAATAATAACGATGAATTTTTTATTGGTTTTTTTCTTTTGTTCCATGGTAATGAAATAATTAGTGCTGTTTGAATGCGCTTGTTAATTGACCTTTAGCGATGAGCAATTCATAATATTTTTGTGAAATGTCTGCTTTGGTGTAGGTGAGGTTTAATTTTGCCTGGAGTTGCTCCACATCAGCTTCCAGTAAATCGTTGGTGTCCATCAAACCATTATCGTATTTGTCCTTAACAATGCGATAGTTCTCTGTTGCTTGAATTTCAGAATCGGTATAGACATTGTATTTTTTCAAAGCCAACTCATAATTTTGTTTGGCATTTTCAATGTCAACTTTAATGTCATCAGATTTTATTTCCATCGCATATTGAAGTTCTTGAACCTTGCTTTTTGCCAATTTCACATCGCTTTTTGCCTTAAAAATATCAGAGAGATTATAAGACAAACCCACGCCAATGTTCATGGCATTATTAACGGTTATTGCGTTTTGCAAATCCAAAGCGATATAGCCCCCGCTTAACGACAATGATGGAAAGTATTTACCTTTTGCTACTTTAGTTTGGTCTTCGGAAGCCAGCTCTTGATAACGCAATGCTTCCAAATCGTTTCTGGTTATCAAATCAGTTGTAGTTTGTTTTGAAACTAAACCAAAATCTGGAGTCGCCGTTTCAATTTTAGTGCCTTCAGGAAGTTTTAAGAATACAGCCAATCTGTAATTCAGAATGTTTTCGTTCTTTTTAGCTTCATCCAAAGATAATTGGATGTTAGATTCTTGAAGTTGCGCTTTTAATAAATCATTTCGAGCCAACAAACCATTTTTTTCCATCGCCGAAAAATCGGTGACACGTTGCTGGGCACTTTTTAAATTTTCTTCTATTAAATTGATGGTTTGTGCTGCCTTATACAGATTTAAAAAATCATTAATGACCCGAATGCTCAACTGCTCTTTATCATTTTTTGCGTTGAATGTTGCCGCTTGGTACAAATTTTCACTGGCTTTAATAGTGTTTTTTAATTTGAAACCAGAAAACAAAGGTAAATTCACACTGGCCTGACCCAACAAGAGTTGCTTAACATTTGGGGAATTATTGTTTTGGGTGCCTCCAGATCCTGAATTGCTATCTCCTGTGTTGATTTTTAAATTCACGTCAGCATTGGTCAAATGCATGTATTGGCCCGATAATTTCACATCGGGATAGAGCAGGTTTTTAGTGACGTTCAACTCCTTTTCGGCTGTTAAAACTTTAGTGTCTGATAACTTGGAAGTAGTACTGTTATTAAGCGCTAAGGCCATGGCATCTTCCAAAGTCAGCGTTTGTATTTGTTGAGCTCTACCTGTTGTAATGGACAATAGACAAACCACAGCATATACTAAAAATTTATTTTTCATAGGTAAGTAGTGCTTTAATGGTATTTTGAATGTGATGTGTGAGTTCATTATGAACATAAGATTCCACGGAGGAATTATCAAGATTCAATAAAGTTTGATAGTATTTATTGTTGTAATAAAAATGAAAGTAAGTGCCCAAAATGGTGGTTGTTAAAAGCTGAATATTTACATTGTAACTAAAAACACCTGTATCTTGACCACTTTTTACAAAGGCTTCAATAACGTTTAGATTTTCTTTTTTTTGAGCTAGATAATTGTCAAAATCAATATTTCTGCTACCATTGGAATATTCAAAATTGATGATTTTATGTGTGCGTCTGTTTCTGTGGATGCGCTTTACGATTAAAGCAATAATGGCATCCAAGGTTTCCAGATGCGGTTTGTTCTTTGAGATGACCGATTCCAGTTGCATTCTAAAATCAGACATTCTATATAATAAAAGGGCTTCCAAAAGTTTTTCTTTGGAGCCAAAATAATAGGAAACCATGGCAATATTGATGCCTGCTGCTTTTGAAATCTGTCGTACCGAAGTACCATCAAAACCGTTTTCAGAAAAAAGTTCTTCTGCAGTTTCAAGAATTTGGATTTGTTTGTCGTTTAAGTCCATTTTGACTTTTCATTTTATAATTACGGTACAAATTTAAACAAATGTTTAAATTAAACGTTTGTTTAATTGTTTTTTCAAATTTTAAAAACTATATCGTTTTCGTTTAAAATTTGATTTATAAAATGATTGTAAAAAGAAGGTTGTAAAAACAGCTTAGTCTATTTTCCGCTTTACTTTATTAACAACAGGTTTCATGATAATCCTAAGCGTACTATCGTTATTGAAATAACTAATCGTCCAGTTCATAAAAATCAACAGTTTGTTCTTGACGCTTAAAATGAGCATTAAATGGATAAACATCCATGTAAACCAAGCCATGCGGCCTTGAAAACTGAATTTTGGCAAATCTACGACTGCTTTACGCTTTCCAATGGTTGCCATCGACCCTTTGTCGGTATATTCAAATGCCTTTTTTGTGTTGTTGTTACTGATGTTCTCTAGGTTTTTTGCCAATAAACTTGCTTGTTGTAGAGCTACACTAGCCACTTGTGCGTGGCCGTGCGGATGCTTTGGCGTTTCCATATAAGCAATGTCTCCTAAGGCATACACATCGTTTAAATTGGTCACTTCATTAAAACGGTTTACTATCAGTCTATTTCCTTTAGTAAAACATGCTTTTGGAAAACCATTAATGATATTGCCCGTAACCCCTGCGGCCCAAATAACATTTTTAGAAGGAATTTTTTCGCCATTGTTGAGTGACACAATAGTGCCATCATAATCATTAACAATGGTATTTGTTTTGACAATAACGCCTAATTCCTCCAAGTATTTTTGCGACATTTTTTGCGAGCCTTTACTCATCGGGCTTAAGGTGTGCGCGGCACCTTCTAAAAGATAAATGGTGAGTTTTGAAAAATCCTTATCTGGATAATCCCTGGGTAGAATGTAGCGTTTCATTTCTGATAAAGCCCCAGCTAGCTCCACACCAGTAGGGCCGCCGCCTACAATTACAAAATTTAATAAAGTTTGTAATTTTTCTGGGTTTTTGGTGTTTAATGCGTCTTCAAAAGTTTGTAGAATCCTGTTCCTAAGTTGTATGGCTTCAGGAATGGTTTTCATAGGATAAGCAAAATCTTTTAGATTGTTGTTTCCAAAATAATTGGTAGTACAGCCAATGGATATGACCAAATGGTCGTAATCAAAATCGCCAATAGTTGTGGATAGCTGTTTTTTATCAAAATCAACTTGTGTTACTTCGGCAATGCGTATCCTCACATTTTTTGCTTTCTGAAATACTTTTCGCAACGGAAAAGAAATGCTTGCGGGCTCCAGCCTTGCCGTAGCGACTTGGTACATGAGCGGCTGGAACTGGTGGTAATTGTGTTTATCTATTAAATAGACTTCGTAATGTTTGTTGTTTATCAAGTCTTGGGCAAGTTGCAACCCCGCAAAACCAGCTCCAACTATAACAACTCTTTTTATTTTTATTTCGGACATGAAAGATAAATTTATGGCCTTACAAATGTCACAAATTCTTTGATAGTATCACGCCCTTTTGTGGTTAAATGTTTAATAAAAGCACTACCTATAATAGCGCCTTTTGCGTATGTGGTTGCTTGGGTAAATGTTTTGTTGTCTGAAATGCCAAAACCTATGATCTGCGGGTTTTTAAGATTCATGTTGGCAATGCGCATAAAATAATTGGTCTGTTCATCACCAAAACCAGATTGGCTACCTGTAACGCTGGCGCTACTAACCATGTAAATGAAACCGTTTGAAATGGAATCGATAAAATTAATACGTTCAACAGAGGTTTGTGGTGTGATTAAAAACACATTGATGAGCCCGTATTTTTCAAAAATAGCTTGATAATCTTCGTGGTACACATCCACTGGTAAATCTGGAATGATGAGGCCATCAATACCAATTTCTTTACATTTTTTGCAAAAATTTTCAACGCCAAATTGAAGCATCGGGTTGAAATACCCCATGATGATCAATGGGATTTTAACCGATTTCCGAATGTCTTTCAATTGATTAAAAAGGACTTCGGAAGTCATGCCGTTTTTTAAGGCCTGTGTAGAACTGGCTTGAATGGTTGGGCCATCGGCAAGCGGGTCGCTGAATGGCAACCCTATTTCTATCATATCCACGCCGCTTTTTTCCAAATCTTGTATGATGGAAACGGTGTCATCCAAACTCGGATAACCGGCCGTGAAGTATATGGAAAGGAGCTTTTTGTTTTCTTGTAATTTTTGGTTTATTCTGTTCATTGAAAATGTTTTTTAGCCACGAATACACGAATGTTTTTTACACTTGTGCTTTTTTGTTAGTCTTTGCGTTAGGGATTGCAGCGGCATCCTTTTGGTTTTATAAAAAAACCAAAAGATATAGCGGAAAGCCCGACCCTTGTGGTAACGCCCATACTTTAAATATTAAAATACTCAATATAATTCTGTAAATCTTTATCGCCTCTTCCCGATAAACTTAGAACAACAACATCATCGGGTTTGAATGTTCTTTGTTCAAAAATAGCAAGTGCGTGGGAGCTTTCAATAGCTGGAATAATACCTTCTAGTTTGCAAAGTTCCAATCCAGCATTCATGGCGTCATCATCAGTAATGGCCATAAATTCTGCACGGCCGGTTTTTGCCAAATGTGCATGCATGGGGCCAACACCGGGATAATCCAATCCTGCGGAAATAGAATAAGGCTCGGTAATCTGCCCATCTTTGGTTTGCATCAAAAGGGTTTTGCATCCGTGGATGATGCCTTCTTTTCCTAAAATAGAAGTTGCTGCGCTTTCGCCAGAATCCACACCGTGACCGGCAGCTTCCACGGCAATAATGCCAACTTTAGGTTCGTGTAAATAATGGTAATATGTACCAGCAGCGTTACTGCCACCACCTATACAGGCTACCACGTAATCTGGATTTTCACGCCCTTCGTGTTCTTTTAATTGCCATTTTATTTCTTCGGAAATGACCGATTGAAACCGCGTAACCATATCTGGATACGGGTGGGGGCCAATGGCAGAACCAATAATATAATGGGTGTCCACAGGGTTGTTGATCCAATCACGGATGGCTTCATTAGTAGCATCTTTTAAGGTGCGGCTTCCCGATAATGCGGGTACTACTTTGGCGCCCAACATTTTCATTCGTGCTACGTTTGGAGCTTGGCGGGCAATATCAATTTCGCCCATATACACAATGCATTCCAAGCCCATTAAAGCACAAACCGTGGCCGTAGCAACACCGTGTTGCCCAGCGCCAGTTTCGGCAATAATACGATGTTTGCCCAAACGTTTTGCCATCAAAATTTGTCCGATGGTATTATTTATTTTATGTGCACCGGTGTGGTTTAAATCCTCACGTTTCAGATAAATTTTGGTGTTGTGTTTCTCTGAAAGGCGTTTGGCAAAATAGAGTGGGGAAGGGCGTCCCACATAATCTTTTAAAAGTTGGTCGAACTCTTTTTTAAATTCGGGTTCTGCCATGACTTTTAAGTAGTTTTGGCGTAATTCCTCCACATTAGGGTATAGCATTTCTGGAATGTATGCGCCACCAAATTCGCCGTAATAGCCTTTTTCGTTTACGTTGTAATTCATTGTTTTTGTCATTCCCTCGAAGGAGGCAATTTTTTTTAATTATTGTATATATCTTTTAATGGATTCCATGTCAAGCATGGAATGATAAATCTTCTTTAAACTCTTTTAATAACTCTATGTTTTTTAACCCAGGTTTCACTTCAAATTTACTGTTTACATCGATGGCATAGCAATATTTTGAAGCCTTACTTTGCTGGAATTTTTTTAAATCCTCTATTTGGTTGATGCCAATACCACCACTTAAAAAGAATGGTTTTGTTGATGGATAGTTGTTCAAAACATTCCAATCGAAAGTGTAACCGTTTCCGCCGGGCAGTTTTCCTTTGGTATCGAATAAAAAGTAATCACAGACATCTTCATAAGGTTTTAAAACGTCAAAATCGAATGCGTTTCTAATTGAAAATACTTTGATGATTTCTGTCATTCCTGCGAAGGCAGGAACCTCTTTCATGTCAGTTTTATTTTTAGTGGATTCCGCATCAAGGGCGGAATGACAAAGTGTTTTTAATGTTTCGCAATATTCTGGTGATTCATGACCATGTAATTGCACGGCCTGTAACTGATGTGTCTTTATTTTTTTAATCACAAAATCCAAATCGGCATCTACAAAAACGCCTGTTTTTTTTATGCCTTTGGCTAATTCTGGAATATTGTCAGCTTCAAAATATCGCACGGATTTCTCATAAAAAATAAAGCCAAGATAATGTGGTTGCAAAGCTGCAACGTGTTGGATATTGTCTTGGTATTTCATACCGCAGACTTTAAGAAAAAGCCCCTCTCTTGCCCTCCCCGAAGGAGAGGGAATTGATTGCGGAGTATGTCGTTTATTTTTATTCATATGAGTGCGTGTTCTCCTCTTTTGGAGGAGTTAGAGGAGGCTTTCAATAAATTCCTTGGCACTGAAGCCAGCATCATCGGTTTTCATAAAATTTTCACCAATTAAAAAACCTTGGTAGCCATAAGGTTGTAATTCTTTTATGGCTTCAATGGTGCTGATGCCGCTTTCTGATACTTTTACAAAATCATCGGGGATTATGTTGCTCAATAATTTGCTGGTGTCTAAGCTAACATCAAACGTTTTGAGGTTTCGGTTATTTACGCCCAACATATCCAGACTGGGCATGATGGATTTGTGTAACTCTTCTTCGTTATGGACTTCCAATAAAACATCTAAATTTAAACGTTTTGCAAATTCAGAAAATTGTTTGATTTCTGTTTTGGTTAAAATAGCGGCAATCAATAAAATAACATCGGCACCGTAGGCTTTGGCTTCTAAAAGTTGGTATTCATCAATAATAAATTCTTTTCGTAACAGTGGCAAATTACAACTGGCACGCGCGGTTAATAAATCATCTAAAGAACCGCCAAAATATTTTCCATCGGTTAAAACGGACATGCCGCAAACACCTGCTTTTTCGTAACCTTTGGCAACATCAAAGACATTGAAACCTTGGTTGATGACCGATTTTGAAGGCGAGCGCCGTTTGTGCTCGGCAATAATTCCAGTGTTGCTTTGCCGTAATTTATTGGTAAGCGAAATGGTTTCTCTTTCAAATAAAACGGATGTTTCCAATTGCGATACCGGGATGAGGCTTTTTCTTAAAGCGACTTCCTTGAGTTTATCGGCTATTATGTTGTCTAATATGTTCATGTTTTAAAATTTTGAATTCAGAATTTTGAATTCAGAATTAACTGTTCGTTTTTAAATCAAAATGGGTTATTTCTTAATGATTTCTACTCAATTCAATTAATGTATCTAAACTTGCTTTTGCTTTTCCTGAAAGCAAGGATTCTTTTGCCATTTCAAAGCCCTGTTTATGGTTTATTTGTTGTACGGTTGCAATGGCCAGCCCTCCGTTGGCACAAACCACGTTATTTTGTGCCTCGGTGCCATTACCGCTAATCACATCCATAAATATTTTAGCGGATGACTCTACAGAATCACCGCCGTAAATGGCTTCTTTTTGTATTTGTTTTACACCAAAATCTTCTGGATATACTATGGATTCGGATTGGTTTTGAATGATTTTGCTGCGCCCCGTTAAAGACACTTCATCATAACCATCCAAAGCGTGAATAATGGTGTAGTTTATCGGGGTATTTTGATATAAATAACCATAAAGTCTTAACAATTCTAAATTGAAAACGCCTACCATTTGATTTTTTGGAAACGACGGATTGACCATGGGACCTAACATATTGAAAAAGGTTTTTACGCCCATTTCACGACGGATGGGCGCCACATTTTTCATAGCTGGGTGGAACAATGGTGCGTGTAATATGCAGATGCCGGCCTTTTCTACAGATTTTTTTAAGAAGGATTCGTCATTTGTGAATTTGATGCCCAAAAATTCCATAACGTTTGAGGAGCCACAAGATGATGAGACGCCATAATTACCATGTTTTGCCACGTGAACGCCAGCTCCAGCTGTTACAAAAGAAGCTAGTGTAGATATGTTAAAGGTATCTTTGCCGTCGCCACCCGTACCACATAAATCGATAGTATTAAAATCTTTTAAATCAACAGGAATGCATAATTCTAGCAGGGCGTCCCTAAATCCTGATAATTCTTCAAGGGTAATACTTCGCATCATAAACACGGTAAGAAAAGCAGCTATCTGGCTTTGGTTGTAATCTCCTTTGGAAATATTGACCAATACCTGTTTGGCTTCTTCGCTTGATATGGTTTCGTGGTTTATGAGTCTGTTTAGTAATTGTTTCATTGACAATTTTTATTTGTCATTCCTTACTTTCGTCTTCGGTCAAGATAAACTACGGGAGGAATCTGTTTAATTTTATTTCAATTTATAGTAGATTCCTGCTTTCACAGGAATGAAAAAATCTAGTTATTTACCCAATTCTTCAAAATCTGTTTTCCATGTGGCGTTAAAACCGATTCGGGATGGTATTGAACCCCTCTTACATCATATTCCCTGTGGCGTAAAGACATCACTTGTCCGTTTTCATCAAACGAGGTCGCTTCTAAACAATCGGGTAGGTTGGGGTTTACCACCCATGAATGGTAGCGCCCCACTTCAATCTCTTTTTCGAGCCCGTTGAATAGGGTTTCATCATCCACACAAATAGTGACTTTGGTAGCAACACCGTGATACACATTGTCTAAATTTATTAACGACCCACCAAAAACTTCGCCAATGGCCTGTTGCCCCAAACAAACGCCTAAAATGCTTTTTGTTGCCGCATATGTTTCAATGATGGGTTTTAATAAACCCGCCTCATCGGGGATGCCTGGACCTGGTGATAATACGATTTTATCAAAAGGTTCTACATCTTCCAAGGTAAGTTTGTCGTTTCTTACTACGGTAACATCGCAGTTTAAATCTTCTAAATAATGTACAAGATTGTATGTAAAACTGTCGTAATTATCTATGACTAATATTTTTTTATTCATGCTCGTTTTTCGATTCCGCTCAAAATAAACTTTAACGGGTGTTTTTTTAAATTCAACTTTTGTTCATGAGGTTCTTGTCTTCACAATGACTACGCTCAGCGACCAATGCAGGAATGACAAAACATTAAATATCCTCAGCAATTTCAATCGCTTTTGTTAAGGCGCCTAATTTGTTGTAAACTTCTTGCAATTCGCTTTCGGGGTTTGATTTAGAAACCATACCAGCGCCCGCTCGCCAATGCAAATGGTAGTTTTTGCTTAAAAACGTACGTATCATAATGGCATGATTAAAATTACCATTAAAATCCATAAAACCAATGGCACCGCCATAAAAGGAACGACTTGTTTTTTCGTATTGCTCAATAAGTTGCATGGCCCTATGTTTGGGCGCACCACTGAGTGTTCCCGCTGGAAAGGTGTCTGCGACCATTTGCATAGTTGTTGTTTCTGGATGCTTTTGCCCCGTTACTTTACTTACCAAATGGATTACGTGCGAGAAAAACTGCACTTCACGGTAATTATCAACCGTTACCTGGTTGCCGTGCCTGCTCAGATCGTTTCTGGCAAGGTCCACAAGCATGACGTGCTCTGCGTTTTCTTTTTCATCGGCAGCCAATTGTTTTGCCAATTCGGCATCTTTGGTGTCATCTCCAGTGCGCTTAAAAGTACCGGCAATGGGGTGTATTTCTGCTTTGCCATCGCTCACTATAAGTTGGGCTTCGGGCGAGCTTCCAAATATTTTAAAGCCTCCAAAATCGAAATAAAATAAATAAGGAGATGGGTTGATGCTTCGTAGAGCGCGGTACACATTAAACTCATCGCCTTTAAATTTTTGCGAAAAACTTTTTGATAACACGAGTTGAAACACATCGCCGCGTCCACAATGTTTTTTTGCTAATTCTACGTGTTCTTTAAATTCTTCATCTTTTAAATTTGATGTTATGTTTCCATCGGTTGCAAAATTATAAGATGCAAAATTATTTACTTTGATAAGATCTTGAATATCATTGATATTGCTTTCCGTATTGTGGCAATGTGCAAAAATATAGGCTTCATTTTTAAAATGGTCTATGGCGATAATGTTTTGGTAAACCGCATAAAACACATCGGGGATTTCTAAAAAATCTGGCTTTTTTGAAATCTCGATGTCTTCAAAATACCGAACAGCATCATAGGCTAAATAACCAAAAATGCCATTGTTTATAAATTTGAAATCTTCATCAGAATCTGCTTTAAAATACTGGGTAAATTTGTGTATTTCTTCAGAAACATTGGTGTTTTTATCGATGTTTTCTAAAGTGGTACTGCCATCGGGAAATGTTTGGTAAATGGTTTCATTTTCAACCTTAATGGACGCTATGGGATTAAAGCATATATATGAAAAACTATTGTCATTGGCTCTGTAATCACTACTTTCCAGAAGCAAACTATTGGGGTATTTGTCCCTAATTTTTAAATAGATGCTAACAGGTGTAATGGTATCTGCCAATATTTTTTTGTGATGGGTGTATAAATTGAAACGCTTCATGTGTAATAAAATGTCATTGTTTTGTAATATTCTGAAACAATTTCAGAATGAAAAAAGGCCTGTCGTGAAGACAAGCCTTTTGGATATTTTTTAATTTTAAATATACTGCGGGTCTAGTTCACGAAATGAGATTTCTGAAGCACCACCACCAAGTTTTATTTAAAATTCTATTCATTTATTTCTTAATTGGGCTCAAATATAAAAATGAAAATACAACTATCCAATACTTTCGGCTTTTTTTTAACAAAAAAGCTATCATAAATGAATATGATAGCCTTTGGTTGATTACTAGGTTTAAGAGAATTTAGTTTGCTATTAACCGTATCTTACCTAATAATCTAATCAATTCACTTTTTTCGCTATTGCCATGTTAAAGTAGAGGTTATCTGTTGTTCTTTTTTAAGCATTACAGCTTCCGTTTTATTGAGTAAACTAAGACCTGCGGAGGTTATAGAGATACCAACTTTACGTTTGTTTTTGTTATTGATTGTTTTTTTTAACGTAGCCCTTTTTGATCAGTTTATCTATCAAGCGTGTGGTGTTGCTCATTTTGCTAATCATGTGTTCTTGAATTTCTGCTAAAGTAACTGGAGTTCCTTTTTGCCCACGTAAAATCTTAAGCACATTAAATTGTTGTTCCGAAATATCAAATGGTTTAAACGCATCGTTAATTTTGGTACTTACCTCATTTGTAGTATATAAAATGCTGATAATTGTTTTCTTTTCTAAAGATAAATTAGAATCAGGTTTTAATAGCTATTCAATCTTCATTAACCAAGTGATTGTTGTATGTACGAATTTATGAAAATAATATGGAGCTATCGATTGTGCTGGTATAAAAAAATGTTAAACGTTTAGATATCAATGGTTCTTTAATTATTTTTATGGTTATGAAATATTTTATGTTTATAATTTTTGGTTTATCGCTGTTTGCCTGCAACAATATAAAGAAATCAGAAAAAAAGGTCGTTGAAGAGGCTGTGGTTGAAATCAATAAAAACATAGCCATTCGTGATATAGAATTAGAGGTATTTGACTTTAATGGCTTGGAAAAACTCTTAAACCAAAAGGATGGTAAGGTTTATGTAATTAATTTTTGGGCCACTTGGTGCGCACCTTGTGTTAAAGAATTACCGTATTTTGAGAAATTGAACACGGAATATAAAGGAAAAAATGTGGAGGTTATTTTGGTCAGTTTAGATTTTCCACATGTATATGATTCTAAATTAAAACCCTTTATACGAGATAAAAAAATAGCTTCAAAAGTAGTGGCACTTGATGATGCCGACATGAATACCTGGATACCGAAAGTTGATGAAACCTGGTCAGGCTCTATTCCAGCAACGGTTATTTATAAAAACGATGAACGGCGGTTTTTTGAAAAATCGTTCACTTATGAAGCATTAGAAGCAGAAATCAAACCATTTTTAAAATAAAAAACCATGAAAACAATTAAATTATTTCCAATCGCTGTACTAATGATCTTGTTTAGTGCATTTGCCGTTGTGGGTAACGGCTATAAAATTGGTGACACTGTTACGGATTTTAAATTGAAGAACATAGATGGTAAAATGGTATCCTTATCAGATTACAAAGAAGCCAAGGGGTTTATCATCACGTTTACCTGTAACACGTGCCCGTTTGCCGTAGCCTATGAGGATCGGATTATTGCTTTGGATAAAAAGTATGCGCCAAAAGGCTATCCTGTGATAGCTATTATGCCCAATAATCCCGACATTAAAACCGGAGATAGCTATCAAGCTATGCAAAAGCGAGCTGCATCAAAAGGTTTTTCTTTTCCTTATTTAATGGATGAAAAGCAAGAGGTATTTCCGCAATTTGGAGCCACTAAAACACCGCACATGTTTGTATTGCAAAAAACATCTAAAGGAAATGTCGTTAAATATATTGGGGCGATTGATGATAATTATAAAGACTCCTCTGCTGTAAATACCAAGTATGTCGAAAATGCCGTTGACGCCTTACTAAATGGAAAAGCGGTAGAGCAAACAGAAACCAAAGCCATTGGTTGTGGCATTAAAGTTTAAAATGGTTTAATGAAAAGGCAATTAAGTTAATGCGTTTGTTTAGTCTTGCTTCAATTAAACTAAATGACCAATAGCCAATATGTAACACTTCTTATGTTTTTTCGTCTAAAAAGTCGAATGAAAATATTAAATTTGATTTTTATAAATTTAAACATGGAAGAATTAACACAAGAAGAATGGTTATCGCAGTTAGAAAATGATGATAATGCGGTTGTTTTAGATGTAAGAACAGATGCTGAAGTAGCAGATGGTATTATACCAAACGCAATACATATAGATATATATAAAGGTCAGGAGTTTATTGATGAAGTGGATGCGCTTGATAAAAGTAAAAACTACTATGTGTATTGCCGCTCGGGAAATAGAAGCGGAAAAGCATGCCAGATTATGGAAGAATTAGGGTTCGAAAACGCCTATAATCTTCTGGGCGGTATGTTGGAATGGGAAGGCGATATAGAATAATGCAGAAGATTTTGAAACTATCACACACCATTTTAGGACTATTTTTTTTGTTGGCAGCCTTTAGCTGTAATCAAAATATTGAAGGCGAGATAAAAGTTATTTCTCCCGAAGAAATGAATACTTTTTTGCAACTGGATAATGTGCAATTAGTAGATGTCAGAACTCCAGAAGAACATAATAAGGAGTCCATCCCAAAATCGCAGAATATTGATTTTGAATCACCAACTTTTTTAGACGACATTGATAAATTAGATAAAAATAAACCCGTATTGCTATATTGTGGTTCAGGAGGTAGAAGCGCAAAATGTGCCCAGAAACTATTGGATGCTGGTTTTATTAAAATATATGATTTAGATGGCGGTATATCCAAGTGGAAACATGATGGTTTTGAGATTGATAATAAAACTGAACTGTAGCTTCCATATTGTTATAAAAACATTTTTTAAAACTAGCTATTTTAAATTCATACACTTTATTTTGTCACGTAATTATATTTGATTGATTGGTTGTTTTTAGCTTGAAACCATACTTTTATCTGCTTTTTTAGTTGTTCGGCTTTTTATTTTTTTGGATACTTACTTTTTTTATAATTTTATAATGGATATTTCCAATAATATGGAATTATCAGTTTTTAATAGTAATTAAAATTATCCAAATTGAACTAGATTATGGAACACGGTTATATCATTTTATCAATAATTGCCCTGCTGTTTATTTGCATGTATGGTTTTGCCCATTTATCAACTGCTTTAGATAAAATCCGCCAAAGAAAAGCAAGAAAACTAGAGGTTGAAAAAGAAGCATTAAGGAAAGCAGAAAACGCCAGAAAACAAGCTGTTAGAGACGAGAAGTTACGAGAGTCCATGAAACGAAGAGAGGAGATTCAACAAGAATTGAAAAAGTTGGAGATTATGAGAATGAAACGAGAAAAGAAACAAGAGGCTAGTTAAAGTCAAAAAGTAAATATTGTAATATTTAAGAACCTGTAAATTATTTATTTACAGGTTTTTTTATGAGAATAAACAGCTAGATAGGTGTTGTTTTTAAGGTGGTTTTCGGACATTAATAAATGACAAATTATAAACTTTAATGTTAAAAGTAAACCTTAAACTGGTAATAAATCAGGCATTTTGTCTATATTGCTTGGCATGTTTTTAAATGCATAAAAAGAATAAGAAAATGTTTAACTTAAAAGTAACTTTTGTGAAAAAACGATTATCTGTTTTGCTTATATTTTTTAGTTGTAGTCTGTTCGCGCAAGAACAGATTTCACTTGAAAATTTGAATGATTTTAATGAACAAGCTGGAAACTGGCAAATTGTAGGTGGTGTAACCGTAAATAGAAATATAGATGTGCACCATGAGGCCGAAGAAGAAAATGGTTCTAAAAAGAAGAAAAGAAAAAAGAAACGAAATGAACCAGAGCCATTAAAACCCATTGAGTTTACGGCAGGAACAGGTGTTGTTTTGAACATCAATGATGCCAATAAAAATGACGCCTTGGTAACCAATTGGGAGCATGGCGATTTAAAATTAGAATTGGAAGTGTTGCTTCCTAAAGGTTCCAATTCAGGGATTTATTTCCAAGGACGCTATGAATTGCAGTTAAAAGACAGTTGGGGCGTTAAAAATCCCTTAGGGTCTGATATGGGAGGTTTCCATAATAATTGGGAATCAGAACCAGATAAAATATTCAGAGGGATTCCGCCAACAAGCAATGCATCAAAGGCACCTGGGTTGTGGCAAAAAATAAAGGTTCATTTTCAGGCGCCTCGTTTTAATGAGGCTGGGGAAAAAATTTCCAATGCCAAATTTATTTCGGTAGATTTGAATGGTGTCCGCATTCATAGTAATGTAGAGGTTTTTACACATACCGGAGGTCCTATCGAAAAAAATGAAGTCGCTAAAGGCCCTTTGTTAATTCAAGGAAACCATGGCCCAATAGCCATTCGTAATTTTAAATATCAATTGTTAAAAGAATCTTCGGCAGAATTAAAAGGTTTATCTTATAGGGTTTACAAAGGAGATTTTAAACAATTGCAAGATCTTGATAACGAAATGGTAGTAGCCTCAGGAACTTCTGAAAAAATAGATGTAAATGTTGTAGGTGAAGAAGACGCATACGGACTTATATATTCAGGAACACTTCAAATTGATGAGGCAGATACTTATACCTTATCATTTGGATATACAGGAGGCTTAAAAGTAGTATTGGATGGTAAAACATTGGCAGAGCGCAATTCTTCAGATTCAGAAAGTGGTGTAAGCGAAACGCTTATGTTAACAAAAGGGAGCCATGCTATTGAAATGACTAATATAAAATCGGCAGCGTGGAGAGCACCAAGATTGGGGTTTACCATGGAAAGTGCTTCAACAAATATAAAAGAATTCAATGTTTTGGATTCCTATCCAGCAAGTGTTACAACGGTATCTCCTATTTTTGTGGATGCAGAGGCAACCCCAAGACTATTAAGAGGTTTCGTAAGTTTTGAAGGAAACGGAAAAAGATTATCGCACACTATTGGGGTTGGTACACCAACAGGCGTAAATTTTATTTATGATTTAGGGGCTGCAAACCTCATAGGTATGTGGCGTGGAGACTTTGTTGATGCAACGCCTATGTGGCATAATAGAGGAGATGGTTCTTTCAATACAAGAGGAGCTGTTAACTGGACGTTCTTAAATCAACCTATAACACGATTGGAAACTCAAAACAGTGCTTTTCCAGAAACGGGAGAGGCTCCAAATTTCGTTTCCAAAGGATATTCTATTGATAAAAATAGTGGTATGCCTATTTTTAAAAATGTATATAACGGTGTTGCTATCGAGAATAAAATAACTACAGATAACACAAATACTTACTTAGTGCAAGAAGTGACTTTCTCAAAAACAGGATTGACAAATTGGTACTTAAAACTGGCATCGGGCACCATTGAAAAGGCTGCCGATGGCTCTTATGTTATTGGCGGAAAACAATATTACATCCATATGCTTTCAGGGCAAATACCAATAATTAGGGAAGTTGATGGGAAAACCGAATTGGTTTTACAAATAGACGGAAGTCCTGTTAAATATGAAATAATTTGGTAAGCCTTATGAAGCATTATACAATCAAAACAAACATGAGAACATTATTTTTTCTAGCTCTAGCAGCATTAGTTCAAGTTGCCTTTGCCCAAAAAGTGCCAACAGAAGACGATTATTATAGAATAACAACCGTACCAACACCAGAAGGTGTACAAATTGAAGGTGGTGGTGTTTTATCATTGCCAGATGGCTCCATAGCGGTATGCACCAGAAGAGGTGACGTATGGATTATTGAAAATCCAACCATGGGTAATGGAAGTAAGGCAGTTTTTAAAAAGTTTGCCTCTGGCTTGCACGAACCTTTAGGCTTGGCATATAAAGACGGTGCTTTATACACGGCACAGCGTGGTGAGTTGACTAAATTGATAGATACCGATGGTGATAGGGTCGCTGATGAATACCAAACCATTTACGCATGGCCACTATCCACCCATTATCATGAATATTCATTTGGCCCCGTTTTGGCCCCAGACAATTCCTTTTTTGTAACAGCCAATGTGGCTTTTGGGGATCAAGAATGGTGGCGTGGCGAAAGCCGTGTGCCGTGGAGGGGCTGGACCATGAAAATTACCGAAGACGGAAACATGGAACCTTGGGCAACAGGCATGCGTTCTCCAGCTGGACCTGGTTTGATTGATGGCGAATTGTTCTATACAGACAATCAAGGTGATTGGCAAGGTTCTGGCGCTATTTGGCACGTTCCAAAAGGCGCTTTTACAGGACACCCTGCTGGTTTAAGATGGGCAGAACTGGAAGGGTCCCCCATCAATTTCACAGAAGCAGAATTTTATAACAAAATTGATAAAAGGCAAGTAAAAAAGAATGGCAGATTCGTAAAGCCAGAAAATATTTTGGACGAAAAAGATCCAGATTTCAAATATGAAATCAAAAAGTATTTTCCACAATTGCAATTGCCAGCTGTTATCTTGCCTCATGGTATTTTGGGAATATCTACTTCCGAACCCAAAAAAGATAACACCCAAGGAAAATTTGGTCCTTTCAGCGGTCAAGTTTTTATTGGAGATATGGGACAAAGTAAGATATCTCGAGTGGTTCTTGAAAAAGTAAAAGGAGAATATCAAGGTGTTGCATTCGATTTTAAATCTGGATTCCAATCTGGTGTCATGAGAATGGATTTTGATGCAGCAGGTAATTTATTTGTGGGCGAAACCAATAGGGGTTGGGGGTCTGCAGGAACTACCAATTCTGGATTGCAATTTTTAACATGGACAGGGCGTATGCCTTTTGAAATGAAAACAGTAAAAGCCATGCCGGATGGTTTTGAAATTGAATTTACGAAACCAGTAGATATAAGCACCGCAGAGAATTTAGACTCTTATACAGGCAAAAGCTACATTTATAAGTATCATGCGGCATACGGAAGTCCGCAAACCAATATTGAGGACATTCACATAAAGGGTGTAAAGGTTAGTGAAGATGGCCTTAAGGTACGTGTTGTTACAGATAATTTGAGGCAGTATTACGTTCATGAAATCACTTTAAGTGGTGTTAAGGAAAGCGTATCAAACCAATTGGCATTGCATCCCACATTTTATTATACCTTAAATAATATACCAGATGGTAAAAAAATAGCGATTTCTGAACTTTCAACCAAAAGAACACCTCGTGTAAAAAAAGTAAAAACACCTAAAAAAGTCGTAGCCAAAACAGTTTCAGTTTTATCAGATGAACAAGTGCAGCCACTTTTGACTAAAAACACATGTGTGGCTTGCCATAATAAAGATAAAAGAGTTGTGGGGCCTTCTTTCACAGAGGTAGCCAAACGTAAATATAGCAATGAAAAAATAGTGGAACTTATTTACAACCCACAACCCAAAAACTGGCCAGAATATGCCACGCCAATGGCACCTATGCCACAAGTACCAAAAGCAGAGGCTTTAAAAATAGCGGCATGGATCAATTCATTAAAAAAATAAATTAGTCGCAATAAATAAATCAGATTATGAATACAAACAGAAGAGATTTTCTTAAAAAAGCAGCTGTCGGAGCAGTTGGGGTTACTTTAGGCAATAGCGTAAATGCTATGTCTGCAAAAAGTTATTCAAATATCATTGGAGCTAATGATCGAATTAATTTGGCCATTCAAGGTTTGGGAAGAAGATATGGCGCTTATAAAAATCCTATTGTAAATAAGGACAATAATGTAAAGTTGCTTTATCTATGTGATGTTATGAAAAAACAGCGTGATAAGGCCGCGGCGAATTTTAATAGAGGTTTAAATTATGAAATAACTTTAGAAAATGATATCCGAAGGGTATTAAATGATAAGGATGTTGATGCCCTTTTTGTAGCTACACCAGACCATTGGCACACGCCGGGCGCTATTATGGCAATGAAAGCAGGAAAACATGTTTATTTGGAAAAGCCTTGTAGCCACAACATGCATGAAAATGAATTGGTGGTAGCTTGTCAAGAAAAATACAAGAAGGTAGTCCAAATGGGAAATCAACAAAGATCTTCTGCAGAAACCACTCAAATCATTAAGGATATTCACAATGGTGTTATTGGAAAAACCTATAAAGCCATTGCTTTTTATGTTAATTCTAGAGGTGAAGTGCCTGTTCCTAAAAAAGCGGCACCACCAGAAGGTTTAGATTGGGACCTGTTCCAAGGTCCATCGCCCAGAAAAGCCTATATGCATGATACTTGGGATTATAATTGGCATTGGTACGGCTGGGATTTTGGAACCGCGGAGATGGGTAACAATGCTACGCATGAACTAGATGTGGCACGTTGGGCATTGAACGTTGAGTTGCCCGTACATGTGGACGTGAGATCTGGTAAAAACCAATATTTAAATGATGGATGGGAAATGTATGATAATATGGATGCACGTTTTAAATTTTCTGATGAACAAGTCATAGAATGGGACGGACAAAGTAGAAACGGCTACGATAAATATGGAAAAGGCAGAGGGACCATTATTTATGGTTCTGAAGGCTCTGTGTTTGTTGATAGAGATGGTTATGAGTTGTTTGACCTTAAAGGAAAATCAATAAGAAGTAATAAAACAGAAGGATTAGAAGATGGTATTGCGCTAGGTGGCGGAGGTAATTTAACTTCGCGTCACGCAGCAAACTTTTTTGAGACTATTAGAGGTAAGGAAACATTAACATCTCCAATACAACAAGGTGCAACAAGCCAAGCGATGACCCATTACGCAAATATGGCTTCAAGAATTGGGAAATCCTTTGAAATTGATGACAATACAGGGCGGGTTTTTGATAGGGAAGCCTCCAAATTATGGTCGCGAACCTATGAGCCTGGTTGGGAGCCAAAATTGTAATTTTTTGAAAGTAAAAACAATTGAGAATTCTTTAAAAACTTAAATTGAAATAAATCCTCGATGCTTAGCGTCGAGGATTGTTGTTATAAGAATGGTCAATAATATAAAGTCTAGATGAGTTCATTGTTAAAATTATTGCCATTTCAATTTAGTTATCGTTATTTTGAGCAAAAAGCAAACTTGTCAAAAGTATATATTGATTATCAATAATGTACTGGATAAACTTTTATTAAATGAGTCATCAACTTCGATTTTTAGCATACTGTTTCCCTAAAAGAATAAAAATTAGCCCATTATTTTTTTATTTGTTGGCTTTAGTGTCCGTAACCATAGCCTGTAAACCGAAAACTTTTGATGAACCTAAAGTGTCTTTGGCATCCTATCAAATTGAAGAGGGATTTGAATTACAAGTAGCCGCTTCCGAGCCATTTATTGAAGCACCAGTCGCCATGGATTTTGATAATAAAGGCCGCATGTGGGTTATTGAAATGAAGGGCTATATGCAAAATCTTGAAGGCACGGGGGCCGATATGCCAAATGGTACCATCACTATTTTAGAAGATTTAGACCATGATGGCATTACAGACCATTCAAAAATATTTATAGATAGTTTGGTTCTGCCCAGGGCCATTGCCCATGTTTATGGCGGGCTTTTGTATGCAGAGCCGCCCAATCTTTGGTTTGTGGAAATAGAGGATGATGCCCCTAAAAACAAGATTTTGGTGGATTCTTTATATTCAGAAGGTGGCAATGTGGAGCATCAGCCCAACGGCTTGATGATGCATATGGATAACTGGATTTACAATGCAAAATCCAATTTCCGATATCAAAGAAAAAAGGGAACATGGCTAAAAGAGCCAACATCGTTTAGAGGGCAATGGGGCATTTCTAAAGATAATTTTGGAAGGTTGTATTACAATAACAATTCCACACAGCTCATTGGGGATTATGTGTTGCCCAATACCCACATTAAAAACCCATATTACAGACCAAATTCTACGCTTAGTAAGAGGCTTACACCAAACCAAAAGGTATTTCCTTTACATGCTACTTCTGTAAACCGTGGTTATGAAAAAGGGGTTTTGGATAAAGACAGTCTTTTGGTAAATGTAACGTCTGCATGTGGCCCTTTAATTTATAGAGGCAATCAATTTCCCGAAAGCTATTCAGAAAACGCTTTTGTTTGTGCCCCCGAAGCCAATGTGGTAAAACGGAATATATTAACTTTTGAAGCAGATAAAATAACGGCAAAACAGGCCATACCAAATAAGGAATTTATAGCTTCAACAGATGAAGGATTTCGTCCAGTAAACTTATTCAATGGGGCAGATGGCAACATGTATATTGTAGATATGCATCGGGGCATTATACAAGACAAAGCCTTTTTAACCCCGTATTTACAAAAACATTATGCCAAAAAAGAATTGGATACCATTATTGGTATGGGGCGCATTTTAAGGGTGGTCAATAAAAACAAGCAAAAAGAAATGAATCCTATTGATTTAGAGTCTTTTAAAATTTCAGAATTGGTTGATTTATTAAACCATCCTAACGGCTGGTTAAGAGATAGGGTACAGCAATTATTGATTTATAAAAATAAAAGTGAATCCATTCCGCTGTTGAAAAAAGTGTTGTTCAATACTAGTAATCCTATTTCTCAAATACATGCATTACATACTCTAAACGGATTAAATGCATTGGATTTTAATACGTTGGAAAAGGTGCTTTCTTCAGATAGCAAAAGTGATCTGATAAGCCATGCACTTATTTTGGCAGAGCAATTTGCCAATGAAGACCGTATGCCTTTGATGATAAAAATAGCCAAAAATCTAATTTCAAAACATAACCAACAAATTGACTTATATATTTCAAGTTCCTTAGGGGCATGGGTACAGCTTTCGCCCGAAGCATTTTTTCCAGTATTATTTGAGCTATCCAATACGTATAAAAACAATAAAGCCTATCAAGAAGCTATTATAAATAGTCTTAGAGGGGCAGAAGAAGCCTTTTTGATGCTTTTAAATAAGGAAAAAGCGATTGCTTCGGAAGGTATTTTATTTGATATGTTAAATAATACCATTTCAAATAAAGTAAATGAACGCAAAAATGCCATTTATACCGTGATGAAGGTGGAAACAGATTCTAGAACTGCGGGGTATAATATATTCAGAAATCTTTGTGCGACATGTCATGGCGTTGACGGCGATGGGGTTGAAGATTTGGCGCCACCTTTAAGGAAATCAGAATATGTAACAGGACCACCGGAACGTTTGGCATTGGTTATTTTACATGGTTTGTCGGGCCCCATCCATGTAGATGGTAATCGGTATGAATTAAACGCTACGATGCCTGGCCTGGCGAACAATCCAGAATTTTCGGATAGGGATATTCAAGATATCATCAATTATTTGCACAATGCGTTCCCTGGAAATTCTGAAGAAATCGGACTTGATAAAATAAAATCGTTGCGTGACCAAAAACCTAAGAGCGGCGGTGTTTTTAGTGAGGAAGAATTGCTTCAATTGGAGTATTAAACAAGTATTTGCTTAGTGTATAATATTTAAGAAGTTAATTTTAGTTTGTGATTTTTAATGTCATTATAAAAAGAATTCCTTGATGTTTCATTCTTCAAGGAATTCTTTATTTATTCTGAATTAAGATAGCGTTTCATTAATTATCTTGCAACGAGCGTCTGATGCCAAGCTCTAAACCGCGTAATTCGGCCAGACCTCTTAAACGCCCAATGCCTGAATAGCCCGGGTTTGTTTTCTTCTTTAAATCATCCAGCATTTTATGTCCGTGATCAGGTCTAAAAGGCATGCGTAGATCTTTACGGCCCGATGCCGCTCTTTTCTGTTGCTCTTCAACAAGGGCTTTCATGACGCCGTACATATCCACATCACCGTCTAAATGGTCGGCTTCATGAAAATTGCCATGTTCATCACGTTTAGTGGCTCTTAAATGTATGAAGTGAATGCGACTTCCAAGACGTTTTACCATACCAACCAAATCATTATCTGCACGTACCCCAAAGGATCCTGTGCAGTATGTAAGGCCGTTGTTTTGACTATTTACAGCTTCATACAAATCGTTAATGTCTTGTTCTGTGCTCACTACGCGAGGCAGTCCAAGTATAGGGAATGGTGGGTCGTCTGGATGGATACACATTAAGATCCCCGCTTTTTCTGCGGCAGGAATGATTTCTGATAAAAAAGAAAAAAGATTTGCTTTCAATTCTTTTGGTCCAACATTGTCATAGGTTGCCAATATTTTATTGAATTCTTTAAGCGTATAACCTTCTTCTGCACCGGGCAACCCAGCAATAATATTTTTGATGAGTTTTTTTTGGTCGTTGGCTGAGGTGTTTTTCAAATACGCTTCGGCTGCTTTTTTCTGAGCATCGGTATAATCATTTTCAGCACCAGGGCGTTTCAATAAAAACAATTCAAATGCTGCAAATGCGGCGGCCTCAAAACGTAATGTGGTGGATTTATCATGGACTTCATAATCTAAGTTAGTACGTGTCCAATCTAGAACAGGCATAAAGTTGTAGCACACAATATCAATACCACATGTACCTAAATTCAAGAGTGTTTGCTTGTAGTTTTCAATATAGGTTTTGTAATTGCCAGACTTGGTTTTTATGTTTTCATGAATGGGTACGCTTTCAACCACAGACCAAGTTAAGCCTGCACGTTCTATAATGTCTTTACGTTTTTTTATGTCTTCAACAGGCCAAATTTCGCCGTTTGGAATGTAATGCAGTGCAGATACCACGCCAGTCGCACCAGATTGTTTAACATCTGAAAGGGAAACGGGGTCATTCGGGCCATACCATCGCCATGTTTGTTCTAATTTTAAGCTCATTTTTTTGTTTTGAGTTATTGGTTATTTAGTTATTGGTTATTAAGTTCTTGACTTGATTTTAATCAATAACCTAATAAACCTAATAACTTTTTTAAACGCCACTATACGCAGCAAATCCGCCATCAATAGGTATTACAACGCCGGTTACAAATTTAGAACCTTCGCCACAGAGCCATAAGGTTGTACCTATTAAATCTTCGGGCTCGCCAAAACGTCCCATGGGGGTTTGGTCAATAATTTGGTTTCCTCGCGGTGTTAGGTTACCATCTGCTTGGGTCAATAAAGCCCTATTTTGGTCTGTTAAGAAAAAACCGGGGGCCAATGCATTCACGCGAATACCGACTTTTGAAAAATGTACTGCCAACCATTGTGTAAAATTGGAAACCGCTGCTTTGGCACCGCTATAAGCTGGTATTTTTGTAAGAGGCGTAAAAGCGTTCATGGAAGAAATATTCAATATGCTACAGCCATCACGACCAATCATATCTACAGCAAATATTTGTGTTGGCAATAAAGTACCAATAAAATTTAAATTGAAAACAAACTGGATACCGTTGACATCTAAATCGAAGAAAGTCTTAAAACCTTCATCATTGTTCATTAAGTCTTCAGCGACTAAAAAAGGATTACTCGTTGTTCCTAATGGATGGTTGCCACCTGCGCCATTTACTAAAATATCACATTTTCCAAAGGCATCGTTTACTGCCTTTTTTGCTTGGATAAGCGAGTCTTTTTCCAAAACATTGGCTGCTATGCCAATAGCACTTCCACCTTCTTTGTTTATTTCTTCTGCTACTTTGTCGGCTGCTTCTTTTCTCAAATCTAGTACAGCTATCTTGTGTCCTTGTTTAGCCAATGCAGAAGCTAACGTACTACAAATAACACCACCAGCTCCGGTCAATACAATTGTTTTACTCATATTTTTAGTTTATTTTTCGTGTGCGCACACAAATATAAGAATAAAAAGTGTGCGCACACGAATTTTAAAATATATCATTAACTTGCTTAAATTAATTTTGAATTTTTATAGCCATTTACAAGTTGGTGGTTTGGTTTTGTTTAGTCTGTTTTTTGAAATTTGAAAATATAAATATGGTTAGAATAAAGGATATAGCTAGAGAAGCCAAAGTTTCTGAAGGAACTGTTGATCGAGTGTTGCATAATAGAGGAGGAGTTTCGAGAAAAACGGAAGCAAAAATTAAAAAAATATTAGAAAGCAGAAACTTTAGTATAAATCCAGTGGCAAGTGCACTTGCTATGAAAAACAAACATACTATTGCTGTTTTGATTCCAGAGTACACGAATTCAGATGTTTTTTGGAGGTTACCATATTTGGGAATATTAAAAGCTGTAGAAGAAGTTGAGAAATTGGGGGTGAATGTTATTATCTATAATTTTAACCAATATGATTCACTTTCTTACAGAAACACTTTTAATGTTTTATTTAAAACAAAACCTACTGCTGTATTAATGGTTCCTAATTTTTTTAAGGAAACAAAACAAATCGTGAATCAATTGGAAAGATTTCACATACCTTATATGTTTGTAAATATTGACTTGGAAGGTTTTAATAATAAAACTTTTGTTGGGCAAGACTCTTATACAGCCGGTTATATTGCTGGCAAACTCATGTATTTAAGTTTGCCGCAACAATCTGCTTTTTTAATAATACAGTCTCAAAATAAAGTTAAAGACAATAATGCTATTTCTAATAGAATTCAAGGGTTTAATGACTATTTTATAAAGAATGATATTAAAGAAAAAGTTAGCCTGACTTTAAAATTGGATAACTTAAATAATCTCAATCAGGTGAAAAAAAAGATAAATATATACTTAAAAGAGCATAAAGAAATAAAAGGAATATTTGTTCCATCAAGTAGAATTCACAAGGTTGCATACTGTATAGAAGATTCTAATTTAAAAAATCTTAAATTGATAGGATTTGACAATACCCCCCCCAATATTGAATGCTTAAAAAATAATTCTGTAGATTTTTTAATATCTCAAAAGCCATTTGATCAAGGGTATGAATCTATACGCCTTATGGCAGATTATTTAATTAAAAAAAAGGTGCCTAATAATAAAATATATCTTCCCATTGATATTCTTATGAAAGAGAATGTGCAGTATGATAAGAGGTATGAATTTACTTTGGAAAAAGAAGTTAGAACAAATGATTTAAGTTGAATTCTAAGATTTAATTAAATACTGTTTTGGAATTATTTTTTATGTTTAGCTAAGTTTTTTAGCAGTATCCTATAATTGTAAATTATTAACAGAATGGCTAACTTATTAATTTGTAAATACTTTGTTTTTTAATAAATACGTTTATTGTATTTTAAGTGAGCTTATTTACTTTAATGAGTCACAATTCGTGAGTCCTAATTTAAAAATAATGATTTCCACATACGTTATCATTAAGTTTAGGGAATTATAGAGTAATAAGTTTTTATTTTTGAAATATGTAATTAAGAAACACAAATAATAAAATGGTATTTTTAATAGAAAATTAACAAGATGAAAATTAAAATTTTAATAATAGCTTTTTTTATAATGGGTACAGTGTTTTCACAAAACAAAGCTACTTATAACTATGCCATTAAAGGGTCGGATACTTTAAAGTTAGATGTTTACAGTCCCGAAAACTTAAGTCCAACAGATAGTTTGCCAGCGCTTATTTGGATGCATGGAGGTGGTTTTTCTGGAGGAACAAGGGATAATGCAGGTGAGATAAAAATGATGGAATATCTATCAAACAAAGGCTATATTGGCATTTCAATATCTTACAGATTATTACGAAAAGGTACAGAAACAGGTTTTGGTTGTGATTGCCCAAAGGCTGATAAGTTAGAAACCTTTAAACAAGCCGCTATTGATTATTTGGATGCAGCAAAGTTTGTTTTTGAAAATAAAACCATGCTCCAAGTAAATCCGGCAAAAGTAATTGCAGGCGGCAGTAGTGCTGGTGCAGAAGGTGTTTTGAATGCAGTTTATATGAAGCCTTTTTTTGTTGAGGACTTGCAAGAATATGACAATGTTAATTTTGCGGGTGTGTTTTCATTGGCGGGAGCTTTGGTAAATGCAGAATACATTACCGAAGGGAATATGTTGCCAACCATTTTGTTCCATGGAACTGCAGATAACCTAGTGCCTTATGGCCGTGCGCCGCATCATTTTTGCAGTCCAGATAAGCCCGGTTATTTATTGCTTGATGGATCAGAAACAATCAGCAAAAAATTAGATGATTTGGGTGAATCTTACTATTTCCATAAAGTAATAGGAGGAAAGCATGAACTTTCATCTATTCCGTTTGATCAAATAGATACTGTTTTAGAGTTTATGGATAAAACTATTTTGAATTCAGAAGTCATTCAGACTAAAAAAATAACAACTACACAAATTTAAGCCAGAGTAATCGAGATAAAGTGAATGAGGATATAAAAAATCCTTAAAGATAAAATAAGTACTAATAGCGATACAATCCTGAAATCTAATAATATCAGTTCACTTTTAATCTTTTTGGACTACCAAATAACAAAAATAAAATGCCATTGGTTTTATCACCAAGAGATTTTCTGAGAATTGAAAATGCTATGGTTATGTGGGCCTCAACAGATTTAATGGAGATATTTAAGTATTCAGCTATTTCAATGTTAGTAATTCCCTCCTGTTTACTCAGGATAAAAGTTTTTTTGCATTTAGGTGGTAAATTTTCAATTTCTTTTTTTAACCAAAGAAATAAGCTTTTCTAAAGAGTTTTCATCTACTTCTTCAAGAGCATAGTTTAATCCATCAATATATTTTTTCTAAATACCTAACGGCTTTCTTTTTGCGATAATGATCAATACATTCATTATAAATCGCTGGATACATATAATTTTTATTGAAAAGTCATCTTTTAGGTTCATTCTGTTTTTCCTGTTAAATCAAATAGATTTATTGACATAATAAATGATTTAAAATTGTTAGTTCAATTAGCCTTTAGTTATACTTTGTAGGTTAAGTTCATTTTAAGAAAATGACTTGCTTCTCTGCAAGGCTTTGCGAATTTAATTGTAAACATTTTAATGGTGTAATTTCATTTTTGCCAAAAGTGTCCTAAATAGAAAATGACTTCAGGAGATTAATATTGGCGAAAACGAGAACAACTGTTAATTGCTCAAGGGCATATATTTGACCACCAAACTATAACTATGCCAAATAAGACTAAACATTTATTGTTACTTCTAGTATGTTCTTTTGTAACCCTTTTTTCATTCTCGCAAGTAGCGAATGATGAACGTTTTTATGATTATACATTAAGCTCAGTTGATGGTCATAACGGAGCTTTTGTCTGGAAAATGAAAAAGGCAGACGAATTAAATGTTCGTTCGGAGGATGTCTCAACACCAAAAATGAATTCAGAAGGCTGGATGCCAGCTATTGTTCCCGGTACCGTCTTAAATTCTCTTGTTTACAATAATGTTTATCCAGAACCTTATTATGGATTAAACAACAAATTGGAATCCAATTTAATTCCCGATTTGTATCATGCTGGTAGAGATTTTTATACCTATTGGTTTCGTACAGAGTTTAACCTTGATGAAGCGCTCTTTACAGATAAGAAGGTTTGGATGCAGGTAGATGGTATTAATTACCGCGCTGAAATATGGCTGAATGGACATATGGTTGGAAATATTTCTGGGATGTTTTTACAAAAACAACTCGATATTACAAACCATGTGGTTTACGATAGTACAAATATACTTGCCGTTAAAGTTTATCCCATAGATTTTCCAGGAACCATCAAATCAAAGGGCGGTAAATCTTTTGGAGCTACAGGAGAGTTTCAAAATGGAGGAAATGGCGAAATAGGTAAAAATGTTACGCAATTAATGACTGTTGGTTGGGATTTTACCTTTTTAGATGGTATTAGAGATCGTAACACAGGTATTTGGAAAGACATCAAGATTTTTACAACAGGAAAAGCCATTTTAAACCATCCTTTTGTAAAATCAGACTTAGTAAAACCAAACTACGATAGTTCAAAGCAGACTATTTCGGTAGAAGTGGCATATCCCAACTATCTCCCTCAAAGCAGATTGCAATGCGTTAAAGTAATAGGGGAGATAAAAGGCGAAAACATTCGTTTTGAAAAAGAAGTAAACATGTACAGGGAAGAAGTTAGGGAGGTTGTTTTTACTTCAGAAGAGTTCCCTCAATTAAAAATAAACAAACCACGGTTGTGGTGGCCCATAAATAAAGGAAAACAGGAACTGTATGACTTGGTATTAAAAACAGAAATAGATGGAGTAATAACGGACTCTATTTTTACACGCTTCGGAATACGGGAAATTACTTCTACAACAGACACTCCTGACCAATCAAGGACCTTTTATATCAATGGGAAACCATTATTTGTTCGAGGCACTAACTGGTTGCCAGAAAATATGCTTCGCAATTCCAATGAACGTACCTATGCTGAATTAAGATATTCTGCACAGTCCGGTATTAATTTGATTCGTTTCTGGGGTGGTGGCATTACAGAGTCCGATTATTTCTTTCAACTATGTGATGAATTGGGCATTTTGGTTTGGCAAGAGTTTTGGATGACTGGGGATACAAAACACCCACAAGATTTGGGCTTATATCTATCTAATGTCACTTCTACGGTAAAAAGAATACGAAATCATGCCAGCCTTGCTTACTATGTGTCTTCTAATGAAAGTACTGAAATGCCTTATATAAGGCCATTATTAGATTATTTGGACGGCACCCGAGGTTATCAAATGCAATCAGAAAGTGATGGTATTCATGATGGTAGTCCGTATAAGCAAGTCAATATCATGAACCATTATGAGAACACGGCATCAGAACGTGGTAGTCGTATAGATGGATTCAATCCAGAATATGGAGCCCCTTGTTTGCCTACAGTAGAGTGTCTTCGTGAGATGATGGATGAAAAAGACTTATGGCCCATGAATAAAGAGGTATGGGATTATCTAGATGGCAATGGGTTTCATTTAATGTCGTCCATGTATACCGATATGACTAATGAATATGGGCTGTCCAAAAGCATTGATGAGTTTGCCATGAAAGGCCAGTTTGTTGGGGCTATCAATTACAAGAGTATATGGGAAGTATGGAATTATAATAAGCTTGGCTATGGCGATCGCTATAGTTCGGGATTCCTTTATTGGTATCACAATTCGCCCATTCGTCAGGTTTGTGGTCGTATGTGGGATTGGTCTTTGGAACCTACAGCGGCCTTATATGCAGCACAAAATGCTTGTGAGCCTTTACATCCGCAGTTTGATTATTTGAAAAATACCGTATCGGTAGTTAATGACTACTATCAATCCTTTAAAAATTATAGGGTCACAGCCGAAGTATTCGATCTAAATATGAACAAAATATTCAGCAAATCGGAAACAATAGATTTACTAGAAGATGATGTGGCAAATGATGTTTTTGAAATAGAATTTCCAGCCAACACAACAGCTGTTCAGTTCATTAAGTTAAAATTGTTTGATGACCAGAACCAACAGATAGGAAGTAATTTTTATTGGCGCTCTAATAATGAGTATAAAGGGAGAGAAACACTTACCGGTCCAACAACAGCTGGTTTTCAAGATATCAATAGGCTGGATCACACCCAAATAGATGTGAAATATACCACATTCGTAAAAGACGGTAAACATTTTATCAACCTTAATTTAAAAAATACAGGAAAGACACTTTCTTTTTTCACACAAGTACAATGGTTGGATGCTGATAGTAAACCGGTACGTCCATCATTCTACTCTAACAATTTTATGAGTTTAATGCCGGGAGAGTCTGAATATATAACTATAGAAACAAATGTTGATAACCTTTCAGAAAACACACATTATTTAGTGGTGAAAGGGTTTAATACAGATACTCAAAAAATCAAAATAAAACCCTGTACAGATTGCTATTAACACACTAAAATTAAGAAAATGAATTTCATGAAAAAGCATATAGGTTTTTTAAATGTTTTAGTAGTAATAATACTAGGTGTGTCATGCAACACAATGAAACATACCCAGCCAATAGAACAAGAAGGTTTACCTCCTTGGGCCTTAGGTCCTTTTGTTCGCCCCAACATAAATCATCCAGTGATTTCACCTGATACAAGTAGTACATTTTATTGCCCTATGCGGCAAGCTGATGTAAAATGGGAAGAAAGTGAAACATTCAACCCTGGAGCTATTACCCATCAGGGTAAAATAGTGGTATTGTATCGGGCAGAGGATAATTTAGGTTTAGGTATAGGAAAGCGTACCTCACGTATTGGATATGCAGAAAGTACTGATGGTATTACCATGAAAAGAAAAGATACACCAGTGCTTTTTCCTACTACTGATGATTATACAGATTTGGATTGGCCAGGTGGGTGTGAAGATCCTCGGGTTACGGTAACCGAAGATGGCTTATATGTCATGCTATATACCGCTTGGAACCGAAAAATAGCACGTTTGGCGATTGCAACATCAAGAAATCTTGTTAATTGGGAAAAGCATGGTTTAGCTTTTGGAAAAGCTTATAACGGTAGGTTTAAGGATTTATTCTGTAAATCGGCTTCTATGGTAACAACTATAAAGGATGATAAACTGGTTATTCAAAAAATCGGCGGGAAGTATTTTATGTATTGGGGCGAACACGCTATTTATGCCGCTACTTCCAACGATTTAATTCATTGGGAACCTGTCTTGAACGATAATAACGAATTAAAAGTAATAGCAAAACCCCGTAAAGGATATTTTGATAGTGTTTTTACAGAGTGTGGTCCACCTGCCTTAATGACTGATAAAGGTATTGTTTTATTGTATAATGGTAAGAATGGGCGTATTGATGGAATTGGAGATCCAGATTACCCAACGGGTGCTTATTGCTCCGGACAAATCTTGATGGATATTAAGAATCCACTCAAGGTATTAGATCGGTTAGATAAGCCCTTTTTTTATCCAGAAGCATCTTATGAGAAAAGTGGACAATATATCCAGGGCACTGTTTTTATCCAGGGCTTAGTGTATTTAAAAAATGTATTATATCTCTATTATGGCTGTGCGGATTCTAAAATAGGAGTCGCTATGTGTCAATATAAAAAATAAATAAAAACTTGTTTTTAATGAAGTATTTAATCCTTACAATTTTCATATTAAGTATGCATACGCTGTATGCAGAAGATTATGATGTGGTGGTGGTTGGAGGAACTCCAGCAGGAATTACGGCAGCCATTGCTGCTGCTCGACAAGGTAAACATTGTCTTATTTTGGAACGGACCGCTCATATAGGAGGGCTACCTGTCAATGGATTAGGAGCTACAGATATTGCGACTAGGGGAGCAACCACAGGATTATTTGAGCAGTTTGTTAGGTTTAACCGAGAGTATTATGAAAAAGAATACGGATTAAATTCTCCACAGGTAAATTATAGTAGTAACGGTTATCATTTTGAACCTCATGTGGCAGCACAATCATTTAATAAAATGATTGCCTTAGCTGGTCCTGGTAGGATAGATGTTTTAACGCTTAGACAATTTGATTGTGACCCACGTTATGTAACGAAAACAGGTAATACCATAAGGTCCATCCAAATATTTAACAGAAAGACAGGTCATGAAGAAAGTTATACAGCCAAAGTGTTTATTGATGCAACATATGAAGGCGACCTAGGAGCTGCTGCAGGTGTTCCGTTTCGATTAGGCAGGGAAGGGTTTAGCGAATATAATGAACCATGTGCAGGTAGAATTTACCGTTGGTGGAAACATGGTCCTGATGGATATGGGACAACATACCAAGGTGATAATGCTATACAGGCATACAATTATAGGTTGTGTTTAACCAATAATCCGGAAAATCGTATGTTGGCTATAAAGCCTGAGAACTATAACCGAGAAGAATATCTTTCTCTAGTAGATGATATTTTAACTGGACGTAATACAGATATACGCTTTGACCAAGTGAGTATATCTCAAATGGAAGAGAACAGAATTAAAGTTTTGGCAGGAGAACGCACATCAATTCCTGGAGATCCTTGGGGAATATGGAAGCTGTGTAGTATGACATCATTGCCTAACATGAAAATGGATGCTAATAATCAGCATCTAGCTTTTATTTCAACGGATCTTCCTGAGGAAAATTGGCCTTGGCCTACAGCAAGTTGGGATTGGCGTGATCGCTATGCAATGCGACTTCAGTCATATACAATGGGATTGTTGTGGTTTGCTCAGAATGATGAATCTTTACCCTTACAGTTTCGTCAAGCATGTAAGGAATGGGGATTTGCAAAAGATGAGTATCAAGATAATAATGGATTTCCAAGACAAGTATATGTTCGAGAAGGAAGACGTCTCGAAGGTATTCATTTTTTTACAGCGCATGATGCATTACCAGTTCAGTCGGGAGGACGTCCACCTATTTATAGTACTTCTATAACTGCAAGTCATTATGCTTTAGATTCACATGCTGTACGTAAACGAGAATCGGATCGAGTACATCTAGATGGTTTTTTTAGTTATCCGTCATCTGTATATACGGTGCCTTATGAAGTTATGGTACCTAAGAAGATAGATAATTTACTCTTTCCTGTAGCCGTGTCCGGAAGTCATGTCGGTTTTTCTACGTTACGAATGGAACCTTGTTGGATGGCACTAGGAGAAGCTGCTGGTGTAGCTGCTGGATTGGTCATAGATAATGCTGTAAGTGTACAGAATGTTCCTATTAATGTGCTTCACGATATTTTATTAAATAACAATGCTACATTAATTTACTTTAAAGATTTAAAGACTACGGATAAAGATTATGTTTTGGTTCAGAAACTCGCATTAAAAGGATTTTTTCCTAATTGGGAAGCTTTGCTTGATGAACCTATGGATCAAAATAGCATCCGTCTATGGAGTAAGTTGACAAATAAACCATTAAAACAAAAAGGAAAAACAAAAAGAGAGATGATTAGATTAATACAATAAGAACGACATGGAGGTAAGCGCCAATTTAAAAGCTTAATATGATAACTAACTTAAATTTAAATGTATGATTTCAAAAAACAAGAATTATGTGCTGATGGTGTTCAGCATTTTTATGTGCATTTATACAAATGCTCAAACGGGGAACAAGCGTGTCTCTGGCGTGGTTGTAGATGCCAATAACGTCCCAGTACTGGGAGCCACCATTTTATTAAAGGACACCAATCGGGGTACGGTTACAGATTTTGACGGAGCCTTTAACTTAGAGGTTCCGGAAAAAGGAACACTTGTTATCTCCTACATTGGGTATTTAACCCAGGAAGTTGCCGTAACAGCCCAATCAAATTATAGTATCACATTACGGGAGGACTCCATGCAATTAAACGAGGTTGTTGTTGTTGGATATGGTTCTATGAGGAAAAAAGACCTTACAGGTGCCATTACACAGATTAGACCTGAAGAGATTGCTGATGAGAATCCGAATACCGTTCAGGATATCTTACGTGGAACGCCCGGATTACAAGTAGGATTTAGTAACTCTGCCAAAGGAGGTGGAAGTTTGCAGATTCGCGGACAGCGTTCGGTTTATACTGCGGGTAATCATAATAGCCCCTTACTTGTTTTAGATGGTATGATTTTTTATGGCGAATTATCCGAAATTAATCCGGATGATATCGGCCAGATTGATATTTTGAAAGATGCTTCTGCAGCTGCGGTTTTTGGAGCTAAAGCAGCAAATGGGGTTATTATTATAACAACTAAAAAAGGTAAAAAGGGAAAACCTAAAATTAATTTCACCACAAACACGGGTGTTTCACAGATTACAGCGTTAAGAGAGCGATGGAGTCCGGACGATTATTTACGTCATCGTCAGGATTGGTTTGAAACGGGCACCTATGGCGTTAATTATATAACAGAAGGGTATGAAGCCTATCAGGTAGGACAAATGGCATCAAGACCTGGCTATTACACCAACCCAAATAACCTGTCATCTAATGTGACATTAGAAGACTGGCGGGCGTATACGCAAAATGATGCAGGAGAGTCTGATTTGAGTATTTGGGCTCAAAGACTGGGTATACGAGGCAATGCTTTGGAAAATTTATTAACAGGAAAAACAGTTGATTGGTCAGACCATGCCTTTAGAACCGGTTTTAATCAAGATTACAATGTGAGTGTAAGTGGTGCCGGAGATAATTCCAATTATTATTTTTCTATGGGTTACTTGAGTAACCAGGGTGTTGTAGTAAGTGATAACTATGGAGCTATACGAAGTAATTTAAAATTGAATTTAAATGTTACCGATTGGCTGGAAGTAGGTGCTAATATCAATTTTCAGGATCGTACCGATGGTAATGTTAATATAAACCTTGGAGCTACATTGCAAAACAGTCCGTTTGCTGATTATACAGACGCTGACGGGAATCCCATTCAATATCCTTTTGATGATAGTTATACCAGAAGAGGCTATAACTTTGATTTTAATAAGAAATTTGCTGAGTTAGAAAGTGGGTATACCACACTTAACAGTATTTTTAATGTTAAGGTTAAATTACCGCTTAATATTACTTACACATTTAATGCGGCACCCCGTTATCAGTTTTATTATAACAGATATTTTACATCGGCCGATTTACCGTTTTCAAATCCAAAGGATCGTGGTGTGGACAGAAACCAGTCTAAGCGTTTTAATTGGTCATTAAATAACATTATTGAGTGGGACCATACATTTAATGATAAGCATCATTTTATTTTAACACTCGTTCAAGAAGCTGAAGAGCTTCAATATTGGAGTGATGATATTTACGCGCGTAATATTCAACCATCGGATGCACTAGGTTTTCACAATACACAAAATGGTACAAAGGAAGATAGTTCTTATTCATCTTCTGATAGCTACCAAACAGCCGATGCACTTTTAGGGCGTTTGTTTTACTCTTTTGATAACCGATACATGATAACCGGTTCTATACGTAGAGACGGCTATTCTGCCTTCGGAGGTTCTAATCCTTACGCTTTATTCCCTTCATTGTCAGCTTCATGGAACTTTACTAATGAGGGATTTTATAAATGGGGAAAAGTATTAGACTATGGTAAATTACGTTTTTCTTATGGAAAAAATGGTAACCGTTCTCTAGGAAGCCCATATCTTGCATTGGCAAACCTATCTGCAGGAGCAGGTAAAATGCAAGGTTATTTAAATGCTAGTGGAGATGAGGAGCTTTATCGCTATTTAATTGTAGACCGTATGGCAAACCCAAACTTACAATGGGAAAAAACAGCTTCTTGGAACGTGGGACTTGACTTTGGATTTTTGGATGGTCGTATTGGAGGTAGTATCGAATACTATTATGCAGAAACACAGGATATGATAATGGCTCAACGTTTGCCTGAGTTTACTGGGTTTTCAAATATTACTACCAATTTGGGGCAAGTAAACAATTCTGGAATAGAATTTACTTTAAATACTGAGAATTTCAATAAAGAAAATTTTAAATGGAATACATCCTTAGGTTTCTTCTATAATAAAAATGAAATTAAACACCTATACTATGAGTATGAAAATGGTGTAGAGGTAGATGATATTAGTAATGGATGGTTTATAGATGAACCTATTAGCGCTATTTGGGATTATAAGGTTACCGGAATTTGGCAAAAAGATGAAGTTGAAGAGGCTGCAATTTACGGACAAAAACCAGGCGACCCTAAAGTAGCAAACATTTATACTGAAGATGATATTATAAACAATGATGGGTCTGTAACACCAGTGTATAATAATAATGATAAAGTAATTCTAGGACAATCAGCACCTCCTATTAATTGGTCATTACGTAATAATTTTACATTTTGGAAGAATCTAAGCTTTTCATTCAATCTATATTCTTATATAGGGCATAAAAGTTTGAATGGTGATTATCTGAATGATGATGATCATGGTTCTAATATGTCATTAGGTTTTATAAACCTTCCGGAGAAACACTACTGGACGGTTGATAACCCATCTAACACTTATGGTAGAATTGGTGCCGTAGGACCAACCGGAGCGCAAGCACCAGGAAGACTTATTGACCGATCATTTATTCGTCTGGAAAATATAACAATAGGTTATACATTTCCTGAAAAATGGACTTCTAAGTATAGTTTAGATCGTCTTAAAATATTTGCAGCGTTACGTAATGTTGCTACTTGGGAGAAAGAATGGGAATATGGTGACCCGGAAACAGGATCATTCGCACCACGCATTTGTACTTTAGGACTTAATGTGACTTTTTAAAACCTAACTAGAAAAAATAAGATATAATATGAAAAAAATAATGCAAAAAACGAATTACATAGGCTTATCCATTATGATGGGGCTTATCGTATTATTAAGTGGGTGTTCTAAAGATTTTTTGGAACCGGACCCTGTATCGATTTATGAGCCAGGAGAAACCTTCTCTACAGAATCCGGACTTAGGTCATTATTAGCATTTTGTGATCGTCATTTAAAATTATTCTACACCTCAGGAGATAATAATGCTATTAATCCTTTTGGTACAGAATATATGTTCTCTGATTTAATGGTGCCTGCGGCGCATAATTACGAGACCATGCTTCATAATATGGCTACAGGCCTTACGCCAACCAGTGTTGGTATAGGAAGTGGCAGGCTATTTACTTCATTACGCCAAAACCACAGTATTTGGCATTTTTGGCATGAAAGTTTTTATACCATCATGCAAGCCAATACCATTATTCAATATGTAGATGACATAGAGTCTTTAGATGAGGCAACAAAAGATGCCTATAAAGGGCGAGCATATTTTCATAGAGCATTTCGCTATTATAATCTAGTGTTTCAGTTTGGGGATGTGCCGTTACTAACAAAAGTTACAGAGGTTCCTAAGCAAAACTACCGTAGTACTAAGCGAGAAGCTATTCTTGAAATGCTTATTGAAGATATGAAGAATGCTGTAGAATGGGTGCCAGATCAATCCGATATGGCTTTAGTAGGTATGGTAAATAAAGGTGCTTGTCGTATGTTATTATCTAAACTATACTTAGCAATGGGCGAATATAGTTTAGCTCAAGAGCAGTTGGATATATTAATTGACGGATCTGGTTATTCATTAATACAAGGGGATAGTTTTGGTACATTTAATGATGGAGGCGAGCCTCAGGCTTGGCCAATTACTCGAAATGTTATATGGGATATGCACCGCGCTGAAAACAAACTAATCCCTTCAAACACAGAAGTTATTTTAGGAATTGTAAATCGCGGTTCGGATACAGAAGGTTTTGTGCCTATGCACTTAATGCGTATTTATTATCCATTTTATTTTGAAAACACGACAAGTGCTCCTAAAACTAAAGATGGTAAGCAAGCCTTGTTAAACCTATCCCGTACAAATGTCGATTACAATGCGGAGTATGATTATTTACGAGGACAAGGTCGTGGTATTGGAACATTCCGTCCAACCTATTACCAAACCCACACTATGTGGAAAGTTAATGGCAGAATGGATGCTACAGATTTACGTCACAGTTCCGAGTCTGGTAACTGGGTGCATATGGAAGATCTTAAAGTGAATAATAAGGCATCTTCTGAATATGGACAACCATTAACACTTTATGATGATTTTGGTAACTTATTGTGTACAGATACTATCCGTCGTTGGTATGATGTGCCTCATTATAAATTTTTCTTAGACGATCCGGTAAATGAGTCCATACTAAATAGTACCAGTTATAACGGTGCTACCAATGGTGGTAATGCCGATTGGTATCTATATCGTTTAGCTGAAGCATATTTGTTACGTGCAGAAGCTAAATTTTATCAGGGCGATCTTGGTGGGGCAGCTGCAGATGTTAACGAAATAAGAATGAGGGCAAAATGTACAGAGCTATATGGTGGTACAATAACCATTGGAGATATTATGGACGAACGCGCTCGTGAATTGTATATGGAAGAGTGGCGTAATGTTGAGTTAACCCGTGTATCGCTATGTCTTGCACGAAGTGGTATGCCAGATGAGTGGGGTAACACCTATAGTATTGATAATTTTGATAAGCAGGAAGGAACAGAACCCAATGGCGGTAGTTATTGGTACCAACGTGTTACTAAATGTGGTAAAATATATAATGGTGAACCAATAAGTGTTGAAGGCGGAAGAATTAATCCTCTTAACTATACTATGGATAAGAAGAATATTTACTGGCCTATTTTCAACCAGTCTATTACAGCTAATAGAAAAGGTGAATTAGCACAAAATTATGGATATGATGGTTATGATCCGGCGATTCCAAAATGGAATACTTGGCAGGAAGCTGTGGCCGATGAAGATAAAATAGAATAGATAAATAAATTTTATAATCATTTATATAATAGACTGGTCATATTTATTTATGGTCAGTCTATTTTGTAAATAACACTTTTTAAACATATGAAGAAACAATTAAAAAGACCAGTAGGCTTATTAGCCGTAATGATAACAATGTCTTCTTTTTTTGTGGCTTGTGGAAATAAACAAAAAAATAAGGAAGAAATAACGGTGTCATATACAAACCCGTTACCTGTAAAATATGGAGATCCATTTATTTTAAAGGCTTCAGATGGTAAATACTATATGTATGGTACCGATGGAAGTACTCCGGGGTTTAAAGTTTATCAGTCCGACAGCTTATCAGAATGGAAGTATATAAAAATGGCCTATGAGGGTGCCCGTGAAGATTCCTGGACAAAATTGTTATTGGGCTCCTGAAGTTTATGAGCGTCATAGAAAGTACTATATGTTTTTTAGTGCCAATTGGAAATACAACCCTAATAATGAGGAAGAGATGTTTAGAATAGGAGTTGCAGTTTCAGATAGCCCAATCGGTCCTTTTAAAGACATGAGTGATAAACCTATATTTGATCCCGGATACCCCATTATTGATGCCAATGTATTGTTTGATGATGCTAATGATAAAACCTATCTATACTATTCAAGATGTTGTTATAAGCATCCTGTGGAAAGCGAGATTGCCGATTGGGCTAAAGAAAAAGGTTGGTATGATGAAATTGAAGAAAGTTGGGTTTATGGCGTTGAATTGGCTTCCGATTTTTCGGGGGTTATCGGTGAACCTAAGTTGCTGCTTCGTCCTCCACTTAAAATGAATGACAAGCAAGCAGAATGGGAAAGTCGTTCTGTAACTGCAAAAGAGACTAATAGGAGATGGACTGAAGGCTCATACATCTTTGAGCATAATGATACTTACTATATGCTATATTCAGCGAATTATTTTGGAGGACAATATTATGCTGTTGGATATGCTACTTCTAAAAGTCCATTAGGACCATTTACAAAAGCTGAAAATAATCCGGTCCTTGAGAAGAATAACGAACAAGGAGGTGATGTTACAGGTACAGGGCATTGTATGGTGCTGGAAGTAGCCGATTCTAAAATGCTGTGTGTTTACCATGCACGAACCACAAAAACTGGTAATGACAGAGTTGTTTTTATGGATGAAATGGAAGTGTTAGAAGATGGAATGTTGGTAGTACATGGACCTAAAAGTGGTGAAGTTATTGTTGAGTAGATAGAAAGCAAATTAATTTAGTACAAGAAAGGCCTGTTCTTAATTTAAGAACAGGCCTTTTTTTAACTAAAGTGTACCTTCCTTTATGGAGTATCAACCAAGGCATAAGCACACCAAAGCATCGCTGCTTGGCCATGTAAATCTCCAATCCATCTACGGCGGTCTCTATAATATTGGTAAGAATATCCAATTCCAGTACCTTCGCAAACCTCAGTGATATCATTTTTACTGTCAAGATATGTTAACAGAGCCAACCACCCCTTACGAGCAATTGTTCCATATTTTTCTTCCTCAAGCCAGCCATGTTTTACTCCGGTAATCATAGCATAGGTAAACATAGCGCTTCCGGAGCTTTCAGCCCACATGTCACTAGTATTTGGGTGATCTACCAATTGTGACCACATCCCATCAGTACGCTGATATTTTGCCAATTCATTCATCATTCGTAAATAAGCATTCATGATTCTTGGTCTATCAGGATGATTTTCCGGCAATAGTTTTAAAACTTCTACCATTCCTACAGCCATCCAACCGTTGCCTCGTGCCCAGTAATATGGAGCAGAAGGTGCATGGTAAAATAAGCCGTTTTCACGCTGTATTCTATCAAGATAGAGCACCATTTCATCGGCTGTACGTTCTCTGTATTTTTCATCATTCGTAACTTGATACGCTTGGGCTTGTAGCGCGGTAATCATAAACATATCATCTATCCAAAGGCGCGTTTGCCATGAGAAACCTTGGTCATGCCAATCTTTTTCTGTCTGGCTGGCACTGTTAGGTAAGGTCCATTGTCCATCGGCATAAGTCATTCCTAAATCATAGTATTTGTCCTCTTTTTTCTTTTGGTATATTTGTAAAGGTATAGCACCAAAAACATAGTAATCTACTTTATTACTGGCTGTTGGCGATAAAGTAGGTTGAAGGTATTTATCTGTTGTAAAAAGAGGTTCAAATTTATTAACCACGGCATTGTACAATAAATTATCTTCTACAGCATCGGCAAACCATAATGCTCCTAACCAAGCACAGGCATCTGGATAGGTTACATGATTTGCGGTATAATTTGAGTATATGTTTCCCCAAAATGAATACCCAACATTTACGAATCTCTGAGTTAGTTTTTTTCCCACCTCAATGGGACCTTGTCCCTTAGGAAAATCAACCAGATTATAACTGGCTGTATCGTTTTCTGTTTCAGTTGGTGGTTCATTACCTTCATTGTCTGGAGATTCATTTGTTGAATCCCCGCCACAGGATCCCAGCAGCAATGAAAATTGCAGTAACAGAATAGGGGCTAAGTATTTCATTAGTTTCATTTTTGTTTCTTATTAGTTGCTTAAAGCATATGAACACCAAATCAACGCTGCCTGACCATGAAGGTCGCCAATTAATTTTTTGCGATTGAGGTAGTGGTCGTAATCATTTTTTGTTCCGGTACCTTCACATACATTGCGTAGGTTGTAATCTTCATCCAGATAGGTTAAAAGGGCTGACCATCCCTTTCGGGCAGCTGCGCCGTAAACCTTTTTGTCGAGCCAACCATTTTTAACACCTGTAATCATGGCGTATGTAAACATTCCGGTACACGATGTTTCTTTCCAAGAATTAGGATCATCAATTAGTTGATGCCACATACCATCATAACTTTGGTAACGCAGTAATGTTTGCATCATGCTCTTATAGGCATTTTCAATTTTTCCTCTGTTGGGATTATCTTTAGGCATTAACCGTAGCATTTCAGTCATTCCTACGGCCATCCATCCATTTCCACGTCCCCAAAAGAACGGTGCATTGGGTGCATGATAGAAAAGTCCGTTCGGGCGTTGTATGTTATCTAAATACAAGACCATTTCATCGACAGCCCGATCCATATATTTCTTTTCTCCTGTAACCAGATAAGCTTGTGCTTGTACGGCTGTGATCATAAACATATCATCAATCCACAAGCGTGTTTGCCAGGAGTATCCCTGGTCATGCCACTTTTTTTCTTCGCCTCTGGGATCATTCGGAAGCACCCATTGTTTATCGGCATATGCTAAGCCCAAGTCCAGATACTTCTTGTTTTTTTCCGTTTTATATATTTCTAAAGGAACGGCACCAAAAACATACCAGTCCACCACATTATGTGGTTTTGGGCGTAATTCGGGCAGCATATCCTTTTGGGTTGTAAATAAAGGCTCGAACCGATCTACTAATTGGTTGTACAAAACTTTGTTTTCGGTAGTTTTTGTGAACCACAAAGATCCAAGCCAGGCACATACATCCGGGTAAGTAACAAAAGGTGCTTTATTTTTGGAATTAACACGGCCCCAATCGGAAAAAGGTGTCTGAAGAAATCTTTCTATAAGCTTAGCACCTATTTCTTGTGGTTGACTGCCTTTAGGAAATTTTTTTAAATCTGAATTTTGGGAGTTTGCCCTAAAAACACCTGAAGCGGAAAATAAAAATAGGACAATAAAAAAATGAATTGTTTTTTTCATGAATATAAAACGTTTAATGTTTACTAATTAATTTGATAGTTTAGCGGCTTTCTCCTGAAGGTAATGCAATGGCCTCACCCCATGACACTGGTCTGCCAAAATAAGGGGTTCCATCTTCTTCGTCCCAAGAAAATTTTTGTATAAATGTGTGGCGGTTAGCCCACCCCGTTTCGTTAAAAGCTTTAACATGGTATGCAATCCAGTCTTCAGTACCGTCTGGAGATTTAGTAAAGCTACAATGCCCAACTCCATTAACACCAGTAGTTGGATTAACAGTTTCATCGTTACGGAAAAAGACTTCGTTAGCAGATTTTTTCCAATTGGATGCAACGAGAGGGTTAGACAAAGTATCACTAAGTTCCAAAGCACCAAGTCTATATTGCTTAGTCCATGATCCGTTACATGAATAAACTACGAAAAACTTTCCTTTTTTCTTATTTTTAAGGAAAGCAGGCCCCTCATTAACTTTTCCAGAATAAAGCTCCCAAGGTTTATCTGGTTTTGATATGGCAACCCGTGAAGATGAAATGGTATACGGATTGTCCATTTTGGCAATATAAAGCCATTGGTCTCCACTTCCTGGTGGATTTCCAGACCAAATGGCATATAGCTGATTATTTAATTTAAAAACTCCCAGATCTATAGCGTAGCTAGTATTTTCTGTTGTCGCTACAATACCTGGTTGGTAATCGTCTCCAGTATAAAGCATTCCTAAATCTTCCCATTCGCCTTGTGGGTCATCAGTCTTTGATCTTAAAACACCACTACGTTGTTTATTATAAGAACCTCCAGATTCGCTAGTAGGACGACCGGCTGCATAATAAATATACCATTGTCCATCAATAAAGTGCAGTTCGGGAGCCCAAATATTAGTTGGATTCCACACTTTGTTACCTTGAGTGTCAATAGGAGCGCTCCATACAGAACTGGTAAAAGGAAAACTTGTTAATTTGTCTGATTTGGCAATATTTATACCATTTCCCTGGGCTTTACAAATATAATATGACTCATTGTGTTTTATAATCCAGGGGTCAGGTATACCAGCTATTGGATTCGTGAAAGTAAGTTCTGTTTGAGTAATTTTTAGCTCAACAGGGGCTAATCCTTCTGCAATAAATTTAACTACTCCAGATCGTTGATCTGTTGCATTGTCACTATAGCTAATTGTAACAGACATGTCTCCGGTACCTTGTGTTTTATCTGATGTTAACCAAGTTTCTTGAGATTCAACAGTCCATGACGTGTTAGATACTACATAGATGTTGATACTGCCAGAGGCATTAGTAACCGTTTTATCTGTGCTGTTTACTCGTAAACTTGGATCCGGATTATTATTAGGTCCATCATCGTTGCTGCTGCAAGCTATTGATATTATGGTAATTAAAAAAATAAAAAGAAAATGAGTGCTTTTCATATAAAAATATTTAGTTTAAAGTTTAAAATGGTATTTATTGTTGGTGATTTTTATCTAGGGAAATATACTTTTTGGTAAAAAAAATGTCACAAAAATTTTAAAAGGCGAATATAAAATGAACTCAAAAAAACGATTAGCCTCGTTTCTGCCAAATGTGCTCTCTGTTTAATAATACTGGTTAAGGACACTTTTGGCTGTAACGGATACGTTTTAGTGTTTGAAAAATATCTAACTAATTTATAATTTTTATTTCTTTGTTTATGGTTAATTCTAGATCTAAATTATTTGTTGATCTAATGAAGCACTTTCAGCTAATTTTATTATTAATCAGTTCCATAATTCAGTTGCATGCTTACAATATTCGTAATATTAATAGTAGGCATGGACTGTCTAATAGCGCTGTTACATATTTATTTCAGGATAGTGAGCGTTATTTGTGGATTGGTACTTATGATGGCTTGAATAAATACAATGGAACTGATATTAAAGTATACAAACCTAGCATCAATAATGAGCATAGCCTTTCCGGAAATGTTATTAGAAAAATCATAGAGTCTAAACATGATTATTTATGGATACTAACTAAATCGGGGTTAGATAAATATTCAAAGAAAAATGATAGAGTTGAAGCTCATTTTTCGGAATTCAGAGAGAATAGTATTATGGCTATTGATAGCAAGGGAACTTTTTTTATCATAACGCAAGAAGGGAAACTGTTCTGGTATAACTTTATTAATAATGCTTTTGTTGGAATAGACTTGCCTAATACAAAACAATATAAGAATTGTGAAAATTTCATAATAGACTCCAATAATAGAATATGGATTTCAAATAATGGAATAATTAAACGGTTCGCCATCGATTACTCAGGGAATGCTGTACCTGTATTATCCCCAATGGACGACTTTAAACATAAAGCACCTATTACATATACTTTCTACGACAAGGATGAAGCATGTATGATTTTCATTGATAGAAACAGAGATTTATTTGTGTTTAGACAGAATGGCATTGAGTTTATAAAAAACATATCATCCTTAATCACTAAATATGGAGGAATAACTTCTATTATTTTTGACGATAAGGATATTCTTATTGCTTTTAGAGTTAGTGGATTAATTAAACTCACTTATAAAGAAGAAGAGTATAAAACAGAAAAGATGCCTATAAGTTGTGGTGTTTTTTCTTTACTAAAAGATGAAACTCAGGATATCATTTGGATTGGAACCGATGGGCAAGGTGTATATGCCTATATGAAAGAGGAGTATGCATTTAACGGAATCAATTTTAATGAGTTAGCTATAGATATACAAAGACCAGTACGTGCTATTTACACTGATAAAAATAATGATTTATGGCTTGGTACAAAAGGTAATGGTATTGTTAAGATAAAAGACTGCACAGGGGGATTTAAAGAATCAGGCAGAATTAATGCAGAGCAGTTGACTACTGAAAATGGATTAAGTGGTAATGTTATTTTTTCCTTTGAGATGAGCCTTAGAAATGATTTATTATGGATAGGCTCCAATGGTCCTCATATTGATTATTACTCCTACAAAGACCAAAAAATACACCGACTCATAAACAATACGTCTACCAGGTTTGTTGATGTGCACAGCATACTAGAAACATCAGATTCTACATTGTGGGTTGCTTCGTTTTATGATTTGTTAAGAGTAAAGGTTCAAAAACGAGGCAATGAATTAGAGGTTAAAGATGTTAAGAAATATGAATTTGATAGAGCTAAAGGCCATCAGTATAACCAAGTGTTTTCAATTAAACAAGAGAATGATTCTATAGTATGGCTTGGAATGCGGGGTAGTGGAGCTGTTCGCTTAAACCATATTACAGGCAATTACCGCCTTATTACATTTGAAGAAAAGGGAATTGCTCCAATGAATGACATTTTAAGTGTATGTTTGGGAGATAATGGAAATAAATGGTTTGGGTCTAGTTACGGATTAACTAAGGTAGAAAAGCTTGAGAGTGGTGTATTTGAATATCATAATTACAACGAAAGTGATGGTTTGCCCAATAATACAATCCATGGAATACTAGAAAATCATGATAGTAAGTTATGGCTAAGCACCAATTCTGGAATAGTATTATTTGATACGTCAGAAAAAACATTTAGAAACTTCGATCAAAGAACAGGTTTAAAGGTTATTGAATTTAGTGACAATGCCTATTATAAAGATGAAGCGCAATCAACATATTTCTTTGGAGGCATTGATGGTGTCGTTTGGATTAAGCAAGAGGAGAAAATTGACAATGATTTTGTCCCTCCTGTGTATTTCACAAACCTGAGGTTTTTTAATGAAGACCATAATATAAATGATTTTTTGGTTAAGAAAGGAGAAGAAGAATACCTCCAACTTAACTATAGTCAAAACTTCTTTACAGTTTCTTTTGTTGCAAATGACTTTGTCAATGGGGAAAATGGAAAGTATTCATACCGTTTAGATAACTTTAGTGAGACTTGGATGGATGCAAAAAATAGTGAAGCACAGTTCACAAACATCCCTCCTGGCAAATATGTATTGAGAGTTAAATACATAGGAGCGAGTTCAGGTAAAAACCAAACAGCAAGTTTAAATATTACCATATTACCCCCTTGGTATTTAAGTATATATGCAAAAATATTTTATGGAGCAATTATCATATGCTTGATAATTCTATTCGATCGTTATAAAAAAAGCAAATACGAGGAAAAACAAGAAAAAATTGGGCAACTTCTAGACCAAAAATATAAGGAAAAAGCATATGAGAACAAACTTCGCTTTTTTACAAATATTACGCATGAACTATTTACTCCATTAACATTAATAAATACACCTAGTGAGCGTATTATTAATTATGAAGGGAGCGATACTTTTATAAAAAAGCATGCTTCTACAATAAAATCAAATGCAGAAAAACTAAATAATTTAGTTCAGGAAATTATTGACTTTCGTCGTATCGAAACAGGTAATAAAGTCTATATTATTAAGAGTTGTAATATCAATAATATCTGTAATGACATTGTAGAATCCTTTGCGGATCTTGCGGATGAAAACAGTGTAAACCTAAGTCTAAATATTACATCTACAATAATATGCCACATAGATCAAAATAGTTTAACAAAAGTTCTTAATAATTTAATTTCTAACGCATTTAAATATACCTCCGAGAATGGTTTTATAGGTGTTACTGTTAGTACTGAAAAGGATGAATTAATCTTAAAAGTATATAATACAGGAAAAGGTATTGATGAAAAAGACATTCCTTATATTTTCAATAGATACTCTGTTCTGGATAATATAGAGTCTAATTCTATCCAAGGGCTTTCTTCTAGAAATGGACTTGGTTTAGCCATCTGTAAAAGTATAGTTGATAAACTGGGCGGGACAATAGAAGTAGAAAGTGAAGTTGGTGAGTATGCCGAATTTATAGTAAAACTGCCTGCGGCTAAATCATCAAAATTAGTAAAAGAAGAATCGATTGACCAAGATAAAGATCGTGTTGATATAAATAATTTTTACAATAATGATTCACAATCTTTTGAATTGGAAACTAATAATGCCGGAATAAAAAACCAAAGTTCTAAAAAAGATAATAGTCGTCCATCAATATTGATTGTTGATGATAATGAAGAAATTCTATCAGTACTAAATGAAATTCTATCTGATGAGTATAACATTATAGTTGCTAAAGAAGGTAATGAAGGGTTTGAAAAAATAATAAACATGACTCCCGATCTTGTTATAACGGATGTTATGATGCCTGACTTAGACGGTATATCCTTTACAAAAAAAATGAAGGAAGATTCGCATATTAATCACATACCTGTTGTTATCCTTTCTGCGAAAACAGCTATTAATGATAAAATAATCGGAATAGAATCTGGAGCAGATGCCTATATATCTAAACCCTTCGATACACAGTACTTAAAAACAGTTATTAGGCAATTAATAGATAAAAATAAAAATCTTAAAGCATACTATAACAGTTCGGTAAGTGGTTACGATTATCTCAAAGGGCATTTGCTAGCCAATGAAGACCGCGATTTTGTAAAGTCTGCCATAGGAATAATTGAAGAAAATATAAGTAATAGTGAGTTTAGTCCTGAGGATTTAGCTGATAATCTACAAGTTAGCATGAGAAGTCTCTATAGAAAATTTAAAGATTTAGAACTGTCACCTCCTAAAGATTTTATTAAAGAACAACGTATAACATATGCGGCTAAACTTATATTAAAAACAAACCTTACAATACAAGAGGTAATGTATAATACAGGTTTTACAACACGATCTCATTTTTATAATGAATTCACAAAGCGATATAACCAATCGCCTACTAAATACAGACAAAGTAATACTAGTAATAATAATTATAAGTAAACTATTTTTTTTAACCATTTAAACTAATTTAATGAATATTATGAAAACGATTAGAATTACAAGAAAAACAACATCAACCTTCTTTTTGCTCACACTACTATTTTATGGGTTATCATTTGTAAGTTGTGATGATGATAATGGAGGCAATTTTGAAGAGGAGATTGAAGAAGATATCAGTGTAGAGAGTATAGAATGGAAAAGTGATCTTAAAGGGGGGTATGAATTGGCTCTTGATGATAATTCTCTAAATGTTGCTAATAGGATGAATATTCTTCCTCAAAATGCGTCAGACCAAAAACAAACTTTTTCGTCTTCAAACCAAAGTGTTGCTACTGTATCAGAACAAGGACAGGTAACCCCTTTGTCTTTGGGTACCACATCTATAACCGTAACCGTTGATGAATTGACAGACGAATTTACTTTAACTGTTATTGCAGAAAAGGTAGTTGATGTTTCGTCATTATCTATCGTAGAACAAGATATTGAAGTTGAAATTAATGCTACAGATGAGTTAGCCTCTAAGTTTACCATACTACCAGCTAATGCAACTAACAAAGATGTAACTTATAGCTCTTCAGATCTATCTATTGTATCTATTGATGAACAAGGTATAATTACAGGTATTAAAGTGGGAACAGCAACAATTACCGTTGAGTCTGTAGATAATTCTTCAGCCACAGGAGTGTTCAATATAACAGTTACTGAAGTGTCTTTTAAAGGCGATTATCCAAGAGATAATTGGACATTAACAGCATCTCACGAACTTTTCGTTGAGGGTAGTAACTCTTTAACCAGTCCATTGGATGGTGATTTTGATACATGGTTTGCTTTAGTAAGACCGGGTAAATCTTTTGGAGGTGTTTCAACACCAGCTTCTGAAGGTATTTATTTTATAGTAGATATGAAAGAGGCGCAGCCTGTTAACTACTTCAAAATACGTCACAGAAATGACTATCAACTTTTCTTAAGATACAGAATTATAGAAGAGGTTTCCGGAAGTAATGATGGTGTAAACTTTACGCCTATAGCCAGTGATGTTGCTGTTACCGATTATAATCTTCCAGAAATGATGTCACCTAAATTGTCTATACCAGAATCCAATTACAGATATTTTAAATTTTATTGTAAAAAAGATGCGTGCTTTGATCCATCAAGAGGATCATCTGCTCAAATGTCTGAATTTTACTTAGGCATTGAATAAGCACCGCTTAAACAGTTTAGTAGTTAGTTTAGTTTGAGGTGAAATTTTCTTGGGCAAAGTTGGTTTCATTGCTTTGCCCAAAATTTCACCAAATATTAAGTCTAATATACATAATCCAGACTTGAAGATTGCTACGATTTTTTTATTTCCAAAATTATGTTGAGGAACGAATTAATATGGATGCCATAAAAGACCTGTGCTACTTTTATAAGGAGTAAAAAGTTAAAACCAATAAGTTAAATAATTGAATATAAATAAGAAAAACACTATTATTTTTAGTACTCATGGTATTAGAATGCCCTCTTTTTAAGCGTAAGGACAGATGAGTTAAGAAAAGTAGCTGAAGTAGTAATATAGGCCTCTGGTGATAAATCTGTTGTGTATAGCTTAAATATGGATGATAATGGTGTGTTAACTGCATCAGAGGAATTACCTTAGTCATTACTCAAAAGATATCCCAAATAAAGAAGTACCATCATTCCATGCAAGTGATAGTTGGCGTATACGTGAAGATAGAATGAGTACGCCACTTAGTGGCATCTATAATGAAACCAGTGGCGATTACTATACAGTTACCAGAATTGATGACTTTCAAGAATAATGTCTTGCTCAACATGCATCTGGTGAGGTTATCTTGTACGGAAAAACATCTATTGGTTATTTGGCTTTTCAAAATGAGTATGGATTGTCAAGCTTAGTTTTTGATACTATGAAAAATTCTTAAAATATAGAAAATGGACCTTTGTTGGTTACTAATTATCTGTTGTATTAGTTTATTGACAGTAGGCGCTTGTCCTATTGCATTTAAAGAATCTAATCTAATTAAGATTATAAGATTATTTTTTGACATCATATATAGATGTTCAATAATTTGAAAGAGAGATTAATATGGATAGTTCAAAATTAATTCTTTACATTAAAATTATTTTTATTTTCGGTTTAGTACATCATTCAGTGTATGGTCAATTAAATAGAGAAAATAGTAATTCTTTAGAGTTTGAAGATAATGGAAATTTTATAGTTGGGAAAGTTAGAGGGAGACCAGTTTTTCAATATAATTATGCGTTTCTAAAACCAGATAATCCACAACAAAATTATTACAAAAGAAATGGTTTTATTCATCCTGTTTATTCGCCAAAAGGAGGAACGATTACAGAGGGTTTTCCTAAGAATCATGCACATCATCATGGAATGTTTAATGCTTGGGTTAATACGAGATTTAAAGGTGAAATCATCGATTTTTGGAATATACAGGATGGATTAGGTACTGTTGTTTTTAAAGAAGTTTTAGGACTAGTTACTTATAGAGATTATGGAATATTGAAAGTTAAACATCATCATTTAGCATTCATTAAGGGAGACTCTATTCCTGTTTTAGAAGAGATTTGGAAGATTAAATTGTATAATTCTTCAGATCCCTTTATTTGGGACATAACCATAGAGCAAAAGAATATCTCAATGTCGAATTTTGAAATATTAAAATACCATTATGGTGGCTTAGCTTTTCGAGGAAGGGATGAATGGAATAAGAACCCAATTAAAAAAGAGCGAACAACAACTGATAGTTGTAATTTTAATATTATTACCAATTCTCAAAAAACACGCATAGAGGGAAATCATACAATACCTAAGTGGGTGAATATGTATGGAAGGATTGGCTATGATGATATGAGTTTAACCGTTATTCCTTTATCCAATAATTCTAAATTTCCAGATTATGTTAGAATACATCCTGATTTACCTTATTTTTGCTTTACGCCAGTAGTTAAAAATGGTTTTACTTTAAAACCATCAGAAATGTTTATAACTAAATACCGTATAATCGCAGATAATGAACCTATAAATTACAGGTCATTAAAAGCTTTAAATAAGATGATTTATAGGTGAATTCTTTTGTTGTAATTATAGGCAGGTAAATAATTTAGTTTTAAATTATGCTCTTAGTATCACCTTTCAATTATATACCAATTACCAATAAACGTAAAAAAAAGACAAATTACATTTAAAAACTATGAGTAAAATTGAAAAAAAGCAAGAGATGTTTGCATGTTACGAAGGCTTATCTTTTGCTGATGTAAAAGGCTAGAACCCAATAATCATTATTGGCATTGATGTTTCCAAATGGATAAAACTCATAGAGTAAAGATCTCTATTTCAGTCAGGATTCCAATTTTGGATAAAGCAAAAAAATAATAGGAAAATATGTAAACTATCTAAAGATTGAAAGCATGGTAAACTTTTATCTGTGTATTCTAATCAAACACTTAATCAATATATCAGGGAAAATTGTATTAAAATTAGATTGCAAAAAGACTAGTCCTTCCATTTAATTCTCCACACCTTTGTAGCAACAGTTAAACTTTCCAATGGAGTCCGCATAGAAACGTGTCAAAACTACTAGGTCATACTAAAATAGCTGTCACAAAAACTTATGCATAGTAACCGAGAGAGAGAGAGAGAGAGAGAGAGAAAGGTGAATGAGGATATAAAAATACTTAAAAGGTATATTGAATGGAAATACCAGCATAAATACTGATAAGACACAACAATTATAATCAAATTATTCCTTATCTTTAAGTAGTCATTAAAAATAAAAAAATCTGTTTTGATAAAATTTTCTTAATATTGTTCACTAGTATAAATACTTAATAAACAATTTTTTTAGGCTATAAAATTCTCTAATGTCTTTTAAATCATACAATGATTGTGATCTTCTTGAGCAAATAACACTTGGTAATTCTAGTGCATTTAAGTTTTTACATGATACGTATTCCAGCAAAATGTTTCTTTATGCATTTAATGTCATAAAAAATAAAGAAGTATGCGAAGACATTATTCAAAACATCTTTTTAGATTTTTGGACAAAACGAAATAGTGTTAATATAAAAAATATAAAATCCTATCTTTTTAGATCGGTAAAATATCAGATATTCAATTACTTTAGAGATCAAAAAATATCCAATGAGGACATTGCAAGATTAAATATTATTGATATGTCTGTTAATGTTTCCAAAAAAATGGAGTATCATGAACTTGAAGCGGCTATTCATGCTTCTGTTTCAACATTACCAGATCGATGCAGAGTGATTTTTGAATTGAGCAGATATCAATTTAAATCTAATAAAGAGATTTCTGAAGAATTACAAATTACCGTACAGGGAGTCAAAAATCAAATTTCAAAAGCCTTAATTAAAATCAAAAAAGATCTTCTAAAAGAAGAATATCATTTGTGTGTAATGTGTTCAATTGGGGTTATTGAATATTTGATTTAATTTTTTATAAAAATTTCCACCTTTTTTCTTGCTAATTTCTTGTTTTAGGGCTTATAAAATGTCAAATAATTAAATTTTTTCATAAAAAAATCATTTTTTGACGTGTACCAAAAGGGAAGTTTTGTTACTTATTAATAACACCTTGAATTACAAACAGCGATATTTTATATAAAATGAATCAAAAAGAAGCAAAAAAATTATTCTTAAAATTCATAAATAATGAATGCTCATCAGAGGAAATTCAGTTATTAGAGACTTTTTTAGATTCCTATCAAGATAAAGACGAAATCTGGCCAGAATTAATTATTGGAAATGAAGAAGCCTTTAAAAAGGAATCATGGGCAAGATTAAAGTCTCAAATTAGTAAGAAGCCAAAGAAAAGAATTTATCCTTTCCGTTCTTACATGAAATATGTAGCTGCAGCTTCTATTTTACTTATTGTTTCCTTAGCAATATTTAAAAATATAGGTCAAGATAAATCTAATCATATTGAACCAAGCACTGCAGATAACCAAATAATACTAGGTACAGACAGAGCTGTACTTACTTTAGAAGACGGTTCACAAATAGCCTTGGAAAAAGGTAATAGTGTCAAAACCCAAAGCGCTACAAGTAATGGAGAGAAATTAGTATATAAAAAAAATGATAACAATTTAGTTAGTTTAGTTTTTAATCATCTCAAGGTACCTAGAGGCGGGCAGTTTTTTATAGAACTGTCCGATGGTACCAAAGTTTGGTTAAATTCAGAAACAGAGTTAAAATATCCGGTAAACTTTATCGATGGTCAAACACGCGAAGTCGAACTGGTTTATGGAGAAGCTTATTTTGATGTTTCACCCAGTGAATCTAACAACGGTACTAAGTTTAAAGTGTTGAATCAGTCTCAGGAGGTTGAAGTTCTTGGAACGGAATTTAATATCAAGGCTTATAAGGATGAGAGTCATATATACACAACCCTAGTAGAAGGTAAAGTTTTGGTAGAGGATAAAAGTAAAAACAAACAGTATTTATCTCCTAATCAGCAAACTAATTTAAATCTTCTAGATATGAATATGAATGTGGCAGAAGTGAATGTTAAAGATGTTATTTCCTGGAAAAACGGGGTGTTTTCTTTTAAAGATGGTATGAAGTTAAAAGAAATTATGAAGGTGATTTCGCGGTGGTATGATATAGATGTCGTCTTTGAAACCAAAGACTTAGAGGAAACCAGATTTGTAGGGATTATGGGTAAAGATCAATCGCTGGAAGAAATTATGCAATCCATAAAAACATTTAGTACGCTTAAAGAGTATAAAATTCAAAATAAAAAAATAATATTAAAGTAGCGCGGTACTATTAAAAAATGAAGTTATAAGATTATTTTTTAATAGAGGGAATTATAAAAATAACTGTAAAAAACTATATAGTCTATGAAAAAAAAATAACACCAAAAAGAATAAAAAAATAAGCAAAGGGAATAGGGTTAAGACCTTGGACAGTATAAAACCCCATCCCTCTTTTATTTATTAATCAATTAAAATTTTAACTAACTAATAATAAGACAAATTTATGAAAATTAAATTAGATAAAATTCCATTTTTTTTAAGAAAGGAATTAATGAAGATTATTATGAAATTTTTCGTTTTCATATGTTGCATATCTACATTCGGTTTTACACCTAATGCGCTATTATCTCAAAATCCTAATATCAAGATCGACTCAAATAAAACTATTAAGGTTGAAGAAGTTTTTGATCTTATTATGGATCAAACTGATTATAAATTTATTTATCAGGAAGGCATATTTAAGGACTTCCCCAAAGTGAGTGTAAAAAAAGGTATTATTAAGTCTAATACCTTGTTAAATAAGATTTTATCTTGGGAAAATTTTACAATTGTAGTTACTAAAAATAAAACGGTTTTAGTAAAAGAAAAAGCCATTGTAAAAGAAACAACAACCAAAGAAGAAAGTCAACAGCTTGTTGTTTCCGGTACCGTTGTCGACCAGAATGGGCAGCCGTTACCTGGTGCCAATATAATTGAAAAGGGAACAGATAATGGTGTGCAAACAGATTTTGATGGAAATTTCAAACTTAATGTTTCCGATAAAAATGCCATTTTAGTTATTTCTTTTATTGGGTTTTTACCACAAGAGGTTGAGGTCAATAATAGGACATCAATTAAGGTAACTTTAATTGAATCTGAAACGAGTTTAGACGAGGTAGTAATCATTGGATATGGTACTGTTTCCAAAAGAGATTTAACGGGATCAGTATCTTCTTTTGATTCTAAAGCGATAGACAGACAACCATCTGCAACAGACCTGTCTGAACTTATGCGAGGTTCACTGCCTGGACTAAATGTAGGAACAAGTACGAATGCTGCAGGAAGCTCAAATCTTTTAGTAAGGGGTATTAATTCACTTGCAGCAAACAATGAACCATTATTGGTTGTAGATGACGTCATTTATCAAGGAAGTCTTTCAAGTATAAATCCAGCAGACATAGCCTCTATAAGTGTTTTAAAAGATGCTAGTGCGGCGGCTGTATATGGATCTAGAGCGGCTTCTGGCGTCGTGATAGTAACTACTAAAAAAGGTACTACAGGTAAACCAATAATAAACGTAAGGAGTTCTGTTGGATTTGCTACGGCTGGATTCATAGAAGAAGTTTATGGACCAGGTGAGTTTTTTGATTATAAAACGGCCGTTTTCGACCAAATGACACCTAAACAGCTGGGCTATTACAACAATCCTAACAATTTGCCTGATGGGGTATCACTTAACGACTGGCTAGATTATGATGGGCTAGGAGGCACTTCTACAGATCCAGCGGATATATGGTTGGATAGACTACAATTAAGTGATCCTGAAAAGACAAACTATAAAAACGGAAAAACCTTAGATTGGAAAGATATTATTTTCCAAAACGGCATTAGAACCAATAATACAGTAAGTGTTTCAGGAAAGACCGATAATGTTAGTTATTACGGATCGCTCAACTATGTAGATAATACAGGGATTTTACTGTTTCAAAAAAATAATGCACTAAGAGGTCGACTTAATCTAGAAACAAAAATTAACAACTTTATTTCAGCAGGTATTAATATGCAAACAGCTTCGATTAAACAACCTACAGGTCTACCTGACCAATTGTACAGTTATGAAAATCAAAGCCCGTTTGGTAGTCTTTATTATGATGACGGCTCCATTAAGCACAATCCTAATGATGATTCTTTATTATCCAATCCATTTTTGTGGACCTATCATGATAACTACTATAGGCAGAATGAATATTTTACCAATATATACGCAAAAGCCACCTTGCCGTTTGGATTTTCTTATCAAGTAAGATGGTCCAATCGCGCTGCAACGACCCAAGATTATAGATTTAGACCTGCAATTGCTTCTTTGGGAGATGGAGGGGCTAATGGTAGCAGAAGAACCGTCTGGGAAAAAAGATATAATATAGATAACATCATCAATTGGAAAAAAAGCTTTGGCAATCATAATTTCGACTTAACGCTCTTATACAACGTCGAAGACGGCAAAACATTTGTTGATGCACAATCAAATTCTGATTTTTCACCCAACGATGTGCTCTCATACCATAATTTAGCCATTGGTATAAATCCTGTGATTAGCAATAATGATACACACTTCACTGCAGACGCCATGATGGCCAGGTTAAGTTATAATTTTCTAAATCGTTACTATATCACAGGTACAATCAGAAGAGATGGTAATTCGGCTTTTGGAAAAAGTAATCCTTACGCTAATTTCCCGGCCTTATCGTTTGCATGGCGACTTTCAGATGAGAGCTTTTTGAGTAATGCCGATTTTATAAACGATCTAAAACTAAATGTATCGTGGGGTAAAAATGGTAACAGTGATATCGGATTATATTCCGCTTTGTCTCAATTAGGCGATGTCAATTATATTTACGATGGGGCTACGGTTACGGGAATTCGTGCTACCGATCTTGCAAACTCAGATTTAAAATGGGAATCAACAGAATCATATAATGCCTTTTTGGAATTTAGTTTGTTCAATTCTCGCTTGTCTGGAAAATTAGAATACTATCAAAGTTCAACAAGTGATTTGTTACTCCAAAGAACCCTGCCCATATTAACGGGATATGGCAATGTATTTGCCAACTTAGGTGAAGTTGAAAACAAAGGTGTTGAGATTTCATTAAGTACCGAGAATATAAGAAATAATAATTTTTCATGGAACTCCAGTTTTATATTTACCCATAATAAAAATACGATAAAGCATCTCTATGGAGATATGGTTGACGTACTTGACGATGAAGGTAATGTTATAGGGCAAAGAGAAGAAGATGATATCGCTAATGATTGGTATATAGGGCGTGGCGTTAGAGATATATTTGATTATAGAATAACGGGGGTTTGGCAGCTAGGCGAAGAAGACGAAGCGGCTGTATTTGGTAGAGTACCAGGTGATCTTAAAATTGCTGATATTAATGACGATGGTGTTATCGATTTTGATGACAAAGTGTTTCAAGGAAGTAGGTTGCCTAACTACCGTGTTAGTTTAAGAAACGACTTTACATATAAGAACTTTGATCTTTCAATTTTTACCAATGCCCTACTTGATTTTAAGGGAGGTAATAATGAGCATTTTAATTTTAGAACCCAACAACAACGGTTAAATAAAATCAAAACGCCTTATTGGACTCCCGATAACCCTTTAAATGATTGGGCTAGGTTAAGTTCAAAGAATTCTTCTCCTAACACTACTTGGTGGGAAGATAGATCATTTATAAGGATTCAAAATATAACTTTGGGTTATAATTTTCCTAAAGACTTCCTCGAAAGGTTAAAAATTAAATCTTTTAGGATTTATGGGAATGTTCAAAACCTTCCGGCTATTCCATTAAAAGGATGGAAATATAATTGGGATGCGGAGACCGGTCGACCAACACCCCTTATAACAGCTTTTGGTATTGATTTAAGTTTATAATAAAAAAAAAACAGACATGAAAAAATATATATATCTTTTTACTATCGTAATAATAGTTATAGTTTTTGGTTGTTCTAAAGATAGACTAGAACCAGATCCATTATCGTTCTTTTCACCAGAAAACACACTAGTTGACAAAGCAGGATTGGATGCTATTATTGTTACCATGAATCGTAATCTCAGAACTGAAAAGGGGCAGCATGATAACAATTATATTTTTGGAGAATGGAATTATTCTGATTTTGATGTAGCAGGTGCTCCAACTCCAAACACATGCCATAATCTAGAATTACAAATGACGCCTAACTCTTCAGAAGATAGAGAAGTAGATAATTATTGGAATTTGGCTTTCAGGAGTATTAAGGATGCGAATATAGTTATTTCTAGAGCGCCTGAAATTGGGCTTTCAGAAGCTTATCTCAACGAAGCTATGGCCAAGGCTTTGTTTCACAGATCGTACTGGTATTATAGACTGGTGCACCAATTTGGAGACGTTCCATTTATAGATGAGGAAGTAACATCTCCGAGATTAAATTTTTACACCCATTCTAGAGAAGCTATTCTTCAACGAATTACTTCAGATATGGAATTTGCTGTACAGCATATGCCAGAAGATGTACAACCCGGTGATGTAAACAGGGCAGCAGGCTCATTTTTATTGACAAAATGCTATCTTTCCATTCGGGAGTTTGACAAGGCTATAGCAGAAGCTTCTAAAGTGATTGGTGGAGGTAAGTACGCCTTAATGACACAACGATTTGGTACAACCGAATCTGAATTTCTTACGTTCTCATTCTTGGATCCAAATGGATTTGATGTCCTATGGGATTTACACCAAAAATTTAACAAGAGTTTACCTGAAAACACCGAGAAGATTCTCGTTGTTCAGGATAAATACAACACCATTGGCAATGCAGATAATGGTGGTGTTGCAAAAATGAGGGACACAAGCCCTGTTTGGTGGCAAGCGAGAGATCCAAGCGGAAAAAGAGCTTGTACCGACCTCGATTATAAAACAGGATTGAATATGATTCAGCAGTTAGGTAGAGGTGTTGGTCGTGTGGTTCCCTCCCAGTATTTTAGAGATATGAGATTGGAAGATCCTAATGACCTTAGATATTCTTATAATAATTGGTTCGGAATGGAAAGGTATGTCTATAACGATCCTAATTCCGCATATTTTGGTCAACCTTTCGATCCCGCTTCTGTAACCGATATACGTCAGTGGTATCCTATAATGTTTAACAAAATGATTTATATCGATGAGTCAGGAGATACAAGACCAGCTTATGTAAATAGTGATGAATATATTTATCGTCTTGCCGAACTTTATTTATTGAGAGCAGAGGCGTATTGGTGGAAAGGAGATATTACCAATGCTACTAAAGATGTTAATACTGTTCGGGCTAGAGCTCAAGCGACGCAAGTTGCATCGGTGGATATAGACTACATTTTTGATGAAAGAGCTCGTGAATTGTATTTAGAATCACCACGTAAAACGGAATTAACAAGGGTAGCTTTTATTATGGCATCACTTGGTAGGGATGGATATTCTCTAGAAAATATGGCTACTGATAATTGGTTTTATGATCGTGTGATTAGTAGAAACCACTTTTATAGAGAAGAGATATTGCAACCACCTAATATCTACAGAATATTACCATATCACGTATACTGGCCAATAAAAGAAGTACATATTCGAGCGAATTCTCTTGGTCATATAAATCAGGTACCTGGCTATCCAGGATCTGAGACGAATATAGTTCCACTTACAGACACCAATCAAAGTACCCCAAATTAAGTTTTTAATTTGAAGTATGTTAGCAAAAGCACATCCTTTTCGAAGGATGTGTCCTTTGCCAATATTGATAATTTTCAAATCAACAAAATCATATTTTCATTAATGAAACAAAAAACTTATTTGCGTAGCTGTTGCATATTGCTTTACATAGTTTTTGTAATAGTTTCCTCTTGTTCCGAGAAAAAGGATAAGAACATTACTCAGGACAATAATATTAATATTGCTGTTGGAAAGAAGAGTGATGTGATGATTCTTGAAATGGCAGAAAGTTCAGAACAGAATTCAAAAAGGCAAATTATCTTACCTGAATTTGAAAAATTTTGTCATATAGCAGCAGACTCTATCCATTTTCGATGGATTGGTGCCAGTAACCGTATGTTTCCATGGGTAGGATCCAATAATCTCAAGGAGATTTTCGAACCAAAATCACCAACTCCACCAAATATTCCAAATGCTAATCGGCGTCCATTAACCATGCTTTTTAAGCTAAAAAATGGAAATTATTTAACCTTATTGCCATTATCAGGTAAGGCAAGTGTAAGTTGGTTGGAAGTGACTAAAGAAGGCAAACTTACTATTGATTATGCTACTCTTGGTACTGGTGAGGTTCCACCCAATACTAAAGTCCCATTATTAGCCTGGTATGAATCAGAAAACATTTATGAGTCATTAGCCAAAACCTGGCAATTGGCTGTAGAAAATAAAAACGTTGGAGCCACTGCAAATTTACGATCTTCAAAAAAATATCCTGAACCATTGGAATATCTGGGTTGGTGTACTTGGGAACAATACAAGAAAAATATCAACGAGCCTACATTAATTACAGCAATTGATAACATAGAAAAATCGGATGTACCGGTACGATGGTTTTTGATTGATGATGGTCACCAAGATGATAAAGATAAAATGCTTCTATCGTTTAGGCCTAATCAGGATAAATTTCCTCATGGTTGGGATCCAATCGTTTCCAGAAAAAGAGAAGAAGGTATAAAGTGGATGGGTATTTGGCATGGCTTCTTATCGCATTGGAATGGAGTACATGCTAATCACACCATGGATGAACTTTCACCGTACCTGATGCAAAACCCCAATAGGGAAGAAGGCTTGTTGCCTAAAGACGATATGGAATCCAGTAAGGCATTTTACGATTACCTGGTTTCGACAATTAAAGATCAGGGATTTGATTTTATGAAAACAGATAATGTATCTCGTTCAACTATTGAATACCGTGGAACGGAAAATGCCGCTAAAGCCCAAAGAGAAAATGTATTGGCACTGGAAGAGGCTTGTGTTGAAGAAGGCATTGGTTTAATGAATTGCAGTGCACAGAATACGATTGATATGCTAAATGCAAGTCACAGTGCCACCATGCGTACGAGCCCTGATTACATAAAAAATGACTTGAAAACCTCTAAGTCACAAATACTACAATCGGTTTTTAACGTATTATGGATAGGACAAACCTTATGGCCAGATCATGATATGTTTCACTCTTCCGATACCCAGGTTGGTAAGACCATGTCTGTTACTAAGGCTTTGTCTGGTGGCCCCATCTACTTGTCTGACGATCCATCAACGTTTGTGTCGGAAGTAATTAATCCACTGTGTTATACAAACGGTCAATTGATTAGGCCAGAAGCACCAGGAGTCCCCTTGCCAGAATCTATATTTAATGATGCACTGTATGAATCCAATGTTGCATACAAAACAATTGCGCCATTAAAAAACCATTCCTGTGCGATTGTTGCCTATAACTTAAGTATGGTTACCGATGGATCTTTAAAAGGAACTATAAAACCTGAGGACTACACACAATCATCAGCAATGATTCAACCATTTCTAGGATTTTGGGACATACCTGATGAAGGGTTGGTTATGTATGACTGGGATAGCCGAAAAGGGCAAGTCCTTCCTGAGCAAGGTATTGATTTCGAGATTAAAGGGTTTGGACATAAGCTATTTTTAATTAGCCCGATAAAAAACGGCTGGGCCGTGTTGGGAAGACCTGATAAATACTTGTCACCAAGTACTGTTGAAATATTGGATAATATGTCTGACTTCATTTCTTTTCGTATGGAAGAAGCGGGGTCCATAGTAATATATTCTGCTAAAGGACAGCCCACATCCAATGTTTTTTCATTTTCAGCAATGGGAGGTGGCTTTTATCAAGGAGTGGCTTCAAGCAGTATTACCCCTAATAAGGTGTTGAAAATTTCGAGGTAGGATTACTAGTGATATATAGATGATTATAAATATATAAATACGTATATTAAAAATTTTGAGTGCATGTTTAGTATATTAAAGAATTTGATGTTAATTATTATTCTATTTGGATGTGGGGAAGGTGCCACTTCTAACCAAATAGAAGAAACAAAAAATCCAGAGCAATTGGTGCTTCCAACTAAGCGAGATGTTTGGATTTTTATAATGGCAGGCCAATCCAATATGGCGGGAAGGGGCACAGTAGAACCACAGGACAAGATAGAAAATGATAGAATCCTTACAATCAATAGCGGAAACCAGATTATAGTCGCTAAAGAACCTTTGCATTTTTACGAACCATCAAATGCTGGACTTGATTGTGGAATGTCGTTTGGTGAAGAAATGCTCAAGCATGTACCTGAGAATATATCGTTGTTACTTATTCCAACAGCTGTAGGTGGGAGTTCTATAGAGCAATGGATTAATGATGAAAACCATAGGGGTGTTAAACTATTGAGCAATTTTAGGCTGCGGTTACAGTCGGCTCTCAAATATGGTGAGTTAAAGGGAATACTTTGGCATCAAGGAGAGGCCAATGCCCATGCAGAAGAAACGATTCAATCTTACCAATCTAATATGAAAATATTGTTTACAAAGTTCAGGGATATTTGCAAAATTGAGTCCTTGCCAATAGTTATAGGTAAACTGGGAGCATACTCCGATAACCAAGGAAGTTGGGATAGAATTAATGCTTCCATCATAGCTTATGGACTATCCGATGAATTTTGTGAAGTGGTAGAAACTTCTGATTTAAACGATAGGGGTGATCGAATACACTTTAATTCAGAAGGGCAACGATCACTTGGGAAAAGGTACGCACAAACTATATCCGAAATAATTAATTGATATGATAATGAAAAAGACTCCGTATGTCATTCTTTTTTTGTTGAGCATAACTTTTTGTTGGGTTAATTGCTCTTCAAAAGGGGCAAAAAGCACCAAAAAAGAAACTTACCAAACAAAAACCAACATCATTCTGCTAATGGGAGATGATCATGGTTGGGAAGAGACAGGTTACAATGGCCACCCCTATATAAAAACACCTACATTGGATGATATGGCAAAAAATGGATTGGTATTTAACCGTTTTTATTCGGCACATCCTTCATGTTCACCTACAAGAGGAAGTATCATTACAGGTCGCCATCCAAATCGGTATGGGGTGTATACGCCTGGATGGTCTATTAGACCAGAAGAAATTTCTATTGCACAGTTACTTAAAAGTACAGGCTACACTACAGGACATTTTGGCAAGTGGCATTTAGGACCAGTAAAAAAAGGTTCTCCCACGAATCCTGGTGCCATGGGATTTGACACTTGGGTATCGCATGATAATTTTTTTGAGTTGGATCCGGTACTTTCTAAAAATGGAGCACCACCTGTGCAAATTAAAGGCGAGAGTTCAGAAGTTGTTATTGACGAAACCATCGCTTTTATTGATGAGGTTACACAAAGTGACAAACCGTTTTTTTCTGTAGTATGGTTTGGTTCACCCCATGAACCCTATGAAGCGTTACCCGAAGATTTGGCACTATATAACAATCTTCCGGATAGTTTGAGTAACGAATATGTGCAAATCACTTCTTTGAAAACCGGAAAACAAGTTAGAAGGCCATTGGATTCGGTTTTACCCGCACGTTACGCAGAAATAACGGCGATGGATCGCGCCATAGGAAAACTAAGAGCTTATCTAACAAAAAAAGGTCTTAAAGAGAATACGCTTATTTGGTATTGTGGAGACAATGGAATTCCCTCTAGTGGATTGTACCATTCTAATCTGCGTGGTTTAAAAGGAACCGTTTATGAAGGAGGAACAAAGGTCCCAGGGATTGTTGAATGGCCACAGAAAATAAAACAACCCATGGTATCTGAAGTCAATGCCGTAACAACAGATATATTCTTAACGGTATGTGACATAGCAGGTGTTGCAGTCCCCAAAAGACCCTTAGATGGTGTGAACCTAGTACCAATAGTTGTAAGCGAAGTTAATAAACGCCCAAAACCTATTGTATTTTGGAATTTTGACACCAAGCATCTGGTTGATTCCATCCCATATATTGCACCCGAATTGCAGGAGGGAACGACACCTTTGGCAAAGATTTCTGAAGGTAAGTTTACAAGGTCTTTTAAGAATTTTCATCACCATCAAATTGACGAAAAAGATTATTTGGGAGACCGCTCCATTCTCGATAATGATTATAAACTCATTATAGATGACCGTAAAGGAGACCTTGTAAAGGAACTTTATAATGTACGTGAAGATTCTGGTGAAACTAAGAATATCATAGAGCAATATCCTGATGTCGCATCACAATTAGAACAACAAATGAGAGAATGGCAAGAATCCGTGCTCTTAAGCCTTGCCGAACAAGATTATAAAAGGTAAGTGTAAAGTATAGATTGTATTTATTTAGGTACAATATTATAATGTTGGATGAAGAAGTATTGATAGAATAAGTTTAAGATAAATGTACAATGATTCTTCACAAATCGAAAGAATCAAAGGCATAATATAATTAATCTAGATATCATAGAAATTAAAAAGTAAATATGATTAAGAATATTAAAATGAAAATTGTCATTCTTCTAACTGGTTTTATGTTTTCTGCTTATCCACAACAAAAAAAGCCTAATATTATTTTTATTATGGCGGATGATTTAGGTTGGCAAGATGTGGGTTTTATGGGAAGTCAATGGTTTGAAACCCCTAATTTAGATCAATTAGCAAAAGAAAGCATGGTGTTTGCAAATGCTTATATGTATCCCACATGTTCGCCATCCAGAACGGCTTTGTTAACTGGAAAGCAATCATTTAGAACTGGGGTTTATTGTGTGCCAGTGTTAGAAAAAGGTGATAATCAGCACAATATTTTTTCTCGTTGGACAGTGGGTATTGAACACACGATGTATGCCCAGCCTTTAAAAGAAGCTGGTTATAAAACAATTCATGTGGGTAAATGGCATGTAGTTGGACCCAATCCTGAAAAAGAAAAAGATTATCCTTTTCATAAACCATTGAGACAACCTGGTAGTGGAAATTTAGATTGGTTGCCGAATCATCAATCTGAAGAGATTCAGCAATATTATCCTACTGGAAAAGGTTTTGACAAAAATATAGGGGGAACTTGGTGGGGAGATCCTGCAAGAGGCTATGTTGAAGGTTATAGTTCTGAAAGTGGTGGGTATAAAGCACCTTTTAAAAATCCTTTTATTGAACATAAAAGTGACGATGAATGGCTAACGGATAGATTGACTGATGAGGCTATTTATTTTATTAAAGAAAATAAAAATGCACCTTTTTTTGTAAATTTAGATTATTACGCTCCACATAGACCAACAGTACCCAGAAATAAAATACAATATCAAAAGTTTTTAAATAAAGTTCCAGATTCCATTACGGGACAAGGTGAAGAACGTTTGGAAGAAATAGCAGGATATGCTACAATGATAGCCTCTATTGATTATAATGTAAAGCGCATTTTTGATTGTTTAGATGCGGTAGGTCTACGAGAAAACACCATAATAATTTTCACATCAGATAATGGATTCAATGGTTTGCAAAGTAACACAAATACCTTGCGAGGGCATAAAGGTACAGTTTATGAAGGAGGAATACGTGTGCCTGCTTTTGTTAATTGGAAAGGAAACATTAATGCAGGCGTTTCAGAAATTCCCATTTGTGGGATGGATTATTTTCCAACATTTTTAGATTTGGCACAAATTAGAGATTACAATGGTGTTCTAGACGGAATATCTATAGTTCCCTTATTAAAACATCAATCCATTAAGGAGAGATCACTTTTTTGGCATATACCTAGCACGTACAAAAATCCACCATGTTCTATCATTAGAAAAGGAAATTGGAAATTGATTCAATTTTTAAATGATGGTAAAGTAGAGTTATATAATTTAAAAGAAGATTTAAAGGAAACCCAAAATCTTGCAGTTAAGAACCGAGAAAAAACCACTCAACTTTTAAATAAATTAATTACTTGGCGAAAAGAAAATAAGGTGCCACTTCCAACTTTTTCAATATTGAAATATTGAAAAGATGCATAAAAGACACAAAAAGTATTTAACAAAAAGCCGTGTTTAAAAGGCTGTGGAATGACATAAATGGAACTATTCTTAACAATTTATTTTATTGATGTTGTGAAACACTAACCGTTTTGAAAATTGAGCAATTCTCAATAATAATAATAATAATAATAATAATAATAATAATAATTCGAAGATTAAGAGCAAGCTATTAAATATCATTTAAACCAAACTAAATATTAATTAAATAAAGCAAACAAACATGAGTAAAAATAATTTAATCCTAGTCGTATTTTTAAGTATTAGCTTGCTGTCTTTCAAGGCAAATGCCCAATTTTGGAAACCTTTGTTCAATGGTAATGATCTAGATAATTGGAAGCAACTAGGAGGTGAAGCCAAATACTATATTGAAGGTGATGCTATTGTTGGCGAAGCGGTCCCCAATACCCCAAACTCATTCCTGACAACTAAAAAAATGTACAGTGACTTTATCCTAGAGTATGAAGTATTAGTCACTAACGATGTGAATTCTGGTGTTCAGATAAGAAGCAATACTGTTAAAGACTATCGTGATGGCGTTGTTCATGGTTACCAAGTCGAGTTAGATCCTTCAGCAAGAAACTATACTGGCGGTATTTACGATGAGCAACGAAGAGGTTGGCTATATCCTTTGGCAAGAAATCCAAAAGGAAGGGAAGCACTTGAATATGGTAAATGGAATACGATTAGGATAGAGGCTATAGGCAATAAAATAAATACTTGGGTTAATGAGATACAGTGTGCAAGATTGGTAGATGATATAACTACCAAAGGTTTTATAGGGCTTCAAGTGCATAGTATTCACGAGAAAGAATTAGAAGGGACCAAAATAAAGTGGAGAAACCTTAGAATTTTGACGTCCGATCTAGAAGCCAATGTATGGAAAGAAAATCCAGAAGTACCTGAAATCAGTTATTTGCATAATCAACTTACGGATTATGAAGTGAATCATGGTTGGAGGCTACTTTGGGATGGCAAAACTAGCAATGGCTGGAGAGGTGCTAAGTTGGATGAGTTCCCTTCTTCAGGTTGGACGATGAAAGATGGCATCCTAACTATAGAAACAACTGATGGAGGAGAGTCCACTGGTCCAGGAGATATAGTCACTACCAAAGATTACTCCAATTTCGAGTTACAGTTAGAGTTCATGATTACGGAAGGAGCCAATAGTGGAATCAAATACTTTGTAGATCCTAGCCTTAACAAAGGGACAGGTTCAGCCATTGGTTGTGAATTTCAAATTTTGGATGACAAAAACCACCCAGACGCCAAATTGGGTGTAGAAGGCAATCGCACTATAGGTTCACTATATGATTTAATCAGGGCAGATAACTTAACGGCACCTTCCAGAAGTAAAACGGTTAACGGTATTGGACAATGGAACCATGCAAGAATTGTTTCTAAAGATGGTAAAGTAGAGCATTGGTTAAATAATGAAAAAGTTGTGGAATACGACAGAACGACACAAATTTTCAGGGCTTTGGTGGCCTATAGTAAATACCAAAAATGGGAAAATTTTGGTCAATGGCCAGAAGGTAAGATACTATTACAGGATCATGGCAATGAAGTGAGTTTTAAAAATATTAAAATCAGAGAATTATGAAAGATAACAATAGCAGAAGAAGCTTTATCAAAAAAACCACATTAGCAACAGCAGGTATATCAATAGCTTCTAATAGCATATCAGCAGCCAGTTATAGAAGAATCATAGGTGCCAATGACCGTCTTAATGTAGCCTTTATAGGTCTGGGAAGAAGGGTAGGTGCATATTTTGGTAGCCTAAAAGATGAGAAAAAAGTACGATTGGCTTATCTCTGTGATGTAAAGGAAAGTCAGATAGCTAAAACCTATGATCGTTTAAAATCGGTGATTAGCTACCAGCCTAAATCGGCAGAAGATTTAATGGTTGTTTTTGGTGACAAGGATGTTGATGCTGTATTCAATGCTACACCAGACCATTGGCATGCTCCAGGTTCATGGATAGCTATGGAGCAAGGTAAACATGTTTATGTAGAAAAACCATGTAGCCATAATCCTTGGGAAGGAGAGCTATTGGTTCATTATGCGAAGAAATATGGTAAGGTTATTCAAATGGGTAACCAACAGCGTTCCTCAGGCCACACCATAGAGATTATTAAAGAGATACACAATGGAATTATTGGTGATGCTTATAAAGCGGTAGCCTATTACAACAACAGTAGAGGTGAGTCTCCTATACCCGTAAAACAGATTCCACCATCAGACCTGAATTGGGAATTGTTCCAAGGACCAGCACCAAGAGAGGACTATAGACATGATACTTGGGACTACAATTGGCATTGGTATGGCTGGAAATGGGGAACGGCAGAGACAGGAAACAATGCTACCCATGAGTTGGATATAGCCAGATGGGCATTGCAGCAGGAGTTTCCAAACAAGGTTACAACAGAATCTGATAAGAGACATTATAAAAATGACGGATGGGAGATGTACGATACTATGTACGCTACTTTTGACTTTGATGATGGCAAGGTAATCAACTGGGACGGTAAGAGCCGTAATGGTTATAATACTTATTTTGGAGGAAGGGGTACCGTTATTTATGGAACACAAGGAACAGTAGTGATAGATAGGGAACACTATAAGGTCTTTGACCGAAGTGGAAAAAAAATTAAAGAAAGACAATCTGGTAACAGTGAGGGTGGTGTAGCTCTAGGTGGAGGAGGAGATATGAGTACCAATCATGTGTTAAACTTTTTTGAAGCCATAAGGGGTAATGCAGTGCTTAATTCACCGATTGAAGAGGGAGCAAAAAGTACACTCCTGTGCCACTTGGCCAATATTTCTAGCAGACTTAATAAGTCGCTAGAGCTGGACAGCAGTAACGGACATATTTTTGATAGAGACGGCATGAAACTTTGGAGGAGGGAATATGCTCCAGGGTTTGAACCAAAAATATGATACATCTAATGAAGCACTAAATTGGGGTGTTAATCGGCACTAAATTGTGACAATATGAACAATTTTACTAAAAATGAATTCGATGTTAAATAGTAAACTATTAAAAAACTCCATGACTTGGCAATCAAATGAAAGATCAAATTCTTTATTTAGGCATTTAAAGAAGATAGATTCTAAATTACTTTTCGTGGTTCTAGGATTGGTATTTTTGATGTCTTGTAAAAAATCAAAGCAGTCGCCAATAGGAATTGAATATGTCGATTTAGTATACCCGTTATTAGACACCGAGAATTCACGTTGGTTTTTCTTTTCATCAGCCTGTCGACCATTTGGAATGGTTAACTTAAGCCCTGATACCGAAGTTGATGGTGCTTGGGGAAGTGGGTATCGCTACAATACAGATACTATTAAAGCTTTTAGTCATATTCATGCTTGGCAGCTTTCAGGATTAGCAGTGATGCCAGTTGATTTGAAATCTTCGTCAGCTATTTTTAAAGATTACTATTCACATTTTGATCATAATAAAGAAATAATTTTTCCTGGATATCATAAAGTTTACTTAGATCGTCATAAAGTTGGTGTAGAGTTAACTAGTACAAAAAGATGCGGATTTCATCGCTATACATTTAAAGGAGAAGAGTCCGCCATATTAATTAATCTTGGAGGTCAACTTGGTCCGTCTGAAATAATAGACGGTAGCTTGAAGCAAATAAATACGCGCGTGGTTGAGGGGGAACTTTCCAATGCGCCGACATTTAGGAGACCCAAAGCCATAAAGGTATTTTTCAGGATAGAATTGGATTCAGACATTCAAGAAATAGTCACTTCAGAGGATCATGAAAAGTTCCTATTAAAATTGAACAATTCACAAAAAGAAGTGAAAATGAAAGTAGGGATTTCATATACCTCCACCCAGAATGCCGCATACAATCTAAAAGAAGAAATGCCGTATTGGGACTTTGAGCAAATTGTGGAATCATCTAGGGCAGACTGGAATTCTTATCTAGGCAGAATCAAAATAGAAGGAGGTACTCAAGAAGAACAACGTAGATTCTACACAGATTTGTGGCATGCCCTCCAAGGAAGGCGGGTTATTAGTGATGCCAATGGTTACTATCCAGATAATACTGGAGATAGTTTCCAGATAAAACAATTACCACTTGATGAAAATGGAAAACCAGCTTTTGAGCATTATAATTCAGATTCATTTTGGGGAGCACAATGGACTATTCAAACATTGTGGCAATTGGTTTATCCCGAAATAGCAGAAGGTTTTGTGAACTCGCTACTTCAATATTATATGGATGGAGGTCTCGTGCCTAGAGGTCCAGCAGGTGGAAATTATACTTACGTGATGACGGGGTCGAGTAGTACCCCTTTTTTAGTCGGGGCTTATCAAAAAGGTATTAGAGGGTTTGATGTAGGGACGGCATATGATGCAATGAAAAAAAATCATATGCTAGGAGGCATTATGGAACGGGCGGGTTATGAGCATAACACTGGCAAAGGAGGTGGACTAGATTATTATATTGAAAAGGGATATGTACCTTATCCATTACCTGAAGGAGATTTTGGTTTTCATCAGCAAGGAGCAGGTGTAACTTTAGAGTATGCCTATCAAGATTGGTGCCTTGCGCAAATGGCAAAGGTTTTAGGAAAAAAAGAGGATTACTTATATTTTATAGGCCGTTCAAAAAATTACCGTAACGTATTTGATACCAATACTAAATGGATGCGTCCAAAAGATGTTGATGGCAAATGGATGGAACCTTTTGATCCATATAAGCATGCTGATGGATTTGTAGAATCTAATGCGGCTCAAATGACATGGTACGTACCACATGATTTAGATGGTCTTACCGAACTAATGGGGGGTAAGGATAGCGCAGTAGCCAAACTGAACAGACAATTTAAGGAAGCCGAAAAACTTGGGTTTACAGCAGGATCTGCCCATGAAAAGGAGCTGCATCCAGAATATTCTAGAATTCCAATAAACTATGGCAATCAACCCTCCATACAAACAGCGCTTCTATTCAATAAGTTGGGAAGGTCAGATTTGACACAATACTGGACGAGACAGGTAGTTAAATCTGTTTACGGCAATCTTGGAACTAATGTTGGTTATAACGGGGACGAAGATCAAGGGCTAATGGGCTCTTTGGCGGTGCTTATGAAAATAGGGATTTTCCAAATGACAGGAGGCTGTGAGAAAGATCCTGTTTATGAAATTAGCAGTCCGTCCTTTAATCGGGTCAGCATTACTCTGAATCCCAAATATTATAATGGTTCAATGCTTGTAATAGAATCTGATGATCCAATTAATAACAATATTTACCTAAAGTCAGCCAAGTTCAACCAAGAGCCATTGGAATCTTTTGTCTTACGCCACAGCCAATTAACTGCTGGTGGGATACTAAAGCTTGAACACATAGCAGATTGATAAAATACGAATCATAAATTAATCAAAACAATAGAACATGATAAATAAAATAGTATTTACACTTATTACAATGGTTGTTTTTCTTGGATGCAGTAGTAAACTGGAAAATCAAAATTTAGTACCAACAGAAGTAGGGTCAGCTCCTAATTATTGGTGTACATGGTACTGGCAAAATTATCTTATTTTAAAAGGACAAGAGGTGACAAATCCTGATGCCCAAACCATTTACACTAATATGGCAGCTCGCGAAAATATGAATGAAAAAAGCATTTTTGGGAAAGATGGAATGGCAAATATAATGTTGCCCAAAACAAGAAGTGATTACTATTTTGTGATTGATCATGGTTGGCAAGATAAGCGTATTAAAGATCATACTTTTTTTACATTAATAATGGATACACTTGATTTTCCAAACTATGCCCACCTAGAACCAAGGGAACGTTTAAAGCAAATGAATATTGATATTAAGGCTTTAGGATGGAAGGGCTTAGGTTTATGGGTAAGAGGAAATCCTAATGAGGATGAATTGAGAAAATTTGTTGAATGGAGTAAATATACCGGTATTGAATACTGGAAAATAGATGGTGGAGATACAGAACATTTTTATGCATCTAAAATAAAGAATGAGATTTATCCACAATTGACTCTTGAGCAAATTACAGGATCTCGTCCTGTGAATTCAAAGTGGGATATACCTAACCTATCACTTTATCCATCCCTTTATAGATCAAATGACACAGTTTTAGAAAGTCAAAAAGCGTCACTTAATGGTAAGCCCAATCAGGTTGAGAAGACTTTGGAAACAATTAAAAATACAGATGTTTTTAGAACTTATGATGCGGCACCCTTATTGGTTAGTACAACTACAATGCAACGAGTGCATGATATATTAGTGCAAACAGCAGGAAAACCAGAATATAAAGCATTTCTTAATATTCAAGATGAATGTAATGTGGCTGCCGCATTAGGGTTGGTGGTTGCTGTAAAAAGACATCCCATGACAACACCTAGGATGTATAAGGGTAAAGATTTTCATTTACAGATTTCTGGAGACCGGCATGTAGACCAGCGCTTGAATGAAATGGATAGGTTTGCATTATGGCAGAGAATAGCACCGCCAATGACAGCGGGGTATGGGACTTATAAGTATTCTGCTGAAAATCTTGTTGATAGTATTGTTTTTAAGGAAAATAACACATTTTATAAAGTTACACACGGAAAAATGGTTCGACAAAGTGCTCCTGCGATAATGGCTCGAAACATTCCTCTACCAAAAGTCGAATATAAAAGTTTAGCTCCTTATGTTATGGCATCTAAATTTCCTAATGGTGCAGTTGCTATAGCTACAGAGGGAAGAGTTACTCCTGAAAACAGTTGGACACACCCTAAAGCTAAAATAGAACTGAAGGAACTGGAGGTAAATAAACCTATCGGCATATTTGGATATTATGAGGATTTAACGCTTGATTTTACAAAAGGGCTATCTAATGATATTAGAATTTTTGGGCAAGATTTGTTGTCTCATAATGCCATTGATATTACTAACAAGGTTCAAATAGACTATAACAAGATTATTCTGTCTGGAGCTTTGATCGAAGAAATAGGAACCATGGCTGGTGACAAAGGAGATATATCGGTGCCAGGTATGGTAGTTAAGATAATTACAAACTAAATTTAATATTTAATATTGATGACAAAACAAAATAGAGTACCGTTTTTATTTTATATTTCACTATTAACTAGTGTTTTATCTGTTATTCAAGCTCAAGATATAACTAAAGAACTATCAAATAGTATCGAAAAACCCAATATAATCTTCATTCTGACAGATGATTTGGGTTATGGTGATCTTGGTATTTTATTTCAAAATAGGTTTGAGCAATCCTTAGACGTGCCTAACCAATTAACTCCGCATTTAGATGCCATGGCTCATGATGGGGTGCAATTGCCACAGCATTATTGTGCAGCACCAGTATGTGCACCATCACGAGCCTCTTTATTGTTGGGGCAAAGTCAGGGGCATGCCAATGTTAGGGACAATCAATTTGATAAAGCATTAAGCAATAATTACACCCTTGGCACAGTCATGAAAAAAGCTGGTTATTCCACGGTAGCGTTTGGAAAATGGGGTCTTCAAGGATTTGATGACGATGCCCCCAATTGGACAGCCCATCCATTAAACAGAGGATTTGATTATTTTCTTGGTTATATGCGCCATAGGGATGGCCATGAGCATTACCCAAAAGAAGGGCTTTATAGAGGTGTTAAAGAAGTATGGGAAAACCGCACCAATATTACTGAAGATTTGGATAAATGCTATACGGCCGATTTGTGGACTGCAGCAGCAAAAAAATGGATAGTTGACCATAAGAAAGGTAAAGATGCCAAAAAGCCATTTTTTATGTATTTAGCATATGATACACCCCATGCAGTATTGGAACTACCAACACAGGCCTACCCAAGTGGAGGTGGTTTAAATGGGGGACTACAATGGTTAGGCGAACCAGGCCATATGATCAATACGGCTTCTGGGAAGATAGATTCTTGGATAAATCCAGACTATGCTAATGCCAAATATGATGATGACCAAGATTCAAATACGCCATTGGTTCCTTGGCCGGATGTATACAAAAGGTATGCAACAGACACACGCCGGATTGACGATGCGATAGGTGATATCAGGACCTTATTGAAAGATTTGAAAATTGATAATAACACCATCATAGTTTTTACTTCAGATAATGGACCTTCTAGCGAATCCTATTTAAAGGAATCTTATCACCCCACCTTCTTTAAAAGCTTTGGCCCTTTTGATGGTATGAAACGGGATTGTTGGGAAGGCGGTGTTCGTATGCCAACACTGGCACTTTGGCCAGGTCATTTTCCTTCGGGTAGGGTGGTGAGTTCTCCAAGTATTTCTTATGATTGGATGGCGACCATGATGGATATTGTTGGGCTTCCTAGTCCAGCGGTTTCAGATGGTGTGTCGTTGTTACCCTCATTAACAGGCGTCGGTAAACAACAAGCGAGTAATGTTTATATAGAATATTTACACAATGGAAGAACACCCTCCTATTCGGATTTTGAAACTAACCACCAAGCACGCCATCGTGGTCAAATGCAAATGCTTCGAGAAGGGGATTTTGTAGCAGTGAGATATGACATTAAATCGGCTAAAGACGATTTTGAAATATACAATGTGGTAAAAGATCCAAAACAAACAAATAATCTTGCCACTGATAATGACATGGTTTTGATTCAGAAAAAGTTTAAGGACATGGCACTTCAATCTAGAATGCCAAATATGACGGCTCCTCGACCATATGACAAAGAACTAGTACCAAATATTTCGGCAAAGAATATAGCACCTGGATTAATTTGGCACTGCTATGAAGGTCAATTTCCCTGGGTGCCTCAGGTTACAAATCTTATTCCCATAGCATCAGGAATTGCCGACACCCCTCAAATCAAAAAAAACAAAATGAAATATGAGGGCGCTATTTATTTTGAAGGATTTATAAATGTTCCAGTTGATGGAGAATATGACTTCTTTATAACGACCAATACAGGAGCTGTCTTACGGATACATCAATCAAACATAATTGATGCGGACTATGAATATCGTCAATCGACGCCAAAAGCAGGTGAGATTCGTTTAAATGCAGGTTGGCATCCTATTAAGTTATATGCTTTGTTGAACAAACAAGGAAATTCCTCATTAAAATTGGAATGGAGGGGACCAGGAATACAACGTCGAGAAGTACCCCAAACCGTATTTTTCCATGAAATAGGGGCATTCAAATAATAGCTTTTTTAATTATTGTTTAATGTCCACTAACAATTATAATAGGTATAAAACGTATAGTATGCATTGCCAGATATGCAAATAACCTAATTAACTATAACAAAATTAAAGAAATGAAAAACATGAAGATTTTCCATATAATCTATTGTCAATTAATACTCATAGTGATGTCCTCGGTCTCTTGTGCATCCTCACAAAATCTTTCAACCCAAACAGATTTCAAAGTTTTGTTTAATGGAAAGGATTTTACGGGATGGTACACGTATCAACGAGAACCAGAGCCAACCTCCTGCGTTACAGGACTCAAGATGGAAGATGATAAATATGTGGAGCCTATTGGCTTGAATAGAGATCCATTAGGGGTATTCACCGTAGTAAAACTTGACGGTGAATCGGTTATTCGTATTTCTGGGGAGACTTTTGGGATATTAGTGTCTGATAAAGAATTTGAGAATTACCATTTATCGTTGGAATTTAAATGGGGAGAGAAGAAATATCCCCCGCGAGAAAATAGCAAGCGAGATAGTGGTATTCTTTATCATTCTTTTGGATCAGAAGGTTCCCGTGGTGGTGTATGGATGAAGTCTGTTGAATGTCAAATTCAGGAAGGAGATGTAGGCGACCTCTGGTGCGTGGATGGTACAATCGCTAAAGTAAATGTGGTTAAAGAAGAGAATGGTAAACCTAAATACGACCCTTCTGGTTCATTGCAAACTTTCGATTCTCGAGGTGAGAGGTACTGTCCAAAATCTATCGATTATGAAAAACCAATTGGTGAATGGAACCGTGTTGATATTTATACTTATGGGGACGAAAGCATTCACTTAGTGAATGGTCAAATAAATATGCACGTTAAAGGCATGAAATACTTTGTGGACCAAAAGCTCAAACCGTTAACAAAGGGGAAAATTCAGTTGCAATCTGAAGGGTCGGAAGTTTTCTATAGAAATATTAGAATTAAACCAATAAGTAAAATGCTAGATTTATAAGTAGCTCTAAATCATTAAAGTAATGAACCATTTTATAAGGCATTTATTGATGCACATCAGTTGTGCATCATTTAAAAAAGGAGTGAGAATATGAGATTTTGTGTAGATAAATATAAAAATATGAGATTAATAATAGTCATTTCTATTATTCTGGTTTTATCAGTTAATGCTTGTAGCATTGGACCAACAGATAAAAATAGAATTAAGCCCAACATTGTCATTATAAACATTGATGACATGGGTTGGAAAGATGTTGGTTATATGGGGAGTGAGTATTACGAAACGCCTAATATTGATGCGCTCTCTACCAAAGGTATGGTGTTTACCAATGGTTATGCAGCAGCAGCAAACTGCGCACCAAGTAGAGCCTGTTTAATGACAGGAATGTGGACTCCACGTCATGGAATTTATACGGTGAATTCTTCTGAAAGAGGACAAGCTAAAGACCGTAAATTAATCCCAACAAAAAACACAAACCTTTTATCCCCAAAATTTACGGTAATTCCCGAAGTCTTAAAAAGTAATGGATATATTACCTGTCATGCAGGCAAGTGGCACTTGAGTCATAATCCACTTGAAGATGGTTTTGATGTAAATATAGGTGGGAGTCATGCAGGTCTTCCAAAAAGTTATTACCCACCTTATAAAAACGTGAAGATTGCTAAAGGGAAAAGTGGATATTTAACTGATTTGGTGATGGAAAAGGCTATAGAATTTGTTGATACTATTGCCTCTCCATTCTTTTTATACTATTCTCCCTATGCAGTACATACCCCTATAATGCCAGTAGATAGCTTGTTACCTATATATAAGAATAAGGCACCTTGGAATGGTCAAAAAAATTATGAGTATGCTACTATGGTAGATAATCTAGATAGAAATATTGGGTTGCTTATCAAAACATTAAAAGACAAAAATATTTTTGATAATACTTTGATTGTGTTTACCTCAGATAATGGAGGTTTGTATGGAATAACAAAACAAAAACCTTTACGAGCAGGAAAGGGAAGTTATTACGAAGGCGGAATTCGAGAGCCCTTTTTCTTCGTTTATAATAACATAATTAAACCAAATACAAAGAGCGATGTGCTAATTACCAATCTCGATATCTTTCCAACTATTTTGAATTATGTTGGTATTGAGAATACCCAACTGGAATTAGATGGAGATAATATCTCTTCGGTGTTAGAAAGAAAAACCGAAACACTAGAACGCCCATTATTTTGGCATTTCCCAATCTATTTGGAATCTTATAATAGAAAAGACAACGAAAACAGAGATTCTTTATTTAGAACAAGGCCTGGTTCTGTGATACGCAAAGGCAATTGGAAAATGCATTACTATTTTGAAGATGATGCCATTGAACTGTATAACTTATCTGGAGATATTGGAGAGCAAAACAATTTATCAGAAGCCAAGCCTGGAAAGGTAGAAGAACTTTTAAAGGATTTACAAAAATGGTGGAAAGATACTAATGCCCCAATTCCTACAAAGTTGAATCCTAAATATGGAGATTGAAAAAAACGAATGCACAACATTTTGTATAAGTAATGTCGAGCTAGGTGCTAAATTTGAGCTTTAGCTCTCGTATCAAAGTTCATCATGGCTCGAAAGGAAAGAGCATCGGAATTTGGCACTACTCATACAAGTTCTCGATATTACCCTCTTATGGAGGCAGGCTAAATGATTTCTTTTTCATGTATTTAAAATAGCAAAAAGCAAGCAGACTATTTGTCTTACAAGATCATAAAGACCCAGTATGGTTTACAAATATCAAAAAGAGAGCTTCAACAGAATTTAGAATAAAGTAAAATAATAAATGAAAAAATGAGCAAAGCCATTGATGTAAGAGGGCACCATGCTTCCTTTTTTTGGTTTTAATTTATGCCGTGAAAATAATCAATTATTTGGTTTTCCCTGTCCTGATCTATTAAAGTATTTTATGAGTAAAAAGCATGACCGCTTTTAATTTATAAAGCTTTTGACTTTTGATAAGGAAAAATTAGACTTCGTGATTTATTGGTAGTTTTTATGAGTTTAGAATCTATTATAGGTAATGTTTTGATGTTTTATGCTTTGTAGATTGATGTAAAGTAAATAATAAGTAGCATTTTAGATAAAAAAATCAATCAGATTATAAAAGTTTTTAGCACAAGTTCTTTTTAGATAATGAGAATGGAGACATGGTGCGTTTTTCCATAGGAAAAGTTGGTGTGGGTGGAAAGGTTTTATGCCTTAAAACAAGCCTCAATGAAACCATTAAACCGTATAGGTTTTAAAATGTGGATTTAATGGCTTATTCAATCCTTTTATATTTTTCAGAAAAGAGCCGATTGCCATCATCATCAATAAAAACAGAATTTAAATCATCATCAGTAATCTCTATTTCAATTTTGAATTGGGTATTGTTGTTTATAGCTGGTTGCATGGTTTTAGATCCATAATCTAAAACTTCCGTTAAGATGTTGCCGTCATATTTATAGGAGCCATAACCAAACCAATCTGTTGAATCGGCGGTTAAGTGTCTTGTCCACATAACTTTCTCTTTAGTGTAAATTTTTACTTGTTGAAAGCTGTTATCACTGGTAAAAGAATCAACAATTTTGTTGTTGTCATAATTATACCGCATAATCAATTTCCAAGTACCTTCAACGCTTGGTTTTTTATTGTCTTCAGTTATCGCATTATTTGTAGTGGTATTATCTTTACAGGCTAAAAATGTGGTAAGGATTATTAGAGAAGTTAAAAAAAATTTCATGATGGTTTAGTTTATGTTGTTATAGAGTATTACAACAATTTACAAAAAAAAACGGCTGCTCTTAAAAAAAATAGGAAATAATTATTTGGTGATAATAACTTTTGATAAACTCATTGTGACATTTTTATTAATAAAGATTACTTTTGCAGTCACTAAATTAAGTAAAGATTATGTCAGAAAAAATAGAAAGATTAAAGTGCTTAATAATAGGGTCTGGGCCTGCTGGTTACACAGCGGCTATTTATGCAGCTAGGGCCAATATGCGTCCAGTTCTGTATCAAGGTACGCAGCCAGGAGGTCAGTTAACTACAACCAATGAGGTTGAGAATTTTCCAGGATACCCAGATGGCATTACTGGTCCCGAAATGATGATGGAATTACAAAAACAAGCAGAACGTTTTGAGACCGATGTACGAGATGGTTGGATAACTAAAGTAGATTTCTCAGGAGATGTGCACAAAGTATGGGTTAACGACACCAAAGAGATTCATTGCGACACTGTGATTATTTCTACAGGAGCATCAGCCAAATATTTAGGTTTAGATTCTGAGCAAAAATATTTAAAATTGGGTGGAGGTGTATCTGCCTGTGCTGTTTGTGATGGCTTCTTTTATAGAAATCAAGAGGTGGTGATTGTAGGAGCAGGAGATTCAGCTTGTGAAGAGGCGCATTATCTCTCTAAATTATGTAAAAAAGTAACTATGCTAGTTAGGAGAGATGAGTTCAGAGCTTCTAAAATTATGGCTGCTAGAGTTCAAAATACCGAAAATATTGAGATATTGTTTAATACCGAAACAGATGCTGTTTTGGGTGATGGACAAGTGGTTACAGGTGTTCGTGTTTTCAATAATAAAACCGATGAGAAATTTGAAATTCCAGCAACTGGCTTTTTTGTAGCTATAGGTCATAAACCTAATACGGACATTTTTAAAGGGTTTTTGGACTTAGATGAAACAGGTTATATTATCAATGTACCGGGTACCTCTAAAACTAATATAGAAGGTGTGTTTGTGTCAGGAGATGCTGCCGATCATGTTTATAGACAGGCAGTTACTGCAGCAGGAACAGGTTGTATGGCAGCTCTAGATGCTGAACGTTATTTAGCGGCTAAAGATTCTACATTTGAAGTATCTACATCTACTTACAATTAATAATAATCTATAGGTTAAAACCGGAGCGACCGTGCTTCGGTTTTTCTTTTTTTAAATAATTTTAATTATTGTTTTGATTTTTATCAAAAAGTGTTTTCTTTGAAAACCAAAATAAAAA
>TARA_R110002049_G_scaffold293882_2_pt1 | contig 161325 bp, 166 predicted proteins | sample TARA_R110002049 | Tara Oceans TARA_R110002049 (sample SAMEA4396941) | marine metagenome | biome: Polar Biome; feature: [SRF] surface water layer (ENVO:00010504); material: water (ENVO:00002006), including particulate matter (ENVO:01000060) such as... | depth 5 m | reverse complement strand
CGTATTCAGCTTGGGAAGCTGATGTTCTACCATTGAACTACACCCGCAAACCGACCGAAATTAATACGTTAACAGAAACACTATTAAAGTGTGTGGCTCAATTAGTATTTTAGTGTACTATTTACACTGAAAATACGAGCTAAACCAATGATAATTCTGGAAATAAGAATATCAGCTAAAATGGATGAAATAGCTGAAAACAGATGTAAATAATAAAAATCAATAAGTTAGTATAACTATATAAGTTTACTTCTAAATATATAAAAGGAATATAGGCTAAATCTTAAAATGAGTGACTCTAAACAAACAGTAGTGGTAGTAGATGATAATGCTACTGTGCGAGCACTTTTTGAGCGTAGCACAGAAAATCTGAAATTAGACTTAATCAGTTTTGGCTCAGCTGAAGCCGCCATGGAATACCTTGGCGAGAATAAGCCGGACTTGTTATTCCTCGACATCATCATGCCTGATAAGGATGGCTTAACCTTCTTATCAGAATTAAGAAGATTACCATTGCATCGTGACACTGCTGTGATAATGATCACCTCAAAAGACTATGCGCAGGATAGAACGGTTGCTAATGAACTCGGGGCATTAGAATTTATCACCAAACCGATGCCAATGCGGGCAATTAGCGATATAATCACCAATTATATTAATAAAGAAAATCCTTACAATTAGTAAAATATAACGCATGGCAAAGTCCTATCTCCGTTTTTGGGGCGTACGAGGCTCGTATGCCGCACCCTTTCCAACGCATCTAAAAGTTGGCGGTAATACCTCGTGTGTTGAGGTAAATGTAGATGATCATGTCCTGATCTGTGATGCGGGCACAGGTATAATCCCACTCGGCAATAGACTTGTAGCAGAAGCGAAGAATAAGGAATTACTAATTCTTTTGACACATTATCACTGGGATCATATCTGCGGCTTACCCTTCTTTGTGCCTGCTTTTATCCCCGACTGGAACATCAACTTTTTCGGCCCGGGTGAATCCATTCAGGAAATGAAACAAAAGCTTGATTCTCAAATGCAAGCACCTTATTTCCCTGTCGGAACAGAAACCTGGATGGCCAAGATTAACTATGTTAATCCACGAGAAACAAAATTGAGTGTGGGCCCAATTGATATCAGCTATTACAGCGTACACCATCCTGGCGTAACTTATGGTTACAAGATCAAAGCGGCCAACAAAACCATTATTTATGTCTCTGATAATGAGTGTCAGTTCCTTGATAAATCAATCAAGCAAAAGATGACTGAATTCAGCGAAGAAGAACAACAAATGTTCGAAGATATGAACCGTGAAGAATACGAGTACGAATTAAAAACAATACACGGTGCTGACATCCTTATTCATGATGCACAATACACCCCTGAAGATTATGAAACTAAACGCGGCTGGGGTCATTCGTGTTATGTTGATGTTGTTAACTATGCAATTGATGCGAAGGTTAAAGAATTATATCTCTACCATCATGACCCTTATAATGATGATGATGCTATCGATAAGATATATGAAAAATGTCAGCTCATTATTCAGGAACGGGGCGCACCTCTGGTATGCAAAGTCGCAAGAGAAGGCCTGGAAATAGATCTTGATTAGTCAATTTTTGATCTGCTTTTCTGATTAATACCAACACACCCAATGAAAGTTACAATTAATGGTGATCCTTGCACAATTGATCAAGATCTCACCATAGCAAAATTAGTATCGAGACTAAATCTGGAAGGTAAGTTTGCGGTTGAAATAAACCAGCACATCATCCCAAGAAGCGAATACCATAAAAGACCATTGCAACCAGGCGATAATATTGAAGTAGTTCAAGCCATTGGTGGCGGATAACTCTATATGACGAACACGGACACAATCTCAATAGCAGGCACTGATTATTCTTCCAGACTATTAGTTGGAACGGGTAAATATAAAGATCTGGAAGAAACAAAACTTGCCATAGAGACTAGCGGTGCACAAATTGTTACGGTAGCCATTCGCAGATCCAATATTGGTCAAAATAAGGATGAGCCTAACCTCCTGGAAGTTATATCACCCGACAAATATACGATCTTGCCAAACACCGCCGGCTGTTACGATGTCGAATCAGCCGTTAGAACTTGCAGGCTGGCAAGAGAGCTATTAGACGGTCATGACTTGGTAAAGCTTGAAGTCCTTGGAGATAAAAAAACCTTATTCCCGGATATTCCACAAACGCTTGAAGCAGCAAAACAGTTAATTGATGATAATTTCAAGGTTATGGTCTACACATCGGACGATCCCATTATGGCTAAACGGTTTGAAGAAATGGGCTGCGTTGCAGTAATGCCTCTGGCGGCACCGATTGGCTCCGGCTTAGGTATCCGAAATCCATATAACATTCGCACCATTGTTGAGAATGCCAGTGTCCCAATTCTGGTCGATGCCGGTGTCGGCACGGCCTCTGATGCTGCTATTGCAATGGAGTTAGGCTGTGATGGAGTCTTAATGAATACGGCCATAGCAGAAGCAAAGAACCCGATATTAATGGCAAGTGCAATGAGGAAAGCTATCGAGGCCGGCCGTGAAGCTTATTTAGCCGGTAGAATGCCCAGACGGGCTTATGCCAGCGCGTCATCACCTATCGATGGTCACTTTTTTTAGTTCTTTTATATAGAATAATTTTCTGCACGCTACCTCTCATTGTTCCTTGAAAGAAAAGTCAACAAAACGCAATACCATTCGCAGTTATGTTAAACGTGAGGGAAGATTAACTAGCTCTCAACAAAACGCGTTAGACAACTATTGGGATAAACATGGCATTGATTTCAACTCTAATAATCTCAACCTCCAAACCTTATACAAGCGCCGCGCACCGCTCATTCTAGACATCGGAGTTGGCACGGGAGATTCAACATTTAGTCACGCCCTAAAACACCCGGAGAACAACTACCTCGCGATCGAGGTTCATCGCCCAGGGGTTGGACAACTATTAAATAACATAGAGTCGAATAACTTAACAAATATAAAAATCAGTAATAATGACGTCATTGATGTACTACAAAACCAAATACCGGATCGTTCATTAAGCCAGGTGTTTCTTTTTTTCGCTGACCCTTGGCCTAAAACAAAACATCAAAAGCGAAGACTTATTAATGAACAATTGATCGCGCTAATAAAAAGGAAAATTACCGCACATGGGCGTTTACATATAGCAACAGACTGGCAAGATTATGCTAAACACATTCAGAAACTATGCCAGTCGGACCCTGCTCTGATTAATTTATCGGGGAATAAACTATATTCTTCACCAAGACCGAACTGGCGCATCAAGACCCGTTATGAAGCTCGCGGCTTGAGACTGAATCATACAGTTTGGGATTTTTGTTATGGGTTCAATCTAGAACGCTAAAAGATCAGATCCTGAAATGAATGAATAACATTAAACTCAGCTGTTTCCTGCTCAGGGTTTTGGCTATCGGGTTTTGCTATTGTTAACAAGTTTTTAATTCCGAATTCTCTAGCTGCTCGGAGTACGGTTAGATTATCATCTATCAATAGTGTCTCATCACAGTTAAATGGCACCTCTAATTGCAACTTCTCCCAGAAGAGCTGTTCTTCTTTTGCATGTCCGATTGCATGGGAACTTATAATCTGGTCAAAGAAAATATCGATACGCGTTTTTTCCGCTTTCATCTTGATAAGATCTTCATGTGCATTAGTCACCATAACTACCGAGTAGTCTGATTCATCAAGTCGCTGAAGAAACGTCTCTGCATGAGGTCGATACTTTATTAAATGCTCAACATCAGTCTTCAAATCTAATACATTAAACTTTAATCGCTCAGTCCAAAAGTCCAGACAATACCAGGAAAGTGTCCCCGCCTCTTTTTCATACCAGTCTTTAAGTTGTATCTTTGCAGTTGCAGCATCCATGTTGTTCAGCGAGCCCCAGTGCACAGGCAAGTATTCTTGCCAAAAATAATTATCAAAATATAAATCCAGCAGGGTGCCATCCATATCCAACAATACAGTTTTTATAGTACTCCAGTTAATGTGTGCTTTCATGTTGTCTCAAGACAGGTAGAATAGATTCCATAAGTTATAAGGATAACAAAGCAGACCACATGAATGAAATTAATCATCAAGAACTATGTGAACTTACTTCTGAAATTCTAAAAATTTCCTGTCTAGCTGGTGACAAGATTCTTGAGATCTATGAGACCGACTTTTCAGTAAAAAATAAAAAGGATAACTCACCTCTGACTGCGGCAGACCTGGCGGCACATAATACGATTTGCGAACAATTAACAAAATTAACGCCTTCCATTCCTGTACTGTCCGAAGAATCATCACACATAAGCTTTAGTGAACGTCAAAACTGGAATCAATATTGGCTCGTAGATCCGTTGGATGGCACACGCGAATTTATAAAACGCAATGGCGAGTTCTCAGTAAATATTGCATTAATTGAAGGTCGCCACTCCATTTTGGGAGCGATCCACATTCCTGTAACGGGTGTTAGCTATACAGCCGCCCTTAATCATGGCGCCTATAAACATGAACATAATGGTGTCACTTCTCAAATCTCAGTGAGAAAGACAGATTCAAATAATGTTACTGTTGCCGGTAGTCGTTCACACGGAAATGCTAAACAAAGCGCATTCATAGAAAAGCTTAACAATCCTGAGATACTATCAATTGGCAGCTCATTGAAATTTTGTCTTGTTGCCGAAGGGAAAGCCGATATCTACCCTCGTTTTGGACCAACATCAGAATGGGATACAGCTGCAGCGCAAGCTATAGTAGAAGAGGCAGGCGGGATTGTAGTCGACACAAATTATAAGCAACTTGAATACAACTCTAAAGAATCCTTGCTGAACCCTGAGTTCCTTGTAATCGCAGACAAACGATTTGACTGGACAAATTATTTAGAAAACTAATGGAAAGCTAAAACCTGATCATTGCAGACCTGTTAAGTAACCAGATTTTTCCGGATTAATTAATACCATCAATTTTTTCGCACTACGCTTGATAAAGATCCCACGTAAGTGGAATTAAATGCGCATTTTATCCATAATAGCCATTATAAATTTATGCCTGCTGGCTCAGTGGGCTAGTAGCAACAATAATCATCCCATAGAGAAGCACGCTCTTCTTTCTCAAGCGCCTTCTTAAACACAGGAGCTAATGTGAAAAAGTTCTTTACCTACTTCGGACTAGGCCTCGTTGTTGCCACAATAGTTATCTCCATATATGTCCTTATCCCATCACAATTTGAAGTCTTTGATAACAAACTGCGAGACATGCTCTTTATCAACCGTGGCACCATTGAGCCTACTGGGCATGTTGTGATTATCGATATCGATGAACGTTCAATCAAGGAAATAGGACAATTCCCCTGGAAACGTAACGATGTCGCCAAAATGATTAATAATTTAGGTGGCGCTGGAGCTAGCGCAATAGGATTGGATATCATGTTCCCAGAACCTGATAAATCATCCCCGCATCGCGTTATATCTGAGCTTGGTATCGAAGATATTGTGCCTAAAGAAAAGCAACTTAACTATGATGAATTGCTGGCCTCAGCAATAGCGGAAACACCGACGATCCTGGGCTACACCTTTGATTTTGATGGAAGAGAAACTCATAAACACAAAGAGGCTCCAAAAATTCCAGCAACCTTTATCAAAATAAACAAAGGGGAGCATGAATATATTGAAGAGGCAGATGGCGTTATCACTAATATCCCAATAATACAGAATGCCTCACACAGCAGTGGTTTCTTTAATGTCCGGCCTGATAGCGATGGTATAATTCGCTCTGTTCCACTCGCACTTACATATGGTTCCAATGTCTATCCTTCACTTGCGCTGGAACTCACTCGTATGGCTTTCGATGAAGAGCAGGTTGAGATCATTTATGATGCATTCGGTGTACACTCAATTAATCTTGGTGGACGAGAAATACCAACTGATGAATATGGTCGGATTGCAGTTAATTACAGAGGTCCATCTTCTACTTTTAAATACATCTCCGCGGTTGATATCATCAAAGGAGAATTCAATCCAGCTGACATAGAAGGCAAGATTATACTTATCGGCACCTCGGCTGCCGGCCTTCTTGATTTAAGAATCATACCTTATGATGCTGTTTACCCAGGCGTGGAAGTGCATGCGAATGTAATTGATAACATCATTGCAGGCGATTTTCTTCATATCCCCGCAGCAATAGCACCGGGGATTAATATAACTCTCATTCTTATTGTGGCAATTTTTGTTGTCGTGGCTATCGGTTACAGCAGCGTATTGATTCTCCCGTTTATCATTGCCGCTACAGCATTTTTACTACTTTACTTCATTAATTATCTACTCTTTACTGAGGGAATTATCCTAAGTATTTTCTATCCGCTTTTCACTTTGATATTCGGTGCCTTGGCATCAATCATTACTGGTTATTTCTTTGAAACCAAACAAAAGAACCTCATCAGAGGCAAGTTTGCTTCTAAAGTTTCTCCACAAGTGATGGAAGACATCATCAAAAATGCCGCTAATGGTGAGGATGCTTTTATCGCCAAGGAACATGAGATATCCGTTACTTTTTCTGATGTTCGTAACTTCACCAATATTTCTGAGGCGGCAGGTGATGCCAATACGTTGATTCAGTTTTTAAATCAATACATGGATGAAATGACTCAAATCATCACGAAGTATGAAGGAACCGTCGATAAATTTATCGGTGATGCGATCATGGCGTACTGGAACGCCCCAGCATCCGTAAAAAACCATACAGAAAAGGCAGTTGACGCAACACTTGACCAAATTCATGCTGTTGCACCTTTAAACGTAAGCGTTAAAAAAGATGAACGTTTCACTAATATCTGCAAGATGGCTGAAGACATGGGCGTTGAACCTATAGAGATAGGCATTGGCATTAACATAGGCGTTGCAACGATAGGCGAAATGGGTAGCCGTGGACGTAGTGACTACACCGCGATTGGAGACCCTATCAATCTGGGCGCACGCCTTGAAGCACTTTGTAAATATTACAATTCTATGTGCAACATATCAGGACAAGTCAAAGAACGCATTCCACAAGATAAATACCTCTTTAGATTCCTGGATCTTGTTACGGTTAAAGGACAGTCAATTCCTGTCGAGATTTGGCAGATAATCGACTATGCCGATCTATCTAAAACTCAATGGGAAACGCCGCTCTACTTGGCGCGTTCAGTTTCATATGATGCAGATGTTGAAGGTAATACGATTATCTCGAGTTCAGAGAGTGATATAAGTGGTACTGTGGAAAAACAACGACTATTGGATGAGCTGGAATACTACAATAGCGGCATCGAGGCTTATAAAGAAGCAAGGTTTGAAGACGCATTAAAAATCTTCAGGGATATCCAGGATAACTGGCCTGATAAGACCAATAAAAATATCTACAACATGTACATTGAACGATGTGAACACTATATTGAAGAACCTCCAGGTGATGACTTCAATGGTGTCTTCGTACATAAGACAAAAGGTTAAAGTCACTGGCTAAAGTCGATAACTCAGGCGAAACTTCTCTTAATACCGAAACAGATATCTGAAATGTAAGAAATGGTGGCCAGGGACAGAATCGAACTGCCGACACGAGGATTTTCAGACGAAGGCACAAGGAAACCTATAGCAATTAAGTTGAAGAATTTTATCACTTTTCCCCTCCCATTCACATCACCTGTCTGCCGACAGAAGCAATCCCGAAATATTTACCGAAAAGCTCTGCTGCGGTGCAGGAAAAGTTGATCTAAATCATCGAGTTACTGAAATCGAACACCGAAATTGGGCCGAAATTCTCAGAGTGCTCCAGACTGCCCCTCTCTGAGATTTTTGGGGTGGGGATGGCGCCAATATCCCCTTCCGGAAACCGCCTCAAGATTTACCAGAGTGGACGAGAGAGGGTCGGTTTTGAGTAGAAGTTGGGAAAGATTTACCACTCTATTTCTAATGGATCTACACGAACCAACCATCTTCTTTGCTCATCACAATTTTCCAAACCGTGAAATATTTTTTGAAATACAGAAGATTTTCAGATGTCACCTTTATAATTCATCGATTATTAAAATCGTGCACTAAAATTAGCCCATAATTGTTCTTTTATTGAATACTAATACAATCAATGACTTATCTTGCTACCCCGTTTTTGGGTACCCCCCTAATTCTTTTGAATGTAGGTTATATATACAGGAAAAATAATTAGAGGAAATATATTTATGGGAAAACTTAGAAAATTTAATTGTGAGAAATGTGGAGAAAAAGCAGAGTTTCTTTATGGCGGTTTGAGGGGTGTTGAGATGAAATCTAAGCATTGCCCTACGTGCAAGAAAATTATAGATAAAACAGTAAGGCTGTATAAGGCAATAGGTTTTGAGCCGGAAACAATTAATGGAATGTATGCGTACTATAAAAAGGAGCTACAAAAGAGAAGTAGCGAGATATGTATGTTCTGTGAACAAACCATAAGTAAAGATGATGTAAAACAACATTTTGAAAATCATATAAAACAGAACAAAGTAGAGCGCAATAAAGCAGAACTAGAGGCTAAGCGAATCGAAGATAACGCTAACATCTGTAATGATTGCAATGGAGAACTCGAGGACTGGGATGTACAGACATGTCCTGTTTGCCAAACAAGGATGAAAGAAGCATCTTTATTCGGAACAATCTACGATTAATTATGTTGAATATAATTAAAAACTTTGGGTTTTGGCTGTTTCTTTCAATATCTATAGTCTGCTTCACTTATTACGAAATTCAGGCGCATGAGATAGCAGCAAATAGAAGTGTAGAACTATTTGAGATTCAATATATGTGTGACTTTGATAATATTATTTTTAAACCACTAAATACCGATTTAATATAACCCATCAGCAATAATTAAATTTTAAGAATGACTATTGTAAATGAGAACAAATGTGAAATTCATGGAGGGCTTTTGAAGCTTGGAGTCCGTCAATCTTACTCAATGAATACTTCCATTCGCCGCGAATTCAACAATGTTCAAAAAATAAAGTTCCCAAATATAAATACACCAACTGATATTACTATTTATGATCATTTATCTGAAAATATACCTATCAAGCTGAAAAAAAATGACCGAATCACGCATACAAGTTTAAAAAGAAAAACAATTTCGACTGTTCTGTATTGTGATACCTGCAGAGGCGAAGCAAATACTTGGATATCTAAGGAAAAGATTTTATTTCAGGAAGAAAATAAAAGAGACAAAGTTTGTAAAAAATGTAAAAGAAAATTTAGTGCTTTGAACTTTAAAAAGCACAGTTGTAATGCTTCAAAACAACCAAAGAAGACTAAAAACAAACCTAAAAACAAACCTAAAAATAAACCTAAAAATAAACCTAAAAGTATTAAATTAATTACTTATCGAGGAAGAATAGAGAAATATCAACGAAAAGAAGAATGCACAGCATGTAAAAAACTTTTCTCTACATTAACATGTTACAGAAAGTCATCTATAGGCAAAGTATATTTATGCTATGAATGTAAAAATACTATTCGACAAAGATCTTTCAAAAAAGATAGTGATGCTTTAGATCATGCTGAAACTGGAGGTAATGGGTTTGAAACTAAGAGACGAAAACACTAAAGCAGGCTGAATTTTTCATTTTATTCAAGGCCAGTAAACCTGATAATCATTCCATGTCCACGCCATAATATTTCTGCTGGCTCATCTGTCTGTTTGAATGGTTGATTTTCGCTGGCCAATGCAACCGACGCAAAGTGACCTATGTCACTCATCTTTGCGCATTGCCAGCCTATTTCTTCCCAGTTCTTAGGGCGTTTAGCTTCATTCTCAGGATATTTAACCGTTCTTACTACAACATACTCAGGACCTTTACTATCTCCAACAAACCATACAGCTGGATCAACTTTAAGACTGCTCTGCCAAGACATCAATTCATAACCTTCTTTTTCAAGAAATTCTTTCACAGTCTGAACAGCTGTGTCTTGACACTCCCAGTCTGTCATTTCTACATTCTCGTTAGTAACTAGATTGACCGGATTAATAGGTTCTTTTGATTCAGCATCGATAAGGCCCCAGCCCTCTCTTTCAGACTCCCAGCCATTTCCAATAGCCTGTTTCTTCATAGGTAGTAAACAGGCATAACCATTTGCCTCTTTGGCTAAATTGACAAGACCATCAAGGATGCCAGGCCCTTGGATCTTGCCATCAACATCTTCTACACGGACAAAGAATAACTGATTGCCGAGCCGAAACGACAAATGATCTAGGAACGGAGGGTTCGGATGTGCACGTAACCATGCCGGTGTTCCGCCTTGCACCTGTTTGTTTAAGTGTATTCCAGCATGCCGCCACACCTGAAAAAATTCTTTAGACATTTGTTGATTATTTATTTGATACATTATGGCGGTATTTGTATTCAGTTAATTGATGATTTATTTGATCGAGGATATTACTAGAATTCATTAATTTTCGGCATGATATGTCTGTCGGAATAATCACTTATTTGCAAGATAATATTACCAATAATAATATTATCACCAACTTCCTCATTTTCTAATCGCTCAATAAAATAATCAGCAATAGGATTAATATTTATTTTAGAATCTTTCTGCAATGAGCGAGTAATAATTTCTTCAATTGAGTCGAATATAGAATAGTATTTACTCACATAGTGCTCCAAGACAACGCCCCCTTTAATCTTTCTAGCACCATGTAGCGGTGGATGTTCTTTATCTATTTCTAATATTCTATTTTCTGTTGCATGCTTAAAACCATTCCAGATAGAGTCGTGTAGATGGGAGTAATTCCTTACTTTGTTCAGGCATACTCCAGAATAAACGATCAATTCAATTTCTATATTCTTTTGTGCTTCATTCAGGGTAGACCCAACTGATATTTGTTGTTTATCGAATTCCTTTTGTACTTCATCTACTACCATACCCACATGTGAATGATGATCTACTTCATCTTCTTCTCTGACAGGCTTGCTTAAATCTAGGAATTTTTGATAATTCTCATTAACATTTATTATCCTGCCTTGCTTTATTTTTCTCTTTTTCCTTGATATTGGATCCGGACGTACGGCGTCATTAGTGTAATTTTTTAACTTGATAATTCTTTTGTCTATATCCTTTATAAATGGTATTGCTCCACTCTGACGGCTTCTCACAAGAAGGTTCCTAACTCTTTTTAGACTAGCAATTGCTCTTGAATGTTGCTCTCTATATTCATGTATCTCTGATTCCGCAAAATAAAAAGATATTCTATCTGGATACTGCTTAATATAGCCCCTTATGTAATTTAAAGCGCTTTGGTAACCATTTATAAAATTCACCACTCTTGACGTAAGTGTGACACCCATATCTATGTCAATACTATTCCTGATAAGTAGATCGCAATATTTTATACATTGCCTAGCACTCTTTTTATCAAAAAATAATTTTGCTAACTGCTTTATTGCAAATTCATCTTTATTATTTAACTTGAATACAACTTCAAAGCATTCAATCGCTTTATCTGTTTGTGATTTTTCTAAATAAACAAGACCAAGATTATGATGTGCATCTATTTCGTCTGGACATAATTTAATCCAGTTTAACAATAGCTTCTCTGCTAAATCGAATTGTTTATTTTCGAATAGAAGCATCATTAGGCCTTGTGCATTATATTTAACATTATGCTTTCTTGGATTAAGCGTTATTGCTTGACTGACATACATAATAGCTTCTGTGAACAGATTTAGCTTTCCTAACGGTTCAAGGATATTACTCATTGCACCAACATTATAAGGGTCATATTTAATAGCTTGCTTAAATGCTTTAATCGACTCTGAATAGTTTTTTAGTTTATTTTCTATAACGCCTAGATTATTCCATGCGTGAGTATTATATGCGTTGATTGAAATAGATTTCTTCGTGGCTTTCAATGCTTCTTTCAATTCATTTCTTGCCAAATGAATGCGGCCTTTTTCAGTCCACCCACAATCATTATTAACATATTTAGAGACATATTCATTTATCGCTTTCAATGCATTATCAGAATCATTTAAAGCAACATAACTCTGAGCTATTGCATATAAATTTTCATCTTCTTTGTTGAGAAAAACATTCTTTGGCAAGATTATTTCTAATTTCGAAGCTAATGATTTTACATCAACTAGTAATTCATCATAGTTCTGATATCTGTTCTTTTTATCTTTATGTAAACACTTATTAATGATATCCATTAATGGTGAATCGAATTTATCGGGAACTGCAAATGCATGTAAATTATAGAAATCTTCTACGCTACTATTTAGACCAAAATTAAATTGGTATGGGTATTTATTGGCTGCTACCATCTGATATATAACAATTCCAAAGCTATATATGTCCGCACGACAATCTACAGATTTTGCATCTAAGAATTGTTCTGGGGCCATATAGGAAAGAGTTCCTTTCATTGATCCTGTTTTAGTTTTTAAGGGGTTTATATATGAACCTTCTTTATTATCAACAGTACCTTCTCTTAAATATGAATCATCAAATACTTTAGCTAACCCAAAGTCTGTTACCTTTAGATAACCATCTGAATCAATCATTAAGTTATCTGGCTTGATATCTCTATGCACCTTTAAACCTTTTGAATAAGCATATTCCATGGCATAACAAAATTGAGCAGTCCATCCTAAAACGATAGCAGCATCTAAAAATTGCCCCCCTAGATAAGCACTTAAACTGTTTCTGCCATTCTCGTCGGGCTTTACATACTCAGCACAGATATAGATCTGCTTTTCAAATTCTCTAACCCATAATGCTTGTACAATATTTCTATGTGCGCCGATATCTACCCATGTTTTAGCCTCAGATTGGAATTGTAACTTTGTTTGTTCACTGACTGTACTTTGATAAGTTTTTAAAACTATAGGGAATGGGTATTCTCTATTCTCAACCAGATATACAACGCCCATGCCGGATTTACCCTCTCCACCGAACACATCAAGGATTTTAAATTCCCCAGCTATAAAATCTCCTTTATTAAATTGTTTTCCTGTTGCCATCTTTTGTATTGATCTAAATTATAGAGATTCTTCCCAACGACTACCTTTAATCTTCCAGGGTAACGCAGGTTGTGATCTAGGCTTTATTAGTCTTCCGCCTTGATAGTGATATGTTTCAAGATTATGAAATCGCCTTGCGCCTGATTTAAATTCAAATGTAACCAGCATTATTACTAAAGGATAATTACGCTTTCCCCATTGTTTTTTAATAAGGCTTAAATTCTTCTTATGACAATCTAATCGAGAGTATGAAATTAGCGCTGAAATATCAGCATATTCTCTTTCGGCCTTTAACTTTTCAATTTCATTTACACCAGGTTGATGTGGTTGCTTCCATTCCCACTCTATATGAGCAATGTCTTCACCTAAGTTGTTTCTAATAACTGCATCAGTGCGATTACCTTGTTCAAAATGCGTGAAAAACCCAAGTAAGTCTGCGCTAGCACGTACACATATACCAATATGAGTAGTCCACTCAGCACGACTCCCTGTATCCTTATGGTTCTGCGCTAATGGAAAATCTCGATACCAAAAGCTATTGAAAAGCGTAATAAAGTCTTTAGTTACTCTTTTCATATTTCAAATCCACACTAATCAGTAATAAAAGATTCTATATTTTTTGAAAGAGAGGCAAGATTTGATTTACTTACGCCATAATAAGAAGATTCAATACTACACCACCAATACCGGCATAGATGTAATGCCACGCCTGTTTTTTTCTTATTGACCCGTCAACGGCTTTATTTGCTTTTATGCCACCATAAATAAACCCAATTAGTGGCATTAAAAAAGATAAGATTAAAAGCGTAATATATGTTGGTCTTGACCAGCCTTCAGAGTTTTGTACGTCTAAACCAAATCCACATGCCGTACACATGATTTGTTTTTCTTTTGTGCTTTGACCACACGAGGGGCAATGGGTGTTTCCTTCCTTTGGACTCATCCCGCAACCTGTACAAGCCAATGCCTGATCAGATAATTCTTTTCCACAATATCTACAAAACATTCTCCACCCCCAAATATTAAAATAGACTTAATTGCTACTTAGTAAGTAAAACAATTTCGCACATATTAGTATCTTATATGATACATCAATAATACACACTTCAACCATACACAACCTGCCTAGCACTCTGCGACGCGGGTTTTCTTTTTCTAACACAGGAGAATTCTATGCTTACCTTCAAAACTATAGCTGACCTATCAAAACTAAACCCGAGTGATCCTTCATATTCTTTGATAGAAGATTTGGTTTGCCGTCTATGTGTCGATATACCCAACGAAAATTTCAAGTATGACCCTGAAGCAGATGGCTGGATTAATTTAGTCGAGCCAAATGATATTGGCAGAGTCATCACTGAAATATGGAATGACTGGACTCTAATGGACTTAGAACATCTATGGGAAGGTGTCACATATGAGAATAATCATTTCATTGGAACAGTGCTTATAGATAACCAAAAAGGTTATATATTCATATTCCCCGACGAAGATTGGCTCTCTGATGAACTCAGACACATCTTGCAGGAAAACCTCGATCCCTAATCCCCCTTCTTCTCTTTCCAAAAACAACTTTCAAACAACAGGAGTAATACTATGAAGAAAACTTCATCTGAGCCCATTCGTGTGATCAAAACAAAAACCTGCCCTTCAATCAGTAACAAAAGCACCCTTGGCTATCAATTGGGCAGCTCTTCAAACAACAAACTCTATATCAAAGTAGTAACTAATGATGGGGGAGGCAACTTTTCAAAAGATTGGATTGCCTGGGAGGATATTCAAAAGGCATTAAAGTCTTGCTCTAAAGAAGAACCTCTCAATTCATTTATATTGTCTCGATTGTACAAACAAAACAATTCAAATAATTGGGGATTCCTTTGGGCATGTCTAGTTGACCTCAATGTTGTCAATCCCATCTCTAACACACGCTCTTACGAACTTCATAATCTAAAATCCTTTCAAGCCGAAATAAAGCAACTCATGGCTTCAAAGACTGTCAGTCCGGCAGTTCAAAAGAAACGAGCTTTAGCTAAAAAGGTGAGTAAAAAGACAGTTACTAAGAAACGTCCTTCAACAAGTAAAAAGAAAACCACTAAGAAGTAAACCTTGAAACGGGGATTCTCTTTCCTTTCAACTTAAAACCACACTAACCATAGTGTGATTATACGTAACACACGCTAACCACTCTCACTGTTCTCTGCTTCATTTCAGAAGCTATACCGATGCTCACAAAAATGTGATCGCTTTCTTCAACTTACAACAACTCTCTATCTCATGACTACGATTATTTTAATCTTTGTCCTACTGCTGTCTTTTTTCTTACCGGCTTCAAAGCTGTTCATCTTATTTATGGGTGTCGCATTAAGCCAAGTTTATCCCTACCACTTTTTCATCGCTGTACTGCTCTACTTTCTTTTTAGTTACTTAATCAAAAAATACTTATAGGAGAAATTAAATGAACTCATACGAAGACTATCTACTAGACGCACTTGAAACTGTTATCTACCGTGAACTGCCTGAGGAAGGCATCCATCAAGCAATAATTGATCAAGCTCATTTGTTGGCAGGTGATTCACCGGACATCTATGACGCCATTCAATTTTAATCTACCTCAATTCTCTCATTGGCCTTAGGGCCTATGGGTGGAGGGGCAGCAGAAAAATAAACTTTCAATCAAGAAACATCAGGAGATGTGTATGACACTATCAAAAATAGCTTTACCCATTTTAATTATCATCATGAACACCGCGTGTATTCCTCAAACTAACCGACCATCAACTACAATCAACCAACCCTCTATCATCATTCATGATGTTTCTAAAGAAGACATCTCTAATTTACTAATAGAAGGTAAGTTACAACAAGGCTGGAAGCTCGATTCATCAAGTAACTATGGGATTGTCTTTATACGAAATATTGATAACTTTGCAGCGAGAGCAACTTACGGCTCTAAGTATAATCGTACTCCTGCTGCGAGAATCACGTACAACATGATAAATGTTTCTGGTGGTGTAAAAATCATTGTGAAATCAGAAATGGTAACTAACCCCAATAGTCCCTATGAGAAATCAAGAGACTTTACGTCAACATGGGGTGAAGATGCGCAGGAAGAATTGGAGCGCATTAAAGTTATCGCTGAGCGTAAGTAGCACAACATGCCATTGCTTTAGTCATTATCTGGGTTAGCCTTAGGGTTAGCCCAGTTAATTAGTACTAGTGAAATCTTGCATTGCTGAATTTGAAAGTCCTATTAAGACAACTATAAATCCAACTACAGAAATAACATCCTATCTAATTATTTATAACCTTATACATTAAACCTAAAGTCCCAATGTCATATAAATATGGGTCCGAATTAATTTTTTTATTGACTCTTGCGGGTATTAATTTTTATTTTAATATCACCCTTGATTTAAAAATATAATGCCTTATATTCAACAACTGCAGTTGCCAAAAACTGCTTCAGATTCATAGGTGAATTCTGAATGTGCTCTTTAAAAATATGTTAATCAAAAACTGAAAAGCAATTTTCAGGCACGGACTTATTCGTCCTAATTTTCTATCTCGTGTATTCATTAATTGAATACCGATTCTTATTTCATAACATTTCAGTTATGAGTTTCTTTAAACAAACATCAGGAGGAAAATTTTGTCTGATGAATTTAACAATCAGGACAACAAACCTGATATCCATTCTGTAGAGAAGAGTTCTTCAAAAGAAGATGAATATATAGATATGAATGATGAATTTTCTATTATTGAAACAATAGTCGTTCATCAAGATGATTTAAAACCAAAAGATAATATAGAAAAACCTAAAGTAAAATTAATTATAGAACATACTAAAAATAGTGGCCTTACTATTAATGATGCAAAGCCGCTTGCTATTGATTCATATCCAGATAAAACGACAGAAAATAAAGCCATCTCTACGATACCCAATCTCAGGCACATGCTTGAGCAATACGGTATTAAGGTTCAATATAATACGGTCAAAAAGAAGCTTGAGATTGTCATGCCCGGGCTTGTTGGCTCACCTGACAATGCTGATAACGCTGCTTTAGCTTATATCACTAGCCTTGTCGCACTCAATGGTATTAATACCAGTAATCTTTCCGCCTATTTATTGGCCATTGCTAATACAAACCAATTCAACCCCGCAGCGGATTGGGTTAATAGTAAGCCTTGGGACGGAAAGGATAGATTACATGACTTATATGACACCATTACGGTAGATGAGGATTGGTTCCACTATTTTAAACCCATTCTCTTATACAAATGGTTACTCAGTCTTGTAGCAGCAGCACTAATGCCTTTTGGTTTTAAAGCTCGCGGCGTACTGGTGTTTCAGGGGCCTCAATCCATTGGTAAGACGACGTGGTTCTATCATTTAATTGATGATCCGCTATTGAGAGAAAGCTTGATTAAGCAAGATCATCATCTCGATGCTTCTAACAAGGATTCATTATTGACGGCATTGAGTCATTGGTTTGTTGAGATTGGGGAGCTGGATAGTTCCTTTCGTAAAGATGTAGCAAGACTAAAAGGTTTTATCACATCAGATAAAGATAAAATCAGACAGCCTTATGCAAAGACGGCATCAGAGTATCAACGACGAACTGTCTTTTGTGCCACGGTGAATCAAGTCAACTTCTTAGTAGATAGCACCGGCAACACACGTTGGTGGGTCATACCGGTTACGAAGATTGATTATAATCATGATATCGATATGCAGCAGGTGTTTGCTCAGTTAGCTGAAGATTTTCATCAAGGTAGAGAGTGGTGGTTAAACTCTCGCGATGAAGTCATGCTAGAGAGTCTTAATAAAGACTTTATTGTTATCAACAATGTTCATGAACGTTTACGGGATGTGGTTGATATTGAATGTAGCAATCGAGAAATGAAAAGCCTTGAAGCATTGAGTGCAACTGAGCTCTTAAAAAAGGCGGGTATCAAGAATCCTACTAATGCGCAATGCAAGGATTGTCACCACTTTATGAGGGAACAAATAGGCTCACCTAAAAAAATCAAAGGAAGTTATAAATGGCGAGTCGCTTTCATTAGAGACAGAGATGATGCGTTTCCTACTTTGAGGTGATCTGTCGCTGCCACCTCCCTCCCCCATGCTGCCACAATGAATACCATTATTTTCATTGAACGTCGATTTGGGGGGGGTGGGGTGGCGGCAATTTTTGAAACTTTAATGTGATGCAACAATCGTCGTATGAAAATGGCACGGGACACGCCGACGAACATTTACCATTTTCGCTCCCACCCCCACCCCACCACTGGGTGCATTTTTTTATAAACCATCGAATTGAGGGTTGTTTTGCAAGGGGGTTGCATGGACGCACGCCGTGAACAGTCACTAATGAGACTATTATAAAATAGTAAGGAATATGTTTACTTTGTTTGAACAGCTTTATTAGTAAAAGTAATTAATACACTAACAAAGAATCTACATAGGATGTTTTTAATACAAATATTATCTAAGAAAAATAATTTTATTCACTGCTTGATTTTTATTAATTTGCAACCATAATCAATATAGGAATCAGGCAAATTTCTTCTTGTGAAATTTGTTATCGTATCAATACAGACCGTTCATCAAGGCAAGCGCCAACCAGCTTTCTATAAGCTGTCCTCAAAAGCATAAAGCTAACTGATTTCTCCAAACTATTTATTTAAATTTATTATTGGAGAAAAATTAATGCACTTTGTAGATAAAGCTACTGAAAAAGTATTGCGTGAAATTATTATTATCATTCTTATAGAAGATAAACGTATTTTTCGTTATGACGTTTTATACACAACCGAAGAATTGTTGCCTGAGCTATGGAAACATTTTCCTGAAGATGAACATTTCAAATTAGGTTTGGTACTAACTGCTTTAGGAAGAGAAGAAAAGGTTCCTTTCTATAAAGTTGGTGCAACAACTAAGAACCTTTCTTATTTTCAATACAACGCAGAGTAATAAACAAGAAGGCCATGTGAATTCGTTCCATGGCCTTTTTTAATTTCTATTTCATTAAACCAACATCAGGAGGTCATATATATGGCAAATAAAGTAAGACTAACTAATGAGAATTACAAAACCATTCGGTGTCCAATATCAAAGCGTAAACTGGAAGTGCCTTGCAGCTTAATTAGAGGGGTCTATGCAGAGTATAGACCACATGATCTTCCTGGATTTGCTCCACATAAATTGACGTGGTGGTTGAGATACACATGTAAAGTAACAGGCAAACTTAAGCATTACAAAATTGGTAGCGGAGATCTTTCCATCGGCCAGGCTCGTGACATAGCACGCAAATTGCGTTCCAAAATAGCTCTAGGAGAAGACCCTAAGGGTGAACTCGACGCAGCGAAAAATGAAATGACATATGCACAATATATGGAAGAGCATTTTTTACCTTGGATAAAATCCATAAACCGTCCGAGTAGTACTAAACGCAATCAAAGCCACTTTGACCTTTACTTAAAAGATACCTTTGGTGATTCGCATTTATCTACTATTCTGAAAAAAGACTTAGTACGACTACAAGGTAAACTGTTGAGCGAGGGCACGTTAAGACCAGCGAGCATAAACAGGATTTTAAGTACATGTACTTCATCTTTTTCAAGATGTGCGGAACTTGGCTATATTGAACGCTCTCCGGGCTATAAGTTTAAAATGTTAAAGGAGAACAATAAATCGGAAGCATGGTTGACTCGTGAAGAAGCAAATAGGTTGCTAAAAGAGCTTCCTCTTCATTTAAGGAACATTTCTAAGATGTGTCTTTATACGGGGTTACGAAGTAGCAATCTTACAGAGCTTGTATGGACTGAAGTAGATATCGATAGGAAACTCATCATCATTGGTGCTGAAAAAGCAAAAGGTAAACGTCCAATCACTGTTCCATTAATACCAGAAGCTGTTCAATTGCTATTAGACCTAAAAGGTCAAAATGAGAAGTCAAAGGAACCAAGCGAGTTTGTATTTCTATATAAGGGATTACCCTTCGATCGGGTAACTAACTCTGCTTGGTATAAGGCTTGTAAACGCGCGGGTGTAGAAGCAAAGTTTCATACGCTTCGCCACACGTGGGCTTCTTGGCATGTGCAATCGGGAACTAACCTTTATGACTTACAAGCATTGGGGGGTTGGAGTGATGTACGCATGGTTCAAAGATATGGGCATTTAAGTGCAGAACGGGTGGCCCAGAGTGCGCATAACATAAGTGGCTTTGGTATTAATAATGTGAAAGAAGCATCGTAGGGAATACTGGCTAAGTACTTTGGGTGACAGGATCAGGGATGATCCTTGCTGCTCATTATTCCTTAGCCTTATAGATAGGATGACTGTTAATCACTAGGTCGGCAGTTCGAGCCTGTCTCAGTATGCCATATCAAAACGACCTTTTAGAAATTTTCTTTATAGTTTACCTGAAGGTAGTATGGACTGTATTATTGCTTAAAATCATGTTGGTGAGATCGGACTCTCTTGTAAATAACTAATGACGCTTTTTCAGGAAAAAGAACGTACTTTCAATGGCCCAAAATCATATATTGAGGGTGACTTTGAATATCTTGATCGTTCTGCTAGAAAAGAAGCAGAAAAAGTAAGAGGCTTTCTGAATTATTGGATTTCACAATTTCCAGATGATGAAGCTAATGAAATAGTAACGAGAATTAAATCTGGAGATAAAAAGAACTTTGACTCGGCAATATTTGAAATCATACTATTTTCAATAATGACACAACTTAAGTGTACTTTATTAATACATCCAGATTTACCTAATGGCAGTACAAAACATCCTGATTTTCTTGTAACAACACCTGAAGGTGATGAATTTTATTTAGAAGCAGTATTGGCTTCTGAATTTAGTGCAGATGAAATAGCTGCCGAATCACGTAAAAATACCGTATTAAACACAATAGAAGGTTTGGAATCACCAAACTTTTCCCTTGGTATCAATGCAAATGGTAATCCAGACACACCCCCATCAGGAAGAAGATTGAGGAATGATTTATCAAGATGGCTAGAAAGCTTAGATCCTGATGTGGTAGCAATAGCAATTGATGAAAATGGTATAGATGCGATACCCACTAAGAATTGGAATCATGAAAATTGGGAAATTCAATTTGAAGCATTTCCTAAAAATCCTGAGAGACGAGAAGAAGGACAACGAATTATAGGTACAATATGTAATGGTGTCAGATGGAGCAATACTTGGGAACCAATAAAAAATGCTATTAGATCGAAAGGGAATCATTACGGCGAGATTGATAAGCCTCTTGTCGTTGCTGTAAATGTTAATGCATCATCCTTGGATCGCATTGATGAGATGCAGGCGCTATTTGGACAGGAAGAATTTACTTTTAATCGCAATAGTGAAAATGCACAACCTGAAATGAGTAGAATTCCTAATGGTGCATGGCATGGTAGAAATGGTCCACAATACACCCGTGTTAGTGGGGCATGGTTATTTGGTAACTTAAATCCATGGAATATTATCACTCGTAAAAATACATTGTATTTTAACCCATGGTCTAGCAAAGAACTGCCCATGTTGTTAAAAGAATTAAATCATGCATCTTCTGTTGAAAATAAGATGACATGGAACGATGGTTCCCCTCTAAATGAAATATTAGAATTATCTAAAACGTGGCCTGAATGAACACAACAGGACCGTTTTAAAAATACAATGCAATATGTAATTAATGTCTAATCAAATATCCGAGAATTTATTTAATCTTCTTTTTAATTCAATATAGTTTGGTAATAAATTGTCAAGTAACGCCCAAAATTTCGTACCATGATGATGTTCCTTTAAATGACAAAGCTCATGCATGATTACATAATCAATACACTCTATTGGTGCTTTTATAAGATCAAGGTTAAGAATAATTCTTCCATTTTTAGTGCAACTACCCCATCGATTTTTTAATTTCCGAATAGAGAAAGTTGATGCTTTTATCCTATAAGAAAATGCTTTTTTATTGCATATGTCAAAACGTTTTTTAAATACGTCATTAGCTTTATCTTTAAACCATTCATCAAGCAATACTTTTACTTTTTCAGGCGTGGGCTTTGTTGAACATATAACATTGAAATATCCACGATAACATTTAACACTATCAGCCTTTCCCTTTCTTGCTTTCAATCTATACTGTCTACCTAAATACCGATGTGTTTCTCCATTGATATATCGTCGTGGTGGTTGCTTTGGTAAATAGAGTTCAAATTCTCTTTTTGCTTTTTTTATCCATGCTGCACGTTTTTTGACTTTTCCCCTGATATCTTCTGGTTTAGTACCCTTAGGCGCAGACACAGATACGGATAAGTCGGGATGTACGCTGATAGATAATGTTTTTCTATCCTTATATTCATAGTCATAATCGATAGTTGTTCTTCCCCATTGAACTCGATCTGTCATTGTCTTCATGCTCCAGCTAATTTTCTAGCAACACCAATGCATTGATCCATTATTAAGTCCATATCCTCAGTAGTTAGAGTAATTCCTTTATCAACTCGAATATCATAGAAGTAATCATCAATGTCATTGTGCATTTCGTTTATAACATCATCGCTACGTGCCCAATCACGAATTTTACGTTTTGCAATAATACCTTCGATATCCAAAGCCATATTCGCTATCTTTTCTAAATCAAGATGAGTATGACCTTCTCCATATTCGGCTGGGGATTCTGCTACTTTTTTCAACTCTTGTTCTGTACGGGAATCCAATAACTCATTCAAAATCCCAAAATATGCTTGTGCTTCTCGATGGCCATCTAATTTAACGGGAATATCTTCTTCATGACCTCGGCGTATTGTTTCCATGTAATCCGATACTCGTTTTAAATAAACAGTCTCATCAATTCTTCCTTGACGATAATCCTTTATAGCTTGTTCAACTAAGTCAGCAAACTTTTTGTAGAAAACAGGATCTTTTTCCATGTTTTCAGTAATTGTTTTTGTTGCCCTACTGGCTATTGTATCTGCTTTAGCTGCTTTGCCTTCTAACTTCTCAACTTCAGCATCAAAAGCCTCTGTATCAAAAATATTAACTAATTCAGTAACAATACCAACATCGGGAGCTTGTATATGACTATCCATAACTTTGCGAATCTGTTTTTCATATTGTGCAAAATCAATTGTTTCAGCATAACGATGCTGAACAGATGAACGTAAGCTACGGAAATACTTCAAATCATCTTTATATTTCTTAATCTGTGCTTTTGTGTAGTCTTGATAGAAATGCTCAGTTGAGAGAGCAACCATTAATGTCCTTTGATATTCTGTTAATCCATCATAGAATTCCTGCCGATGATCTTCTGGTTCCAGATGTCTTTCCATTGATTCATTATCATGTTTATTCTTAACTTCTTTAAATACATCCCATAAGTGAGAATGCAATTGTCGAAGTTTTGAGACTTCATCATGAGTATCTATTACTGCTCCTTCTAAAAGAAGATCTTCAGGATCATAACCAGCAAAAGCATCATAACTTTTTAGTGCTTCATTCAAACTACCCAATACACCACGATAATCGATAATAAAACCGTAATCTTTTCCCGTATAAAGTCGATTCACACGAGAAATAGCTTGTAAAAGACTATGTTCTTCAAGCTTTTTGTCTATATAGAGAACTGTATTCCTAGGCTCATCAAAACCAGTGAGTAATTTACCAATGACAATTAATATCTCAACGCCATCTTCTCGCCCGAATGAAGCTTTAATTTGTTTTAAATAATCTTCTTCGTTACCAAACCGCTCCATCATTTCTTTCCAAAAACGATTTACTAGTGGTAAATCCTCTTCTTCTACACTATCACCACTTTCTCTCGTATCAGGCTTAGACATGATCACTTCACATTTCACCATGCCATAATCATTCATATAATTTCGATACAATATTGCGCTCGTTCGAGAATCAGAAGCAAGTTGGCCTTTAAAACCCGTCCCTTGGAAGTTATCAGTGTAATGTTTACTTATGTCATAAGCCAATAACGCGATTCTCTGTTCCGTCTTATGAACCATTTCCTTAGTTGCTGTTTTACGTTTGAGGTCAGCTTTTTGTTCTTTAGTTAGTCCTTCTGTAAGTCGTTCAAACCAAGCATCCATAGCTTTTTTGTCTATATTCAGATTTGCAATACGACCTTCATACAATAATGGCAAGACCGCTTTGTCTTCTACAGTCGCTTTACGCAAAGGATAACTATGAATTAACCCACCAAATTTACGTGCTGTATTTTTTTCTTTCTTTAATAAGGGTGTTCCAGTAAAGGCGATATAACAGGCATTGGGCATAACGCGTTTCATAATCGCATGAGTTGCACCATAGTTTGTACGGTGGCCTTCATCGACAAGTACAAATATATTTGGGTTCGTATCTTCTAATCCGTATTTATTTTGAACCGTATCAAATTTATTAATCACAGTAGTAATCACACTGGCCTTGCCTTCCTTAAGCAAGCGCATCAACTCTTCACCAGATTTAGCGCGTTTGGCAGATTTACCACAAGCTTCGAAGGTTTCCCAAATTTGATCATCCAGATCTATACGGTCTGTTACTAATACAACTCGTGGATTATTAATTGCAGGATGAATAGCTAAAGCCTTAGCAAGCATTAGCATTGTCAGCGACTTGCCACTACCTGTGGTATGCCATATCACACCGCCAGTACGGCGACCTTCGTGTAAATCACAAACTCTCTTAATAGTTTGCTTCACTGCAAAATACTGTTGATAGCGAGCAACCTTACGTACACCAGCATCAAATACAATATACCCGTAGATAAGTTCCATTAATCGTTCAGGTCGTAACAATGCCCATAAAACTCGATCTTGTTCAGTGGGCAACCGGTCGCCATCTGCCCATAAAGATTTAAAGTATTCTTTCGCTTCTTTATATGCCTTAGTATCTTTTTCCTCTAACGGTGTAAAAACTTTCTCTTCGACCTCATTCGGCAACCGCATATTAGAAACATTATGAATAGTGTCTTCATTTTCTCCTTCTTCTTTCCATACGCTCCAGAATTTACGAGGAGTGCCCGTAGTTGCATAGTGGATGTCGTTCACACTTGTTCCCAATACTAACTGGGCATATTGAAACAAATGAGGTATTTCATCTTCACGTTGATAAGTAATAATTTGTTTAATAGCTTTATCGATTTGCTTATCGCCAGATTGAATATCTTTATCGCGGCGTTTACATTCAAGCACGACAAATGGAATACCATTTACAAATAACACTAAATCGGGGCGACGGGAATCCTGGGATTGACGACGTTCAACACTAAACTCATCAGTCAAGTGGTAAACATTATTTTCAGGATGTTTCCAATCGATGTATTGTAATGAACGGCCTTTTCGATCACCGTCTATAGTCTGATCTAAGCTTATTCCTAGAGCCAGTAAATGATAAATTTTTTCATTGGTTCTTACTAAACCATCATAGGGCTCTTCTAGCAAACGACGAATGGCCTCGTGAATATTGTTATCAGTAAATGGATGGATTTCTCCTTTTGCATGGATACGATTATTCTTTGCTAACCATGGACGAAGGATGCCCGTAAGGACTACTTGATCTTTGCGGCCATTGCGCAACTCTATTGCGTCCTCTCGAGATAAATACTCCCAACCGATTCCATGCAATAACTGAATCGCAGGTATCTGGGAATCAAGATCTTCTAGGTAAGATAAAGTCATATTATACTATCTTTGGTATGTTAGTACGTTTCTTGCCAGTCATGAGTTGTTGCATTAGACCTTTCTTTTGAACTTTTAAAAAATCAAGCTGTTGTTTAACCCCTCTTAATTCCTGATCAATAATTTTGAAAACTGATACTATTTTAATTTGCTCGTCTTTCTCAGGAATGGTTACTTTAATTTCAGAAAAGTGCCTGTACTTTAAATTTAATGTGTCATCAACTAGTCCCTGAGAATGTCGCCTAAATAAATTTATAATTGGGGGGAATTTAAAAAACGTAGCTATAAACTCTACATCCAAAGTTTGATCAGGTGTTACTACTGTATATGCAGGACTAACAATTCCTTCCAACTTAGAAAGTCCATTTACACCTTGCCACATACGCATAGTGTTGTACCCTATATCTCCCGGACAAATTCTCAAATAACGGCTTTTATCTTTTTTAGACGTATCTCTTTTTGCTAAGGAATCACGATTAACAACACCACCATCACCTGTTATTGACAACAATGGTAAATCTTCTCGGCCAGATTCAGTACGATTATTAAATACTTCCCCTAATGCAATAGTACGCCATTTTTTAGAATGACCTGAAAACCTCAGTTTTCCAGTAAGTAATACTTGCATCAGTCCCTTGCGTATTTCCTGCTTAGCATTTAATAATTGATTTTTTAACGCAATATAATTATCTAATTTTCTAATTATATTACCTATTTCTAACTGTTCTTCTGGAGAAGGTAATGCAAAATATGTTTCATTTAATATAGATAAATGTATTCTGCGTTTTTCAATTAAAGACCCAATCGCAATTCGGTTATACAGCCCCATTATTTGATGACAACGTAAATAAGATTCAAGAAAATCTATATCTATCTTTTTGTCTTTGAGAATTAATACATTGTAATATCCACTAACAGTTACTTTTTTTGATTCACGCGAATATGCAATTGCACCGAACCGTAGATTCATCGGGTTAAATACAAAATCACCATATTTAACAATAGAAAATTTATTTTTTTCAGCCTCTTTAAGAAGGAATCCTCGTTCATATCTTTCTGTTTTAGGCGTAATGCCTTTATCTATTGTTAAGCTAAAAAGAGGAACTTTATCTGAAACTACTGCAGTTTCTTTTCTCTCAATGAAAATTGACCCAATTGGTACAAATTTCCAACCCTTGGGAATACTGCCATAACTGTGTTCCCAATGTTTTTTCTGAAAAATTTCAGCGCCAGAGTTTAACTGCTTAGTCATAAGCCTAATTCCTTCATGACTTTATTTATCTCTTTACGAGCTCCTAATAACTCCTTTTCAAGAGTTTCGATTTGATGTTGCACCAAATTAATATCTACTTCTTCATCTTCTTCAAACATGTCAACATATCGTGGGATATTTAGATTGAAGTCGTTTGCTTGTATCTCTTTTCTACTTGCTACATATGCATATTTATCTTTATTCTTTCTCGCTTTATAAGAATCAACAATTTTAGTTACTTCTACTTTGATGCGAATCTTATTTTGATTCTTGCCTTGCTCAAATTCTCGACTAGCGTCAATAAACAACACATCAGTTTTATCATTACGATCACGTCTAAAAATAAGAATTGCTGCAGGAATACCTGTGCCAAAAAATAAGTTCTGCGGTAAACCAATTACTGCATCCAGTAAATTCTCTTCAATCAAAACCTTTCGTATTTTACCTTCTGCGCCAGCACGAAAAAGCACGCCATGCGGTACTACAACACCAACACGACCATATCCTTCTGTTGTTGTTTCTATCATATGTGAAATAAATGCGTAGTCCCCCTTACTCTTAGGAGGTAAACCACGATGCCAACGATTATATGTTTCAGCTTCTTTAGCAGCTTGATCTGCGCCCCACTTATCTAATGAAAATGGTGGATTGGCCACGACGATGTCAAACTTCATTAATTTATCTTTATCTACTAGACGTGGTTCTACTAAAGTATCGCCACGTTCGATACGGGGATTGTTCACATCATGTAAGAACATATTCATCATACAAAGGGCCCAAGTACTATTAATAGCTTCCTGTCCATAAAGAGAATAATCTTCCGACCCCACTTCATTGGCACACTTTAATAAAAGTGAACCAGAACCACATGCCGGATCACATATCCGTTCACCTGATTTAGGTGCTAATAATTTTGCTAATAATATTGATACTTCTTTGGGTGTATAGAATTCGCCTGCCTTTTTACCTGCACCAGCTGCAAATTTACCAATAAGAAATTCATAGGCATTTCCAATTACATCTTGATCATCTATTCTTGATGGCCTCAAATCCAAACGCGGATCAGCAAAGTCTTCTAATAAATGCATTAGAATGCGATTTCGTTTCCGTGTATTACCTAAACGAGATTCTGAATTAAAGTCCACATCCTGAAATACATGCAGAAGTTTTTTCTTATTGACCATTTCCAAATGTTCTAGTGCGATATTGATTAACTCACCAACATTTGGTGCTTCTCGGTGTTCATAGAGATAATAGAATGAACTTTGATCTGGCAAGACAAAACGTTCGCGTTCCATTCTTCTTAAAATCCTTTCTTTATCTCCTTTGTATTGTTTTTCATATTGTTCGTAATGGTCTCGCCATACATCTGATATAAATTTGAGAAACAGCATAACCAAGATATAATCTTTGTAATTAACTGCATCTATAGTTCCTCGAAAGGAATCACATGCCTTCCAGAGGATATCGTTGATTTCTTGTTGAGTTACTTTTGTCGTCATTTTTAATTCTCCAGAAAATTCTTTATTTAAAGTGAAGCTTTCCACCTAATATTTTTTTACTCAATCCGTCATGTAGTGTTTCGGTTAGTTGCAATAATTCTTTCCTTAGATGTCGTTCCTTATGCATAAGTAATGATAAATCCGCTATTTGTTTTTGTTCTTCTAATGATCCAAGAGGTATCGAGAATTCCTTTACTAACTGTCTCTGTATAATTGGCGTACCTGCACCTGTTCTAATCTGATCTATTTTGCCTTGGGCATTGAGCTGATTAAGACACCAAGCCAAATACTCAGAGATGACATTGCTCTTGGGACGTAGAACATAAAAAGTTGAAGAAGCCACAGTATTTTCAGGTATTGCTTCAATCACTGCAGCATCGTTTCGAAAACCTCTCGATATAAACAGTACATCACCTTTCTTAACTTCATACTTACTCACATCTTTATCAATCGACATGCGAAGGACATCACTACTCTTAACATTGTAAGTAAAAGGCGCAGTATCTTTAACGTGCTTCGCCATAATGATGTAATGAGAACCCTCAGGCTCGTGTTCCGCACGAGCCTTAAGGGAAAAACCAGGTATAACCTCAGCGCATTCTTCTATTGGTTTGATCTGTATTTTCACGAAATTTATGCCTTATTTATAAGATGAACAGTCACCCATATAGAGTGACTGTTATACCATTATGCTACTGCCTTACTAGCCTTTGACAATTCATCTCTGATCGTAGTAATTGCGTCTTCAATACGTTTACGACGTTCATCTTCTAGTGTTCGTAGAGCAGTTACAGCGTCCTCAATATTTGATAACTTGGTTTTTGCTGTTTTACTTTTTGCTGTCTCTGAACCAATTGCCACTAAATGTGTTTCAATAGCGCCGATATCTACACCTTCAACAGCATGACTAGTCAACTCCATTAACAATTTAGCAACACGAATACTCGGCTCTAACATTTCAACATGCGTGATAATGACCTGTCGGTCGCGATATACTTGCCAACTACCAATTTGCTTCTGTAGTTGTTCTTCAGATTTAACCAGATGAATGCCAAATGAAGCTTTACGGTTTAGCATGGTTTTACCCATATCGATGAGCACTTTCGGACAACTTGCCATTGGGCTATCCTTACATTCTATAGCTATACGCTGCTCTTCAGCCCCAGTAACATCATAGTTATAGTCGCCTTTTTTGGAGGCACTAACTTCGCCTATAACATTCGTTGTATCAGTAACAATATCACCATTTGATTTGGCGATGTTTTGGAGTTGTGAATAGATTTCATCCTGAAAATGATCTCCTTTAATTGGTGTTATCTGACTTACCTCAGCAACCGCGCTCTCAGCACTTTGTGTTTTAGCTAAATCTTCACGGATACCTTGTAACTCACGGCGCATTCCTTCCTGAATTTCAGTCATCTGTTTTGCTAGCCTACTACCAATTAGATCACCAAGTTTTACTTCAATCCAAGATGGAAAACTTTCTTTGTTTTGAGGATCAAACATACCATTGAAACGCTGTTCAAGTAATTCAAACGTCTTCAGCATACGACCTGTATACCCATCTGAATTGGCAGGATTGAAAGATGCTTCAAGCTTCGTCTGTTCGTCTTTCATCCATTTTGCCACTCCTCTTAGTGGCTCAAGGTTTCCATCAATAATGCCTTTCACAGCCACTATTGCAGAATCTGCTTCTTCGGGATCGAATGTTTTACGTATAGTACCTTCGACTGATTTCAATAAAACATCAGCTCGTGTTTCAACTTGCCCAACAATTTCTTGTACTCGCTTATCCAGATAGTCTGACTGACCTGAAACATTTGCTCGCGCCATCATAATAGTCCCTATTCGCATAGCCATTCGTACTTCTTCAGATAGATCAGAAGATAGTTCAAGTCCTCGGTAATAATCTACGGTTTCTGGGTCGTTAACATTTAAATGCTCAATTACGAGCCCTTCTGGTTTTAGTTCAACTTGATTTTGCATTGTTATTTCTCCTTAATGCATAGTCATTATCTGGTGAACTTAGCCAGCTTCAAGTACACTCATATATGCCTAATAAGCACGTTAGCTAGTCATTCAACAGATTTAGACCGGTTAATGTTTGAAGAGCCCGTGTCCTACCACGGGCTTTTCTATATACACAGAACAAATATCTGATAAGGACGAAGCGTAGTACTCCATTTATTATTTGTCAATATAATATACAGGGTATTTGCATTACTGCATTTTAATTATTTGAGTATAGGTTGGCTATAATTGCTATCTAATTGTTTTATATATAAATTATCTTACTATTGTAATTTGTTGTCTGAGAAATTTAATTTGTAATATTTTCTACTTTTTCTCCACTTGCCACCTCTTTCGAGAGCTTTTCTAGTGAGGAAAGACTGACCTGATACTGGCCATTGCTGGGTTTTGGCTTGTGGCAAACCGTTTGCCATATACGATTTCCTGAACCGTTGTAGACTTCTTCAAAAGTACCGTCTTTATTTAGTTTTAACACAAGGACGTACTCAGGTTCACTTCGGAAAGCCACACGATTACCTTGAGTTGCCTTTATTTCTATACGCTTGCCATCTTTTACGGCGTCGTATCCTTTATTGGAGGCAGGCATTAAATCCAAACCATAATGGTAAGCAGCCAGTGCTTCACCTAAACTTCCAACCATGTGTCCATCTGGTGTGAAATGACGATCAAACATCTTTTCCAGTTCTTCAACGATACAATACAAATCAGATATTAATTGTGGGAATTTTTCTGTATCCATTTGAATATGGTTAACCTATTGTTATGCAATATTGTTGATTGTAAATTACAACGTTACCAGACAGGAGCGATAAATGGACGAAGATAATTTAGAAAAACTATCTGCCGAAATGGAGAAGCTATTTGAAGAGGAAAAGCGAACTCCTGAAGAACTTCAAAAATTGGCTGATCTATTAATTACTGAGGATACAAGTTTAGCTACAGCATTGCTTAATACATTTATAAAGAATTTAGCTAAACACCATCCAGAATTAGAAAAGTATATTGATAGTGAAGCATATTTAGGACTTACGATGACTATGTGTCAAACAAAAGCATTACAACGTCTCTATATTGAAAAAGAATAAATAATACTTGGCTTCAGTATAACTTCTGAGGTCACTAAAGGAGAAAAATAATGGTGGCCAGAGACAGAATCGAACTGACTCCACAAAGAACCGGTCCTAAATACAGCGACTCGGTATTGGCCAGGACACTACTTCCAGTCTTATTCATTGTCTAAAAGACTCATCTAACCACTCTTGGATAATTACATCATCGCGTGGATTAAGGTTTGGAAAGTGAGACCTAAGCCATTCTGCTGATATTTCATAGATATACATATATCTAACAGGATCATCTTCTATTGATTTAGCCAAAATCATATTAGTACCGCGTTCAACTGTTTTTAAATTATATTCCTTATCATTCACACCTGCTGGAAGTTGGCATGAAAGAAGTTCAATTTATAAGTACGGTCACCACTATTATTAGGCTCAATACCGTATATTTTTATAGGTGAATATGAAGTGCAATCACAACCAAAGTCACTAAAGAAATCGCCCTTGAATTCACAGGCATACCACTTACCTCTTTCTAATGTAAATCTGTCCATATGGACATTATAAAGAACTGAGTAGATTGGTATATGCTCGGGCAGAACTTAAATTAGGACAAATCAGCTGAGAAAATAATGGCCAGGGACAGAATCGAGAGAGGACCCACGGCAAACGTTGTCCAATAAACTCGACTAGGTGCACGGCCAAAGCAACATAATTGTGCTATATATTAGCTAATGCCTACAGAAAAGAATAAATCGCTAATGGAACTCTACAAAGAGGGAAAAATCACTAAAGCGAATATCAAATCAATTATATTCCTTGCTCAAACAGGAATGCACTTTTCTACTCACCCTGATGATGCTGAGTTCATATCTAGACAAATACAAAGACTAGAAAATGGAGAAGATATAGATATTTAAAATGGTGGCCAGAGGTGGAATCGAACCACCGACACGAGGAAATCGTCCTAAAAACACCGAGTTTGAATTGACCAACAAATACTTGATCAAACCCTCTTTCAGTCAACTAATTTTACTATATATCTCATTGACGGCATCAATCAGTCCGTATAAAAGTAAGGAATTCTGTACTCTTGCTTCTGGGTGAGCATATGAAATCACGAATTTACCTGACTCCCTTTCATACCACCAAATCCCTCTAGTTGTCATTTTCCACTCTTTTGATTCATGTTCAGCTACCTCTTTAAATAATTCTCCCGTACCGCAACAGATGGTCAATTCGGGATCGTAAATGGAGTATTGATTTTGGATATATTTTTTATCCTCATTAGCTACTGCATACAGAGACGTATACTCGGTTGTATGCGTGCCAGGAGATTTTTTTAAGTTCATTGCACAAATACTGCTAAGCAGTTCTTTCCTGAACTCCTCTGATATTTCTTCATAAAATTTCCATTCTGGAATCTCCTGACGATTTCTAATTCCATGTATCCATCTCGATACATTATTCCATGTTTGAGGTCGGCCTCCTTCATATATGAACTCCCTGAGATCCCAACCGCCTCCACCCAGATCATTTACTTCTTTCAATATAAAGGCAATTCTTGGTTGAGAACTTTTGTAACTTTTCTCAGAAGCAACACCATCTCTTACAAAACCAACTCGCTTTGCTTCCCATTCTACGAACAGTTGTTCTTCTGACGCTCTAATAGACATATAATGAAAATTTACGATATCTGCCTGTAATTTTGCTATAAATAGATAGAGTTAATAATATATTTTTATCATGAGTTTTAGATTTTGGAGAAGAATTAGTTTACACCCTAATATCAAATTGAATATCAGTAAAACTGGTATTTCGATAACTTTTGGTCGTAGAGGATTAAACTGGACTATTGGTCGTAAAGGAAATACGGCGAGTGTTGGGTTACCTGGAACTGGTTTATCATACAGAAAACATGTGCCTCACCCTGATATAAATAAAATAACTAAAAAAGAAGATAATGAGCGTAAATTAGAATCTGACGATAAGAATAAATCGATTTTAGATGAGTTTGACTAATAACTATAAAGGGTAATTCCGTTACCAAGTTTTCTATTCAATATTGCCTGTATCAGCCATAATGAAATAAAAGATACCCATGTTGATAATACAATTAAACCCATCAATTCATTATTTATCACTGGTAATAATATTGAAGTTAACTGTTGTACTTTTTCCCCAATTACTATTAGATAATCAGAAAAATATGCATACAAAATAACCGCACTAAACATCAATACACAAAAGCTATACCTATAGGTCAATTTTTTCACTCTCAATTCTTTCCAAGTATTAAAGATTTCTACCGGTTTATAGTTCATCTTATTGATTTGTTTTTCATAGTGTTTTCCATCCTCAATCAATGGTGCCAGCCTTTGGTTCAACTCCTTTCCTAGGTTGCTTTTTTCTGAAAAAAATCCATCTTGTCTTCTGCTAAGTTCTTTTCCCTCTTCTAGTATTGATTGAATGCTATTTTCCGTTTCAGTTTTATCTTTTCTCAACTCCGCAATATAATCTATCTCATCCTTGTTGAGCTTAAAGTCATCATCTCTTGCGTGTCTGATTTTTATATATCTAATTTCCATATATAACCACCCAAGTACAATCCAAGCAGTAATAATAATTGTCAAAACAATTGCTGCAAATGCAGAAAGTATCAATATGCCTAATATATTGCTCTGTGATTTTCTTCTTGCCATATGAGTAATCTACTTTAGTGTTGATAAATTTTAAAAATAGACCATTGAATTATACCTTATCATAAACCGGTATAAGCTCTGAGATTAACTACAAAAGAGAGAAGAAAATGGTGGCCAGAGGTGGAATCGAACCACCGACACGAGGATTTTCAGTCCTCTGCTCTACCGACTGAGCTACCTGGCCATTATTACGGTGAACAAAAAAGACGCGTATTAAACCGGTCTGAACGTCTTTCGTCAAGTTATGGTTTATTACTCTGGGGCATTGAATTCTTTGGGTGCTTCTGAACCACCGCCAAAAAAGTATTTCTCCATCTCTTCTTCAAGAAATTTTCGTGCTTTAGGCTCTATTGGCGTTAATCTATACTCGTTAATCAACATTGTCTGGTGTCCCAACCACATCTGCCAAGCCTCTTTAGAAACCTGTTCATAGATGCGTTTTCCCAAGTCTCCCGGGTAAGGCAAAGTCGCTAATCCCTCTGCCTCTTTATTAAGCTTGATACAATTTACATTCCGACTCATCTAAAACTACCTTCTTACTGTTATTAATCTCTTTAAGTATGGATACCACAGGTGCAGGCAAACCTAATTGCTGGTCAGCATCAAGGTTCAACCAAGTGGATAGTTTTGCATCATTTACTCTGTTTGTCTGTCCTTTTAGTTTGATATGAACTGGTTTTATCAACAGGTGGAAATGAGTAAATGTATGTTTAAAGCTTTTATATTCAATTTTAGTTTTTATTTTATAACCGTATTTTTCTATAACTGAACTTTCGATAGCCTGATCTACTGAAAACTCTGGAAAACACCATAGCCCACCCCAAATTCCACTCGGGGGTCTTCGTTCGAGCAAAATCTCGCCTCTGCTATTTTCAATAATAGCGAATATTGTCTCGCGTTTGGGGGTGAGTGACTTTGGCTTAGAACCGGGAAAATCATGTTGTCTACCCGATTGTAAGGCGAAACAATCATTATTCAGCGGGCATTGGTTGCAATCTGGCTTACGACGAATGCAAACGGTGGCCCCCAAGTCCATAATAGCCTGCGTATAGCTACTAATAGATTCGACAGGCGTATGTTGCTCGGCATATGACCAAAGTCTGGTTTCAACCTCTTTCTTGCCCGGCCAGCCTTCGACACCGTGATAACGACTCAAGACTCGTTTCACATTACCATCGAGGATAGGATGCCGTTGTTCACTTGCCAAAGACAGTATCGCGCCAGCGGTTGAGCGTCCTATACCGGGAAGATTGATTAAACCTTCAAGTTTTGAAGGTAATCGGCCTTCATATTGTTCAGCAATGATATTAGCCGCCTTATGTAAATTTCTGGCGCGCGCGTAGTAACCAAGACCAGTCCAATGATGCAAAACTTCATCTTGCTTGGCATTGGCCAAAGCGGCTACATCAGGAAAGCTTTCAACAAACCGATTGAAATACGGGATCACCGTTACAACCTGAGTCTGTTGCAACATAATTTCAGACACCCACACACGATAAGGCGTGCGTTTAAGCTGCCAGGGCAAATCATGCCGGCCATATTGACTAAACCAGACTAATAGCCGATCTGAAAATTGATCGCCAGACATGACTTTATTAGCTAGAACAATTTATCGAATAACTTTTTCGCACCTTCATTAATAAGCTCATCCACAGGATCTGCTGGTTGAGCTTGTTGTGGCTCTTCCGTGGGTGTGGGTGCAGGTTCGGCAAGCTGTTGTTCCGGAGTTGGGGCAGGTGCTGCTTGTTGTGGCGCAGGTTGCGCTTCTTTCTTAAGCCCTGGAAGTTTAATACCTAGCTTATCCAACTTGTCTCCAATCGCGTCTTGTACTTTATCTTGTACGGCGCCTTTCAACACAGCCTTGGCTATATCACCGACATCAGGTATACATCTTTTGTCAGCGATCTTTCCACTACATTTAATTGCCAGTCCATAACCCCCGAGATTGTAGCGTTGATCTCCAGATGTAGCGCTTGCAGCATCGACATCTGCCTTCAAATTATATTTCCATGTCTCATCGTTAAGGTTGATCAACATTCCTTTACCAGTAACTTTAAAACCGGACGCGGCCATTAGTAGATCGTTATTATCAACAATGCCATTTTTTATATCCAATGTTGCCGTTAGCGCATTAAAGATAGTGTCACCCTTAGTATCGAATGAACTGAAGCGCTTGGATTCAATCATTACTTCAAGCTGCCGTAATGTCTTGGCAATATCTACTCCCTTTAATACACCGTTATTAAATGCGATATCGCCCGTACCGGATAAGCGACTCTTTAAAACATTCGTATCAGCACCCGATGAATTTAATGCCAGTTTAATATTGGCTTCACCTAACAAATCGGCTTTGCCTGTCACGTCAGTTAGTAACGGTTCTGTCTGTACACCTGTAAGACTGGTGTTAATTGTCAACTTCGGTTCTTTACCTTTTGCATCAAGGTATATATCACCCACATATGCACCTTCATAGAGTTTGGCAGCGATAGGGTTTAATTTGATGTCACCTTGATCCGCACGAATGCTTAGCTCCATGTCTGTGAGTTTTGCATTTGATATAACAAACTCACCCATAACGAAATCACCTTTTATCTTAATCGCGCGCAAGGTTTCGACAGGTATTTTTGTCGCGACACCGGCAGCAACTGTCTCGGGTGTTGCTGCTTTAGTTTTCTTTTTATCTGTTGCTGGAGGTAAATAACGATCAGCATTTAATTTATCAACACCTAAACCAAATTCAATATCCAGAGGCGACATGCTTTTAAGGTTAATATCGCCTTGCAGTCGTGTTTCATCTAGCTCAGCCTTTAACCCTTTTAGGTTGATACTGGCGCCTACTCCACTAAAAGAGGAGGATAGAGCAACACGTTTCAATACATTTGGATCCGCTGTTACTGGCACTTCCTGATTCAAAGTCTTCATGAATTGGCGTAAGTCAAAAGGTGCCAAAGCGATATTGCCGGACAATGCCGGTTCCGTCTTAAAGTTTGTCGCCTTGACGGACCCTTGCAAATCAAGCCCAAGACCAGCGACACTCAACCCACTCAGTTCGAATATTTCCTTTTCAAGATTGATACTTGAATCCGCTTTTACCGATAAATTTACTGGTGAATTGGGTATCTTCTTTCCTGAAAATACGACGTCTAATGAAAGCGGCTTCAGACTTAAGTTTGTCGTATTGCCATTAATGCCTGTATTAAGATCGATTGTTTGCAGCACCTCAGCAAGGTCAGCTTGGCCCACCGCTCTTAATAAAGGCTTTGGCGTTTTACTGACAATAGAAAACTTACCCGCCATGTTGCCGCTGCTTTTTTGTATATTATCGCCTTTTAGGTTTCCGCTAACAGTAAAACCAAGCGCATTCGCAGCGAGTGAAGGCAGATCTATCTTGCCAGACTTCATATCGGCATTAAAACGTGTGTCGACGTTAAATTTCTTATCTTTTATCTTTCCCAAATCATCTGCAAGCGCAGGCAAGCCACTGTCCTTTGGCTGGAAGGCGCTTGCGATTTGAATTAATAAAGGCAAGTCTGGTCCGCTTGCTTGTAATTCGCCACTGATAGCAGGCGTGTCACTACTGACCTGTCTGGCATTTAATTTAGCTGTCGTGGTCAGGCCTAGCGCCTTAATCGATAAACTCGGAATATCTACTGAGCCGGTTTTTAAATCCGCATCAAAATCAGTGCTAACATCAAACGCCTTTGGTGCAGCACTAAGCTGTTTGGAGAGCGTTTCTAAATCTTGCGAACCATCACCTGTAAACTGTACTGCTATTTTAATCAATGTAGGTAAATCTGGGCCGCTTGCCTTTAGTCTCCCTTTCGCAGCAGGTGTATCAGATTTTATATTACGAGCAGCTATTTCAGCCGTAATTTTATTACCTAAGACATTAATATCCAGCTTCGAGATATCAATATCACTTCTATCCATATCAACATTAAATGTCGCGCCCAAATTAAAGGTCTTATCTGACATTTTTGCTAACTGACTGGCAAGCGGTTCAATCTCAAGTATCTTGAACAACTGCGGCAGGTCTTTTCCTGCGACATCAACATTACCATTGATCTGTGGTTTGCCTGAAAGTATCTCGGCTGCATCAATCTGGCCATTAATTTCAGTATCGAATGCACTGAACATGAGATCTTTGATCTGTGCGGTTTCTTTATCAACATCCACATAAATCTCAGAACTCAACTTGATTACTGCCGCTCCGCCGGGTATTTCTTTTCCTTTAACTTTAGCTTCCAGGGACATTGGTTTTAAGGTCAAGACATCGCCACCATTTGCATAGGCGACCGTCCCTTTAAACTGAATCGCAGATGACAATGCTGGTTTTGACGCTGAGGCGTTTAATGATGCTGTAATATCAATGGGCTCTCCTAGCTTTAATTCTCCGGTTACGATATTTGCATCGGAGATTTTGTATTCCACTTTTTGCTGCATGTCGTTCCAATGTATATTGGCGTCTTTTATATCAATGCCGCCTAATACCAGCGCTGCTAATGGCATACCTTCATCACTACTAGCAGGTTCTTTTGTCTTGGTCTTGGGCTTGACCATGTCATCCCAATTGCTCACGCCTTCTGCATTTTTAGCCAGATTGATGGTTGCGCCATGAAGTACCAACGTATCCATTTCCAGTTCTTTACGCAGGAGCGGCATCAGCTTTGCGCGGACCTTGATGGTCTTTGTTTGTAGAAAAGGTGCTTCACCAAAACCTTTGGCATTACTCAAACTAACACCTTCGACATCGAGCCCCAACCAGGGATAAAACGTCAGACCGATATTACCGTCTATACGTAAATCGCGGCCGGTTTCATCCTTTACCTTGCTCGCGATCGTGTCTTTGTAATCATTAGGATCGATATAGGCCAATGTAATAGCAACCGCACCTATAGCAATAATGCCTAAAACACCAAGGCCAAGAATCAGTTTAATCAGAAGTTTCATTTCACTTTACCTGTGTCATTGTTTTAATTTTTTTCTAAGGCGTTTAATCGCTGCCTTAACTTGTTTTGGTGCCGTACCACCAACATGATTTCGAGCCGACACGGATCCTTCTAGTTCTAGTACTGTATAGACATCATCTTTGATGACCTTACTGAATTGTTGAAGTTCAGGTAACGTTAACCCAGGCAAATCCTTATCGTGCTGAATTGCAAATTGAACTGCTTTCCCCACAACTTCATGCGCATCTCTGAAGGGCAAACCTTTAACAACCAGATAATCTGCAAGATCTGTTGCTGTAGCAAAGCCCGCTGCCGCTGCCCTATACATGGTTTCACGGTTTACTGTGATCGTTGGTATCAGGCCAGCATAGGCGATCAGAGACATTTTTACCGTATCAATAGCATCGAATAGGGTCTCCTTGTCTTCCTGATTATCCCGGTTATATGCGAGCGGCTGTGCCTTCATCAAGGTAAGTAATGCTATCAAATCACCATAAACCCGACCAGTCTTGCCCCTGACTAACTCAGGGATATCGGGGTTTTTCTTTTGCGGCATAATAGACGAGCCTGTACACCAGGCGTCGCCTAAATCAATAAATCCACTGGCCTGAGATATCCAGGTAACCAGTTCTTCGGAAAATCGTGATAGATGCATCATGATCAAACTCGCGACTGCTGTAAGTTCTATTGCAAAATCGCGGTCACTGACTGAATCCAGTGAGTTTTGCGTTATACCATCAAAACCTAGCTCTTTGGCAACCATATTCCGATCAATCGGATAGCTCGTACCCGCAAGCGCCGCCGAACCAAGCGGTAGCAAATTAAGTCTTTTTCGACAATCATGCAGACGTGAACGATCTCGCAATAGCATTTCGGCCCAAGCCAGTAAATGATGCCCAAAGGTGACCGGTTGCGCCGATTGTAGATGAGTAAAACCCGGCATGATGGTATCAACATGATCTTCAGCTAACGTTACCAATGCATTTAAAACCGCATTAATTTGATCACTAATAAGGTCAATCTCATCACGGCAATACAAACGAATATCAGTCGCAACCTGGTCATTTCTTGAACGTCCGGTATGTAATTTTTTACCTACATCGCCGATGTTCTCTACCAAGGCCGTCTCTATATTCATGTGTACGTCTTCAAGGGAGGTTAACCATTGAAACTGACCCGCTTTGATATCTTTCTCGATTTTCTTCAAGCCACGAATAATCTGATTACTTTCCTTTCCAGATATAACGCCTACTTTGCCCAGCATACGTACGTGAGCTATTGAACCCATGATGTCATAATGAGCCAATCGCTGGTCATAAGAGACTGATTCGGTGAATTGTTCAACAAATTTATCTGTGGGCGATGTAAATCTACCGCCCCAGGGCTTTTCTGTATTATTTGAGCTCATTTTTAGTGCTAGTGTGATTATTTATTTACAATGGACAGTATAACTTATGGTTAACTCGCATATTACATGAGTACGCATTAAAAATGCCAAATCTTAACGAGCAAGAGAACAACAGCTTTCTGCCAAACTTTTGCAGCACGAACGTCTTATTTGTCGTTGTACTTAGCTCGGAATTGCTCGCAATCATTTTAACTCTGGCATTGCCACTATACACGCCTGACTTGATGTTTAATCTGGCAATGAATTCCCTTTTCACACAGTGGATTGCCTTAACCTGCGTCGGCATCCTTTGTATATCCAGACGATTTATGGCTACGCTCTCGGAAAAACAGGCTGCTGCTGTTAGTTACTTAATAATACTATTGGTTTCATTCATCATTACAGAATTAGCCTGGTGGGCGATATATGTTTATCCGGGCAGGATCACGCCTGACCAAAAACTACATCTTCTATTCCTGATGCGTTCATTGGGTATTTCCGCCATTGTTGGGGTAATCGTTTTGCGCTATTTGTACGTTCAGCATCAATGGCGTAAGAATATCGAGGCTACAGCAATGTCTCGCTTTCAAGCTTTACAGTCCCGAATACGCCCGCATTTTTTATTCAATTGTATGAATACAATTGCCAGTTTGACACGCAAGGCGCCTGACCTGGCTGAACAATCCGTGGAAGATTTAGCCGATCTATTTCGGGCAAGTTTACTCGAACCAACCGAGTTATATAGAATCGCTGACGAATGGAAACTCTGCGAGCATTATCTTCGAATAGAAGGTCATCGTTTGGGTGAACGGTTGCAAGTTGAGTGGGATATTGATGCATTACCTGACAATGCTTTAGTTCCTCCGCTGAGCCTTCAACCCTTACTTGAGAATTCTATATACCACGGAATAGAACGATTACCTGAAGGCGGCACCATCAATATCTCTGGCAAATTTGAAAATGAAAAGCTTATTATCACTTTCACAAACCCCTTTCCTGGCAAGAATGTTGAAGACACGCATAAAGGGAACAAGCATGCGCAAGATAATATACGCCAACGATTGCTTACTATTTTTGGCGCAGAAAGTGATTTGATTATTGAAAATGAGCAACAACTCTACATCGTTAAATTAACACTGCCTTACAAACAGCATGAAAATACTGATCGTTGATGATGAAGCTTTAGCACGGGAAAGACTGCACGATCTTGTGATCGAGTTGTACCCGGATGCTATTACTATCGAAGCAATTAATGGTATTGATGCTTTGGATAAAATTTCAGCGCATTCACCAGAAATAATTTTGTTAGACATTCGCATGCCAGGTATGGATGGACTGGAGCTTGCCAACCATCTATTACATCTGGATTCGCCTCCCGCGATAGTTTTTACAACGGCATACCAAGATCATACCTTGAGTGCTTTTGATGCTAACGCAGTTGATTATTTACTCAAGCCTATCAGAAAAGAACGGCTTAAAATTGCTATTGAACGCGCCGCTGTTGTCAGCCAATCTAAGTTAGCTTTGCTGAACAATAACAAAGAAAAACCGTCGGTCCGCACACACCTCAGCGCTATGCTTCAGGGCAATATTCAATTAATCGCGATAGAAAATATTTATTTCCTTAAAGCAGAACAAAAATATGTTACTGCTGGCTGGCCAGGCGGTGAAATACTTATTGATGAACCGCTGGTTACACTGGAAGCGGAGTTCTCGGATCATTTTATCCGAATCCATAGAAACGCGCTGGTTGCGATTAATCATATCGAAGCACTCAGGAAGACGACCGAAGGCCAACACGTCATTAAACTTTCAGACATGCCGATTGAGTTATCTGTAAGTCGACGACACTTTAGTGACGTTAAAAAAATTATCAAACAGCATTAACGATTTCGCGTGCTGCCGCTAACAAGGCTAATCGCGCAATAACACCATAAGTATAGAAACGATTTTGGTGACAGTCTGGATCCTGCTTTGGATCCGGTAGAATACAACAATCTTCAAATGCCAATGGTTCAAAACGCATACCGGGCGCATTCAGGTTTTGGGTTGCTGTACGCTTCGAATGAACACGATAAAAACCACCTACAACTTGATGCCCCAACATATAAACCACGGGTTCAGCGACGCCTTCTTCACCCCAGGTTTCATTTGTATACACTCCTTCCTGAATAATAACCTGGCTGACTTTTTGTCCTTCTTTAGTCGTCGCCATTTTTGTGCGTTCTTTACGGTTCAATGCGGCTATTTCATCTGTACTTCGTATCGTCATCACACCCATACCATAAGTACCTGCATCGGCTTTGACCATAACAAATGGTTCACAATCCAGCTCGTGTTCATCATATTTAGCCTGAATAGCCTTTAATAAAGCATCTACATTTTTTGACAGGCAGTCAACACCTTCGCGCTTCATGAAATCAACTTCACCACAATTACGAAACATGGGATCGATTAACCATGGATCGATACCAATTAATTCAGAAAACTCCTGTGTGACTTGCTGATAAAACTTAAAATGACTTGATTTTAATCGAGACGACCATCCTAGACTTGTAGGCGGCGTGATCACTTGCTCTACACCTTCCAATATTTCCGGTTTTCCTGCCGCCAGATCATTATTTAATAAAATAAGATCCGCGTTAAAATCACCAACAAGCATGCGATCTTGATCGCGCTTAACGGGCTCTAACAACACTGAACGTGATGACTCAAGTTCAATTCGCATCGGCTCATTCAAATCAGGACTCAAACTTCCAACACGGACTTCAAAACCTGCCTTTTCTACCATAGATTGCAGACTGGCAATGTTCTCCATATAAAATAAATTGCGTGTATGGTTTTCCGGGATAATTAATATTTTATCAATTGGTTGCTCTATCGTCTCAACCGCCATCTGCACCGCATGAATACACAAGGCTTCAAATGATGGGTTCAGGTTGTTAAAGCCTGCGGGAAATAAGTTTGTATCTACCGGTGCAATTTTATATCCCGCATTTCGTAAATCCACAGAGGCATAAAATGGGGCCTGAGACTCACGCCACGCATTTCTAAACCAGGCTTCAATGCACGTTTGATTATCCAGCACCTGCCGTTCCAAAATCTGAAAAGGTCCCGTTAATGCCGTGGTAAGGTGTGGAACTGTCGCGGTTTCGTTTAAAGTCATAATAGGTTTTAGCGTTTTTATTTATTATACAACTTGATCGTCGCATTTGGGTATTCGGTATATTTAATTCAAGTCTCCCCATAACTGCTGGGCATTACTTACTGCACAGACAACAGCAGTCTCAGTCCGCAAGACTCTTGGGCCTAAGTTCATTGGGATACAACCGCTTTCTTGCGCCTGCTCGACCTCATCATCACTAAAACCACCCTCTGGGCCAATCATTAATGTCAGTTCGCTAACAGGAAGACTGATCTGTGACATAGACTGTTGACCCTCGGGATGCAATATTAATCGCGTTTTAGATGCGCCTATATTCAACCATTCAATCAATGACACCGGGTTTTGTATTCGTGTTAAATGGCTTCTACCACACTGCTCAGTTGCACTAATTATAATATTTTTCCAATGCGCCAATTTATTATGCACACGATCATCCTGTATTTTTACATTACTATATCTGGAGATAACTGGAATTATATTTTTTACACCTAGTTCAACCGCTTTTTGAATAGAAAAATCCATATGCTGGCCTTTCGCTACAGCAAGACACAAATTAATAGTTAACGGTGATTCATTTGTTACACGGATAGATCCTTCAATTTCTAGCCGCGCACTTTTTTTACTAATTTCAATAATTTTTGACTGATACTCATCACCTGAATTATTAATTAACTTTATTGCATCGCCAATACGCATCCGGAGCACATGCGAAATATAATGCGCCTTATCTCGTGGCAGATTAATAATCTCACCGGTTGTTAATGGCATATCAATAAAAAGGCGTGGGACTCGCATCGTTTACTTTACTATTGTTCCTTAAGAGTTACTTAGTATCTTTTTAAATCAGGGAAGGAATTAAAAACGCTCCAGCGTTTAATCTCCTTTCTGTTATGATAATACTTATCAAACGAATCAGCTTACAAATTCTTTTATGCAACACGCAAAATATTCACTTGGCCAGATAATTCATCACCGGAAATTCGGTTATAGAGGCGTAATATTTGACATCGACGCAGCTTTTAGTGGGACAGATGCCTGGTATGATACCGTAGCAAAATCAAAACCGTCTAAAGATGAGCCCTGGTATCATGTTTTAGTGGATAACTCACAGCAAACCACTTATGTCGCAGAAAAGAATATCGAGGTGACTGCTTCAGTTTTACCAATAAATCACCCTTTAATTAGTCACTATTTTAAAAATTTTGTCGATGGTCATTATTTTCATAATAATACCAGTAACTAATTCAAACTATGATTAAAAATATTAAAGTTTACTTCGAATCTTTGTTCGATAAAGATTCAAAAGACGACGCTTCTCATGAAAAAACTATTGAGTTGGCAACGGCTGCCTTAATGGTGGAAATTGGTCTGGCTGACGATCATGTTCAGGATGAAGAAAAAACTGTGATAAGAACAATATTATCTGATCACTTCAACCTCAGCAAAAATGAGATTGATGAATTAATAGCGTTAGCAGAAAATGAGGTTGACCACGCCGTATCTCTTTATGAGTTTACGCGACTTTTGAACGACACATTGTCTATGCCGGAGAAGATTAATATCATAGAGAATTTATGGCATGTCGCTTATGCCGACTCAGTGCTGGATAAATACGAAGAATACTACATTAGAAAAATAGCGGACTTGCTCTACATCTCACATTCGGACTACATCCAAACCAAATTAAATGCAGCTAAGTAAGTTTATTAAACTAACGCTTAAGATTTAGCTGCTAACAATAACTGTATTAACTGATCTTCAAGCTCAATTCGAGTGGCTAGTTCTTCGCCCAGCATTGAAAGGTCCTCTTGAAAGTGATTGAGCTCATCTTCATTGTTTTCAGGGTTGTATTTTTCATCGAAAGCCAAAGCTATTTGAGTTGACTGTTCTATTCGTGGGTATATTTGGATTGCCAATTCAGAAACAGACTGCCTACGTTCCTTGCCTTCAGCGATCCTGTCGTATAAGCCAAAATGGCCAGCAGCGATATAGTCCACTAAAACCTGATTGAATTCTTCAAGATCAGCAACTGACTTAACAGACACAGCATCAGAACCTTCTGATGAAACTTGCAACATTAATGATAATAGCTGCTTTCTTTCCTTTAGTAGGTGCTCAACTTGCTCATTGCTTGCGCAACGCCTCTCTCGTGTTTCTTTCGCCTGTTCTTTCATAATGACACCGTCCTTCATTTATAGAAATCCTGTTTTCAGCCTTATTATTTGATCTCAATAAAGATTTTGCTTTTGACTGGCTAGTCATAACAACAGCATTTTGATTATTTTCTACTTTACCCTCTTTAGCAAAGCAAAAATGATTCCATAATCACTATAATGCCATGACAAACATGCTCGTCAACCACCACAGACTTAGACATCCATTTAACTGTAGATAAGCCTGTGTATTAAGTATCTGATTTCAAGCTCAAAAACCTAATAACACTGTATTCTTTAAATACCGTATCGGATAAACTGTGCGGTGAATTGTGGGCGAGTCTAATTAAAACTTATTCCGGTAACACCTGAAAGATAATTATAACAATCAACATGATGGAAATACCTGGCTATAAAATAGATAGAGAGATTGGAAAGGGGGGTATGGCAACAGTCTATCTGGCCACGCAAGAGTCCCTTGATCGCTCCGTTGTCCTAAAAATACTAGACAAAGTTAATAGCTCCGCTGTGGCAGATATGACTCAGCGGTTTATCGATGAAGGCCGTATCATAGCCTCTATGCATCACCCCAACATTGTCACCATCTATGATATCAGCATGGCTGGTGATGAACTCTATATCTCCATGGAATATGTTCAAGGAGGCGATCTAAAAAAACGCATGGAATCACATGTGTCTCCAAAAGTAGCATTAGATATAGTTGAGAAAATTGGTTCTGCATTAGGTAGTGCTCACGCACATAATGTAATCCATCGGGACGTTAAACCTGCAAATATTCTTTTTCGTAATGAAGACACGCCATTATTAACTGATTTTGGTATCGCTAAACAAACTGATCAAGAAGCAGATCTAACTTCTACTGGAATCTTTCTTGGCAGCCCAAATTACGTCAGTCCTGAACAAGCGGATGGCAAGAAGGTTGATGGAAGAAGCGACATATACAGTCTTGGGTGCATATTTTATGAGATGCTAACAGGCTACAAACCCTACCATTCTGACTCTGTGATCGATATCGTCATTCAGCACAAGACATCTCCTGTGCCAACATTACCTGAAAAATTCGAGATTTATCAACCGCTACTAGATCGGATGATGGCCAAAAACCTTGACGATCGTTTTGCTGATGCTGAAACCATGTTGGTAAGCGTAAAAAAACTACAGGCTCTGGATAATACCGATCAACTAACACCTGATTTTGATATAACAGGCTATACATCAAAAACTGACAAAAATAAGCAAACAAAAAATAAACCGAAGCTAACATTAAACGTATTATTACTATTATCCGCGACCTTTTTTTTTAGTCTTCAGTATGTTGAGATAAAGCTTAAAAGCTCTGAGATGAGTATAGATAGAGCATCTACAAATAGTGTATTACCGACTGCTGAGACAACAACTTCCAGCAATCTTGCTGAACAAACATTGGAAACTATCCAAACTTCAAGCGCTGGTGATGAAACTCCAGCAGAGACAGCTCCCCCCCCCGGCAAGGCCCCTGTCTCTAATGAAGTATTAAGTGCATTAGCCTGGCTAGGTAAAAAAAGCCTGGATGAATATAACTTAACCTACCCTGAAAAAGACAATGCATATTATTACTTTTCCAGATTATTAGAGTTACAGCCTGATAATCGTACAGCATATGAAGGAATATTATCGATTGCAGAACGTTACGCGTTCCTTGCGGAACGTTCGCTTGCTAATAATGAAACAGATAAAACACAGACTTATATTGAGATCGGTCTACAGATCAACCCCAACAATGAAGCCTTGTTGTCCTTAAAATCTATAGTAGCAACACAAAAAACGAGTTTTTGGCAAACCCTAAAATCAATGTTTTAATATTACAAAGCATATTGTCTAAAACACCGAAACTATTGTTCGAGCACTTTTTTAGCATTCTCAGTTTGCGCGTTATCCCATTCAGTAATCAATCGTCGCAACTCGTCTACTCTGTTTTCCGTACTGGCGCTCTTTTCCTGTTCATCAATAACGTCTTCATCGACAATATGATCTTCGTCACCTAGTAACTCCTCGAGTGTTTTTTCAATGCCTTTTGATTCCGTCTTTTTCGATTTATCTTTGCCATATTTTTTCTTGAACTCTAGCGACTTGGCAAGTTTATCTTTGGCTTTTTGTTGATCCTTTTCTACTAAAACAAAAGCCGTTTGCCTTAATTGTTCCCGCACGTCGTCATCAACTTCAAGGGCGGTGTCATCAATTAGCCGACCATTATCAAAAACAAAGATGCGCGGGCCAGATGAAGCACTTCGGTACCACACAGGCGGTTTTCCGGATAATTGCGTCGTTCCCGTATCTGCTTCAACCCATTGATACATCCGCGCAGAGATAGCCTGGCTAAATACAAGCAATAGCACTAAAGTGATTCCGGTAAGAGGATTTTTATTCTTCATAGTCTGAGTATATTCTAAATATATTAGTTTTCTATGTCCGCGCTCAAACATTAGCACCGATACAGTTTAGATACGCGTTTTCGAGATCCTTAGCATTAAAATCTTCACAACATTGAGAGGGTGTGCCGTTAAAACATATTTTACCATCGTGTAAAACTATAATTCGATCACAAATACTCTCTACATCTGCTAACAAATGGGTGCTAAAAAAAAGTGTTTTCCCTTCTGTCTTTAAATTTTCCAGGTGCCGTTTCAGATAAGCTCGTGCTTTTGGGTCCAGTCCACTCATAGGTTCATCAAAAAACAACATGGGCCTTTGGCTCAAAAAACAGGCAGCTAATCCAAGCTTTTGCGCCATACCTTTTGAGTATTGCCTGACAGATTTTTTCAAAGCTGACATTTCCAGATCCAAAATTTCAAAGAGCTTTTCTATATCAGCGCCATTTAATTCAATCTGGTTCAATTTCGCCATGTAGGCAAGGAAATCTCTTCCGGTTAAATAATAGGGCGGAATAAATTTTTCAGGCAAAAAGGAGAGCGCCTCGCGCGAAGAAGTTTCTCTATGCGATTTACCAAAGATCTTAATCTCACCAGAATCAATGGATATGAAGTCCAGTACGGCTTTGATTAGTGTTGTTTTACCAGCACCATTAACCCCGACTAACCCAATATACTCTCCTTGCCTGACAGATAGATTGATATCCGTTAGCACAGATTGTTTTCCGTAATCCTGGTTTAATTTCTCGATATTAAGTGCAATATCAGTCATTCGCTTTACCCATAAAAAAATACCCGCAAATAGCGGGTATTTCAAATACTAGCCTAGCTGCGATTATTAATACAAAAAGACCTGACCACAATTCTGTGCATCGTCAAACAGGTCATAAACATCATCAACTCTTATTCCATCACCGCCTGCTCCACCTGGAGCGGCTATGGCGGCAACGTCGCTACAGGTACTAAACTGTGGCGCGAATATTTCTCCAAGTGTTGTGCTTCCAGCGGCACCATCAAAATCGGTATTAGTACCATCGCTGTTGGTAAGGCGTAATACACCAGTATTTGGCAAACCATCATCTACTTTAATATCGAGCTCTCTGGCAATGGCGACAGGGACATTCGACCCCATATGCAAGTTCAATCGGTCTGCCGCAGTTCCTGTAAAACCAGAGTTTCTACTCAATACCAGAGTGCCATTAAATGCATTCACCGGTGCACTGGCTACGTATAATGCAGCTGTAGTAACGTCTACTGTTGCTGGTGCAAAACCACCACCGAGGAAATTAGATTTTGCAAGGTGAGCCCATGCTGCTCCAGCTTCTTCGTGAGTATTATCAATTCGGCCATTACCATTACCGCCGACCAAGACAGTCGCATCACCCATTGCTTGTGCCGCAGGTGCTGTAGCCCAATCACCAGGTACCTGACGATAACGGTCTATAAAGCCATAGTAAGCAGCCTGGATACCAGAATTCTGGTCAGCTAAGTTACGAACCCGGGCACTATTGATCAATTCTTGTCCTTTGAGGATGCCACCAAGTAATAACCCGATAATTACTAGCACAATCGCAATCTCAACTAATGTAAAACCTTTCTGCTTATTAATATTCATTTCTTCTTCTCCATATTAAGCTATTGCTGCTCTATTAATAATACATATGCAGATAGTATGCCATGTATATAACTCGCTGTTTTTACTGTGGAAATTGAAATATCTTCGAGTAAAGTGTTAACATTGTTGTTCATTTGTCATCACTACTGTTGAGAACTCGACGATCTTAACTCTTTCTCAGTTTCCGATTAAGCAATCATTCCATTTTTCAATTTGACAAATATAATGCCTCACTAACCAAGGTTAGATCTTTCCACACAGAATTGTAGTTAACGAATACAATAACAAAACACCATTAATCATAGACGAACCAAATCACAGATGAAAATACCTGAAATAACAAAACACACTCTAATCAAGATAGCTGTCATCTTCAGTGTATTTATGATCTTTCTTTCTGGCGCAATTGGCCTTATAGAAATTACCATTGCTCAGGATCCTATTATCAATATTAGCAGCAAGCTGCTAAATCAATCAGATAATTACAACCTGGCAATGGACAAACTGATCCAATCAAAAGAGTTTATATTTTTGCTTACGGCAGGCCTTATATTGACATGCATGCTGCCGATATTATCTCCAGTAAAAGCATTCCTGCTGACTTTTGTAATAATTCTTTTTTCAGCTGCAATTGGCTATTCAAACTCCAGTGTTGGGCTAATACCAATGGAATACTGTGTATTAACTATTCTGGTTATATACATAATGAATATATTAGTTAGTTACTTTATTGAGATACAATCCAAGCAACGGTTGATAGAAACCTTCGGCCAATACATCCCGCCGCAGTTAGTCAATGAACTAAGTCGCTTACCCAAAGGACTCTCTACAGAAGGAGAATCAAAGACGTTAACTGTTTTCTTTTGCGATCTACAAAACTTCACCAGTATTTCTGAAGAACTAAACCCAAAGCAATTGAATAAATTATTGAACGAATATTTTACCGTCATGACCGAGATATTATTTAAACATGGCGGGACAATAGATAAGTATATCGGTGATGCAATCATGGCATTCTGGAACGCACCGACGGAACAAACTGAACACGCACAACGTTCAGTTGAGGCATCTCTTGAAATGACTCAGGCCATACAAACACTTGCAAAGAAATTTATCAGCCAGGGCTGGCCTCAACTTTCTATGGGAGTCGGCATTAATACAGGTAGAGCCAACGTAGGCAATATGGGTTCAAAATATCGTATGACTTATACCGCCATTGGTGATGCAGTTAACCTGGCCTCTCGTATAGAGTCCCTCACTCGCACCTATCGCGTTCCGATAATAATTAGCGAACACACATATAAGCAATTACAGGGAATAACGTGTCGAGAACTCGATCAGGTTCGCGTCCGCGGGAAACACCAACTTACTCGGCTCTATCAACCATTATGCTATGACAATGAAGTCGATGCCGCGTTAAAAGAAAAGCTCATGATACACACAGAAGCAATGGCGCTCTATTATGCCGGAAAGGAAAAAAATGCATGCCGATTATTTAAAGAGCTTTATGAAAAGGATAATAATGATAAATTTTATAAAGCCATTATTAAAAAAATTATGGGTTTATAATTTTAATTTATAGCGTCAGGGTCTTGATTCTGACGTGCTTCGATTTCTGATAATCGTTGCGTCAAAAAGTTTATTTGATGTTCGTCTTTCAACTCCCCGCTCTCAAGTAACCCCCCGATTAGTACCTTTGCACTTTCCAGTTCTCCCATATCTTCAAGAACAAAAATCTCCATCTGTTTTGCCCAATATGGAACATTTTCTCCCGTTGCGTATTGTCGAATTAATTTTGAGCATGCTAATGCTAACTGTTGATCCTTAATTCTATGTTTTGCAATATAAACGGCATGTGCCATAAATGGCCAACGTTCATTGGGATTTTTAATAAATTCTTTACTAATGTAGTCGACCATAGTTCTTTGTTTTTTCTCGTCTACAACTTCAGCATAAAACCTGATCGCGGCCAATAACGGATATTGGATGTTATTATCTAGCTCTAAAATCAAATCTAGCCATTCGATTACTTTGCCATAATCCAATTCTTTTAAAGGAATACTTATGCCCGGTTGGTTATCAAATGCCTGTAACCACAACATCACCCACTTTGCAGCAGGGACCGAGTCATCCAAACTAACAAGCCTTATGAGTGACGTTTTTGGCGGAGTAGATAAATCCTGTCGCTTAATTTCGAGATTAGAAGATGACCAGTGCCAATAACATTGCAGGGTTAAGCTTAAAAAAAGTGCCGCCCATACGCTAGCAGGGACAAAAGAGAGGTCTCGCGTATTTTTTACGAAGAGTTTCATTGAAAAAGTTTTCTATAACTCCTTTCTGTATAAGTCAAATAAAGCTATAGACGAGATAAAAACGACGTAAATTATTGTTTGACCTAAAACAATAGCCATATCACTGGCAATATCAACGTCATAAACAAGCCATTCAGTTTGAGTAAACTTATAAAGGTCGGGGATGACATAAGCGATAACTTCTAACAGTCCATTCATGAATTTATGACTAACCGAACCTAAAGCCAGAATGGGAGAGTTGCTAATTAGTTGAATGACCTCGATTGAGCGTGACAGAATATAAAATGCCATAACGACACTAAAAGAAATAGTTATGCTGCTAAATGAGAACAAACAGAGCAAACTCAGGGAGATAATTATCATCAGTTCGCATTGTAATGATAATGACCATAACATCACCGCATTAACTGGAGCAAACAGGCATAAACACGCAGCAACTATAGAGACAATTATTAACCCTATAACCGAAAACCCGGCAAACTTACCAAAATAATAGGATGAACGAGGCACCGGATGAGAAAGAATTAATTCAAAGCCTTTGTCATTAAACTCGCGAATCATACTTGTTATAACGAATAGACTTATTGTGAATACTGAAAACAAACGTAAAGCAGAGCCAAGCAACGCTGCCTGTGTTACAGCCCCTTCTGTTATGGCAAGTTCTCCAACAAATAAAGAGAGAGAGAAGAAAACGGCAACACCACCAAAGATAAATATTAGAAACTTATCTCTGATGGCCTCCAAAATCGAGAATTTCGCTATTGTGCGTAATAGATGTTGATTCATGGTATAAGACTGTTCTTTACTAGTCTGGTCTGAGCTAATATAACAAAAAACTGACATCATAAGGTTATTTGTGTCTACATTCCTGAAAAAATTATCGCAAAAAAAAGAACTATTCATTCTTGTAATGATGTTGGAACTGCTGCATCTATCTATCTGGATAGATTTTGGCAGCATAATTTCCCGCTCACTTATGCTAAGCCACCTTGGCCTATTCTTGCTTTGGCAACCAGTATGGCGCGGTGACAAACAATTAGGCATTGAAAACATATTCCTTTTTATCGTCTTTACACTGTCATTAACCATCTGGCTTAACCCATGGTTATTATTCGCATGGCTAGTACTACTCATTGGTTTTATTAGTGGTCGAGTAACATTAGACAATAATGAAAGAACTATTTATACGTTGGCATTAGCATTCCTTGTTTTAGAGTTGCTCTTTGCCTGTATCCCTGAACTGGTCAACATAAATATTGAGTATAAGCATTTATTCAAGACCATTCTGCCGTTCATTCCAATATTGCTATTTTTATTCCCAAGCTTTAAGTCAGAACAGAGTATTCATGCCGTAGATTTTATACATGCCATAACATCATCAATGTTAACTAGCCTGGTAGTGTTCGGTAGTTTGTTAACCATGTTTCTCAGTGAATCAAGTTATTTTGCCGCATTAACACAAACTTCACTCGCGATTGGCGGCTTTATCATCTGTATCAGTTGGTTATTAACATCTCAATCGCGTTTCAATGATGTCACCCAGCTTTGGTCCAATTACATGCTGAATATCGGCACGCCTTTTGAGGAATGGTTGGCTGATCTATCAAAGGCAAATGAGCGCGATCTTTCGCCTGATGAATTCCTGAATGAAGCTATGACTAAATTGGTAAACTTATCGTGGATATCAGGGGTCAAATGGAGCGTAGACGACGCTGTTCGGAGTAGAGGAGAGCAAGGTAAAAACGAGATTGAAATTTCAAATGACCTGTTTACTGTATGCATTTATACCCACCGACAGCCAGGCGCCTCCTTAAAATTACACTGTAATTTACTAATCAAATTACTACGTAATTTTTATGTTAACAAGCAGCGAGAACAAGAACTGACCCGGCAAGCACATCTTAAGGCAATATATGAAACCGGAGCACGCATAACACACGACATTAAGAACTTATTACAATCATTACAAGCAATAACCAGTATTATTACTAGCGATACCGATGGCTCTAGTATGCTGGTGTCACAACAAGTTTTGAAAAAGCAATTGCCTCAGCTAACCCAGCGATTACAACTAGCCTTGGATAAACTACAGACACCACAGATTCAGGATACAAAAGAAATCTACTTGAAAGACTGGTGGGAAGATCTTCAAAAAAGAAACGCACATAATAAGATATCCTTTCAATCAGATATTAACGGCGACCCAACTGTCCCTGTCGATTTATTTGATAGTATTGTTGACAATCTGTTAGAGAACATCCAGACAAAACAACTGAGCGAGCAGGGCATTGAAGTTACTATCACTTTAGCCTGTAATGATGATGTAATTATTGTTAGCGTTTGTGACACAGGAAGTATGATAGCGGAAGATATTTCCAGTCAATTGTTGAACAACCCAATACCATCAGACACCGGCTTAGGGATTGGCCTTTACCAAGCCAACAAACATGCCGAAATATTTGATTACAATTTGAAATTAATTATTAATCAAGCAGGAAGGGTTTGTTTCGAACTATCTTCAAACAACAAAACGAGTGATTAAGGTAAGACCTCTGCCTTGATCATTCTATTCATAAGTATGTCTGATAAAATCCAAGTTACGATACCATCAAATTGACAAAGAAAATTTGTTTTAATTGAATCATCGTTCTCATTCTCACCCGTTCCAGCAGTCCTTTCTACCATTACAGCACCTTGTATCGTAGCTGCAATCAAGGTTATTGAATTACCTTTTTATATTTTTATTTACTTACTGCTTGAATGACTGCCTTGGGATTGTTATCTACGACTTTAAGTAGCACTCTAGCTGTGCCGCGCGGTAGGCGCAGTCCTTGTTCCCAATGTCGTAGAGTGCCAAGTGATATACCGAATGTTGCACAAAACCGCTGTTGACTCATTCCTGTCTTTTCACGTATTGCCTTAACGTTTATTGTTTCAGGCTTATGAACCAGAGCTTTACTTGTTTTGCCTTTGGCATGGTTAATTGCATCATTTAAACCGGCTTTAATTTCTTCAAATGCTTTGCTCATCATCTTTGTCTCCAATATTTTACTAGCTCTTTGACAGTCTTAGATAAAACACTCTTCTCTTCCATGGAGATATTGGCTTTTTCATTTTTACCAAAGAGAGCTAATAAATATAGCGGCATATCTTCACTATGATAGTAGTAAATGACCCTTACACCACCACTTTTGCCTCTATCATTTCTAGCCCATCTTAGCTTCCTTATCCCACCTGCTCCCTGAAGAAGAACACCAGCATGAGGATTTACAGACAAGTAAGCAATTAACTCAGCCTTCTCATCTTCTGAAAGGAGCTGACCAACCTTCCTTTGAAAGAATTCCGTTTCAGCGATAGTAATCATACTACTAAAACTATACTCCAATGGAGTACCACGTCAAATTTATACTACCGAGGAATGATCCAGAAATTGAAATCTCTACCACCTTAGCCTGTAATCACGATGTGATTATCGTCACCGTTTGTGATTCTGGAAGTATGATTCCAGATAATATTTCCAGCCAGTTGCTCCACAACCCAATCTCATCTGACACCGGCTTAGGGATTGGCCTTTACCAAGCCAACAAACATGCCGAAATATTTGACTACAGTTTGAAATTAATTATTAATCAAGCAGAAAGGGTTTGTTTCGAACTATCTTCGAACAGTGAAAAGAGTTAATTAAGGTAACTTTCCTGCGTTAACCAGGTTATTTTTTAAAATACTAGGTGATATCCAAATCATCAGATCATCAAAATCTGTTCCGCCAGAATAATCTCTACTAAAATCTTTTTTAACAAAAGTAAAATCAGTATCCGTGTTGTCCAATTGTAAAGCACTATGTGTTGGTTCGGAATAATCCATTCCATGTGAGATAGCTATTGCTGCGACATTATCTGCAACAGTTGGTGTCCCATCATCTTCCGTTTCACTTACATCAATATCACCAGGAGTACATAAATCAAATGCAGCATCAGCAGAGTCATTACAGGGCGCAGTAACCGCCGTTGTATTTGCAACTTCATAGGCAAAAGCTTGAGTCACTCTATAGGTAAAATGTTGCCCCCAAGCATCATTCTCATCAACACCTAATGTCGTCCAGGGTAAATTACCAAAAAGTGAAGCACAGTCCAAAAATGGAGAACTAGCTGTCTGATCTTCAACGCCATCATTAGGTGTGACAGATCCACAACCAGTTACAGAAGTTGAAGTACAATCAGGACATGGGAGACGGCCATTGACAACACCAAACGCATAGAGTGCCTCTTTTACATCATCCAGTTGTCTTTGAGTATCTTCACGTTCGGCCTGCTCGACACTGGTAGCAAGCGGGACTAATAATCCACCGATCATCAAACTGACAATGAATAACACCATTGCAAGTTCAACCAATGAAAAACCATTTTGGTTATTCTTTGTATTATTCATGGCAGAGTACAATCAGTTGCTCCATTAAATGTAGTGTTTGCATCAGTTGGACATCTACAAACATCAAAATCATAGCTACCATCATTATCATTAATACAATATAGAATATCATTCAAAGCCTGTGTAATTGTCCCATTATAGTCATAACGCTTGGTTGAATCTCCAACAGCATCAACATACGTATCTGTATTATTAGTTAACGTTATATTCTCAATATAATTTGAAATAACAGATTTTTCATCTGTTGGGGATATTAATCTTGATTGTGTTGTTAATTTACTATTTGAGAACATCACAACTGCTGAATAATCTCTAGTTTGAGTACCAGTATGATCATAGTTGATAGTAATACAACGGGCGCCATTTCCACAAACAGTCCCCACATCTCCCGGCTGATACGGTTCTGCAACAGCATAAAACAAATGGTCTTTCCAGTTTTCCCAAAGATTTTTCAATTCAGTTTTTTCACCCGCCGACATACCCAATGAACAATCATCAATAAGGTTATCACTATTTAGTGAGTTATAACTTATTTGAGTATTTGAGTTATCTATAATGATAGGGACACGACCTGATAAATTCTTGTTTGGGGTAACTGAAGTATAATTATAATCATTATATTCATTACTATCCGTATAGTCTGAAAGGGCAACAGGTGACGGCCAGGGTAGAGCATATTCACCAGAATCGCCATTTCTAGCAACAGCATATTCAGCAAGGCACTCAGCAACAAGTCTTGTCAAATTATCAGCATTTGTATATTCATAAAACTTATCTTTTCTTTTATTGACTGCATTGAATATTTCTTCAGCTGTAATATATGCAACCATATCATTAAAGGAATCATCTTTGAGATCATTAGCCGTCATGAATTTATCTAATGCATTCACAGAAGCAGACAATGCGGCATTATCAACACTGGCACCAACATCTGAATCCAGATAATCCGTAGGATCATAGTTTCCACCACAATTTGTGGCCAATGCATTTGTAGTTCGGTCTTGATTCTGAATTAAACGACCTGGTGCTATAATAACAGCGACGACTCTCTTTCCCTCTGAATTAGAACCACCAGCCAAAACCTGACCATTGTGGTCTATTATTTCAAAGGAGCCCATATTTTCTGTGTTTATGTTGTCTGTATTCAACATCACATCATTTGGGTTGTTTTTAAAACTACCTGAAACCGCATACCAAAGACATTCACCACTATCATCAATTAACGGAGCGATACCAAGTGATTGCCAAGGCAAACGTCCTATGGCATTTACATTTGCACTGTTACAACTTCCTATCTGATTGCCTTCTTCAGTTGTTCCATTTGTGTCAGGACACGGTAATAGACCATACCTGCCACGCCTTGAAGCCGTAGAAGTTATATCAGGATTATTTATTGCAAATGCAATCAAGGCCTGTTTGGCCTCTTGTAGTACACTAAAGTTTTTTACCGGATCAGGATCATACAAAGCGGTTCTATTTAATTGTCCAATCAAATAGTAGGATGAACCTAGAATAACTATTAGTAAATACAGTAATAAAGCAACACCTTTCTGGTTTAGCTTATTCCTGATTAAATAACGCATGCTACCCATTATCCCGGATTGATAAAATTAATTATCATCCTTGTTTTGCGGATCGTAATAATCGCCAACTTTTATTTTAATTTTTGTTTCATTATCCGGCATAGTTAACTGTACTTGTTCCGGTTCAATCTCTTCTGTTTTTATTTGGATATTTAATGATTCCAGGCTGCCTTCGTAAGTGTTACTGTCATTAATCCATGCTGCATTTTTCCCATCACTACGATGCACAAGCCCCTTAAGCACAATTGCGTCCTGAACTACTAATTCCTCTTCAATCGGCTCGATTATATTTTCAACCTCCATGGCTTCTACCACTACATTTTCTGATTTTGGCTCTTCATTTCTAATTTTATTTAGTGCCATTCTTTCGGTCGCCGATGTAAACAACCTCCCAAGCTCATCCGCATAAACGATCTGAGTCATAAAGTAACTCATGATTATCAGTACAAAAAAATTAAAACTATTTAATGACTTCATCAGATCTCAATCCTGGCACCACTTGCTAGATCAATAGTTATCCAGTGCAATAGACAATCCGCAGAAATATTTGCCTGTTCTTTGTTCATTTTAATTTCATTGCCGTTCATTCTGAATGTACATTCAGATATTGTGTAAGAACCGGCTGCATGCCGGTCTATATATTTAAGTAACTCGAATAGATCGCCTTCGTGTAGCAAACCCAGATTGAGTTCCATAGTGCTACTGTACAAGGCAAATCCATTATAATTAATTTCGTACTCTGGTGTGTAGACTTCCTGTGAGTCTAGAGAATAGCGTAATCCGGGTAGCTTAATATCTTCTCCCGATTGCCGTAACGCTTCTATCCAGTTTAACCTTTTTTCCGGGCCTATTACGCCTTTGTCATATAAGGCTACAAACTGTGGGACGTACTCATGCAATAATTTTTCTTCTTGATCAACATCAAGGTAGCGTTGACTGATCGACTGAAAAATACTTTTGTTCTGCTTAAGTTCTTTGCTTAGCTTACTATTAAAATAATAAGCCCCGCCAATTAGCCCACCACCTACTGTAAGACAGATGCAAAACAGGATTATAGAACCCCTCAATATATCCCAATCTATTCCGGCCTTATCCATCAGTTCACTCCTATCACTGCTCGTAAAGTAAACTCCGCTACTTTTCCTAAAGTACCTGCATCGCCTTGCAGTTTAGCGCCCGAGCTTACATCCAATGGAAATGAGTCAATACTAATATCATAAGCCGAATTATTGTCACGAAGAGTTTCCGCAAACGCATTAACCAATGAGATTGCTCTACGATAATTCCCGTCAAAGGGTTCTATATGGGCCTTCAGGTTTGATATCTGATAATACTTTACTTCGTTATCTTCAGTATTTTCAGCTGATGATGAGACGCTTTTATTATCTGACGACGATCTAGCTAAACCTTTATTTGGATCAACACTGTAGCTCCAGTCTAAATCATCCAGCTTTATGTCAGGGAATTGCTGAAGGCCCTTACCAAGAAACTTCAACATTTCATATGGCGTAGACTTATATTCTGCCAACGTTGCTGCTGCTTCAACGGCAACTTTAACTTGTGCTGGCTCTACTGGCGTTTTCGGCAAACGGCTTCTCGCAAGCTCATATCGGGTCTGATAAAAACTAGTCTTATTCTTAGATGTCTCACTCTCTTGCTTATAAGTCATCCCACTCATGAAGTTTATTCCACTATAGATAACACTGAAAGCCAGCAAAACTATACTGGTTGCATTCATTGCATAACGCATGTTACGCATTTTGAAATAACGCAAATCATCAGTATTCGCATAACAGTTCTTCACCTGCGTTTTGAGCAAGTGATGAATTAGTAATTGATCACAAAACGGAACGGCTTGTGCAATACCGCCGGATGTCGATTCCAGTAGTTCACCTATGTCAAGGTAATGTCGTTGTAACATTGGCGACGATATTTTTTCACCTTCTAACTCGTCTAATGTTGCCTTGTCTGCAAGTATGTATACATCAAGCGGCGTATCGTTAGGAATCAGTCGAAGGCTGTTCAGGTAACGTTGTATTTTCTCAACTTCGGAATATATTTTTGGCACATAAGATTCCGTTCCATAGCGCGGTAATTTTGAAAGCCGACTGATTTTTAATTCTTTCTTTTTAAAGAAAGTCTGTCTCAAGCCACTTATACTTTGTAATGTCACAATCAGAGCATGGTCGGAAATATCCGGTAATGTCTTGATATATGACTGGAGCAATAATGGCACAGACAAGATGCCACTCAGAGGGATCTTGTTCTCAGCCAGCAATTCTAACCATGGTTTTAGCACTTCATCTTTCGTAAGCGCCATAAATAGGAGCCGATCATCTCGACGACCTTCATCTTCGCGACCTTGGTCTTGCGTATACAAATAACTGACATCACGATATAACCGAGATTGTTTGCGTTTAATCAACGCCTGTCTATCTGCACCGAAAACATGAGGAATAGTCTCCTGACGAAACTCTTCTTCAATCACATCTACCAATATTGCCATTGGTATATTTTCAGACTCTTGCAAATATCGTTGGAAATTTGCGCGACCTACATCATCAAGGTCAAATAAAAATGACTCACCGAGTTCACCTTTACGCCAGTGATACACAGACAGTTTATCTGCGCTTACGTATAGTGCGCGTCTGTTGAAAAACTCAGATTTTGACTTTAGTAATGAGATCATAGATTGGTCCTAAAACCGAAAACATAACCCAGGCAATAATTGCACCTAAGATGACTGTCATCGCTGGCTCTATCATTGATTGGAGTCGTTCAATTGATTCTTTGATATCGCGCGTATAAAAATAGCTGATGTTCAGTAAAGAGTCTTGTAATGCACCTGTAGTCTCTCCAACACGTATCATACGCAATACCAGCGGAGGAAACAGTTCTGCTGCTTCAAAGCTGTCACTCAAAGTCATGCCATCTGCGATCTGTTGCCCAACTTGATGCATTGCCTTTTCAATCGCTTTATTATCAGCGATCTCTTCTCCTGTCCTGATGCACTCAATAATAGTTATACCAGAGGCATACATAATGGCAAAAAAACTGGTTAATCTGGTTAAAATAATTTTTTTAAAAATCGGACCAATAACCGGGACTCTTAATTTTAATTCGTCATACTTCAAATGGAAGCCGGGACTGGTTTTTATACCAATATAAACACTTCCAACAATAACAAAGGGCAAGATTATAATAACGTACCAATAATTAACGAAGAAATTTGAAACAATTATTAAAGCCTTGGTATGGACGGGCAGTTCCTGGCCCATTGTTTTTACAAAGCTGACTAGCTGAGGGACCAGGTAGGTCATCAGAAAAAAAACCACGCCGCCAACAACAAGGCCAACGAAGGATGGATATAAAAGTAGCTTTTTAGTCTGTGCCGCTTGTTCATCTTGCCATTTAAGATTCTCACCTAATTTTTCGAAAACCTGGCTTATTTCACCGGACTGTTCACCGGCCCTGACAAGATTAGTAAATATATTTCCGAAGACATCTTCAAACTGAGCCATAGCTTCTGATAAGGTACTACCGCCTTCAATTGACTCTATCATGGCATTAGCAACTTCTGCTAATCGCGGATTATCAGCACTGTCTCTTAGATCTTGCAAACTCTCAAGAATGGGTACACCCGCGCGAGATGTTTGCTCAAGGTGAAAACAAAAAGTAATAAGATCACGCCGTTTAACGCCAGCACCGGTGACTTTATTTGTGCTCGACTTAACTTCCTTATAGTTAACCAGATCAAGGCTCAACTTACTGAGCCGCATCTCAAGATCTGCTACATTAGCGGCATCAGTTTGTCCGTTATGTATACGGCCTCGTTCATCTATTGCCTTATATTGATAAAACTCCATGACTAGTTTGTTTTTAGTCTGGCGGTGAGATCGATAACACGAGACATTTCTTCGAGACTCGTTGAACCATCAAGGACACGTCGCGCACCAACATCAGCCAACGTTCTGAAACCTTTGGATAGAGCCATACGCAACAGATCGCGTTGAGTCCCTTTGCGTGCTATTAACTCATCCATATCAGTATCGAAGTGTAAGACTTCTTGCAGAGCAATACGGCCTTTATAACCATCGTTGCCACAAACATCACAACCCGTAGCATTGTAAATCTCTTTCTGTTTATCGGTTACTTTCAAACCGAGTAGTGTACGCTCCATATCGCCCAAAGAAGATGGCTCTTTGCAGGCGCTACACAAACTTCGAATCAACCGCTGCGCGATAATACCAATGATATTACCGGCAATAATATCGGGCTTGACGCCAATATCGAGCAACCGTGGAATAGAACCTAATGCCGAGTTCGTATGTAAGGTTGAAAAAACCTGATGACCGGTCATTGCTGCACGGAATGCCATACTGGCTGTATCTTCATCACGAATTTCACCAACTAATATGATATCCGGATCCTGCCGCATCAATGATCTGATACCACTTGCGAAGTCTAATCTTGATGTATCATTAGCAGAAGTTTGTCGAATCATCGTTGTCGGATATTCAACCGGATCTTCAAGGGTCATGATATTTACTGATTCGTTATTGAGATAACTCAAAATCGAATATAATGTTGTCGTTTTACCGCTACCGGTAGGACCAGTAACCAGAATAATCCCTTCTGGTCTTGCAACCATTAACTTAAGTGTGTTCTGCTCGTCTTCCTTCATGCCTAATTGATCGAATGACACAATGCCTTTTGCTCTATCCAATACGCGAAGCACGATATTCTCGCCGTGCACAGTGGGCAAGGTAGAAACACGAAAATCAACCGCGCGCCCAGACAATGACAAGGAGATTCTTCCGTCTTGTGGTGCGCGAGTTTCGGCAATATCCATTCCCGACATTACTTTTACACGCACCGCAATCGCCGACCAATAATTCTTATGTAGGCTACGAACCTGTTTTAACACACCATCAATACGATAGCGAAAACGTAAAAAGCCTTCCTCAGGCTCAAAATGTATATCAGAAGCATTACGTTTCACCGCGTCTGCAAGCAAAGCGTTAACCAGACGCACAACTGGTTGGCTATATTCAGCAGACTCAGCATCAAGGCTTTGATAATCAATCTCACCCGTTTCTATTTCGTGTAAAATGCCATCAACCGATAATTCGAACCCATAAAATTTATCGATTGCCTTTTCTATCTCTGCTTCACCAGCCAGTACCGGAATAACTTCTGCATTACCACCTAGATGTGTATTAATTTGATCCAGAGCGACAACATTAAATGTATCGGCCATTGCCAACGTTAATATTCTTCGGGGACCATCATAGGTCAGAGGAAGTACGCGTAAACGCCTGGCCATCTCTTTCGGTATCAAACCGACCGCATCACCATCGGCAACAGCATTCGATAGGTCAACACTCTCTTGACCTATAACACCACCAATTACATCACGGATAATAGACTCAGTTGCAAAACCAAGACGAACCATGATCTTGCCAAGATGCTCTTTACTCTTTTTTTGTTCTGTTAAGGCAATATTTACCTGATCGAGTGTAATCACACCCCTTGAGACAAGAACTTCTCCGAGTCGAAGATGCTTTTTATGTGCGCCGGTCACAATGCTTTTGCTACAACTTGATTAAGGACTCGAATTCGATCATTGACCGAGGCGAGGTTAAATTTGGCGGCAACACGTTGCGCTAATTCAACAGCAACATTATAAAAATCTAAGGCAGCTGCATATTGACCCATTTTATCAAGACTAATCGCGAGATTTAAAACGTAATCAGGGTTTGTCGAGTCCATGCTGTACGCATCAAAAAATGCTTGTTGTGCCTCTGCCCAGCGTTCTTGTTTTGCGTAAATATTTCCCAATGCAAAATAAAGATAAGGCACTTTGCCTTCTTTGTGGATAAGGTTTTTAATCATGCTCTCATCTTTTATTGGATCAGAATTTCTCGATAGTGTGATTAAAGAACTTAAAGCGAATGCATCATCAGGGTTCAAATCTAGCAATTTTATATAATGGCTATAGGCACTTTCCCTATCACCTTTATTAATTGCTATCGCTGCTAGTCCTAGATGGATATCACGATTTCCCGGGGCATCTTGCAAAGCATTTCGATATAGGTTTTCTGCAGAATCAAGTTGACCAGCTTGATAAGCTTTGAAGGCCTCGCTGATCATTACATTTTGTTTTAACGGTGCAGTATTCTTACTAATCTTCAACATCTCTGAGCCTGGAGGCTCGGCTACTTCATCAGGTTTGGCTACGACAGCTTCGCGCTCAGAGACTATTGCCTCTGTCTCTTCCTCGATCACTTCCACTGGAGATTCTATTGGGGCTGCTGTTTCAACTATAGGTTCATTTACAGAAGAGACTTCATTAGTAATATCAGGATCAATTTGGGCATTATCTACGACTACATCGGATAATTGATTGGCTTCTTGCACTGTCGTTACAGTTTCTTGTTCCTGTTCGATAGGCGGCTCCTCTTGGCTCACCGCAGTCCCACCAGAATCAGCGCCAACAGGCTCTTCAATTTTTTCACTAATACTGACATTGCTGACAGCGTTTGCTTGTTCAAACTGTGACAATGCCGCGCCAGGAACAGTCAAGGACTCTATACCTCTGGCAACTATTGGTGACGGTAACTTTCTGACAACAGGCGTTATCGTGAAATAATAAAAAACACCAAAAGAACCAAAGGCTAAAATAGCCAGCACAAAAAATATACCCCAGCTTGTTCTGTTATTTGTTTTGGTTCTGCCTGCTGAAAATACAGTTTGTGCAGCAACTGGAGTTGGCTGATACTCACCACCGCCTATATCCTTTATAAGCTGATCAGCAGGAACGCCCGGCAGGGTCTCTTCATAGATATCTACATTTTCTTCATCGTTCTCAAACAACACCCCATGAAACGTATCATCAAATGGTGCCGACACATTTTCAGTACTTAGTCCCTCAATAATTGTTGTGTCATTTAAATCTATCGCTTCTTGTGTTTGCTCAAAGGACTCTTGAGAAGCAGCACTTGAGGAAATTGTGTTTTCCATCGTGAGATCTTCAGATATATTAATATCCTCAATCGATAACTCGTCTGTTATTTCTTTAGCTTCTTGCTCGACCTCTTTTTCTATTTCTGGCTCAAATGCCTTAACAGTAGCTATCTCTAGCTGTGAAATATCTTCTTCGTTATTTTGAGCATCTATCGGCTCAAGCGATAACCTCATTGTTTCTGTAAATCGACCAGCCTTATCTGAACCTACAACATCATCGAATGGATTATCCTGATCGCCGTCTTCCATATCATCAGCACGAGCGTCTGTTTCAAGCTGTTCAAGTCGCTTCGCTGCTTTCTTTTTTTCTTCCTCTGCCTTTTTCAAGGCATCCATCAACAAACTCACAAGGCATTATCTCCTTGAGAAGAAGAAGTACCCAAAGGCTGATAATCCCTTGATAAATATTTTTTATATTCTTCTAAATCACTATCAACATTTGGGTTATTGATAATGATCGGCTTTATGAAGATAACCAATTCCGTTTTGGTATATTCTTTACGCGTAGTTTTGAAAAGATTACCAAAAAAACCAACATCCTTTGCCCCGGGAAGACCAGCATCATTATCTCTATTCTCATCTGTCATCAGTCCACCCAACACACCAATCTGGCCATCCGTCATTCTTAAAACAGACTCCATTTCTCTAACGGCTATTTGCGGCACTGCGTTTTCTAAAACTGTGGCAACGCCGCCTACGTCGACTATCAGACTCGGATTTGGATCATTAACGGGCTTAATAAATCGTGAAATGGTCGGCCTAACATTTAAAGTAATCGTGCCGTTAGCATCTATTTGTGGCGTTACCGTCATCACAATACCTACAGGCACAGTCTTTGCTGTTGTATCAATTGTTGTTACTGCCTGAGCACCGACAGCTCCGGGCGTTGTTTCCGCGTCGATCTCAAAATAAACCAAATTCTCTACCACCTTTAACAAGGCAGTCTGATTATTCAAAACCATGATCTGTGGACTGGAAAGAATATCAACATTACCAAATTCATCTAATAACGTTGCTGTAGCATTAATGTTATCTGTGTTAGCACCATTATCGTTGTTTGTTTTAAGCACGAAGGAACTAAGTCCCGTTGTTTTTGACACAAAGGCTGGAACGCCTGTCAGCGTATTTGACGCTATATCAAATACGCCAGTACTTATCGCGTCCCATTCAATACCAGCTTGATACCTTTCATTCAATGTTACTTCAACAATGGTCGTCTGAATAAGCACCTGTCGTTTTGCACTAACCAGCACTCGATCAATAAAAGACTGGATCTGTTCATGCTGTGAGGCTGTGGCTCTTACTGTGAGAATCCCTGATTCAGGATTAGGAATGACGGCATCGGTACCAGTCACTTCCCCTCCCGATGCACTGGCAGATTCTTCACCCAAGATTGCCGAGATATTGGACACTAACCTGGACCAAAAACGATGTGTAGATTCAGTTTCGACATCTGTTGTTGAGGTATTCCCGCCACCACCACCACTGGACTCAGCATCACCACCACTGGCTGATGAGATCTGTGTTGAGACTGTGCTCGTACTCGATGTATCTCTGGATAAATTAACGTAATCAACGGTGTAAGTACGTAAAAAAGGCGTGTCTTTAGAAATAAAGAGGTTGTCACCATCATATTCATAACGCATATCCACTTGCCTGCCGATTCGCTTTAAAATCTGCGGTAAGGTTTGCTCAACGGCATTGATCGTGACGACGCCGTCTATCTCTGGATGAATATCGACATTCACTTTGGCGTCTCGCGCTAGCGCAAACAATAATTCTTTCACAGGAACTTCGTTGACGACTACGGTGTAGCGCTCAACCGGAGCCGATGGCGTTGGTTCTGGCAGCAGCGGCACCTGTTCAACAAGGTCAGGAATACTTGAGTCTATCGGCGGGGACTCTTCAGTACTGATGTGCCCTGATGATGGCTCAAATGGGACAGGTTCTATCTCAGCACAGCCTAAAATAGACATAAGCAAGACGAACAGGCTGATCTTTTTAATCATTATAAATTTTGCCCCCAAAATAAATTTTCATAATTATATAAATAATTACTTTATGAATCATTTGAAAGTGATTTGTTTTCATAGCTTTTTATCATCTTTCAACGGTCGATAAATAATTGTACTACATAGTTTACAGGTTAGTTCGCCTGCAACTGTCTCGTGATTAATTGCCGTTTCTGACGGCAATATCGTTAATTGGTTTAATAAGGTCATCTCTTCTTCACCATGTCGTTCACCACCCACAGCTTTAATCAAATCGCGTATTTCAAGCAGGTCGTCATCTCTCTTACCGGCATCCATAACGATATTCGTATTCTCTACAGCCTCTTCTTTAACACTATCTGGATAAAAATAGGCGTCTTGTTCAACACGCTGCCATTTTGGAGTTTCCAATTCGGATGGATCTGGTTGTTCGACAACTACTTCAAATCCCCTGCCCACATTGGCAACGCTTATGTCATGAGCTTTATCATCTGTAACTATTTGACTATTTTTTTTCTCTGTATTTACAAGTGTCTCGCGCGCTTCTTTTACCAACATCAAAGACGAACTGCCTGTATTTAATCCTTGAGCATCAATTTTGCTTTCTTCAACATTAGCTTCTTCTGAGGCTATTGATTCCTGAGCAAGAAATAATGAATGTTTAATACTCGGTATTGCTATAACGATTGCAGCAACCACAATAACTAGTGCAGCGATCATTCCCCAGCGAAACTCCGAAAAATGACGTTTACTGACGAATTCAGTTTCACGCGCGGCAAGCTCTACATGTTTTTTTGTAACATTATTTGCATTCGCGGCATAACAGGCAAGCAGTGACTTATCGGCTAAAATATTTATTCTGCGTAATAATCCACCTGAATATTTGAATATTGTTTTGAGTGCTTTTTCATTGAACAATTCAACGGAACGATAACCGCATGCGCGTAAACGCGAATTGATGTAATCCTTAACTTCAACTGGTTTAAGTGGTGACAAATAAAAACTGTAAGTGATCCTTTCTTTTAATTGCCTTATCTCTTGTTTCGAAATCATTACGTCCAATTCGGGCTGGCCAAAAATCACGATCTGCAACAGTTTATTCTGCGCCGTTTCAAGGTTACTCAGTAAACGTATCTCTTCAAGAGTGGCTATCGGCATGCTTTGCGCTTCTTCTACAAACACAACGATTTGCTTGTTTTCTGCATGTCGTTCAAGCAGGTAATTCTGCAACGAGTTCATAACCTTCAAACGTGTGTCATCAGGGCGTACTTTTAGATGAAGCTCAAAAGCGATCGCATGTAATATATTGTCTGGTGATAAACTCGGATTTGCCAGATATACAATTTCGATATTTTTCGGCAGCTCTTTTTCCAGCATTCGGCATAAAGTCGTCTTGCCGCTACCCACTTCACCGACTAGTTTAACGATGCCTTCGCCACTAACGATGGCGTATATAAGCGCATCAAGAATAGCGCCACGGTCACCACCAGGGAAAAACAAGCTCGTATCCGGAGTTATCTTAAATGGCGGTTGTTTTAGATTGAAATAATCGTAATACATTATTGGTTACCGTACGCTCAATCCGAGTCTGCTTTTATGTTTAAACGCTGAAGCCTACTGTATAGTGTAGTACGGTTTATTCCTAGTAACCGCGCTGCTTTACTCAAGTTTCCATTACATCTTGATAAGGCATGATTTATATATTTTCGCTCCCAAATTGAAATTTTTTCATCCAGATGGAAGTTTTTGTCGTTTAAATCCTGAGCAATCAGATCATCCCCATTATTCAAATCAGCTGCGCTTTGATCAAAGTCTGTTTCCAGCTCATCTTCCAAGGCTTTTGCAGCTATCTTTTTACCTGAATATTTTGCCGATAAACGAATGGCTATATTTCGCAATTCTCTAATATTTCCTGGAAAAGAGTATTGCTTCAGCAACTGTTTTGCCGTTTCATCTAACTCAAACATAGGGTTACCGGCAGCGTACATCTTCCTGAAATAGTCCATCAAATTGAGAACATCCTGCACCCGCTCTCTCAAAGGAGGAACATGTATCGTTAACACACAGAGCCGATGATAAAGATCCTGGCGGAAGCCACCGGATCGAACCTCTTCTTTTAAATCTCGATTCGTCGCCGCGACTATTCTTGCCTTGGATACACGCGGCTTAGTTTCACCAATCCGATAAAACTCACCATTTTCCAAAACTCTTAATAGCTTTGACTGTAATGCAAGAGGCAATTCTCCAACCTCATCCAAAAATAGTGTACCTTCACCGGCATCTTCAAAAAAACCTGCGCGTTCAGTTGCAGCACCAGTAAAAGCGCCTTTCGTATGTCCAAATAGCTGGGCTTCGAGTAGCTCCGGGGTAAAGGCAGCACAATTGATAGTCATAAAAGGTGCGTTTGTACGGCTGCTTGAATGGTGTAGCTCTTCTGCAACTAATTCTTTGCCAGTTCCAGATTCACCCTCAACCAAGACAGGGAAAGGCGTATCTGCAAATTGGTTGATTAAATCACGTAATGTTTTCAGTGCCGCGCTATCACCCAAAAGTTTAGTGTCGTTAATGGTAGCTTCTTTCTCTGAAGACTCTGCCTGTAACATCATCATTTGATGTCCCAATCTCGCTTTCAATAATGACATGTCACATGGCTTCGGAATAAAATCGACAGCACCCAAGGTCAGAGCGTGGTGAATATTCACTTCCTCATTTTGGCCTGATAGCACAAGAATTTTAAAACTATCATTCACGGCCATTAGCTCTTCGATTAATTTAAAACCTTCCTCTGGCGAATGGGGTTTAGGTGGTAAACCCAGATCAACCAGGGCTAACGACGGTTTGATGGGCAAATCTTGTAATTGGGACCTTACTTGCTGCCGAGACTCAGCAGTTATTAAATCAAAATCTTTTTCCAGGACGATGGATAGCGCATCGACAATGATGGAGTCATCATCCACGAATAAGAGCAAAGGCTTTTCTGCATTTACCAATGTATTTAATTTTTTAACTGTCGGCGACAAAGCATTGATTCCTAAATACTTTCACTGTCAAACATACAGCCAAAAACAGCTTACAGCAAGCACAAATGCGCCGCTTAGATAAGAAAGAAGAAAATTAAGATGCCTGACAGATCAGGTAAGATAGAACATAGACACTGACGTTATTTGTTAACTCTTTGATCTATACCAAGATTTCGCCAAATAGCGACACTTGCGGCAGATTGATTCATGGTATAAAAATGAAGGCCTGGAACGCCGTTAGTAAGTAGTTGCTCACAGAGTTCGGTAGTGACATCAATGCCAAACTTCCTGATAGAAACGCGATCATCACCAAATTCCTGAAGCCGCTTCAAGATCCAACGTGGTATCTCTGCACCGCAACCTTCAGAGAACCGGAGCAATTGGGTGCAATTAATGATCGGCATCACACCTGCAACAATTGGCACATCAACACCGAGTTTCTCGCAATTATCAACGAAGCGATAATAGGCGAATGGATTATAAAAATACTGAGTGATCGCACCGTTAGCACCAGCGGCAACCTTCTTCTTAAAGTTTTCCAAATCCGACTTTGCATTGGATGCCTGGGGATGAAATTCTGGATAAGCTGCAACCTCGATATGAAAATGATCGCCAGTTTCCTGCCTGATAAATTCCACTAATTCATTAGCATACCTAAATTGACCATAACCGGCTGAACCCGACGGCAGATCACCTCGCAAGGCCACTAATCGCTTTATTCCGTTCTCAATGTATTTATCGAGAATAGCTTTGATGTCATCGCTCTGACTGCCAATACAAGAAATATGTGGTGCCGCTTCAATTCCTGTCTTGGTATGAATATCCATCACCGTATCAAAAGTCATGTCACGGGTACTGCCACCGGCACCAAAAGTTACCGAGAAAAAATCCGGCTTCATCTCAGCTAACTCAGCCTGTGTCGTTTGTAGTTTCCCGATTGCCTCCGGAGTCCTTGCCGGAAAGAATTCAAAGCTAAATTTGGGATTGTATTGTTTTTGTGATTCCATTTATTGAATCCTGTGATACGTTTTGTGTATAAAGGAAGCATCCACCCCTTTTAAAAGGGGTGGATCAGCACTTTTTAATAGCGATAGTGTTCTGGTTTGTAGGGGCCGTCCACCGTCACATTAATATAATCAGCCTGTTCCTTGGTTAAGGTGGTCAGGTTCGCTCCTATTCTGCCAAGGTGCAATCTGGCAACCTTCTCATCTAAGTGCTTGGGCAAAACATAAACGTCCTTGCCATATTTTTCACCGCTGGTGAATAACTCAATTTGTGCCAGCACCTGGTTCGTAAATGAATTCGACATAACGAAACTTGGGTGTCCTGTAGCACAGCCAAGGTTAACTAAACGACCTTTCGCCAAGAGTATAATTCGTTTACCGTCGGGAAAAATGACATGATCAACCTGTGGTTTGATCTCTTCCCACTCATATTTCTCCAGACTGGCAACATCAATTTCATTATCAAAGTGACCAATGTTTGAAACGATGGCTTGATCCTTCATCTTAATTAAATGGTCATGTTGAATGACATTAAAGTTTCCGGTCGTCGTAACAAAGATATCAACTTGATCACAAACCTTATCCATTTCTACTACTCGATAGCCTTCCATCGACGCTTGTAATGCACAAATCGGATCAATCTCGGTTACCCAAACGGTTGCACCCAGACCACGCAATGATTGCGCACAGCCTTTACCGACATCGCCATAACCTAATACCAGCGCTACTTTACCGGCAATCATCACATCGGTTGCACGCTTGATACCATCAACCAATGACTCTCTACAACCATATAGATTATCGAATTTGGATTTAGTAACAGAGTCATTAACGTTGATAGCCGGGAAAGGTAACTCTCCTTTCTTCTGCATTTGATACAAGCGTTGCACGCCGGTTGTCGTCTCTTCAGTAACACCTTGAATACATGCGAGTGTGCGAGAATAGAAAGTACTATCTTCAGCCAGTTTCTTCTTGATAGAAGCAAATAAGAAAGTTTCTTCTTCTGAACCTGGGTTATCTAGCACAGATAGATCACTTTCTGCCTTTGTGCCGAGGATCAATAACATGGTCGCATCACCACCATCATCCAGAATCATGTTTGGCGAACCACCATCAGACCATTTCATAATACGATGGGTATAATCCCAATACTCTTCCAGAGTTTCACCCTTATAGGCAAATACAGGAATGTCTTGGTCAGCCATTGCCGCCGCTGCATGATCTTGAGTTGAGAAAATATTGCAAGACACCCAACGTACTTCAGCACCCAAGGCACGCAAAGTTTCCATCAAGACGGCGGTTTGAATTGTCATATGCAATGAACCGGCGATACGCGCACCTTTTAAAGGTTGTTCACTTGCATATTCTTCCCGGATAGACATTAAACCAGGCATTTCAGTTTCAGCGATACGAATTTCTTTATGGCCCCATTCAGCCAAAGAAATGTCAGCAACGTGATAATCGGGTGTAACAGATGTGGCAGCTACGCTCATATTGTTCTCCTATAAAAACAATTAAGCGAGCGCCGTTGCAAATGTGCCGTATTTGTCTGAGCCTAGCGGATTAGGAATCCGTCGCAACGCTCCTCAGATCTACGGTTGTAAAAATCGAAGCGGGAGTATAGACCTACCCGCTTTCAGATTCAAAGGCCTATCGTCAAAATAATGATAGGTCTTTAATTAAAAGTCTATAACAAAGCGTCTCGTAAGGCGTCTGCTTTATCCGTCTTTTCCCAAGGCAAATCAATGTCATTTCTACCGAAATGACCATATGCCGCCGTTTGCCGGTAGATTGGTCGTAAAAGATCCAGCATATTGATAATGCCTTTTGGACGCAGGTCAAAAACCTCTCGAATAACCTCAATTAATTTTGCTTCCTCAACCTTAGCTGTGCCAAAGGTTTCGACACTAATCGAAGTAGGCTCTGCAACACCAATTGCATACGATAGTTGTAATTCACAGCGGTCGGCGAGGCCTGCTGCGACAACATTCTTAGCAACATAACGTGCCGCATAAGCAGCAGAACGATCTACCTTGGAAGGATCCTTGCCAGAAAAGGCTCCGCCGCCATGGCGAGCCATGCCACCATAAGTATCAACAATAATCTTGCGCCCTGTTAAACCACAATCGCCAACTGGTCCGCCAATAACAAAACGTCCGGTAGGGTTAACAAGATAGCGTGTTTTGTCAGTAATCATATTTTCAGGCAATACCGGCTTAATTATCTCTTCGATAACAGCCTGCTCGAGGTCTTTATGCTCTACATCAGGGTCATGCTGTGTAGACAACACGACTGTATCAATAGATTTAGGCTTTCCATCTTCATAAACAACGGTTACCTGTGATTTCGCATCCGGTCTTAACCAGGCCAGTTTGCCTGCTTTTCGGACTTCGGCCTGCTTCTTAACCAGCAAGTGTGAATAAGTAATCGGGAATGGCATCAAGACATCTGTCTCGTTACAAGCGTAACCAAACATCAAGCCCTGATCTCCCGCACCTTGATTTAAATCGAGACCCTCGCCTTCATTTACGCCTTGAGCAATATCTGGTGATTGTTTATCTATGGAGACCAATACTGCGCATGACTCCCAATCAAAACCCATGTCTGAGTGGTCATAACCAATTTCACGGATTGTCTGGCGAGCGACATCTTGCATATCAACATAGGTCGATGTCGTAATCTCCCCGGAAAGCACCACCATCCCTGTGTTGACCATCGTCTCACAGGCGATGCGCGCCTTATTATCATCTGCGAAAATTGCATCGACAACAGCATCAGAGATCTGATCTGCAACCTTGTCCGGATGTCCTTCAGAAACTGACTCTGAAGTGAATAAATAATTATTAGCCATTTTTACTTCCGTAATCGTAGTTTTTAAACGCGCGAATTCTATCCTCATTGGCGCCTTATCGCACGAAATATGACGATATTTTTATAAAAGCGGTAATATTTAGCGCATAAATATTGATATGGGTAATTTAAATTATGGTTTTGATGGAAACACCGGTTTGTAACTTCGGCGAAAAAGCAATCGATTTTAACCTCCCTGGCACGGACGGAAAACTATGGTCTTTAGCAGACTGTGTAGGCGAAAAGGGCATGCTGCTGATGTTTATCTGTAATCACTGCCCCTATGTAAAAGCCATACAGACAAGACTTGTAGATGATGTATTAAAATTAATCGATAACGGTATTAATAGTGTGGCCATCATGTCAAACGACCCCGACGATTATCCGGAAGACTCTTTCGAGAATATGCAAAAGGTCGCCTCTGAATATAATTATCCGTTTCCCTATTTATTCGATGAATCTCAGGAAATCGCCAAAGCCTATGGCGCTATTTGCACTCCAGACTTCTTTGGTTATAACGCATCACTAGAGCTGCAGTACCGAGGCAGACTTGATGATAGCGGCATGAAAACGCCCTCGAACAACAGCAAACATGACCTGCTCGAAGCCATGATTGATGTCGCCAACACTGGAAATGGGCCAAAACATCAAATTCCAAGCATGGGTTGCTCTATAAAATGGAAAAATAGTACTTAGGATCTTGCCCAAAAGTGGCAGTTAAGCGACAATGTGCGGCTTGATTTTAGGTAAAAACCTGCCTGTATCACCGCACTATATTTAGCGGAAACTAAGCGCTGCACATGATCGTCGTCGACTGATGACTCAACATCAGGCTTTGTATGCAGCAATTAATTAACAATCATTATTTTAGGCTTAATAGCCACTTTGGGAGATCTACTATGCTGACAAGGCATGAACTTGCCAATGCGATTCGTGCTTTAAGTATGGATGCCGTTCAACAAGCAAACTCCGGGCACCCAGGTGCTCCAATGGGCATGGCGGATATCGCTGAAGTCCTGTGGAATGATTTTCTAAAGCATAACCCGACTAATCCAGATTGGGACAACCGCGATCGATTTGTTATGTCGAACGGCCATGGCTCAATGTTAGTTTACTCTTTATTGCATCTGTCAGGTTATGACTTGCCAATTGAAGAACTTAAAAATTTTCGCCAATTACATTCAAAAACACCTGGTCACCCTGAATATGGTTACGCGCCAGGTGTAGAAACAACGACCGGTCCTCTCGGACAAGGAATTACCAATGCGGTCGGCATGGCAATCGCAGAATCCGTATTAGCCGCAAAATTTAATAAAGATGATTTTAATATCGTCGATCACCACACCTACGTCACTGTCGGTGATGGTTGTTTAATGGAAGGCATATCACATGAAGCATGTTCGCTTGCGGGCACATTAGGTCTTGGTAAATTAATCACCCTCTATGACAGCAATCAAATCTCTATCGATGGAGATATTGAAGGCTGGTTTGCCGAAGATGTTGCTGCACGTTTTGAAGCCTACGGCTGGCATGTTATTCGTGATATTGACGGTCATAATCCAGACGCCATTAAGCAAGCTATTAAAAGTGCAAAGGCCAATGAATCACAACCCAGCATGCTGGTTTGCAAAACGACTATTGGCTGCGGTTCTCCGAACAAAGAAGGTAAGGCTGCCAGTCATGGTGCTCCGCTAGGAGATGAAGAAATAAAACTCACGCGAGAAAACCTCGGCTGGAAACATGACCCCTTCATTATTCCTGACGCGTATTATGATGCCTGGAACGCAAAACAACGTGGCAGTGAGTTGGAATCGGCATGGAATGAAAAATTATCAGCCTATACCTCAGCCTATCCTGAACTGGCAGCTGAATATAAACGCCGTATGAGCGGCGATCTACCTGATAACTGGAATGACGTTATTAATGATTATGTAAATGCAACGAATGAAAAAAGCGAGTCGATTGCATCTCGTAAGGCGTCACAAAATTCTATTGAAGCATTGGCTCAGCACTTGCCAGAATTGATTGGTGGCTCAGCTGATCTGGCTTGTTCAAACTTGACTAGTTGGTCAGGCACAGTTGCTATCAGTAATGCAAACAAAAATGGCAACACCATAAATTACGGTGTGCGCGAATTCGCAATGTCCGCCATCAATACAGGCATTTCATTACATGGTGGTTTTATCCCTTATTCGGCTACATTCTTAATGTTCTCCGAGTATGCAAGGAACGCCTTACGCATGTCGGCGTTAATGAAGAAGCAGAATATCTTTATCTATACACATGATTCAATCGGTCTCGGTGAAGATGGCCCAACCCATCAAGCAGTTGAACAAGCGGCAACGCTGCGTTTGATGCCTAACATGTCACTATGGCGTCCTTGCGATGCGGTAGAGTCTGCAATCGCCTGGCAAGCTGCGATTGAACGACGCGATGGGCCAACAAGTTTGTTATTTTCTCGCCAGAGCCTTACACACATGCAACGTAATAAATCACAACTAGGCAATATTAAACGTGGTGGTTATGTTTTATTAGATACGGATAGCGATCCTGATGCCATTATTATTGCAACGGGTTCTGAAGTCGAAATGGCAATGAACACGGCGATTAAATTAAATGCGGAAGGTAAAAAAATTCGCGTTGTCTCTATGCCATCTACCGATCTATACGATCAACAAGACGATGCTTATAAAGAAACGGTATTACCCAACACTTGTCGTAAACGCATCTCAGTTGAAGCCGGAGTTACAGAATATTGGAGTAAATATATCGGGCTGGATGGATCCTCACTTGGTGTAGATACTTTTGGTGAATCAGCACCGGCAAATGAAGTTTACAAATATTTCGGGCTAACCGAAGAGAACCTGATTAAAACGGTGAATGAATTAATTAAATAGCAACATATCAACAATAAACTATATAAAAAGAATGGAGTATAAGAATGGCAATTAAGGTAGGTATCAATGGCTATGGGCGTATCGGTCGCAATATCTTGCGTGCATTATACGAGTCCGGACGAACGGATGAGATCCAAATCGTAGCAATTAATGATTTGGGCGATGCAAATACCAATGCACACCTTACTCAATACGATACCGCTCACGGGAAGTTTCCTGGCACTGTTGTTGTCGAAGGCGAAGACATGATAATTAATGGTGACAAGGTCCGTGTTTTGTCTGAACGTGATCCTGCAAAATTACCCTGGGGCAAATTAGGCGTTGATGTTGTGCTTGAATCAACTGGCTTCTTTGCCAGTAAAGCAAAAGCAAGCGCCCACCTGGAAGGCGGCGCAAAGAAAGTCATCATCTCGGCACCAGGTGGCAATGATGTCGACGCAACCGTTGTTTATGGCGTTAATCATGACGTGCTTAAATCCAGCGACACTGTTATCTCCAATGCGTCATGTACAACAAATTGTCTCGCGCCTGTAGCAAAAGTAATACATGAAAATATTGGTATGGTTGCTGGCATCATGACTACTATTCATGCCTACACAAATGATCAGGTGCTAACAGATGTTTATCACTCGGACTTGCGTCGTGCCCGTTCTGCGACGATGTCCATGATACCAACCAAAACCGGGGCCGCCGCCGCCGTTGGTTTAGTATTGCCCGAACTCAATGGAAAACTTGATGGTTATTCAATGCGTGTTCCAACAATCAATGTCTCTGTGATTGATTTAAGCTTCACAGCCTCACGAACGACTAACATCGATGAAATTAATCAATTGATGAAACAAGCTGCAGAAGGCCCACTAAAAGGTGTGCTTGCCTATAATGAAGCACCGCTCGTCTCTGTCGATTTTAATCATGACCCGGCATCGGCAACTTTTGATGCAACTTTGACTAAAGTTATTGAAGGCACTCTTGTGAAAGTAACAGCTTGGTACGACAATGAATGGGGCTTTTCAAACAGAATGCTAGATACCACAATTGCCTTAATGAGTGCGAAATAAACGAGTTAATACTTGACCATACTAGTAAAAATTGCTGATCTGGATCTATCGGGAAAAACGGTACTTATCCGTGAGGATTATAATGTTCCGATAAAAAACGGTGTGGTCACCAGTGACATACGTATTCGGGCAACATTACCTACTTTAACGCAGGTATTAGAAGCGGGAGCGAAAATAATATTAGTATCCCATTTAGGTCGCCCCACTGCCGGAGAATACGACGAAGCGTTTTCACTTGCGCCTGTAGCAAAATCCTTGAGTGACTTTCTTGAGATTGATGTCCCTCTTATAAAAGACTGGACCAATGGCATAGATATGTCAGATCACCAAGTGGTTATTTGTGAGAACGTTCGTTTTGAAAAAGGCGAAACAACAAATGATGAGGCGCTTGCCCGCAAGATGGCACAGTTGTGCCAGGTCTATATCAACGATGCCTTCGCAACAGCGCATCGCGCGCAAGCATCAACACATGGCGTCGCAAAATATGCATCGATTTCCGCCGCAGGACCATTGCTCATTAAAGAGTTAAAAGCACTAAGCAAAGCGCTCAGAGATCCTGTCTCTCCACTTGTTGCTATTGTCGGCGGCGCAAAAGTTTCAAGCAAACTCACCATACTTGAAACACTGTTAGGAAAAGTTGATCAATTGATCGTTGGTGGCGGAATTGTAAATACATTTTTAAAGGCAGCGGGCTATGAGATAGGTAAATCTCTTTATGAAGCCGATCTTGTCGAAGTCGCAAGTAAACTAATGAAACAGGCTGAAGAAAGCGACTGCCATATCCCACTACCGATCGATGTCGTCTGTGGAAAAGAATTCGACGAGAATACTGCTGCCGAAACAAAATCTGTTAATGATGTAACAGCCGATGACATGATTATGGATGTCGGCCCGGAAACATCCAAGCAGCTTAATAAGCTGATAGCAAAAGCGAACACTATTGTCTGGAACGGCCCGCTTGGTGTATTTGAGTTTAAGCAATTTAGTCAAGGCACAAAAAATTTAGCGGACGCAATCGCCGAGAGCGATGCATATTCTATTGCTGGTGGTGGTGATACCATTGCAGCAATTTCTACATTCAACATTGAAGATAAAATTTCTTATATCTCAACCGGTGGGGGCGCTTTTCTTGAATTCCTGGAAGGCAAAAAACTGCCTGCTATTGAAATATTGGAAGAAGCAGCACGCGCCTGGGAAGCGATGGAGCGCGCAAGAGAACTATAGGTCCATTGTTTTCTAAACCGGAGAAATACATCAACGCCTCCTGGTTACAAAAATAGATGAAACACTACGGATAACCATATCTTAATGAGAAGAACTAAAATTATTGCAACCTTGGGACCCGCAACAGATCAGCCAGGCATGTTGGAAAAATTGCTTGTTGCCGGTGTTGATGTCTTTAGGCTTAACTACTCTCATCAAACTCACGTTGAACATGAAAAGCGAATGAAAGAAATTCGTCGTCTTTCACAACAACATAAGCATGCTGTTGCTGTTATAGCAGACTTGCAAGGTCCAAAAATTCGCATTGAGCAATTTAAGGATGGAAAAGTACAATTACGTGAAGGCGCAAATTTCAAGATCAATACTGAACTTGCCAGTGATGCCGGTGATGAAACACAAGTTGGCGTTAGTTATAAAGAACTACCCAATGATGTAAAAGCAGGCAATAGACTAATGGTCGATGACGGCAGAGTTGTATTGCAGGTTAACTCTGTTGGCCACCATATCATTGACTGCGAGGTTATCACTGGTGGCATGCTCAGTAATAACAAGGGTATTAATCTGCAAGGCGGCGGCTTATCTGCAAGCGCTGTCACAAAGAAAGATATCGAAGACATGAAGCATGCGACCAAGGTAAAGGTCGACTATATCGCGATCTCATTTCCAAGAGATGCTGACGACATCAAAATGGCACGCAAAATGATGGAAGAATGCGGCTGTAAAGCGCAACTAATATCAAAGATAGAACGTGCCGAAGCACTTAACCACGTTGAGGAAATGATTGCAGCGTCTGATGCAATAATGATTGCGCGCGGCGATCTTGGCGTTGAGATCGGTGATGCAGCGCTACCACCAGTGCAAAAAAGCCTGATAAAAATGGCTAGAGACATGGATCGAGCGGTGATAACGGCTACGCAGATGATGGAATCAATGATCGAAAACAAAATACCGACGCGCGCTGAAGTATTTGATGTTGCTAATGCGGTCATCGATGGAACAGATGCCGTTATGCTGTCTGGCGAAACAAGTGTTGGTCTCTATCCCGACAAAGTCGTCGCGGCTATGTCGAACATTTGCGAAGAAGTAGAGAAACAACGGAGTGTTCGTATATCTGATCATCGCATTAATCAACGCTTTGAAACTATTTCTGAAGCCATTGCGATGTCTAGCATGTACTCAGCTAATCACATCGGTGCCAAGGCGATCTGCACACTGACCGAAACTGGCAGCACCTGCTTATGGATGTCACGTATAAGCTCGGGCATTCCTATCTTTGCCTTTGCTCGACACACGTCTACACGAAGACGTGTTGCCTTATATCGTGGCGTCTATCCAGTGAAGTTTGACATCACCCATACCGACCCTTTGGAGGCGAATAAACAAATGATAGACCAGCTCATCGCTGAAGGCGCCGTTGAAGATGGCGACTTTGTTATCATTACAAAAGGCGACCTGCGCGGCAGACGTGGCGGCACCAATAACATGAAGATTATTCAAGTGGGGCAAGCACTGGAACACACACTTTAAATATTTAATTTCTAAATACATTCATTAGCGTTAACGAGGGCAATAAAAATGAGCGCAGCAGAACTTGAGGCCACAGCAAAGGCAATGGTTGCACAAGGCAAGGGCATACTTGCGATTGACGAAAGCACACCTACTATCAAAAAACGATTCGATACTATTGATTTTGAATCAACTGAAGAAAATCGTCGGGCATACCGGGATTTACTAATCACTAATCCGGGCGGCAATGAATTTATTAGTGGCATGATTCTTTATGACGAAACCATTCGTCAAACTACTGGCGATGGAACACCATTCGCCAAGGCACTAATAGATCAAGGCATCATGCCAGGCATAAAAGTTGACACTGGAGCAAAGGACTTTGCTTTACATTCGGGCGAGAAAATAACAGAAGGACTTGATGGCTTACGAGATAGACTAACTGAATATAAATCACTTGGTGCAAAATTTGCCAAATGGCGTGCAGTAATAACCATCGGTGAAAATATTCCTAGTAAAGCATGTATAGAAGCAAACGTTCATGCACTTGCTCGTTACGCGGGACTCTGTCAGGAAGCCGGGATTGTGCCAATGGTAGAGCCTGAAGTCTTGATGGATGCAGACAACACCATTGAACGTTGTTATGAAGTTACTGAGATGACGCTATCAGCATTGTTTAGTGCGCTTAAAAGTCAGGATGTCAGCATAGAACACACCATACTCAAAACTAATATGGTTATTTCTGGGAAGCAGTGTCCGACACAAGCCGATGTGCAGGAAGTAGCCGATCAAACTGTGCGTTGTTTGGTAAAGAATGTCCCCGCTGAATTACCAGGTATTGTCTTCCTTTCTGGTGGACAGAGTGCCGAGCTGGCAACAGCCCATCTCAATGCCATGAATGCAAGTAATCCGAACTTGCCATGGCCGCTCAGCTTTTCCTACGGCCGCGCATTACAAGAACCGTGCTTGAACGCATGGAGAGGCAAAGAATCAAATCTCGCAGCAGCACAGAAGGCTTTATTGCATCGTTCAAAATGTAATAGCCTCGCTTGTACAGGTGCATATAGCGCTGATATGGAAAGTGCGGCTTAGTTTACAACAAGACTAAACAGAGTTTATTTATGTCTGTTGACGATTTAACTAAGGAAGCGAAAGTTGCCTATCAGGCATTTCAGGATATGAGTGTAAGCAAGGAAGCTTATTTTCATTTTCTGCAAGACATTGATATAAAATATAAGCAAGGTGGCACGGCAAGTATTGCTGAAAACCTGCAACTTGAAAAATTATTGAGCGCACATGATAAAAATGTCATTGCCTTTAATACAGCAATGACTGCTGTCGAAGATGTTGAAGCAAGAAACGCGTTGATAAAAATGATGTCTTAACAAAAGTCATCGCTGTGTTGCTTGTTGTCAGAACAAACCACACAGCGACAACCTGTAAATCAAATAGCCTTATCGACGAAAACCATATTCAAGAACATAATACTCCGGGTTTAAGTCAGCTAAAGGCCCTCGTAGTTTTGCCAGCTCTGCTTCCGGACCATGAACCTCAAGTCGCGCGATCTCGCAAATTTTTAATGCTTCGCCAAGTAAGGCCCCGGCATTTTCAATATGTGCCAAGAGTCCTTCTGCGTTTGCATAACCTTCTCGGCAATGAACAACGTCGTCTTTGATACTGAAACCGTAATAGAGGCAGTTCGGTTCATTCTTCTCGGTTATTTCCATGAATTGTTCACATATCACTCTAAACTCATCAAGCTTTCCTTCTGAAACCTTAAAATATGGTACTAACGTACAACATGTATCTTGTGTCGCCATCATTCACTCCTATTAATATTAGTTGTTGTTAAATTAATTTACTTTGACCCTGTCTTTACCAAAAAATTCTGGCGCCTGCACAGAAATAATCTTAAGGGGAATCGACGAAAGCACCTTTACCGCATGCGGCGTTCCCTTTGGCACCCTGATGTAATCACCGGCAACAATCTCCATGCTTTGATCGCCTAGTTGAAACAACCCTTTTCCTTCGAGGACATAAATCGTTTCCGAATGCTCAACATGCTTATGCAATGGAACCATGTTTTTTACAAAAATGACAAAGTCTGTTGAATGAGAGTCGCTAGCCAGTTTAACAACATGAACATTTTCCAATTCTTCAGGTGCCTGAACATCTGATAATACTAACCGTTCAGCATTAACCTGATTAAACAAAAACAAACTGGCTGCTAAACATAGCAATCTAACCTTCATAGCATAAACCTCCTAAATAATTCGTAAGCCCGGCTTAACCTTCGGGATATAAAACTAAAAGAACGCAACCGGCATCAGACTTTGGCGCATGCGCCGTACCTTTTGGTAAATGCAAGAAACTACCAGCATGAAAATCTTCACGACCATCATTAAATACACCCGAGATAACGAAAACCTGCTCTGGGCCAGCCTCATGCACTTCAATAATACCCGGGTATACCGCACCGGCCTTGAATTCAAAAACTGATGCCCGCTTACCGTTTTCACCTTCCCAAAGCACTCGTTCAGTTATGCCCTCTGCGCATTCCGTAGCATCAATATTATTCCAGTCTGCTACTACTGCCCCTGCAAAATTCAATTCGTTACTCATAGTAATACTCCCGTTGCATCATGATGGGTCAGTTTCTATAAAAAATAAGATTATGGCAAATGCGTTAACCGTATTCCAACTAACTCGAATAAAATAAACAATTGTGCAAAATATTTTTTTAATTAAACCTTAAGACAAGCATTGTGTAGATCAGGACTTTAAATGCTTGGTTAATAGTTTATCTAAATTGTTCGCAAATGTTTGCCTATCGCTTTTACTTAACGCAGGCGGACCGGCCGTTTGTACCCCGCTACTACGCAATGTGTCCATAAAATCTCTCATGCTCAATCGTGCTTTTATATTATCGGTCGTATACAGTTCGCCACGAGGATTGAGCGCAAGACCTCCCTTCTCAATGACTTCTGCTGCCAAAGGGATATCCGCTGTGATAACAAGATCGCCAGCGTCAAGTCTTTTAACGATCTCATTGTCGGCAACATCAAAACCGGGAGCAACGAGTATAAATTTAATATTAGGTGACACAGGTATTTGCATAGACTGATTTGCCACCAGTGTTAGCAAAACGCCCACACGGTCCGCTGCCTTAAACAGGATATCTTTTATCACCACCGGGCAGGCGTCGGCATCGACCCAAATATTCATTTCATGTGTTTCCTTTTAGCTATTTCATTATTAAGCATATAACTGATTAATGAATTTTAGATTGCACGCACTCTTCTTAGCCATAGGTCTATACCTATAGCCATAATAACCGCGCCATATTCCATGAGAATGATCCAAAGAGGTATTTCAAAAAATGCGACCTCCGTAGAACTCAGATTAATCCCGATGGCATAAGACAATAGAATAGTGACCGAGAATGTCCAACTCCAAAAAGCCGGGAATAGTACAGCAAATGGCAGTAACCAGATCAGATACCAGGCATTTACTACCGGCGCTATTAGTAGAAAAAGTCCAAAAACGATATCGCCACGCGGTATCTTCCAGACAGATGCTTTTTGATGCTGCCAAAACAATGTTGAGAAAATAAAAATAAAGGCTGTCCCTGACAAGAGTTTCACTATCACGGGGTCAAACCACTGACGCAACAAGGTATAGAGCGAGCTATTAAAGTGCCATTCACGCGCGAATACAAGTAGTCCCGCCATATCCGAACCTCCCTTCCACACAAAAGGCCCGTACAAAACGAGTAAAACCATTCCAAACAAACACCAGTAACGAAAAGCCAATCGCCACAAGATAAAGGGCACCATTAACAATGCAAATATTTTAGCTCCCACACTTAACGCGATTAGACTGACTGCAGCAGCAAGCTTATTTTGTTGCCGACAATACAATGCCAACATCATTAATACCGCTCCAACAATATCAGGGTGCGCGGTAAAGGCTATTTCTTTAATAAGTAATGGCGACCAGGCATAGAGTAATACCCAACGAACATTAGACAAGCGCAACAACAGCAGAATCATGACCATATCTGCCAACGAATAAAGGACTTGTAACACCCAGACCTGATCAGAGGCCAAAACATGGGCTAACAAGAAAGTGTATTGCAGTATCGGCCCGTATATTGTCGGGACATCAGGATAATTAACCTGTGCTAATAGGCCATAAAATTTAACGGGAATACTGCTATCACCAAAAAAAGTCGACGGTGCCAAACCATAGGGAGAACCTGTTTCATAAAAACGGTAGCCATCCCAGAGGTAACGAAAAAAATCATCTTCCCATAAGGGGTCTCCAAAAATACCGATAAGCCGAAAACAAGCTGCCCAATAGAGCAACTTTAACGGTGTTAATGATTTTTCATCGGCACCTTGAAAGGCAATAAGGGTTGCAATCAGACAGACACCGAGCAAGGCATAGTAAATTGATATACTGAGTAGCTGTGGATGTAGTGAGTACCATGCTAGTACACTGTAAGCAATGGCACAAACTAGTCCTGATCCATCTAGCCGGAATGAAAATGGCATGTCTTTACTAACTGGGCTACGCGCTATATTCATGTCCAAATCATTATATTACATTCAGAATCCAATAATATTTTCAGATAACGACAGGCGTTACCTCATTGTCGCTTTGACTTTAGCAAGCACATTGTTACAGAACCTTTTCCTTAAAACGCACTCTATATGTAAACTTAACATTACGGGTCGCCACCGAATGGCATTACTTAATGCCATTCAGCTCACAACACGCCAATGGGAGAACTATGATGACAATCCGACCCTGCAAAATCTTGCTTACGTTTATAATAAGCACATTCATCTTTAGTGCGCCGGCGACATTTGCCTCTGTAAACTTTCCTGAAGAATCGGCTAACGACCCCTATCATGTTGGCAAAATCATCTATCATCGCAAGCTGGCCTGCCCCGACTGTCCCCTGTCAAAAACAATTATTGACCCATCCATGTATAAATCTATTATTCAACGACTTAAGACCGACAAAGAATTAATGACAGCATTGAATGAAAAAGAGCGTACCGCCGTGACATATTATCTAGAAACGCTGTTCACACCACGCTAAGGCTACACTGGTGTATCAAAATAAACGTATTGCCGCCATCATTCCGGCTAGAGACGAAGCACAAGCGATTAAAAGCGTCATTGACGGTCTATCGGACTTAAAAGATATAAAGGGCGTCAGGATTATCGACGATATCGTGGTATGCGATAATGGCTCAATCGACAAAACGGCTGAAATTTCCCAAGCAGCAGGCGCACACGTAGTAAATCAGTCGCGACCAGGATACGGGATTGCATGTTTAACTGCGCTCGCAGAAACCCAAAATGCAGACATTTTATTATTCATAGACGGTGATAATGCCTTCCGTGCACATCAAGCTATACCATTGATAGACAGTATCGCCAAAGGCAAGGACCTTGCCATAGGTTCACGTACATTGGGTTCCGTAGAAAGGCATGCGCTAACGGTTCCCCAACAATTTGGTAATTGGCTGGCGAGTAGACTAATTCGTATGATATGGGGTGAGGCCGTAACTGATTTGGGTCCGTTTCGTGCTGTGTCACAAACTGCACTGCAACGCATGTCTATGGAAGATGAAACCTATGGCTGGACCATTGAGATGCAAATCAAAGCAATTCAATTAGGCATGTCCATAGAAGAACACCCGGTGGATACTTATCGACGCCTGGGCCACTCAAAGATCAGTGGGACGATCAAAGGAACAATTGGTGCCGCCATTGGTATTCTTTCAATGATTGCGCTACTTCGCTGGCGACAGTTTTTACAGTCTGGCAAACACGTAAATTATCCAGCCCCAACAGAAAACGACCCGTTTCAACTTTAATAAGACTTGATAGAACCGCTCTTAAATTTACAGGGATATTAATGGACATAAACGATACCGGACAATTTAAAAGCAACTTTATATCTACAATATCTTTATTGCTATTGACCTTATTATCATCGCTGGCTATTGCCGCACCGGAAAACAAACCGTTGATATTTTGGTCTGGCAGCAATGAAAAAAATACGACTATAGTTGATCACACGAGCTGGCAGGAACTTCTCGACACTTACCTTGATAGTAAACACGCCAGCGGGATCAACCGTTTCAATTACGCAGCAGTAAATGAAAAAGATCAAAAAGTCTTGAACAATTATATTAAGCAACTACAAGCTATTAACCCCCGCGAACTTAATCGCGTAGAACAAAAAGCATTTTGGATCAACCTGTATAATGCCCTCACCGTAGAATTAATTGTGAAGAACTACCCTATTAAATCTATTACTAAATTAGGCAAGAGCATTTTTGCATTTGGTCCATGGGACGATATATTGATTACTATAGAAGGCCAGGAACTAACACTTAACAATATCGAGCATGGGATATTGAGACCCTTTTTTAATGACAATCGCATTCACTATGCTGTTAATTGTGCCAGCATGAGTTGCCCTAACTTATCCGCTATAGCTTATACATCAGACAACACAGATCAACTTCTTGAACAGGGCGCCAGGCAATACGTTAATCATAGTCGTGGCGTAAGCTTTCAGAATAAAAAGCTTAAAGTATCCAGTATTTACCATTGGTATAAAGATGATTTTGGCGGGGACAATAAGTCCTTAATCGGACATCTCTCTCACTACGCCGAAACTGATTTAGCAAAACGGTTAAAGAATTACCAGGGCAATGTAGAACATGATTACGATTGGAAACTTAACAAACCCTAAACCGTGACTATAATTTATACGCCCTTACTGAAACATGGGACAAGCTAATGAAACGTATCATACCTATTCTCGCAGCATTAACACTGTCATCTTTAAACGCCAGAGCAGAAACACCAAACGAAACCACGATAGACTGGACATCAGCAAAAGAAGTTAAAAGCCTGGTTGTATTAAGACTTGAACCGCAACAGGGAGAAGTCACCTACGGGCCTAATCTAGCGCAATCAGATCAATCATTCATGGGTAGCTTTTCCGAAATTTACCTTACACGTGTAATCGCCCCGACAAATGAAGAAGCCTACACTTTGTTTATTACTGCTAATCATAACGATCAGGACTGGCACTCCTATGACACGGCAAAAAAGAAAGACGGTGAAAAACTAGACTTGCAGACACTTGGTAGAAACGAGAATGTCTCTGTTAATAATGTTGATTACAAATATGAAGAACGACTGGCAATAATCATGAGCTTCATAGATTTTGCTGACGGTTTTGACTTTGGACTAGAGTTAACAATTAGCGGCAAACAAACGGACACGATCATGATCCCGGCGACATACTTCCGGGCGATGTTACAGAGCATGTAATAAAAGGTTATTCGCCCTGATTTTCAATTGCTTCCCTGGTCACAGCTGCTGAATCTAGCATCATGTTTTCAACTTCTTTAGCTTTATTAATAGTATCAGTCTGTTCTTTCCACACATGATCTTTCTGACTGGCTTTACTGCTAATATCATTCTCATCAGAACAACCAAACAAATAAAAACACGCAACTAAAATAAAAAGTATCTTATTTAAGAGAGCCATATTGTCACCTCACGATTTAACTACAGATTTCTAAATCATTAACAGGTAAAAACTGATCACCCTGCTTACCAAACAAACAGCCACTGTCAATGTCAAAATACCAGCCATGCATAAATAATTTTCCAGCATCATAGCGTTCTTTTATCCAGGGAAAAGTCATGAGATTATCAAGCGATATTTGTATCGATGCCTTTTCGCACCTGACACATTGCGCATCGAAGTCTTCATTCTCATTGTTATTGATAACCCGCTCTCTTGCTGTCTTTGCAATTTCCATCCATGGATCAATGAACCCATAATCATGACCGAGATGATTGCCTTCCATTAAACTTTTTATACCACCACACTGACTATGACCAAAAACAATAATATGTTTTACATTTAGATGTTTTATTGCAAACTCCATTGCCGCACTGGTACCGTGTGACTTTCCGTCCACTTCATTAACAGGCACCAGGTTTGCTACGTTACGAATAACAAAAATATCACCCGGCGCGGTATCCATAACCTGTGCAGGGTCTACCCGAGAGTCACAACAAGAAATAACTAAAAACTTTGGCGACTGACCTTCTTCAAAGAGGCTGTTATATATTTCAGGCTGTTCCTCAAAATATTTTTTATGAAACCGTTGATAGCCATTAATCAGCTTTTTTACTTCTTGCATCTCATAAACCTCTATACTGACTTTGAAATAAGTTTATCTCGTGCTTCTTCATATTTTACAGCAGTGTTCTTTATAACATCTTCAGGCAAACTCGGTCCGGGCGCAGTCTTATCCCAGTCTAGTGTTTCTAAATAATCACGGATGTACTGCTTATCAAAACTGGGCGGGCTAGCCCCAAGCTGATATGACTCTACCGGCCAAAACCGTGATGAATCCGGCGTTAGTACTTCATCGATTAGAATAAGCTGGTTGTTCTCATCAATCCCAAATTCAAACTTGGTATCTGCAATAATAATATTTCTGTCTCGCGCATACTCAGCGGCCTCGGAATAAATTTTCAAACTAACATCTCGTACTTGCTCTGCTAGATCAATTCCTATCAATTCTATTGTCTTTTCAAAATCAATATTCTCATCATGTTCACCAACATCGGCTTTAGTCGCTGGCGTAAAAATAGGTTCTGGTAATTTTTCCGCTTGTTGCAAACCTGATGGCAGGCTTATTCCGCAGACTTCACCAGTAGCCTGATAATCCTTCCAACCAGAACCAATCAAATAACCACGAATCACCGCTTCGACAGGCAAGGCCTTTAGCTTTCGAACCACGATAGATCGTGGCTCAAGGATCTCAAGATTCTCATCATCCTTGAGGACATCTTTTACGGCGATACCAGTAAGATGGTTGGGGATGATATCTTTACAACGATCAAACCAAAAGTTCGAGACCTCAGTCAAAATGCTGCCTTTGCCGGGTATCGGATCTGGTAAAATAACATCGAAAGCAGAAAGTCGATCACTGGTCACTATCAGCATGTGCTGATCGTCTATGCCGTAAATATCCCTGACTTTGCCATTACTGATAAGCGGCAAGCTCTTAATATGGGAACGATAAAGTGCGTCTGAATTGGATTTCATATCTTGATTGCTTGATTCTCTACAAAAAAACCTATTCTCCCATACTACTCATATTTCGGCTATTGATGGCTATAACAAGCTGTGTAATGTTCGTAAAAATCAAGGCACGCTCAGAATATGTACGTAGCAATAAAATTGAGAACCTCTTATCGGGAAAGAAATTCCTGAGAAATAATTTTTATCTTATTTTTGTTTCGCCCAAGAGTCGCGCAAGGTGACTGTTCTATTGAAAACAGGTTTGCCATCAAACTCATCTTTACTATCAACACAAAAATAGCCCGTTCGTTCAAATTGAAAAATATCTTCTTTTTGTGCCCCAGCTAATGACGGTTCAAGATAGGCTTCTTTTATAAGCTTAATAGAATCATTATTAAGAAACTCTTTCCAATCTTGTTCATGTTTATTGCTATCCGGTTTAGGATCGTTAAATAAACGATCATACAGACGCACCTCTGTTTGTAAGGCGTGTTTAGCTGATACCCAGTGAATCGTTCCCTTAACCTTACGACCATCAGGTGCGTTACCGCCTTTAGTCTCAGGATCATAAGAACAACGTAACTCCACAACATTTCCGACATCATCTTTTATAACTTCATTACAGGTTATGAAGTAAGCATAACGCAACCTCACTTCTCGACCGGGGCCCAAACGGAAGAATTTTTTCGGCGGATCTTCCATAAAGTCACTCTGCTCTATGTAAATAACTTTAGAAAAAGGTAATTGGCGTTGCCCCATATCTGGATTGTTTGGGTGATATGGTGCGTCCAGCAATTCTGTTTCCTCTTCAGGGTAATTCTCAATCACAACCTTAAGTGGATCCAGAACACCAAGCACACGCCGAGTTCGCTTATCAAGATCTTCTCGCACACAATTTTCCAACACACCAACATCGATTACGGTGTCTGTTTTGGTAACACCAATGCGCCCGCAAAAATCACGAATTGACTCAGGCGTATAACCACGCCGACGCATCCCGACGATGGTTGGCATACGCGGGTCATCCCAACCGGATACATGACCATCCGTCACCAATTCATTTAATTTACGTTTACTTGTAACGGTATAGTTTAAATTCAAACGGGCAAACTCAATCTGTTGTGGATGACATGGCACGGGCAATTGATCAAGAAACCAGTCATACAAAGGACGGTGATCTTCAAACTCCAATGTGCATAGTGAATGCGTGATTCCTTCCAACGCATCAGAAATACAATGTGTGTAATCGTACATGGGATAGATACACCATTCATCCCCGGTTCTGTGGTGCGCAACTTTTCTTATTCTATAAATAGCCGGATCACGCATATTCATATTGGGAGATGCCATATCAATCTTGGCTCGCAATAGGCATTCGCCTTCTTCAAACTCGCCAACGCGCATCTGATCAAATAAAGCCAGGTTCTCTTCAACGCTTCTATCCCGATGCGGACTCGGCCTCCCGGGCTCAGTCAGGGTGCCACGGTATTCTCGTGTTTCATCCGCACTTAAATGACAAACATAGGCCTTGTCATCACGAATGAGTTGCTTGGCAAACTCAAATAATTTTTCATAATAATCTGACGCATAAAAAAGTCGGTCTTCCCAATCAAAGCCAAGCCACTTAACATCGTTTTGTATCGAGTCTGTATATTCAACATCCTCTTTTTCAGGATTGGTATCATCAAACCGAAGATTACAAATACCGCCTTCATAGTCTTGAGCGACGCCAAAATTCAAACAGATCGATTTTGCATGACCGATATGCAGATAACCGTTAGGCTCTGGTGGGAAACGTGTATGTACACGACTATCATTTTTATTATTCTTTAAATCATCATTGATGATATTACGAATAAAATTACTCGGTTCTGGTATTACGTTATCAGACATGAATTATCCTAAATTTATACAGGTTTATTATTAGTTACATTTATACACTTTCCGCCATAAACGACAGCTTTAATAAATACTTTTTATTTACTGCCTGGTTACTGAAGGCAGACATTAAGTTGATTTTTTCTTTCTGGCATCTTTAACTAAATAAGCGTTTCCTGCTCCACGCTTGAGCTCAAATAAGTCAATTGCCTTAATAAGACTACTCAAATTTTTGTAACCATAGTTCCTCGTATCAAAAGAGGTTTTATTTGATATATGTGATCCAACAGGTCCAAGAGCCGCCCAGCCGTTATCTTCTTCCGTTGATTCAATTGCTTGACGCAACAGATTTATAAGTTTGGTGTCAGATTTAATATTTTTAGTTTTTGTTTGCACTGCGCCATCTTGTTTTGGCTCTTGGTCTAAAAATAAAAACCTAGAGCATGCATTCACAAATGGAGAAGGGGCTTTACGCTCCCCAAAACCTAAAACCACTTTGCCTTCAGCTAAGGCACGTGTAACCATTGGCGTAAAATCACAATCTGATGAAACGAAACACATCACATCGATATCCTTGGTATACATTACATCCATTGCATCTATCACAAGGGCAATATCCGAAGCATTTTTTCCTTTTGTGAGATCGTATTGTTGTATCGGTTGGATCGCATATTCGTGTAGAAGATCTTCCCAGGGCTTTAGTGAAGAATTTTTCCAATTACCATAAGCCTTTCTTATCGTTACAACACCATATTTAGCAACTTCACTAAGAATCTCTTCAAATTTACTCGCAGGTGCATTATCTGCATCTATAAATAATGCAATTTTCTGTTTTAATTCACTCATTTTGCGTTTGCACCTTTTTTAAGCTCAACTAAAGGTTAAGAGACTCTTTCTCCACTTAAGGCATGATAGACAACATAATTAAAACCTTTTTACGGTGTAAATTATTGTTAACATCATTGTTTAGCACCACTCGGCAAATTACCTATTAAGCCCATCGCCCTCTTTAATATCGCGTGCTTAACAAGGGGAAGACTATCTACAGTATCCAAACCAAAATTGCGCAGCCATTGTACAGATTGGTGCTGGTTTTCAAAGAGGTGTTTGAAACTATCCATTAAATACATCATGCTTCTATTTTCGCCCTTACGCCTACGCTCATAGCGACGTAACACTTGCAAGCGACCTGGATCCCTACCTCGCTGACAGGCGCCTATTATTTCTTCTACCAGACTCGCCGCGTCCAACAGCCCCAGATTAGCACCTAGTCCCGCCAAAGGATGAACGGTGTGCGCACTGTCACCAATCAATGCAAGCCTGGGTTTGGTGTAGCTATCGGCCTGCGCGCGACTCAATGGAAAGACGGCTCTTTCGGTACTTTCCTTTATGTCACCCAATTCATGAGCAAAGGCCTCAGTCAATTCAAAATGGAATGCGGATTTATCCAGCACCTTAAGGCGCTGGATATGATCAGGACTGCTCGACCAAACGATGGCACACTGATGTGGATCACGCATTGGCAAGAATGCCAAAGGCCCACGCTTTAAGAATCGTTGCCGCGCGATTTCGCTATGCGCGAATTCTGTTGTCACGATACAACCTAATGCAGATTGTTTGTAATCATGTTTTTGATAATGAATATTGGCCAGGCTTCTTAATTTTGAGTTATGCCCATCGGCGGCAACGACAAGCCTCGAACTAAACTGAAGCCCATCTTCCGTACCGAGAACAATTGACTCCGCTTCTTCTTTTATATGAGCAGGAGATACTGACCATAGACAACGAACATTATCCAGTTCGAGCAACTTTTCTTGTAAAGCATCAACGATAGCCTGATGTGAAATGATATAGCCCATAGTTGGCTGGCAGATTGCGGCACTATCAAAATTGATCTCACCCAGACCATTCTCATCCCAAACATGCATCTTTCGAAAACAAGCCATGTCCTCTTTTTGTAAACGTTGCCATGCCCCGGCTTTTTTGAGTATTTGCTCGGAAGCCAGCGTAATTGCAAATACGCGCGCGTCGACATTCTTAAGCGAGTTCACTTGCCTGACACCAGCGTCTAGCAATATCACCTTGAGTCCAGCCTGCCCTAATAAACAGGCAAAAGTCCCACCAATAATACCGCCACCAACAACGATAACATCTGCATCCGTCTTATCAGTAAGCGCTGTCATATAGGTTGACCTCTTACCATCTGTGGCTGCAGACCCGAGACACCCATAGCCTGTTGAATAAAAGTCTCCTTAACAGCCGGTATCGTATCAATCATCAACATGGCTAGATTTCTTGCGGGAATGAGTAGCGGGTTTTTATTGTAAAAACTATTCGCTAAGCGATTTGTAAATCGAATGACACGTTGTTGGTCGGAAAGCCTCAAACTCAAGTAATTCTCTAATATCTTGATATCGTCAATATCTAGCCCTTTTTCAATCGCCGCAGCAACACACTCAGCCAAACCAGCAACATCGCGTAGCCCAAGATTAAAACCCTGTGCAGAGTTAGGATGTATAGAGTGCGCCGCATTGCCCAATAAAATTAATTGTTGCTGATACTGTTCAACTGCTTCAATAAACATTATCGGATACGAACGACGCTGACCGATTTGTTCTACTCTACCAAGGCGACGTCCAAACTCTGTTTCAACTGCATCAATAAATTGCGCATCAGTCATCGACATATATTTGTCTGCATTTTTGGTAACGACTGTAAACACTAGTACTGAACGATTCTTGTCTATAGGCAGCAGTGCCACCGGGCCATGATGAGTAAATCGTTCATACGCCGTTGCCTGATTTGGCTTTTGTGTCGTTACATTGGCAACAATGGCCGTTTGTTTAAAATCATGCTCATTGATATTGATAGCCGCCAGGCGCCTCACCAATGACCCGCTACCATCCGCACCAACGAGTAGACCTGCGGTGATAAATTCAGTGCGGTCCGAATGCGACAACTCAATTAACACCCCTGCTTCACTTTGCTTAAAGGATTTTAGCTCTGCCGGACAAATAAGCGTTATATTTTCAAATGTTGATATTTTTTTATGCAAGGCTTGTCCAAGAGACCGCGCAACGACAACATAACCCAACTCATCCATATTTGCCTGAGAAGCATCCAGTCGAGTAAAACCAAAGCGCCCTTGTTCAGAGATATGTATTTTTTTAATCGGGTTTATAGCGGGCAGCACATTTTGCCAAACACCGATATGCTCCAATATCCGTCGTGACGATGGCGACAAAGTCAGCCCTCTGTCGTCATAACTGGGTTGATAGTCGTTCTTTAAAGTAACCGCTTCTATAATAGCAATGCGCAAACCCGTTGGCGCCAATGCACAAGCCAGACTGGCACCCACCATGCCGGCACCAACAATAACAACATCATAGTCACGCGACATTAGCCATCAATTCCTCTATTTCGTCGGCGTGTTTTGGTGCATCTTTGCTTAGTACTTCATAACCATCTTTCGTAACCAGAACATCATCTTCAATTCTAATGCCGATATTCCACCATTTCTTAGGAAGACCGCGCATTTCAGCAGGCAAGTAAAGTCCCGGCTCAACGGTGAGCACCATGCCTGGCTCCAACATACGCCATTCACCATCGAGTTTATAATCACCCACATCATGGACATCCATACCAATCCAGTGACCCGTTCGATGCATATAATATTTTGTATAGTCCTGATCCTTGATTAACTCTTCCGGATCTCCTTTTAAAATACCGAGCTCTACCATTCCCTCAGTTAAGACTCTTACCGCCGCATCATGCGGATCATTCCAATGGTTGCCCGGCTTTACTTCCTCTATCGCAGCGAGTTGTGCGGCTAATACCAAGTCATAAGCCTGGCGTTGTGCCGTGGAAAAACGTCCACTGGCTGGGAACGTGCGCGTAATATCACTCGCGTACCCTTGATATTCAGCACCGGCGTCTATTAACAATAAATCACCCTCGCTGATCTCATCCTGGTTTTCTGTGTAATGCAAAATACACCCGTTAGCGCCGGAGCCAACGATGGAAGGATAGGCCGCCGTTCGCGCACCATTTCGAATAAACTCATGCAATAGCTCAGCTTCAATCTGATACTCATGCATACCGGGTTTACAGCTTTGCATTGCGCGTTGGTGTGCCCTGGCGGATATTTTGGCCGCCTGACGCATTAACTTAATCTCTAACCTGCTTTTATAAAGCCGCATGTCATGTAGAAAATGATTTAGCGAGATAAATTCATCGGGCGCAACTACACCGGTCCGCGCCTTGTCCCTAATCTGTTTAACCCATGCCATGACCCGCTGATCAAAATTCTGATCGCTACCCATATTATAAAAAATACGTTCATGCCCTTCGATCAAACCAGGCAGGATGTCATCCATATCCTCAATGGGAAAGGCATCATCAGCGCCATAAATTTCCAAAGCCCCCTCAAGACCAGCACGTCGACCATGCCAGGTCTCCATCTCTTCGTCACTTTCACGACAGAATAATATGAACTCACCTTCAGCACGATCCGGTATTAAAACGGCTACTGCCTCAGGCTCTGGATAGGCGGTTAAATAATAAAAATCACTGTCCGCCCGAAATGGAAACTCAACATCTCGGTTGCGTATATAAACAGATGCCGTCGGTATAATGGCAATACTGTCAGAGCCGATCATATCCATCAGCCGTTTTCTTCGACGCAGACACTCTTTTTTATCCATTAATGGAGTACCTCTGGTTTTTCATCATCATCAGGATGATGCAATTCCTGATGCAGCATAATGACGCCGACTCTTATATATTCAATGATCTCAAATAGTGCGCCCTCTGCATCCTCGCCCTCATCAACTGACGTTTCCATGCGTGATATTGACACTACATCCTTAATAAACTCATCACATTCATCAATTAACTTTGGTTTATCGCCTAATCCACCAATTCCCAAACCACTCACAAATCCAGCACTCCATTCTGCTAATGCACTGGAACGTTCACTAATAGATGATTCATCATCCGGAAGGAAAAGCGTAAAAGAGAGCGCATCAGACAGTATTTCTGCACCGACTTGGTCAGCAAGCTGAGAAAGAATAGTAAAACAGGCTCCCAAATCAGCATCGTTATCGATACCGGCCAATAAATAATCTCGCCAAACCGCTGCAGCAACGGTATTACTGGTACAAAAATAGCCGCACATGAACCCGTGACACTCAGACGCAAGAACACCCGCATGCAAGGCCATTAATTCAGCATTAACTTCATCATAATTCACTGGAGTCGTCATTTTCTTCGTAATTTCTTAAATATTTGATTAATTTTCACTGGACAATAATAACAGGAAGCGGCCCTCAGCTTCTTCTATTTGTCATCACCTGTTGACCCGCTAATTCAGGCATTCTATATTGATGTTACTATGATAAATCAACAATAAAACCGGTTCACGCAGGAACGGGTATCAGGAACCTATCATGAGCAATAATGACATTGAAAATACGGACCTCGGCGCACTCGAAGCGCGAGTTGATGAACTCATTGGCACGGTAAGCCAATTGAAATCAGAAAACTCTGCCCTTCGTAACCAACAAGACAGTTTGGTCAACGAACGTGCTGTTTTGATAGAGAAAACAGAACAGGCCAGAACCCGAATCGAGTCCATGATTTCGCGTCTACGCGCAATGGAAACACGTGCATGAGCAAAGAAACCTCACCGATAAAAGTCATCATCCTGGATAAAGAATATCTGATCGGATGTGAAGAAGAAGAAAAAGAGTCGTTACGACAATCTGTAGATTATCTGAGTCAACAAATGGCCGAAATGAAAAGCAGTGGCGGCGTAATTGGTTCAGAACGAATTGCAGTGATGACAGCATTAAATATCACCAATGAATTGCTGGCATACAAAAAACAAAATCAGGACTATACTTTTAAAATAGACAGTACCTTGAAACGTTTACAAACAAAAATTAATGATGCCTTGGTAAGAGACACACAGCTGGACATGGTTGATGTAGACAACCCCGTCTCACAAGGTGGATAGAAATCAAGTATGGGTATCTTCTGTGATGCTCGTTATCATTCTCGTGGTAACTTGAGCCGATAAGATATAACACAGGGAATCTGAAAGCAGCGTTGTTGTGCAGTCCATCCACGTGGAACGCCTGATACGCTACCTAAGACACCCACTTGAACCTCTGGTTCAAGTTCAACGTCTGAAACGACATTATGGTTGATACCCCCTTCTTTATAATCTGTCATTCCTGCGCAGGCAGGAATCTAGTCAAATTAAATATTTTTAATTCTTTATTAACATTGCTTTTCGTCTGATGACGAGTCACTTCTTTTTGCGTGACCAAAAAGAACTAACGAAGAAAAAGGCACCCCAATCTCTTGCCCTACGGGTTCCCTCGGTATTATTTTATTTCTTACGGCACGCGCATACGGACTCCTGTCCTAATGCGCTCTCGCAACATCCATGTTGCTCAACCGAGAAATAAAACAACACCTCGGCAAGACATAAGGGAATATAAAACTAATCTGTCCGACATTATTTAAAGTCAGCTTTCGGTCCAGACTGTGTGAAAACGCGATAGACCACATTATTAAATGAGTTAGTGTCGTTAACAAGTATTATCAGGCTTTATAACAACCTATTTAACGTTTATTTTTATTTCGTAATTTATAAATGTGTAAATTCAATGGGTGGTTAATTGCCATACATTCGCAGCTTAATAAGGTAAAAAACAGGCTTATGCCTGTATTGCGGCGATTAACGCCTTTGTGCCCATGATGTTAATCACGCGTTTCATATTATACGCGAGTACATGCAAACTCATTTCGGCACTGACACGTTTTAATGTCCGCATTTGAAAGTGTGTGGCACCCATCCATGACTTAATTGTGCCAAAGGGATGTTCTACTGTGCAAGGTCTTATCTTCATCATCTCAGGCGCATGGTCAAGCCGTGCTTCCACCTTATCTAACACGTCTTCATGTTCCCAACGACTGATGCGACGGTATTTGCCTGTTGTGCATTGCGGTTTCATTTCACAGTTAACGCAGGCAGATGACCAATACCGCTTAATGTTTTTGCCGCGCTCATAGGATGTTATACGGTACGTTGCCCGTTCACCCGCAGGGCATTCATATTCATCCTCTTTCTTATGATAAATAAAATCACGTTTACCAAAGTAACCTTTGGCTTGATTACCCGAAGTCTGCACTTTAGGAAGGTAGGTGGTGATACCTGCCTGTTCACAGGCCCGTATTTCTTCACCACTGTAGTAACCTCGGTCGGCGACGACGGTGAGTTCATCGCAATCTAAAACCGCTTTCGCTTGTTCAGACATCGACGCTAATTGTGCTCTGTCGCTGCCATCGTTCGTGACCTCATGTGCCACGATGAGATGATGTTTTGTGTCTACTGCGGTTTGCACGTTATAACCAACGATGCCACTGCCGCGTGTCTTCATCGAACGTGCATCTGCATCGGTTAATGACAATTGCTTGTCCGGTATCGCTTGCAATTGTGATTCGATGGCTTTCAATCGCGCCACTTCTTCTTTGAGTGTCGTAATTTTACTGCTCAGCCGTTCTGTTCTTAGTTTGGCTGTCGGTGCGTCTTGTCTATCCGCGCTTTCTATTTGAAGCAGGTATTTTGCAATGCTGTCATCGATGAGCTGGAGGCGGTATTTTAATTTTGCTTGCGTGTAATTTAAGTCACGATTGTTAACCGCTTTGAATTTGCTGCCATCAATCGCAATCAAGCTATCTGTAAATAAATCGAGCTTACGACAGAGCAAAACAAACGCTCGACAAACACGCGTGATACCGTTCGTATTATCCTTCCGGAAGTCTGCAATCGTTTTGAAGTCGGGTGCTAAGCGACCGAGTAGCCACATCAACTCAACATTACGACCGGCTTCTCGCTCTAATCGTCGAGATGATTGTATTCGATTGAAGTATCCGTAGATAAATAACTTTAACATTGTTGCCGGATGATACGCAGGCCGGCCTGTTTCAGCCGGTGTGATATTAATTCCCATCGTTACCAAATCAAGGTCATCGACAAAAACGTCTATCACTCTAACGGGGTTCTCTTCTGCGATGTATTCGTCGAGGGCTTCGGGGAATAAGGTGGCTTGCGTTCGGCTTTCGCCTTCAATGAATCGTTTCATTGCATGCACCAGCAGTGGGAAAGGAGTATTATACTGGTTTACTGAAACGTTTTTACACAGTCTGGGCCAGGAGCGGACAAGACCATGATAAACATCTCAATATCCCTGCAAGCTGATATTAACGCCGTAATCAGAGGCGCCGTTTACAGCGTCTCTACCTGGCTTGCCTCGTTAAGTTACTGTAGCGTTTTACCGTTTTTCTTAACCAATGATATGATGACTATTAAAAAAATCAAATCAATGAATAGTCCCAGGCCAGAAAACCCCCACTCCCAAAATAACATTGAAACAATACTCGTAAGAATTGAAATAGTTAAAACTCCTATTCCAGCAACGTACGCTTGAGCATGACCAATTAAAAATAAAACGCCTGCGAAGAAAAAAAGGCAGCCTAATATTAAATACATATAGCTAATCATTGATAAAACAGGAGCAATCTCTTCTAAGGGAAATATTTCTGACATCATTTCAAGCGCAATCTCATCGAATTTATTTAACTCATCCGCAACTTCTTTAGGAGTTCCGCCGACATTTACATTCAAATCACGGTCGGAATCAGATGTGACTATTACCGAATCGCCATCGACGGCTACTGTATTCCCCTGAGAAGTGATTTTAACTTTGCTTTCCTCTTCATCTGAAAATGTTACAGAATCTCCAGCAGCCTTAATTGATGCGCTGAAAGTAGACACTGTATTTTCTAACATTTTCTCCATGTAAGGTGCCATTTTTAAAGTTATATAGCCCATACTAAGATGGCTAAAACTTATTATGAGAAATGAAAGGGCTATTGTCTTTATCCAAGCAGTGCTAACTTCACCAGATACAATATAAGAATCAGTATCCAAGCTTTTTGGTTCCGTTGTTTTATCGACAACCAACAAATCGGTTAGCTTATCGTGTAATGCTTGCTTTTTTTGTGTAAACCCAGCGAGAAGGAATCCAATAAATATTGTCAAGCAAGATAATATTTTTGAAAGGTTTCGCGCAATGGTCTGTGGTATTGTTGGTCTTCCAGCGTTCGTAGTTGAAACTTTTATGGAGAGCAATAATTTACCTGGTGTTGCTTGTAATCGACTACTTTCGAATAGGCAATAATAAAAAAGTAGTATAAAAAAAAGATAACTCCCTTTGTCTGTTCTTTCATTCTTGATTTTTTCTCCATCTAAAATTTCGTAAATCTCTGTATCAGTTTCATCACCGTTTGTCGTTTTTTCTTTTTGATAAATGTACTCCCAATAGCCAAACTCCGTCTCTTTGGTTACCGTAGTTTCAATTTTTACATTCGCACCTTCAATATTAGGTCTTTCGACTTCATCAGACTCGACTACCTCTGTATTTTTAAAGATTCCAAACGGCGATTCTATTTTATATCCCGCTGGTTCAAACATACTCAAAAATAAAACCAAAATTAGAGCTATTATTAGAACCAAGTTATAGTCGATTAAAAATGCTAGAAACCTTCTCCAAAAACCTGCGTATTGAATACCAATTTCGCTTGAGGATGCGTTTTCCATTTGAACTCCCTTTTTGTTGATAATCTAAAAATAACTTAACTATGTGTTAGAGGACACTTTGTCCGATAAGGCATTCACTTTGCGTTTTTATTATCGATTGATAATGTCTGCTTCGAGTCGATCTTATCATCATTCATATTTCGGCCCAGACTATGTGAAAACTATTTTCGAAATTAAATTGTGGGGAATATACTTCATATATGAATTGTCTTAAAAGCCGTTATCCCTAAACCTGAACATATAGTAGTGTAAGTGGGGAAATAATTAATTTCATAGTTGAAATTTTACGTTTTCACACAGTCTGGGCCAGAAGTGGACGTTATTACGTTTGACTTTTTATTTTGAACTAGCAGTTCTGGCCAAATCTTCCCATCTTTCTTCATTATAGTAACTAGGTTCTAGTGTACGGAAAGCAGTTATTGCTTTCATTGCTTTTTGGTACTCGCCCTCAGCCTTATATGCTTGCCACAAAAAGACATACGGCCAAGCCCACATTCTATTAGGGTAATCTGTATAGTATTTTTCCGTGGTTTTTATAAATTCTTTTCTCAAATCTGATTTACTGTCATCTACTCTCCATCGTCTACCTGCACTAGAATCAAATTGGTCGTAATATCTCCTGTAAAGGACAATAGGAACGGATTTGTTTAATCTTATAGCGTTATCTCTGTATTGCTGCTTGTTTATTGATTTCTTATCAAAACTATTCGTATAACCTCTAATAACGACATTACCTTTTTCATTTTTGGTTTTTGTTACCGTTGGCAGGTACATAAGGTTATAATAAATCATTGATGCCAAATCATTCTGGCCCTCAACTTCGAAAGCCCATGCTAAATCGCCTAATTTCTTTTCTCCATTTTCTAACTTGAGTAACCTTTCATCTGACATAGCTCCTGATTTTTTAGTCTCTGATATGGAAGCACGTACCTCATCTAGAACTAGCAATCTTTTATCAAATTGAATACTGTTATCTCGTTCTAATTTTAATTCTAATTTGTTTTTAGAGTTTATTTTCACCTCTTCATGATGTGACTTTGTTTTATACCCTCTTTTTAACACTGCAAAAGCAGAAGAAAGAACTTTAAGGTCCCTAACATCTCCAACACCAAATTCTAAATCGATCTCGCCATTTTGATTCGTGTAATACACAAATAGTGCTGGATGTGGACTATGTCTATTGAAAATATAGTCCGAGTCTATTGCATTTCTATTTATGATTCTTTCCATTACAACCGTAGGCTGCAAATTCATTCTCGTTATATTCTTTGACAAGACCCAAACAGTTGCGCCTGGCACGGGCTCATTATTTTCATCAATGACAACTATCTGATATTTGACCTTGTCTTCAAAAGCAGCCGCCAACATTTCTCTTTGAGTGCTAGCTGAACAGCCTGCTAGTACAATCACAATAATGACTATAACTAAAAATTTTAAATTAACTTTCATGATCCTTCATAATGTGGTTTTAAATCGAAACTACAACACTAATTCTGTACATATCACAAAAACTCTTTAAATATTTAAAAGTATCTTTTTGGCATTTTTATCAATCATTTTTTTAAAATGTGCGAATAAATATAAATCCATATTTGCAGACGGGGGAATCTTAGGTAGCTTGATAAGCTTTCTTGAAGTAATGCTCCATATTCCAGATTGGATAAACCCATCTGAACCTTTAACTCCTTTAGCCAAATATCTTTTCCAGTCAAATACGAAAATTACAGTCTCTAAAATAGCATTATCAGGAATTTCTGCCCTTGATATACTGTAAGCAGCAAATACAGCGCAATCGGCCCTTTTTACAGAATCATCAGTCAACTCTAAATACTTAACCTTACTAGAGCTTTCCAAGACTTTACTAATATTATTTGCATATGTTTCCCCAATTTTTTTTGATAGAGGAAAATTAGTTAGGCTTAAATAACTGTTCAAAATATTTCTGCATTTATTTAGTTCAGTTTGACTTACGAAAGATTTAATTTGATTAGCACTACTGACTCCCATTAGCGCTTGTTTAGTCAAATTATCATTTTCAGCACTTGTTAACATCCCTGATATACTTTGTGACATTAATGATTTCTTTTGAATATTATTAGATGCATTCCCATTTTTAATATCTCCACGTGTGTTTTCCGGCATGCACCCTGAGAGAACAATCATGGTTAATAACATATATAGAGTTTTCATTATGTTCTCCATTAAAACATTGTTAATGAGCTTAAATACTCAAATAATTTTTGAATAACTTCAGCTTTGGGTCGGTAGCTGAATACTAGCATTTTAACCAATCACTAAAAGCAGACATATTTAATATCGCTTTGAATGGCTTCTATTTATAGAAAAAAGATGATCTTTAAATCATTCAAACCTACTTCAAATGAGGTAGGTTTTATAAATCCCGTTGTGCTTTGCCCAGGAGGTGGGCTGTTATCGGGGCAATTGTGCATGGACGCACAATTGAGCGCATTCATTCAGGGACGAATGTATGCGCGACCCGAATAATAGTACGCCGACGAGGAGAGCCGTTAGGCCAAAGCATTCGGGCGCCCTTCTCTTTGGTTTCTTTCTCTCAGGCGTTTAAGAGAAAGTAACTCGCCGTAAAAGGCGAAACCAATGCTAAAGAAAAAATATTATAAGGTTAACTGGGTTCCCGTTGTCACGGGAATGACAAACTAAAACTCTAAATCATAATCCGTGATCAACGGCGCATGATCCGAGAACCGTTCATCCTTATATATAGACACTGACTTGATCTTGTCTTTTAAACCGGGAGTCACTACTTGATAATCGATCCGCCAACCAACATTCTTTGCCCACGCCTGTCCGCGATTCGACCACCATGTGTATTGATCGGACTCTTGATTGACCTCACGAAAAGAGTCGACCATCCCAACCGAACCAAACAACTCATCCATCCATGCACGTTCTTCTGGTAGAAATCCGGAATTCTTTAGATTGCCTTTCCAGTTTTTAAGATCGATCTCTTTGTGTGCAATATTCCAGTCACCGCAAATAATGTATTCGCGTTTTTGTCTGCGCATTTTTTTTAAGATTGGCGTGAAGCGATCAAGGAAATCAAATTTAATTAGCTGGCGTTCTTCCTTTGAAGATCCAGAGGGCAGGTATAGAGAAACTATGCTGAGTTTGCCAAAATCAAATTGCAAAAACCGACCTTCAGTGTCGGGCACTGACCATCCTAGCTTGTTAACAATTTTATCCGGTTTTTTTTTACTATAGATTGCTGTTCCGCTATAGCCTTTCTTTTCTGCATCGTTAAAACTCGCGTAATAACCTTTGGGCTGCAAGATCTCGTCTACTAATTGATCAACCTGTGCCTTGGTTTCCTGTATGCAAATAACGTCTGCTTTTTGTTTCAGCATCCAGTCAAAAAAACCTTTTCTATGCGCGGCACGTATGCCGTTGGTATTAACACTGATAACCTTCACTACTTTCCCCTGTTTTTTTTGCAATGTATCATACGACTACATGGATGTAGTCGGTAGAGCGACGCAGGATGCCAAAGCCGCATGATAAATAACAGTCAATATTACAGGATCCTTAATGGAACAATATCAAAAAGAATTTATAGAATTTGCTATCGAAAAAGAAGTCTTACGGTTTGGTGAATTCACACTGAAGTCTGGTCGTGTTAGCCCCTATTTTTTCAATAGCGGATTATTTAATGACGGCAAGAGCCTGAGCGAACTAGGAAAATATTATGCCTCTGCTGTAAAACATGCTGGAGTAGAATTCGACATGATCTATGGCCCAGCCTATAAAGGCATACCATTGGCATCAACCATGGCAATCGCCTTTCAGGAACAGCATCAAGCGAGCTATCCTTTTTGTTTCAATAGAAAAGAAGTTAAAGATCATGGCGAAGGTGGCATTACCTTTGGTGCTGAGATTAATGGTCGCGTATTAATTATCGATGATGTCATCTCAGCAGGCACATCGATCCGCGAATCTGTTAGCCTAATCAACGCCAAAGGTGGCAGCACCGTTGCTGCCGTAGTTGCTGTTGATCGCCAGGAACGCGGCACTGGCAGGCTATCAGCCATTCAGGAAGTGGAACAACTGCACCATATACAGGTCATAAATATTGTCAATCTGGACAATATCATTGCTTTTTTAGCTGACCACGGAGAAATGCCAGAACATCTAGATGCAATTAACAGCTATAAACAAGAATATGGGTCAACCCAAAAGTAGTGTAACAGGCATGACCTCAATCAAGAGGCATACTATACTTAACCCTTCATGCAAAAAATTTTAAATGTCAGGAGAAATTATGAGAAAACAATTATTTAGCACGTTAATTATTATGTTTGCGCTAGGTGGATTGACTCTCTCTGGTACAGCACAGGCCAGGATGAAGTGCTGGACCAATAACGAAGGGATACGAGAATGCGGCAACAAGATTCCACCTGAATTTGCACAAAAAGAATATCAGGAACTTGGCAAAGGCGGACTTGTGCGGGACAAAACTGAACGAGCCAAATCTGCGGAAGAACTGGCCGAAGCAAGAAAAGTTGAAAAAGAACAAGCCGATCAAGCAAAGCTTGATGCCGAAAAGAAAAAACAAGATCAAATACTTTTAGCAACTTTTAGTAATGTCGGCGATATTGAGAGAGCTCGTGATGAACGCGTGACTGCACTGGAAGCTACAATAAAACTAACTCAGGCACGTAACGAAAAAATACAGCTTGATCTTAATAAACGTATTCAGACAGCAGCTAATGCAGAAAGAGCGGGCAGAACACCCCCCAAGGAATTGCTGAAAGATATCGAGTCTTTAAAACGTCAGACTAATAACAATAATACATTTATTAAAGGGAAACGTGCTGAACAAGAAGAGATTAAAAAAGCACACGCTCTTGATATAGCGCGTTTTAAAAAGCTTAAAGGAATAGAATAACTATCTAAACGAACCTGCTTTCAATGCAACCCACTGATCATCCCAGTGTTCAGTGGGTTTTTTTGTGAAAGAACTACGTACAAACTGTGACATCTTGCCTTCGGTGTAGGTCAGCATTTGATTAGCCACAGCTTCTATATTGCTATTCGCTCGAGGCCCCTCTCCCAGGTTTGCTTCTCGTAAAACTTGTTTTAACTGAGTCTCCAGCCTTTCAAAAAACTGAACTACTCGAGCATGTAAACGCTCGTTCTCTCCGAGTAACGCGTCTCCAATCAAAATACGCGTAATACCAGGGTTCCTCTCGGAAAAACCCAACATTAGCTGAATAATCTTTTCGCAACGAACCGTTACGTCTGATTCATTATTGATAATCTTGTTAACCAGACCAAAGACTGATTCTTCTGCAAAATCAATCAAGGCTTCAAACATCTTTGCCTTGCTCGCAAAATGTCGATACAAAGCGGCCTCTGAAACCCCAACGGCACCAGCAAGACTTGCCGTTGTGATACGCAAGCCTGGATTTGTTTCCAATTCATGGGCCAACACTTCGAGGATTTGTTGGCGTCTGTTAGATTTGGTGTTCGTTGTCATTTTGGCCTCATGGTTATGTAGCTGCGCGCTTATCTCTTATGCCCGTGAATTAAAGTACCAACTCCTACATCGGTAAGAATCTCCAGTAATACAGCATGCTCAACACGTCCATCAATAATATGTGATGACTTTACACCCGCATGAACGGCATCTAATGCTGAACGTATTTTGGGCAACATACCACCGTGTATGACGCCTTCTTTAATCAAGTTATCAACTTCCTCAGCAGACAAACCCGTCAACACTTTACCATCCGCATCAAGCAAACCGGCGGTATTGGTCAGCATGATCAATTTTTCTGCGTTTAAGACTTCAGCAATCTTGCCAGCAACGAGATCTGCATTAATGTTGTAAGACTGACCTTCTGCATCGACACCAACTGGCGCGATCACCGGAATAAAGTCGCCTTTTATCAACAAATCGACAACCGCTGTATCAATACTATCGACCTCACCAACATGGCCTATATCGATAATTTCTGGTGCTTCAAGCTCTGGGCTATTTCGTTTAAACACCATTTTTTTCGCTCGAATGAGTTCACCATCCTTACCACTTAATCCAACAGCATTACCACCATGGCGGTTAATCAGGTTTACAATCTCTTTGTTGACCAAACCACCCAAGACCATTTCTACGATATCCATGGTCTCGTTATCGGTAACTCGCATGCCTTCAACAAACTCTGTTTTCTTACCCAGCTTTTCCAGCAACTTGCCTATTTGTGGCCCGCCACCATGTACTAATACCGGGTTCATACCGACCAGTTTCATCAAGACAACATCTCGTGCAAAGCCTGACTTAAGTTGATCATCAGACATGGCGTTACCACCATATTTGATAACGATTGTTTTGCCGCTGAATCGCTTTATATAAGGCAATGCCTCTGTTAAAACTTCAGCGATATAAGCCGGATTTTTATGTGATTCTGACATTATATATTATTTAGTAAGCACAAATTCTGAGTGCATAAAGACTACTTAAAACTGTTGGCTTGCATTTAGTTCAAACCGTTAAAATGGCAAATCAACAGGTATGATGAGCTGAATCGCTGCACGAAACTCAGACTTAATCCGTTCGAGCGCGGCTTCATTTTCACCTTCAAACCTCAAGATAATATTAGGCGATGTATTTGATGGTCTGGCCAAGCCCCAACCATCGCTATATTCAATACGCAATCCATCGATATCGCTTATTTCTGCCCCTGACACAGTCATCTTATCGATCAGCTCCTCCATAAAACCAACATGTTGATCTTCAGGTAAAGGCACCCGTAACTCCGGTGTTGAGATACCTTCAGGCAATTCTGCAAATAATTCAGTTGGCGTTTCTTTCGCATTTGTAAATATCTCGATAAAACGCGCAGCGGTATAAAGTGCGTCATCAAAACCATACCAACGCTCTTTAAAAAAGATATGGCCACTCAATTCGCCGGCCAATGGTGCATCGACTTCTTTCATTTTGTTTTTGATAAATGAGTGTCCCGTCTTCCACATCAGCGGTACACCACCATTAGACTCAATAATAGATTTAAGATAACGACTACATTTAACATCAAAGATAATATTGGCCCCCTGGTTACGCGAAAGCACATCTTTGGCTAATAACATAAGTTGGCGATCAGGCCAGATAATATTTCCCTCAGCATCAACTAACCCTAAACGGTCGCCATCACCATCAAAGGCAAAACCAACATCAGCACCTTCTGCTTTAACTTTATCAACAAGGTCCTTGAGATTTTCAGGCTGGCTAGGATCAGGGTGATGATTTGGAAACTTACCGTCTATATCACAATATAGCTCTATAACATCGTGCCCAATGGCATTCAGTAATTGCGGCGCCAAGGTCCCCGCGACACCATTACCACAATCGACAACGATCTTTAATGAAGATCCTAATGCAACAGGTATGTCTTCTGTTATTCGGCGAACATAATCCGCAGAGATATCAGCATGACGAATATCTCCTTGGCCAACAGCATGCTCACCAGAAATAGTTCGGCTTTGGATCTCCTTAATGTCATCTCCACTAAGTGTATTACCGCCTAACATAATCTTGAGGCCATTATATTCGGCGGCATTATGACTTCCGGTAATCATCACACCGCTACCGGTTTCTAAATGATGTGTAGCAAAGTAGAGCACGGGCGTTGGCACCATGCCGACATCAATCACGTCTCTACCAGTACTTGTCAGACCTTTAATCAACGCCTCGCATAAGGCTGGACTTGAATCTCTACCGTCTCTGGCAACGACAATTCCCTGTTGACCTCGCTCGTGTGCCATTGAGCCTATCGCTCTGGCAATTTCATATACAGCAGACTCTGTTAACGTATCGCCAACAACACCTCGAATATCGTAAGCACGAAAAATTACCGGGGCTATTTGCGGCTGCTCTGGTTCGCTTGGTGTGATTTCTTCTGGATCAGCAGTGATGTCTATTGTATCAGCTTGGTCTGTTACCTCAGCCTCTGCTGCTTCTGACTGATTCGATGGCACAGCAATCATCGTTGCATCGTCCGTATTGATCCCTTGTGATAGTGGCTTTAGATTTGCAGTAATTCTGTCCGCTTTCGGCAGATGAGGAATCAATTGCTCAGCACCGGCATGCGCGCCTTCCGCAATGGCACGAACAGCACCCTCATAAGTAAGGAGATCGCCTTCGCCTTCTGAAGACGAGGATCCTTTTTTAAACAAAACAAAATAAACGCCCCCACCAATGATTAATAACGCAAGAATGATTAAAATTATCGGCATACTTGATGAGGATGACCCATCATCTGACATTAAAGATCCACTTCCAGACCAATAAGCGATTATCCAACGCGTATCATTAACACTCACCGTTGTTGCAGCGCCTTGTTTCTGACTCTCGTTACCAGCTTTAGCCAAGACCAAGGTCTTTCCAGCCGCACGCTGAGTTAGTTCGGCATAGCCATCTTCTAGTTTAATACCTTGAAAAAGTTCATCAAGCAAACTAACGTTCATGCTCAGATGTAATAAACCAATCAACTCAAATGCATTGTTAACAACACGTTCAATCATTACGATGTGTTGATTGAGTGCTCCAAACAAATGAACTTCTGTATTAATTTGGCTCGTAGTCTCTGCCTTGTTAAGCATATCTAATGAGGCGTAACTCAATGGAGGATTCTCATCATCATTCAGAGGGTACACGCCTGGTTTTAAATAACGCAGCTTCAAGGCTTGATCAAATGACGGTTCTTTTTCTGCAGCTGTAGCAGCTAATGCCGCTGCATCAGGGTCTTGTTTAAAAAGCTCAATAGTCTGCGCATCCTTCGCCAATGCAGCGAGTTTCGCTTTTGTCTGTTCCAGATTCTGTTGAACACTTGTTGCAATATTCCTCGCGGCGACATCCCTGGCTTCGAGCTCTTCTTTTTCAGCACTCGCCGACAGACTTGAGAGCACTTTCCAGCCACCGCCAGCCAGAAGCAAAAATACCAGAACGGATACAGAAATAACCACCGCCTTTCTGACAGTGCGTCGACTAAACCGACGATTAGTAACCGGACCATCAACCATTAACCTTCTCCCCTAAATCCTGCGACACGCCCGTGTGACCAAAACCACCGTCACCTCTCGTTGTCTCTGTAAATGAATCAACAAACTCAAAGTCTGCTTGTACGACTGGCACTATAACCATTTGCGCAATACGATCTCCGGGGTTTATAGTGAATTCTGTAGCACCTCTATTCCAACACGAAACAAAAATCTCTCCCTGATAATCTGAATCAATTAAACCAGTCAGGTTTCCAAGAACAATACCATGTTTATGTCCCAGGCCGGAGCGCGGTAACAAAACCGCTGCATAGGCATTATCCGCGATATGAATAGCAAACCCGGCAGGTATTAGCACAGTTTCACCAGGCCCTATTCGCAAAGCAACATCCAGACACGCGCACAAGTCGAGCCCAGCCGAACCTGATGTTGCATATTCCGGCATGGGAAAATCATTCCCTAAGCGTTTATCAATGAGTTTTATTAATATTTTTTTCATTATATTGATCAGCAATAAGAGTTATCAATGTTCTCGCGAGCCTGGTTTTTGATGCTCTTTGTAACTGTTTATGTTTAGCACCCCAAAACACCGTCAAGGCATTCATCTCTGAATCAAAACCAAGATCTTCGCCGACTTGATTCGCCGCAATCATATCAAGCTTTTTAGTCCTCAGTTTTGATTGGGCGTTTGATTTCAGGTTCTCTGTTTCCGCGGCAAACCCTACTGTGAACGGCGGACTATTTAAGGCGGCGACTTCTGCAAGAATATCAGGGTTTTTCTGCAAGCTTAATTCATATGAGTCGCTGGATTTTTTTATCTTCTGCTCAGCTATCGTTTGCAAGCTGTAATCTGCAACCGCAGCTGCCGAGATAAATATATCGGTGTTACTGATCTTTTGCATTACGGCACTATACATTTCTGCAGCTGATGTCACTTTTATAAGATCGGCTCGATCTGGTGCTGATAAATTAACCGGGCCAGAAACAAGAGAAACCTCAGCACCTGCCTCAATCGCCGCCATGGCAACCGCGTAACCCATGCGCCCGGAACTACGATTGCTTATATAACGCACAGGATCAATAGCCTCTCGTGTCGGTCCCGCAGTAACCAACAACCTGGACCCGCTCAGGAGATTCGTCTCAAAAGATTTCGCAGCCAGTGAAGCTATTTCTTCTGCTTCTAACATCCGCCCGGGACCATTCTCGCCACAGGCTTGGTCACCCTCTGCCGGACCAATTACAGCGATTCCCCGTGCCTTTATTTTTTCTATGTTTTCCTGTGTTGCTGAATTTAACCACATTTGTTGATTCATGGCTGGAGCAAGCATTACTGGACTGCTTGTAGCCAAACATAAGGTGCTCAAGAGGTCTTCCGCAAAGCCATTTGAATATCTGGCGATAAAGTTGGCACTCGCCGGCGCCACCAAAACCAAATCCGCCCATCTGGCCAAGTCGATATGGCCCATTGCAGATTCAGTCTCCCGATCCAACAATTCTGTATGCACTGGTTTGCCTGATAAAGCCTGCAACGTCAGCGGCGTAATAAACTCACAGGCATTTCGCGTCATCACAACACGCACATCCGCATCATGTTGTCGTAACAAGCGCAAAAGCACAGCCGCCTTATAGGCCGCGATACCCCCAGTGATACCTAATAAGATTCGTTTTCCAGTTAATTGATACATATATTTTTGATTTTACATTATTATTGTTTCAATTGGCGTACAGATTAAGCATGTACTCACACACAGTAGGCATATTTTAAATAACAAGGAGCGTTATGATGTCGATTTCTAGCTGGCCGATCAACGAAAGACCCCGAGAAAAACTACTGGAAAAAGGACCAAGCGCCCTATCGGATGCCGAAATTCTTTCCATTTTCCTTAGAACAGGCCGCGAAGGCTTATCTGCGCTGGATCTCGCTAGAGAGCTTTTAGATAAGCATCAAGGCCTACGCCAACTCATTGATGCCGATCAGAAAGAGCTTTGTCAGACAAAAGGTTTTGGTGCCGTTAAATATGTACAAATAATCGCTGCACTAGAGTTGGGCCGACGCTACTTACAAGCAGAACTAGAAACAGGTGACGCCTTTACCAACCCTGAACAAACGCGAGATTTTCTGACATTGAAGCTTCGCGCCTACCCCTACGAGGTGTTTGCCTGCCTATATCTTGATAATCGGCACCGCTTGCTCAGTTTTGACGAACTTTTTCGAGGCACCATCGATAGCGCTCAGGTCCATGCTCGCGAAGTGGTTCGATCAGCCCTGAAATACAATGCTGCAGCGGTGATTTTGGCGCATAATCACCCGTCTGGCGAGGCAGAACCCAGCCAATCGGATATTAATTTAACGCAGGAGTTAAAAAAAGCGCTCGATCTGATAGATGTTCGAGTGCTGGATCACCTGATTATTGGCAATGGTACTGCGATTTCATTTGCGGAACGTGGGCTCTTATAGAACAATTTAGTGATCGAATAACGACCAAGTGCTTGGATTCGGGATTTAATACATGTACAATCCGCGCTCTTTTTTATTGTGAATGACGAGAAAAACCATGTCACGAGTATGTGAAGTAACGGGCAAAGCCCCAATGGTCGGGAACAATGTTTCCCATGCCAATAACAAGACAAAACGCCGTTTTCTGCCAAACTTGCAGTCACGCCGATTTTGGATAGAAAGCGAAAGCCGCTGGGTCAGATTACGCGTCAGCAAAAAAGGCTTACGTATTATCGACAAAAAAGGCATTGAAGAAGTCCTGGCTGATATCAAAGCCCGTAACAAAGTAGCGGCCTGAGGGAAATAACTATGCGCGATAAAATAAAACTCGTCTCATCTGCGGAAACAGGTCATTTCTACACCACGACCAAGAATAAACGAACCATGCCGGACAAAATGGAAATCAAGAAGTACGATCCAGTCGTTCGGAAACACGTTATCTATAAAGAAGCCAAAATTAAATAAAAAAAGCGCCAGTAGGCGCTTTTTTTATGTCCACGAAAGATTCAAAAACAACGTTACAAATAAGGAACTCAAACTGGAATAGGCTGCTGCAAGGTATAGCCCCTTATATTTCTCGAAAATTCCTCCAGCGCTTCTATCCCCGTTTCTTCTGCTTGTCGACACCACTCCTGTAAATTATGTACTAGAGATTCATGCGTGGCAGTTTTTTCCTGCCAGATTTCTTGTAAGCTTTGCTTAAATTTGTAGACCTCATTCAATGTGTCACTATGCGCGAGAATACGCTCTAATCGCTGGCGCGCATTTGAATCCAGAAGTGTATCTGCCCGGCTTATTAGCTTCTTGCCTCGGCGTAATAATTTCTTCCCCCTTACATTTGCTTTACGCATTTCATCTTTATACACATCACCGACCACTTCATGAGCATAATCAGACATTACATGCCAGCGATTAGAAATAACCGCACTAACGGTGTCATAATCAATCAAGGAATTTTCACTATTAAACTGTGGTGTCGGCGCAAGTTTTTTTACCTTTGCTAAACCTGCTGCACTTAACAGGCGTATATATTGCCAACCAAGATCGAATTCCCAGCGTTTGTTAGAAAACTTTGCCGAACTGGCAAAGGCATGATGATTATTATGTAGCTCTTCACCACCAATAAAGACACCAACAGGGATAATATTGGTGGAGGCATCGGCAGACTCAAAGTTGCGATATCCGTACCAATGGCCAACGCCATTGATAACGCCTGCTGCAAAAAAGGGTATCCAGGCCATTTGTATCGCCCATATTGAGATACCTAACACACCAAATAATGAAAAATTGATGAAAAACAGGCAGCCAATACCGAGAAAGGTAAATTTGCTATAGAGGTTTCGTTCAATCCAGTCATCAGGGGTCTCGTGCCCATATCTATCCAGGGTTTCTTGCCGCTTTGTTTCGCCACGATACAGTTCAACCCCTTCCCATAGAACTTTGTTAATACCATGGACTACCGGGCTATGCGGGTCGTCTTCAGTTTCGACCTTGGCATGGTGTTTACGATGCACGGCAACCCATTCTTTCGTGCCCATAGCCGTTGTTAACCATAGCCAAAAACGAAAAAAATGACTGATAAGTGGGTGTAGCTCAAGTGCATGATGTGCTTGATACCGATGCAGGTAGATCGTAACCGAGGCAATTGTAATGTGAGTCAAACCAAGAACCACCAAAATATAAGCCCACCAAGGCAAACCCACCAAACCATTAAGCATATTTCAAAACCTCATTATTTTAATATTGGATCCATCTTAAATTATCCTAGTGTAGCTAACATATCCTGTCTTTTTCATTATTTTGTCAATTAGCATTATTTCTTGTCTCATTGGTGTTCTTCGGAAAGGGGCTTGCAAGTTATGGCGTAATAAGAATAATAGCTGCGCAATGGATAGTGAAATACTTATATCAGTTCAAGAGCTTTCACGCTTCTATGGGCAACAAAAAGCCATAGAAAATGTCAGCTTTAATGTTCACCGCGGTGAAATCCTGGGGTTTCTAGGGCCAAACGGTGCGGGGAAATCAACCACGATGCAAATAATATGTGGTGTGCTCGCTGCCAATCATGGTTCGGTTAGAATAGCCGGGCACGATATTCATGAAGCACCGCGACTAGCCAAAAAACATATTGGTTTTCTACCAGAACAGCCGCCTCTATATAACGATCTGACCGTCAACGAGTACCTGAATTATGCAGCAAAGCTTCGCGGTATAAAAAAAGATGGTTTAACTGACGCTATCAATTTAAGCAAAGAGCGCTGTGGCCTGGAAAATGTTGGTTCTCGCTTAATTCAAAACCTCTCAAAGGGTTATAAGCAACGCGTCGGTATTGCCCAAGCGATAATCCACTCGCCTTCGGTCATCATCCTTGATGAACCTACCTCAGGTCTCGATCCCATTCAAATTCGCGAAATAAGAGAATTGATGCGTGAGCTGAGTGAAGATCATAGTGTCATCCTCTCTACGCATATCCTTTCGGAAATACAGAACCTATGTGATCGCGTGCTGATCATAAACCAAGGACACATCGTTTTAGATCAAGCTCTGGAACAATTAGAAAATAATTCCGATAAACCAGACAGTATTGAAATTGGCTTACGCAATCCCCCCGCTTTGGAATCATTGCTTGGCATCGAAGGCGTTGCCTCAGTTGAAAGTATCAATGATGACACCCTACGTATTAACTTCAATCCAGAGTCAAATATTATTGATACCATTATAGAAAAAGCGGTATCTGAAAACTGGGGTTTATTTAAGCTTAACCCGGGTGATACATCGCTTGAAACGATCTTTATGCGTCTAACACATGGTGACAATGAACACCCTGAACAAGAAGAGAGTGCAGCATGATTAATAATATAAGTTTAATCGCTGCCAATGAATTACGACGTCTGTTTAAATCACCATTGGCGTGGGTCATTCTTGCAGTAGTACAGTTTCTAATCGCGATATTCTTTTATTTACTGCTATCACAATACATGCAGCCCGCTTCTGCGGCATCAGGCTTAACTGATGTTGTTGTCTCTGGCATGTATCAAATCTCCGGTGTTGTTATGTTATTGGTTTCACCACTGCTGACCATGCGCTTAATTACAGAAGAACGCCGACTGGGCACAATTAAATTACTAATTTCATCGCCTATCAGCATCACCGAATTAGTACTCGGGAAGTATGTAGGGATTACCATTTTTTATTGTTTGATGTTATTCATGATTAGTTTAATGCCTGCATCATTAATGATTGGCACGCAACTCGATTTAGGACAAATTGCTTCGGGACTAATCGGTGTGTTGTTATTAATGTCCGCGTTTGCATCCATTGGTTTATTTATTTCTTCATTAACAAGTTCGCCTGCTATTGCGGCCATAAGTACCTTTGGTGTTTTGTTTTTACTCTGGATCATAAACATCGCGGGGACTAATGCCTCTGAAAACATGGCAGAAGTGTTTGCTTATATGTCGCTACTCAAACACTACTCCAGTTTGTTAACCGGTGTTTTCAATTCCACTGATGTCTTGTTTTACGCCATTGTCTCTGTCTTCTTCATCATACTGAGTATCTGGCGTTTAGATGCTGAACGGACTTATGGTTAATTTAAAATGTTTGTAACCGCCAAAACAAGACTACAAAACCGCCTCAGCAGCATTGTTATGTTCTGTTTATTGAGCATAAGCGCAGGGCTTTTGGCATGGCTAAGTCATAAACACTCAGTAGAGTATGACTGGACGGCAAACGGCCGACATACTCTGTCTGAAGCAAGCCGGACTCTGCTGGCACAGATGCCAGATAAGATTGAAATCACATCTTATGCACGAGAAAACTCTCAACTGCGCGATGCAATTAAAAAATTCGTTGGGAAATATCAGCGACTCAAACCAGATATTGTCTTGCGTTTTGTTAACCCGGATGCTGTTCCTGATGAAGTACGCAATCTTGGTATTAGTGTTGATGGTGAAATTATTGTCCACTATCAAGATCGAAGCGAACACGTAAAGTCAGACAAGGAACAAGTCTTCACTAATGCCCTGCAACGCCTAGCACGTAATCAGGAACGCTGGATAGCATTTGTCGAAGGCCATGGTGAACGTAACGCCTTGGGTGACGCGAACCATGATATGGGGGAATGGGTTAAGCAACTATTTAATCAAGGTTATCGAGTACAACCGATCAACCTTGGCGAAACACAAGCGATCCCTGATAATACAGGTATATTACTCATCGCTGGGCCGCGCATTGATTATCTTCCAGGCGAAGTAGCGATCATCCTCGACTATATTAATGACGGTGGAAATTTATTATGGTTACAAGAACCTGGCCCTCTTTATAAACTTGACGCGTTAGCTGAAGCGCTTGCCCTAAAGTTTTACGAAGGCGCTATCATCGATTACGCAGGACAATTGATCGGCATAAATGACCCGACTATTTCCCTTGTGACTAAAACGCTGTATCCCCCACATGCCATAACAAATGATTTTGAGTTCACGACTTTATTTCCTATGGCTGGCGCGATAGATCTGTTAGAAACCGACAAGTGGATAGCTAAACCAATTTTAACTACTGGCGATCATACCTGGAGCGAAACCGCTAAGCTGGAAGGTGCCGTTGAGTTTAATGAAGGCAGCGATACACAAGGGCCTTTAACTATTGGTATAAGCCTGGAACGCGAACTTGAATCGGAACAAGGTGAAGAACTCGTTACCAGACAGCAACGTATCGTTGTTATGGGTGATGGAGATTTTCTTTCAAACACCTATCTTGCTAACAGCGGAAATAATGAACTCGGAACACGCATCATAAACTGGCTCAGCAGCGACGATGAATTTATAGCTATCCCACCAAAGGTATCAAACGACACACAATTAAATATATCATCAACCGTGCTCGGCATCATTGGTATCGGATTTTTGTTTATACTCCCCGCAGCGTTGATCACCATTGGTATTGCCATTGGTCTACGGAGAAAAAAACAATAACGTGGATAAGCGACTCTGGATTAACGTAGGCCTGCTTGTCTTTATTGTTTTTTTATCTACAGTGCTGCTTATGCCAGAAGACAAGACAGAACAAGATCTGCCTCGACTAACTTCAATAGAAAAAAATGACATCGTCAAGATTGAAGTATTAAGAAAAAACCTCAACAACTTCGAATTTAATAAACAAGGCGAAACCTGGCAAATGAACTTGCCGCAACAGTTTCTCGCTAATAGTGCTCGCATCAACGCCATGCTACATATCCTGGGCTCTGAATCACATGGTCAATTAAACCCTGCTGAAGTCGATTTAGCACGCTTTGATCTGATTGATCCGATCATTACTTTGAAACTCAATGACTATGTCTTTCAGTTTGGTAATACAGATGCCATCGATCAACGCCGCTATGTGTTATTTGATGGGACAATTTATTTAACAAATGATTCGCTCTACACACAACTGACCACAAACGCAGCATTTTTTGCTGACACTAAAATATTGCCGCTTGATTTTGAAATAGACGCAATCCAGTTTCCAGAAAACAAAATGGAATTACACGATGGTCAGTGGCAATTGCAAAACTTGATGGACGTCAGCCCTGATCAATTGAAACAAATCGTGTTTGCCTGGAACAATGCAAGCGCAATCTCGGTAAATAAATACTCAGGGCCTGATTCTGCATCATCAATCATTGTTTCATCGCCAAACGACGAGGCAATTGAATTTATTGTCGTTTCAACAGAGCCACATTTAGTCCTGGGCAGAAAAAAGCTAGGCATTCAATACCACCTCGGAAGTGACGAGACGAAAAGATTATTACTAACGGAAAATCCTAAACCAGACGTTTCGCAAGAGACTCTTGAAGCAGACTAAAGGTTAATGCCTGAGCTTCCTGAAGTTGAAACAACGCGTAAAGGTATTGCGCCTTTCGTTGTGGGCGAAGTTGTAAACGACATCGTCATTCGTGAGCGTCAACTACGTTGGCCTATACCAGTAGGATTGAAACGTTCACTCAAAAACAAACTCATTAGAAAACTTCGTCGTCGCGCAAAATATTTGCTCTTCTATACGGACAATGGCTGCATGATTTTGCACCTTGGGATGTCTGGCAGCCTGAGAATTATTAATGATTCGCAAAGTCCTGAAAAACATGATCACGTAGATATTGTTTTTGAGTCTGGGCAAATATTGCGTTTTCGGGATCCAAGAAAATTTGGCTCGATACTCTGGACAAAAGATGATCCAATGGAACATAAGCTAATAAATCACTTGGGGCCCGAGCCACTAAGTGAAGAGTTCCATGCCGATTACTTATATAACAAATCCAGGAAACGAACTAAAACTGTTAAAACTTTTATTATGGATAGTAGTATCGTTGTCGGCGTAGGAAACATTTATGCAAGCGAAGCGCTTTATCACGCAGGCATCAAACCAACGCAAAAGGCTGGCAATATTTCGAGAGCACGATATGAAACTCTGATTATCGAAATTAAAAATGTTTTATCACATGCTATTAAAAAAGGCGGAACCACTTTGCGTGACTTTATCAACGGCGAGGGCAAGCCCGGTTATTTTAAAAACGAATTACAAGTATACGATAGGAAAGGCGAGCCCTGTAACTGTTGTGAATCACCTATCAAAATGATCCGACAAGGACAACGATCAACATTTTATTGTACAAAGTGCCAACACTAGATGTTTAGCTTCATACACTATTTATTATTTTTTAGTATCGGCCTTTCATTCCCATTAATCGCAACAGCACAAGACACAAAGGGAAACAACAAACATTCCTGTACAGCAAAACATTTAGATGCAGACAAAGAGGTCGAAGTAAATATCATTTCGAGTATTTCCGGTAATAAAATTGCGATCGCACAATGGATTCTTGGCCACCCCACTATCGCCATAGATGATAGTGCGTTTGCTAAACTACCAAAGAACGCCAGACAATTCGTTTACTATCATGAATGCGCTCACCTAAAACTCATGAATAAAGATGAACATGAAGTTGATTGCGAGAGTATCCGTTTATTAATAAAACACCGTGATTACACTGAAATGGATATAAGAAGGCTAATTCAGGTTCTTAAACAGGAGTTTGGATGGAGTAAACGCTGGAGCAAATTGCTTAATTGTAAAAATACCAGTTAAATTAAACTTACTGAAAATACTTCTGTCTACTAAAACTGGGGAAATTATTTGCTTTTTGTATAATCTGCAAAAAATAACGAATAACATTACTTCAATTATAATAAAGAAGGCCACTTATGATAAATCAACGTGCTCATCTATCATCGTCACACAATATGAATAACTTCAACACGCTGAGCGTGTTTATTCTTGCAGCGGCGCTGGTTTTTATTCCTGCCATAAATGCGTTCGCTGTAAACCTTACTTTAGACCAACATGACGACCTCGATTCATTAACAATAATGGGCTTATTGGCCGCTGCCCAAGAAGATATAGAGGCCGGGCGATACACAGAGCCTGTAGGCAAAAATGCCTATGAAAAAGTAAAAAAAATACTGGCGGAAGATGCCAATCATATGGGAGCGGCCCGGATTCTGTCCAGAATATTAAAAATAAATATAGAGGCATTACAATCATCACTTAACATCGGAGATTCTATAGGGGCAAAACAATACTTGAAAATAATACGTAAGATTCATCCGGATGCCATAGCAATATCTGACGCTGAGAAAATGCTTGATGACCACCTGAAGGCAATCCCGGAGGCGCCGGGTAAAACGGAAAAGAATGATTTAACCGGAGAGATGATAGAAATACCTGGCGGATCATTCCTGATGGGAACCTTAGAAGGCAGAAAAGATGAGAAACCGCAACACATAGTGACCGTCTCAACTTTTGAAATTGGAAAATACGAAGTCACCGTAGGTCAATTCAAGCAATTCGTCGAAGCTACAGCTTATCTCACTGATGCGGAGACAGGCGCAGGGCAACAGAAGGGCTGTTTTGGCGATGGTGGGGGCGTTGATTTTGGCCAAAAAGCTGGATTGAATTGGCGTGAGCCCGGTTACACACAGTCAGATAATCATCCTGTAGTCTGCGTCAGCATGAACGATGCAAATGCCTATATAGATTGGCTAAATAAAGAAACAGGGCATAACTACAGCTTACCGACAGAAGCAAAGTGGGAATACGCCGCACGCTCAGGGAGTATAACTGACTATCATTTTGGGAATTCAAAATCAGACCTGTGTCTTTATGCAAATGTCTATGATGAAGCCGGCAAAAACGTCAATAGTTATGGTTGGAGGAATGCGCCCTGTGATGATGGTGAGGCAAAGTCGGCACAAGTGGGGCAGTATAAAGCAAACCCTTTTGGTCTATACGACATGCACGGTAATGTATGGGAATGGGTAGATGACTGCTGGAAGTCTGGCTACCATGACGCGCCGAGCAATGGTGCCGCATACAAAAGTACCGATTGTACTAATCGTGTAACTCGTGGGGGATCCTGGTACAACATTCCGTTGGGAGTTCGTTCAGCAAACCGCTATTGGTATGAACCAACATATCGCAGTTTCAATTTAGGCTTTCGTCTTTTCAGAGATACGAGCCTGATTGTAACTCAAAATACGAAACCGCATTAGCAAATACTTAAACGTCAACTTTATGCAGCAGAGCTATGGAAGATAAAAAACTTCCGCGTTACCTTCGCCACGAGGGTCGCTAGCAGCAAAGAGCAGATCTTTCTTTTTCCAGACCATAATCGCTTGCATATTTCCATAGCGACGATTTTTTTCAACAAGCGTATGACCTTTATTTCTAAGAGTCGTTTGTTCACGATTACTTAAGCCGCCCAACTCGTATTGGACCTGATCAGGCAGATATTGATGATGATATCGTGGCAGACTCACCCATGATTTCGGCGGGTTCCCTTCCTCAAAATCTAGCACTCCTAACAAAACCATACTGATAATACGACTACCACCCGGAGTCCCAAGCACCGCGACGCGATCCTCTGTTTCAAGAAATGTAGGCGTCATACTAGACAATGGCCGCTTACCCGGCGCAATCGCATTCGCGCGATCACCAACCAGACCATAGGCATTCGCTGTTAGCGGTTTAGCTGAAAAATCATCCATTTCATTATTCAAGAGTACACCTGTACCTTTAGCAACAAACCCGGAACCAAATGGCAGGTTAATACTTAAAGTTGCAGATACTCGATTGCCTCCTCCATCAACAACTGAAAAATGCGTTGTATCTGTCCCTGTTTGTTCTATCGTTGCGATATCACTTAATTCACTACTGGGGGTTGCGCGTTCCGAATTGATCGATAAAGCAAGTCCTTCGGCATAATCTTTATTTAACAGACGTTCAACAGGTACCTTTATAAAATCAGGGTCGCCTAAATAAGCTGCGCGATCACGGTAGGCGCGACGCATGGCTTCTATCACGATATGTTTGCGTGTTATCGAGTCCAGCTTTTCTAGATTGAATTGTTCCAGAATATTCAGCGCTTGCCCCATAACAATACCTCCCGAAGAAGGCGGTGCCGCTGAAGTAACCTTGATGCCATTATAATTTACTACGATAGGTTCTCGTTCTACAATTCGATACTTATCCAGGTCACCTAATTCCCAAATGCCGCCATTGTTTCTAACGCTCGCCACCATCTGCTTCGCAACAGGCCCTTGATAAAACCCTTTGCTGCCACGATTCGCTATTGCCGTTAGCGTTTTTGCCAAATCTTTTTGAACGATCAACTCACCTATAGCGGGAACCTTATATTTTTTAAGAAATATTTGCGCAGCATCAGGATGCTGTTTTATGACGTCTTTCCTGTAGCCCATCAACTTCTGATAGCGTTTGGTTACAGCGAAACCTTCCTGCGCTTGTTTGATCGCCGGGGCAAGAACCTGCTTCAGTGACAATCGACCATAATGTTTTACCAGATGCTCAATACCTGCAGGAACTCCAGGTATGCCTGCTGCCATAGGACCATTCAACGACAAGTCCTTTACAACATTACCCGCTCTATCAAGATACATATCATGTGTGCTACGCATAGGCGCCTTCTCTCGCCCATCGATCATAACCTGCTTACTATCAGAGGCACGATGCACCAACCAAAAAGCCCCGCCGCCAATACCAGAACTATAAGGCTCAACCACCGCCAACGATGCAGTTATCGCAGCAGCCGCATCAAAGGCATTACCGCCTTGCCTTAAAATATCAATGCCTGCTTGAGTTGCTAATGGGTGTGCGCTCGCGATCGCTGCTTGTTTTGGTTCCGCAAAAACAACCGAAGGAGTAAAGAATAAAAGGCAGACAAAACAAGACAGTGTCTTAATATTTTTTATCATGGTGATTTAAGAGATCAGGAAAATTTATCTTTCAGCGCAGCAACTACGACAGCATCAACAAATAAACTAACATCGCCATGCAAAGATGCTATCTCTCGAACCAGACTCGACGTAGTACAAGCCAGATTTTCAGCAGGCGCTAAAAATACAGTTTCTATATCCGCGTTCAATTGTCTGTTCATGCCGGCCATTTGAAATTCGTAATCGAAGTCGGAAACGGCACGGATGCCGCGAACTATCACGCGCGCATTATTTTCACGCGCCAGATCCGTCGCTAAAGCCCGGAAAGGAATCACTTCAACGTTCTTTATGCCTGTCAGGACTTTGCTTGCTAATCCAACACGCTCATCGATAGTAAACAGCGTCTGCTTACTCGTCGTATCAGCGACGGCAATAATAACCTTATCAAACAAGTTCGCCGCACGCTGTGTAATATCTGCATGCCCTTTTGTAATTGGATCAAATGTGCCAGGATAAATTGCCGTTACCATTTCTGTTCCCCGTTAAACATATTAATAGATCCGTATTTAAAAAAGTGCTTTTTAAATCGGTACTATAAGCATTGATTGTACATTACCTGCCTTTGTTTGTTTCTTGATTTCCCACCCATTTGGCAAGGCCAGTTTTTTTTCCGACTCAATATAAACCACCCCTTTAGTCTTCAACAGCGACTCCTTGCGAATAGCTTCACAGCACTGCTCGATATAACCCTCTCCAAAGGGCGGATCAAGAAAAATGACATCAAACCCGTTAATGCCCTGCTTGAGCCAACTAATTGCATCGGCGAGTTGAATGGTATGTCCTTCGCTCCCCAGCGTTTCTGCATGCTGCTTTAGAGTTTCGACAATTTTTGGGTTGGATTCGATCATAAAAACTTCTGCCGCACCCCGCGACAGGGCTTCAAAAGCAAGCGCCCCGGTACCAGCAAATAGATCCAGACAACGCGCGCCAACGATCTCTTGTTGCAACCAATTAAACAACGTTTCGCGAACCCGGTCGGGCGTTGGGCGCAAACCGGGAGAATTGATTACATCGAGTTTTCTTCCACGCCACTTCCCGGCAATAATACGCACCTTGCCGACAGGCCGCATAGATTAAGACCCTTCTTTTGATTCTTCTGCTGAAGCACCGACCATCACAGTGACCAACTTATCCGGTACCACTCGTCGTTTAAAGGCATCCTTTATTTGCTCGATAGTTACAGCATCAACGTTAGCATTAAAAGTATCAAGGTAATCTAACGGCATTTTATAATAGCCAATAACAACAACGTAGTTAAGAATCTTCCCGTTACTATCAATGCGTAACGGATAACCACCTGTTATGTTTTTCTTGGAAGCGATTAATTCTTCTTTAGTCGGACCGTTTTCAATATAACTATTAATGTTTTCCATCAACACGGACAAGGCCTCATCAACTTGTTCAGTCTTGGTTTGTAAGCCGGCGATGAAAGGACCTTCAAATTTCATCGGTGAAAAATAACTATAAGCACTATAAGACAACCCGCGTTTTTCACGCACCTCGGCAAACAAACGCGACACCATGCCACCACCACCTAATACATGATTGCCAACATAAAGCGGGAAATAATCCGGGTCGCCACGTTTGACTCCCGGTTGTCCAACCAGGATATGAGTCTGTGCCGACGGATGCTCAATAAAAACTTTATTAGCCTCTTCTAAAGCACTGACATTTGCCAACGCCTTGGCTTTCTCGCCTTGTTCAAGCCCGGCGGTAATATCTTCGGCAATGTTCTCGGCCTGTTTTCGATCGACAGCACCAACAATGGCAACCATGGCGTTTTGGGTAACATAGTATTTTTTATAAAATGCCTCGATATCTTTACGTTTAATCGCGGCTACAGATTCTTCCGTGCCGGAACCTGGCTGAGCATAGGGGTGAGATTGGTAGATAGCGCTCATGAAAGCATCTCTAGCCAGCGCGGCCGGGTTTTGTTGTTTAGCTTGTAAACCAATCAACGTTTGAGCTCGTCGCCTCTCTAAAGCGTCTGTCGGAAAATCAGGTTTTGAAATAACTTTTTTAAAGTTACCAATAGCCGTACTTAATAGTGATTCATCTGTTAGAGATCGTAATTGCACCGATGCAAAGTCATAACCGGCATCTGAGCCAAACACCGCGCCTAATGATTCAAAACCACTGCTGATCTTATCAGCATCCATCCCCGCTGCACCTTGATCTAATAACCCACTAGTCAATGCAGCGATACCCGGCAACTGTCCATCACGGCTACTACCTGCATCAAAGACAAGCTGCATATCAACCATCGGCAACTCCGGCGCATGCACATAATAAACCTCCGCGCCGCTACTGGTCTTCCAGGTCTCAATCTTCGGTGAAGCCTGAACCGACCAACTTGTAAGCAAAAGTAAACTTGCTATGAACTGTAGAGTGCCTCTAAAAATTGTGATTTTTTCGAGAAAGCGAGGAGAGGCCGCGCGAAAAACCGGCGTGTATAAGCCATACATGAGGATTTGAGCACGGACTCGACGAAACAATCGCTGAAAAAGTGCATTTTTAGAGGTGCTCTTAACGGGCATGAGGATTACCTCCTCTCGGACGTCGTACCTGTCCATCCATGGGCAAGGGGTCAAGCTCCGCTATGGTAAGTCGTTCATCAACTAAATATTTTTTTGCTACTGCCATTACTTGCTCCGCTGTTACTGCTTTTACGCTATCGACATAAATATCCGCGAGACGCCAGGACAAACCTACCGTCTCTAATGTACCCAAGATCATTGCTTGATAAAAAACAGAATCCTTTTCATAAACATCACTAGAAATAACCTGTGCCTTAACACGTTGTAATTCTTCTTTCGTTACCAGGTTATTCTGTAAATCTTTTATCTCGTTTCGTAATGCTGCTTCTAATTCTTTTATCGTTTTATCTTTAGAAGGGGTACCCGACATAATGAATAGATTATCCAATCGAGAAACCATTCGATATCCAGCACTTGCACCAGCGGCGACCTCACTCCCGCGAACTAAACGACTGGCTATCCGCGCACTACTACCACCATCAAGGATCCCGGCTAACACCTCTAATGCGTAAGGCTCCCAATCAAAGTTTTCTTTTTTCTCACTGCCCGGCTTAATAACCGGGGTTTTAAACGCCATCATTAAATAGGGTAGCTCTGCTGGACGTTTTACTGTGACATGTTTTATCCCCTTTTGCTCAACCTCTTCCAACGACTTTAGAGCTATAGTTTCTCCCTCTGGCAATGGGCCAAAATATTTTTTAGCCATTTTGAATACTTCTTCTGGATTGACATCACCTGCAACAACCAACGTTGCATTATTGGGCGCATACCATTTTTGATACCAGGCACTGAGATCTTCTATCGTCATATTATCGAGATCCTGCATCCAGCCTATAACCGGAAACCGATAAGGACTTGTTTGAAAGGCCGTCGCCATTGCGACTTCATAGAGATAAGACTGCGGTTTATCTTCTGTACGCCATCGACGCTCCTCCTTAACGACCTCAATCTCTTTAACGAACTCATCTTTAGGCAATGTTAAGAAACGCATACGATCGGATTCCAGTTCAAAGCTGGTTTCTAATCGTGATTTTTCCAGCGTTTGGAAATAGGCCGTGTAATCTGGGCCTGTAAAAGCATTATCACTACCGCCATTCTCGGAAATAATTCGCGAAAACTCCCCATTCGGAAATTTCTCTGTGCCTTTAAACATCATATGTTCAAGTGCATGAGAGATGCCGGTAATACCATCATGCTCATAACTTCCGCCGACCTTATACCAGACTTGTGTAACAACGATAGGGGCACGATGGTCTTCTTTAACCAGAAGCTTAAGCCCGTTTTCTAATTGGAATTCGGTTACTTTCGCATTGGCGATGCCAGGAATAATAAGAATCAGGCCTAGCAATGCAACTTTCAGTGAACAACAAGAATTTTTCATTTTTATATTTATCTTTAAATAGAGGAATTAATTTTGTGACACACGCTATATAGAGCGCATTTCTCTTCATGAGTTCGATCTAACTTAATGGTAGGATACCGCAACTTACTTACAGCATACTAAAATAATTTACTTTTGTGTTTGGTTTAAAAAGAAAAAAAGACGCTAAAAAAGCTACGGCGGCGTCGAACGAGAGCGCAACACTCTCAGATCGTCTGAAACGCACGCGTACCGGTCTTTTCGGAGGACTATTCAGCCGCAATAAAGTCGAAATTGATGATGCCACCTTAGAAGAACTAGAGGACCGCCTCTTATTAGCAGACATCGGCATTAAGACGACTGATCAGGTCATTCAATTATTAAAAGCCGAATCGAAAACGAATTCGACAGAAAACCCACTCGAACAATTAAAGAAAGTCTTGTTGCCTGCCCTCAAGCCCGTCGAAAAAGCGCTCAGCATTCCTGATATTCCAAATAAACCCTATCTAATACTTGTCGTTGGCGTTAATGGTGTCGGAAAAACAACCACCATTGGGAAACTGGCCAAGCGCTTACAAGCCGAGGGCAAAAGCGTCATGTTAGCTGCCGGGGATACCTTCCGTGCAGCCGCCATTGAGCAACTTCAAGAATGGGGCGATCGAAACAAAATTAAAGTAGTTGCGCAAACACATGGATCAGATTCGGGGGCGGTTATCTTTGATGCCTTAAAATCTGCCCGGTCAAATAATATTGATGTATTGATCGCTGATACTGCAGGTCGTCTACACAATAAAGACAACCTGATGGAAGAAATGAAAAAGATCCATCGGATCGGCAACAAATTTGATGCCGACTTACAAAGTGAAGTTTTATTGGTATTAGATGCCGGAACCGGACAAAATGCCCTGATACAGGCAAAACAATTCAATGAAATGATAGGTGTTGATGGTATCGTTTTGACTAAACTTGATGGGACAGCAAAAGGCGGTATCGTTTTTTCTCTTGCAGATGAATTAAATATCCCCATCCGATTTATTGGTGTCGGTGAACAAATTGAAGACTTAAGACCCTTCGTCGCCGCTGAGTTTATCGATGCCCTACTTGTAGCAGAAACATGATTCGATTTACCAATGTCCATATGAATTACCCCGGTGGCAATGAAGCCCTGCGTAATATTAATTTACATATTGAACAAGGCGCGATGGTCTACATCACAGGTCGATCCGGCGCCGGGAAAAGTACACTCCTGCGTTTAATTGCTTTAATAGATCGTCACTCGCGCGGGCAAATCATTATCAACGGTCAAAATCTTGAACGCGTGCGCAATCGTCGCATCCCTATCTTTCGTCGCCATATCGGTTTTATGTTTCAGGATCATCGTCTGTTAAATGATCGAACTGTATTTGATAATGTCGCTTTGCCACTGGTAATCGCCGGCTATCGTCATCAAGAGATCCGTAAACGTGTACAAGCCGCGTTAGACAAAGTTAGTTTGTTGACTAAAGTAAACAATTATCCAATGGCGCTATCAGGCGGCGAACAACAACGCGTTGGCGTTGCTCGCGCAGTGGTACACCGTCCTGCTATATTGCTGGCAGATGAACCCACGGGTAATCTTGACCCCGCTTTATCATGGGATACGATGAAGTTATTTGAACAATTCAATCAAGTCGGGGTTACCGTACTCATCGCCAGTCATGACCTTGATATGATCAAGCGCATGTCCAAACGTATCATTACGTTAAAGACAGGACGGATATTAACGCATAGCGGGACACCAACAGAAGCATGAAGCCGGTCAACCGTAAGAAGAACACACGCCCGAATAAAACCTTCAAGAGCGAGCTTAAGCGCCGCTTTGATATGTGGCTATTACAACATGCACAAGCTTTTATCTTTAGCCTTGGACAATACATTAAATATCCGATCAGCAATGTATTGACCACCGCTGTTATCGGGATATCACTCGCCTTACCTGCCAGCTTTTATCTATTGCTCGACAACGTACGCTACGTCTCATCAAGCTGGGATGGTTCAGCACAAATAACATTGTTTCTGCAAACAGATATTGATGAATCGCAAGCGACAGTATTTGCAAACACGCTATCCAGCAATAACAACATAAAAGAAATCATTTTGATCAACCGTTCTGATGCCCTCGCCGAATACCAAAAATTATCCGGCTTTGCCGAGGCACTAGACACACTCGACGAGAACCCATTGCCGAATGTCCTATTAGTAAAGCCAGGCCTTGATAGCAGTAATGAGGAACAGACCGAGACATTAATCAAAGAACTGGAAGCGATGCCAGAAGTCGATAGCGCACAATATGACAGCCGCTGGTTAAAACGTTTACTCTATCTATTAGATATCGTTAATCGCCTTATTGTGATCCTCTCAACGCTACTTGCAATCGCCGTGTTACTCATCATCGGCAATACCATTCGGCTTTCGATACACAATCGGCGCTCAGAGATCGAGATCACCAAACTCTTTGGCGGCACAGACAGCTTCATTCAACGTCCGTTTCTTTATAGCGGACTCTGGTACGGTGTCTTCGGCGGCATTATTGCCTGGTTATTGATCACCATATCCATGCAAATGTTGCATGGCCCAGTAAAACAACTGGCCAACCTCTACGCCAGCGACTTTCATCTTATTGGTCTTGGAATCGGGAATTCCCTCATCCTGCTCGCCTGCGGCATTGCCCTCGGCTTATTAGGTTCATGGATAGCAGTAAAACGCCACCTTCGTGCTATTGAACCTGTTTAATACGCTACAGCTACCTGCCATTAGCGCGCTATGCGTCATTCCCACATTAAGCGGGAATCTAATCAACACAAGTGCTTAACACCGGAATCCGCCATTCCCGCGAAGGCGGGAATCTAGTCAATACAAGCGCTTTAACACCGAGACACGTCATTCCCGCATAAGCGGGAATCTAATCAACACCAGCGCTTTACCGCCGGGATCCGTCATTCCCGCATAAGCGGGAATCTAGTCAACACCAGCGCTTTACCGCCCTGGGTTCCCGTTTTCACGGGAACGACAAGAAAACAAAAATAGATTATTTTCATGTATTTCAGCAAGTTACAACCACAATCAAATTGAACCTTTCTAAAGATTAGCACTCTACATTTTGGAGTGCTAAAATCAATACAACAGCAATGGGAAGAGGTTCGATGAATCAATTAACAAACTTACAATTCGCATTACCGACAGGCTCAATAGAGAGCTATGTCTCATCGGTAAATCAGGTGCCTATCTTGTCTTTGGAAGAAGAACAGATACTGGCTCGTCGCCTTCGCGATGAAGACGATATCGAAGCTGCGCGTCGTTTAGTTATGTCACACCTGCGCTTCGTGGTAAAAATCGCCCGCGGCTATAGCGGCTACGGTCTGCCACAAGCCGACTTGATTCAAGAAGGCAATGTGGGATTGATGAAAGCCGTAAAACGTTTCGATCCCGACGTCGGTGTACGACTCGTCTCCTTCGCCGTACATTGGGTACGCGCAGAGATGCATGAATTCATTCTTAAGAATTGGCGTATCGTTAAAGTCGCAACCACCAAGGCACAACGTAAATTATTCTTTAACCTGCGTTCATCCAAGAAACGTCTCGGCTGGCTAAACCAGAAAGAGGTCAATGACGTTGCTGAAACACTCGGCGTCAAACCCAGCGATGTGTTGGAAATGGAAAAACGCATGGGCAACTACGACGCCTCTTTCGATGGATATGAAAGCGATGATGATGAAGACACAAACTACTCTCCATCCTACTTTCTAGAGAACAAAGCAGCCGGGCCGGAAGAGTTGATCGAAACCGCACAACTCGATGATGAAAGTCAGCAATCATTACACAAGGCATTGGCATTGCTTGATGATCGCAGCAAAGACATCATCGCCAAACGCTGGTTAGCCGAAGACAAGGCAACGCTACACGAACTCGCCGAAGTCCACAGCGTCTCCGCAGAACGGATAAGGCAAATTGAAAACAACGCAATGAAAAAATTGCGCGAGACCATCGCTGCGTAAGCGCAAACAACTTGATAAAGGACGAATCAAGGATAATTAATAAAAAATAAAAATGGCCCCTCTCGGGGCCATTTTTATTTGTCGATCAAGGCTTGATACTCGAAGAAGTTGCGCCGAGTGTCGACGTTGTGCATGTGCAAAACTATCAGAAGCTAAGCTTGTCGTGGCGGATACCGCTACCATAATGAAACCGGATTAGAACGGCAATGAACAAAACTTAAACAAACTGGCTCCGAAAAACATTACACTTAATTTAAAACACATTACTAGTATAATATTACACTTATGCAACAAGACACTTCATGGAAAGCCCTAAGCAAACCCGGTGAGGCGACCGAGTACTTTGACTTACATACAAACAAACCACTGCAATGTGGCGTTTCTGGTTTCAATCTTAGTAACGCTTGCTGGTTAGCAGAGATATCTCGTTTAATCTACCAGCCTGACTTTCATCTCAATGAAAAAAATAATCTACGTCGCTTTGAATATAAAGCAATAGGCTTTATCAATAAGGCCGAGACCTCCACACATGTTTCTCTGTTAAAGGTCAAGGCGATTAATAGCGAAGGCTTTCCACAACCATGTCTGGTAGTTGCCTTTCGTGGCACCGACGATCTTGTCGACTGGAACAATAATATTAAATCCATGCAAACACCTTTTCATGACCGAGGACTTGTTCATGCGGGCTTTAATATTGCCTACGAAAGCGTTAGAGAAGAATTGTTTTTTTATCTGGATGATCTCACGCTACCTATCTTCATTACCGGGCATAGTCTTGGTGCTGCATTAGCCACTTTACTAACAGCAGAGGTAATGGATCGACCCAAGTTTGATTCATGTTATACCTTTGGCTCTCCGCGTGTTGGTGATGCAGCATTTGCCAACACTTTTACTGATAAACCAATTTATCGCGTAATTAATAACTGCGACATCGCTACCACCGTGCCGATCAGTGTTCCGAGTATTGATTATCGGCATTGTGGCACAACGCAGTTATTGAATAACATGGGTATCCTCATCGAAGGCCTTTCGGAAGAGGATGTTTTAAGTTATCAAAAAAACAAAATGCTTAATTTAAAGGAGTATGATTTATCTGATCTATTCTCAAAAAGCATCATGAATATTAAAGGCAAGCTGCCTCCTGTTCTTGCTGATCATGCCCCTATAAATTATGTGTTGGCTTTAGAAAATCAGACTAAAATGGAATAAACGTAATCCAGATTAATAATTTTTTTAATTTAATAAGGAGAAACCATATGTATAGATTTTTTATTATTTTATTGTTGATCGTCGGACCTAACTCTGTTGTCTTATCGCATTCGGGTGATGGTGCCGATCATGGTTGCTACAAAGATATTAAATCTGGCCGACTTCACTGCCATTAATCATTAAACCTTTATTTATCGGAGAGACCTATGTCTACTGATTGGCGAACCGATGGTGTCCGTGTTGTTCGTGCAGACGAACTAAGTAGCGACACAGCACAAACAATGGGCATGAACAGAGCCGAGGCTATCAGTGCCGCGACGGTTGGCGCTTCCAAGATATGGGCTGGCACAGTGACTATTTCCCCCAATACAAAAACCGGCGCGCACCACCACGGTGAGGTCGAAAGCGTTATCTATGTCATCACCGGCTTGGCGCGTATGCGCTGGGGTGAAAAACTCGAATATACCGCAGAAGCGGGGCCAGGCGATTTCATTTATGTCCCACCCTATGTCCCACATCAAGAAATTAACGCGGGTAACGATACGCCACTAGAGTGTGTATTGATGCGCAGCGGACAAGAGGCCGTCGTCGTTAATCTCGACATAGAGCCAGTTGAAGAACCAGAAAACGTATGGCGCGATGGTATGCATGGCTGACCTTATTTGTCCTCAACTGATCAATAAGGAGAAAGCGAATGGGCACTTAAAACCATAGTTTTACACTCTCACATGAATTTAACGCCTCTGTAGAAAAGGCATTCGACGCATGGACTATTCCGGATCAACTCGCCAAATTTACGCTGCGGATCAAATATGAAAAATAACCACATGTTAAGCAACGGATGAACCCGGCAAAGATAAAAGTCGTCTCTATTGGGGCAATCTGTTTTTTCTTATTGGGCGGCTATAATGTTGTCAAAATAATTTACAGCCTCGTTAACTGGGCAAATAATGTGGTTGTTGACTTTGGACGACACAGTATGGCTTGCGGCAAAGGTGTGAACGAGGACTATGCATTAATCGTGGGCTATCATGCTAGCAAAAAGAAGTTTAATCGCGATAAACCTGCGTATCTACTTAATAAAAAAGTCGAAGTTTACTACCCGCCAGACAACCCGTTTGATTCAATTATAAGCGGTAAATACGGGCCTCAAAACTACAGGGTTATTCTCTTTTTAATCGGCAGCATTGTCTTGTTTCTTTTTTGGCTAATGCGACAGAAAAGTAGACTCGTTAATCTCCCTCAAAAACAAAAATTAATACCAACTCTCTTACTAAAAAAACAATAATTTATGAAAAAATATATATTACATCTAGATGCCATAATCGTCGTTGTTATTTTGTTTGTCTTATGCATAACTGCAAACATAGTGCAGCGTAAACTACATGGCGATCTGCATAAGAAAAACATAGCGCTAATATCACAATTAACCAATACACAATTAGAATTAATTGCTAGCAAAACTTCTCTTAAGCAATGTACTGCTAATGGCGTTGTCGATTAAACTGCCAACTTAACTCATGCTACAACCTGATTTGAATGATCAATTTTACATTAAGCACGGCCAGCTTTTGTGCTCTAGCTACTGCCATTGGACGGGTGAACCACTGTTAACTACAGACTCTGAGCCTAGCCAGTTAATCATCGATCTGTATACGGCGCCTTTCGCTATAGTTTCACACGGTATTGAAGAAGATCCTGTTTTCAATTTTGGAAACAAAGTTGCGCTCGAATTATTCGAGATGGACTGGGATCAATTTATACAACTTCCTTCTCGTAACTCCGCAGAAATGACGAATAGAGAACAGCGAGAAAAATTAATGCAGCGTGTCACCAATCATGGACACATGATTGATTATACGGGCATAAGAATATCCTCTACTGGCAAACGCTTTAAAATAGAAGGAGCAACGATCTGGAATATCATTGACACGAACGGCCATTATCACGGACAAGCAGCCATGTTTAAAAACTGGTCCGTTATTTGTCAATGATTCTTCTTTATTTGAGTAAATAGGCTAAGCTCCTTTCTATGAGTAACAAGACAACAAATATCATCGTATTTTTGTTTATCATTGCCTTTGTCAGTATGGCCTACCACTTCATGGGTATGGTGCCGGGGATTGTTTTTGCTGTTGCTTCAATCGGGGGACTTATTTTATGGCGCTTCACCACTTACCAAACACCGATAGACCCACATAAAGTAATCATTCCCTATTTGGTAACCATTGTATTATTTATTATTCATGTCTATGAAGAGTATCTAACTGACTTTGAAGTCGCCGTAACAGACATCTTCGGCTTCCATGTACAAGAACAGGTGTTTATGTCGATTGCGGCTTTTCTTGGTCCTGTACTGTGGATTTCGGGTGCTATTCTCTTACTAAAGAGGACACAGTTCGGCTATTACTTTTTAAGTTTTTTTATCATTGCTATGACCATGGCAGAATTATCACATTATATTTTTCCATTCATGGAAGACGGAACCTTCCATTATGTTTCCGGGATGTATACCGCCGCCTTGCCTCTTATTCCTGCCCTTTATTGTCTGTATATCGTCCTGCGTGAAATAAAAAATGAAAAGTCCAAGACATCTATATGACATTGGCTATATCGTAGAAACAAGTATAAAGTGTTCTCTCCGCGTAGCGAATTAGATCCTGGCTTGGTATCTACGCATAATCGACCTGATAGATATATATGTCTTCGTTACGTGTTAGTTATCAAACTATTGAATTCGGCGATGTCGATATTCATTTACGAACCCTCCGCGACAAACAGGAGTTTCTTGATGCAGACGGTGTCGCCGAAAAGCTAGGTATATCTTCCGCACAATGGTCTTTGTTTGGCGTTGTGTGGCCTTCTAGCGAAGTGTTGGCTCACCTTATGTCTGACTTTGCTATCAATGACAAACGCATCCTGGAGATTGGTTGCGGCATAGGACTAACTAGCCTAATGCTGAATCAGCGAGATGCCGATATCACCGCGACAGATTATCACCCTGAGGTTGAAGGTTTCCTTGAGCAGAATGTTGCGCTAAACAAAGGTGAAGCAATACCCTTCGTGCGCACAGGCTGGGCCGATGAACTTACTGAGCTAGGAGAGTTTGATCTTATACTGGGCAGCGATCTATTGTATGAAGATGAGCATGCAGATTTATTATCTCGGTTTATTAATCAGCATGCGAAAGCAGACTGTGAAGTCATTATCGTCGACCCAGGGCGCGGTCGACATGCTCGATTTAGTAAAATGATGGTGAAACTAGGTTACAATCATAGCCAATCACAGCCCGTTGAAACAAAATACCTCACCGATAAATTCAAAGGTCAAATTCTACGTTATGATCGCCATACCATTATAAGTTGAACACTAATTTGAATTAACTAGCTCCTCTACCTGTTCTAATCTTTTATCTCTACCACAACCATAACGATAATATTTATAGCGCACAGGATTCTTTATATAATAATCCTGATGATATTCTTCGGCAGCATAAAACTTTTTCGCTGGTAAAATTTCCGTTACAAGCTTTGCTTTATTTTTTAATTTGTCTTGCAGTCTGGCTTTACTCTTAAGCGCTAATTCCTTTTCTTTATCATCCATTGTAAAAATCGCCGCTCGATATTGTGGTCCTTTGTCACAGAATTGCCCACGCGCATCAAGCGGGTCGATATTCTTCCAATAAACATCAAGCAATTGCTGATAACTGACCTTCGAAGCATCATATTCTATTTGTACGGCTTCGTAATGACCCGTGGTACCAGAAGAGGTTTGTTTATAGGTTGGGTTGTCAGTATGTCCACCGGTATAGCCAGATGTAGAACTAATTACACCATCAAGTTCATCGAAAGGCTTTTCCATACACCAAAAACAACCACCAGCAAATATAGCGACATCATTTGCAGCAAACGAGGCAACCTGAAAGCTGAATAAAATGACAGCGAGAATAATCCGAGACACAGCTAACCTCGTAATTCAGGTAATGGTTGATCGGCGGCGACAAACTTGAGAGCGAGGCCGTTATTGCAATAACGCAAACCCGTTGGTGCTGGTCCATCTTCAAAAACATGTCCTTGATGGCCACCACAACGAATACAATGATATTCCTTTCGCGGCCAGATTAGTTTCAGATCCAGCTTGGTGTCTACACGGCCAGCAATGGCATCATAAAAGCTGGGCCAACCCGTACCGCTTTCGTATTTTTTATCAAATTCAAACAAAGGTAGATAACAAGCAGCGCAGACAAAAGTGCCGTCTTGTTTTACATGATTCAACGGGCTTGAGCCTGCGGGCTCTGTTCCTTCTTCAAAGAGAATATTAAATTCATTACTTGATACCAGTTTGCTCCACTCTTCGTGATCTTTTTTCAGGGGACTCAGATTAATATTTTTATTAATGGGGTGCGCAAAAACAGAAGGCCCCATCACCATGAGCGCGCTAGCAATACCACCAGCTTGCCTAATAAATTGTCTACGTTGCATGTCGTATCTCCTGAGATTAACACTGTGACCACAGCTGGCCCCCTCAGTTCAGTATTTCAAGCAATCTATTCCAGCCTGAAACACTTAATAACAAATCAAATACTTAAAGAACGCGCGCTAGCAAAGGGACATAATGATCGATCAACAAAGCAGCGAACATTAACATCAGGTAGACGATGGAGAAGGAGAACGTTTGCATTGCTAAACGGTCTGCATGATCAAACTGCATGCGAATAGCATAGTAGAGAAAACCGCCGCCGAGCAGAACAGCGCCGACAAGATAAAACAAACCTGACATGCCAACCAAATACGGCAGCAGAGTGACAATAAATAATATTATGGTATAGAGCAATATATGTAAGCGCGTAAACTCAACGCCATGTGTGACAGGCAGCATGGGTATGTTTACTTTAGCGTATTCTTCACGGCGATAAATTGCTAAAGCCCAGAAATGAGGTGGCGTCCAGGCAAAGATAATCAGAAATAATAATAATGAATTAGGATCCAATGTTCCGGTGACAGCCGTCCACCCCAAAACCGGAGGCGCAGCACCAGCAGCACCACCAATAACAATATTCTGAGGCGTCGCTCGCTTTAGATACATCGAGTAGATAAACCCATAGCCAATCAAGGAAAGCGCCGTTAAACCAGCGGTAAGCGGGTTTACCAAAAATGCCAGAACCCCCATCGAGATTGTGCCCAAAAACCAGGCAAAAACGACGGCATTTACGAGACTAACCTTTCCTTTCGGCAATGGTCGGCGATTAGTTCGCGCCATAACTGAATCAATCTTGTGATCGACAACATGGTTAATAGCCGCGGCAGAACAAGCAGCAAGCCCAATGCCTATCGTTCCATAGATCAATACACTCCACGGCACCATCGCGGGTGTGGCCAAAAACATGCCGACGATCGCAGTAAAGACGATAAGTGACACAACTTTTAGCTTACAAAGTGCGATGTAATCTTGCCAACTAACCACAGCGGTGTCTGTAAGTGATTGATCTTCCAAAGGAGAACTCCTAATTATTTTTTAACTGGCAAACATTGATGCAATAAAGTCACCAGGGACAGTAATAATAACGCAGCTACCCCATTATGTGCCACTGCTACTGATAATGGCAGGTACAGCTTGATGTTTGCGATACCCAGTGAAACCTGGATTATTAATAAGCTCAAAACCACAAGGCCCGTAATCCTGGTGTTTTTCATAACAGAACTAATTGCTTTAATAGCGATAATTAAAATAGTAATAAAAGTAATCAATGCACCTATCCGATGGGCCATGTGAATCGCTGTTCTGGCACTGCCGTGAAGAACACCCCCTTCATAATCGATACCCAAGCCGCGCCACAGGATAAAACCTTCGTTGAAGTCCATGTTCGGCCACCAAACACCCTGGCAAGTGGGGAAATCAGGACAGACTAATGCTGCATAATTTGAACTCGTCCAACCACCTAATGAAACTTGCATTCCCAGAACGATCATACCGATCACTACGAAAGGCAATAGATTTCTGTTGCCAACATTAGCCGTTACACTTTGCCAAGCCTGTTGACGTAACACAGTCCAGTACAATAAAGAAAGTATGGTGAAACCGCCAAGGAGATGAGCTAACACGATTATTGGTTTTAATAGCAAGGTAACCGTCCACATCCCTAGCATGCCTTGGAAGATCACTAGTAATAACAATGCCGAAGCAAACGCTCGTATATGTGACAATGATGTTTGCGTCCATGAAAAAAATGCCATGATTAAGATTAACAAGCCCAAAGAACTGGCCGCATAGCGATGCACCATTTCTTTCCAGGCCTTGTCAATTTCCAAAGGTCGCTCAGGATAGGCCTGATTAGCATGTTCTATTTCATTGGGAACTACTAATTTACCATAACAGCCGGGCCAGTCCGGGCAACCAAGCCCGGCGTCAGATAACCGCGTGTAAGCACCGAGCACTATGACCGTGAACGCTAAAACGCATCCCACACGAGCTAAATTTAACAACAATTTGTTATGCTTCATTTTACTTTTGTAAATTCAGTATCAACCGATACGAGAGCCGCGCAATAACTTCTTTAAATCTTTATATATATCCCTTGGATTAACGTTAGACTCATAACTCATCATTAAATTACCCAGTGGATCTACAATATAGATTCGGTTTGTTTTTAGCGGATCTTCATCATCATCTAATTTAAATTTATTTAACAATTCATTTATATTGATCAGATCAGTATTAATTATTTGTTGTCCTTTAAATTCGACTAGCTTCGTTTTTAATTCACTCGCTGCTTCATTAGTTAACAATAATACCTTTTGAACACGTAAAGAATGCTTATCCATGGAAGCATGAAGCTGACGTATAAGATATACTTTGTCCATACATTGCTCGTCACAAACAGCAGTCACGTATACCAGGTTCCATTCACCAAACAAGCTATCCTTTCTTTTCTCGTTAAGGGGGTCTATCAAAGCTAAATCACCTAACGGTCTAACTGGCTCTATTAAATTGCCTTTGTTTGAGCTGCCTCTCATTTCAAGAAAATCGGTATAATTGAAAACATACCAGGATAAAACCAACGGACTGACGAACATTACGACAACAAGAATAATCGTAAGTCTGTTTCCTTTCTTTATCGCGTTAATGTCTTCACTCATGCGTCTTGTCCTGTCTCAACCTTTCTCTTTATGTTTAATAATAAATAAATTATTAATAACGCTGTTGCAAATGCGAACCACTGAAAAGCATAGCCATTATGCATGCTTTCACCTGAGCCCGGCTTGCGCCATTTGCGCTGATAACCATGTTCTGATTCCGGTAACAACCTAACAACCTGTGGCTCTAACTTTAGCTTTGTTAGCTCTGCTAGTTCATCAAGCTTTATACGTTGTACTCGATAAATAGCCTCGCTTATTTGTTCTGGCGGGGATTCTTTTAATAATAGTCCTGTTTTAGGCACTTCTTTGATAGCGGCTTTAATGTTTACTATGCCCTCTGACATTATTAACTTCGGACTAATCTTTCTGTCTGGATCGGCCACCAGCCAACCACGGTTAACCAAAACTATCGTTTCACTCTCGTCCAAACGAAAAGGAGTATAAACATAATACCCCGCTTTTGTGTCTTGTATCTGATTGTCTAATAAAATCTGAAACTCTTCTATAAAGGAACCTTTTGCCGTCACTGAGCGCCATAAAAGGCGGCTCGATCCCAATAGCGCACCATCAACCTGATTTAAGTCTATTGCATTGTCTGATTGCCTGCTTTCAAACTCAGCATAAAGATTTCTTTTTTGTTCTGCTCGATCTAATTGCCAGCAGCCAAGGAAAATAAACAAAGCAAGGAACAACAGCATTAATAAACTGGTAATTAACCTCGGACTAAAGCACCAGTTTCCAAAATAAAAATTCATAATGTTAAATGTAGACTGGTTATACTGATAGAATATCTACACGACAAACTGAGACTAAAATAATTAGCATTATGCTTTTTAAAATATACATCGCAATATTGTTTCTCTCGATAGGCGCCTCATTATTAGCTGGGGGCTTTTTTCTAGTCAAAGACGGCTCTAAATCAAAGCGCATGCTCACTTCGCTTTCATTCAGAATAGCCCTTTCTATACTGCTATTTGTTTCACTCTTTGTAGGCTTCAGGTTTGGCTGGATTCAACCACACAGTGCCGGTTTTTAACTTTAACTATATTAAAAACCCAAACTAAAAAAGGCGCTACTAATGCAGCGCCTCCGAATGCTATTTATCTGGTTAACTATATCCAATAAACAAAGACATAGAGTCCTAACCAGACCACATCAACAAAGTGCCAATACCAGGCAACACCTTCAAAAGCGAAATGATCTTTTGCAGAAAAATGTCCCTTCATGGACCTGACTAAAATAACCAGAATCATGGTTGCACCCATGGTGACGTGAAAACCGTGAAAACCCGTCAACATAAAAAAGGTTGAACCATAAACACCCGACTTCATTGTCAGATCTAATTCATGATAAGCATGCGCATATTCTTCCATTTGAAAAAATACGAAAACAAAACCTAAAATAACCGTTGCCGCTAACCACCAACACAAAGGCGCGCGGTGATCTTTCTTCAAAGCATGGTGCGCAAGCGTAATTGTTACACCACTAGACAGGAGCAATATGGTATTCACTAACGGAACGTCAAACGCAGGAATAACTTCCTTAATGGCAAGGTACTTTGAGTCTACACCCTCCAATGACATATCAGGCGTCGTCAACAAAGGCCATACTGCCTGAAAATCAGGCCACAAAAACATGTTTGTCGCAAATCCGGCGCCTTCTCCACCCAACCAGGGCACAGACAAGACTCTGATATAGAATAGCGCACCAAAGAATGCCGCGAAGAACATTACTTCAGAAAAAATAAACCAGCTCATTCCCCAACGAAAGCTAATATCAACTTGTTTGTTATAGCTTCCAGCCAGGCTTTCACCAATAACATCTGAAAACCAACCGGAGAACATATAGACAATAGCAGCGACACCAAGTCCAAGAATAAAAGTACCGAAACCCGAACCATTTAACATCATGCCGCCACCAATGAATGCGGTGAACAGCGCCAAGGTCCCTACTATAGGCCAACGACTTGGTTCAGGGATAAAATATGTGTCTTGAGAGTTAGACATAACTATTCCTCATTTCTATTATTTATTTTTTACTAACCTTTTGTACTCATTGTTTTGGCAGATTTGATCGCGGAAACTGCGACATCATCACTGCCAGGAGCTTTAAAAAACGTGTATGACAGCGTCATCGTTGAAATATTTTCCGGCAATTCAGAGCCAACAACATAACGCACAACCATTTCCTTACGTTCGCCCGGCTCCAGCAACTGTGTGGTAAAACAGAAACATTCTGTTTTATCAAAATACAATGAAGCTAACGGAGGCACTATGCTTGGCACCGCCTGTCCGACGACTGGTTTGTCTGACGTATTCTCGACAACAAACAACGCTTCAGCGATAGCTCCAGGATGCACATTCATCTTGAATTCTGACGCCTCGAATTTCCAAGGCAGCGCCGGGTTCACATTGGTATCAAACTCGACCGTTACCAAACGGTCTGTGTCTACATGCTTGGCTTCCGCTTCTACCTGAGAAACTTCCCCGGTTTTGCCATTAAGCCCTGTGACATCGCATAAGAGATCATAAATAGGCACCAGCACGTAACCAAAACCAAACATGCATGCAGCAAAAACGAAAAGTTTTTTTGCTGTAACCGTCGTTTTTTGTGCCATGTCTATATATACATCAAAATTATGGCAACATAAAAACCGACTGCAACCAGCCCAAGAACAATGACCAGACGCATGTTCTTGGCAGCTAATTCCTTTTCTGCAGGTGTTTTGTCGTTGTCACTCATAACCACTTTACTCGACCTTTTAACTTAAGAATGCGCCGTTGCATCCGTCACTTCTGGCGGCGTAGTAAAGCTGTGGAATGGTGGAGGTGATGACAAAGTAAACTCTAAGCCATGCGCGCCTTCCCAAACCTGATCAGTGGCCTTTTCACCGATACCTCGAGCACACTTTATAACAACCCAAACGAGTATCAACTGACTCAAACCAAAGGCGAAACCACCGATACTAATAATCATATTCCAGTCCGTAAACTGAGTGTTGTAATCCGGGATACGCCGAGGCATTCCTGCCAAACCAATAAAGTGCATTGGAAAGAACAAGACGTTGACCGAGATGGTAGACGCCCAGAAGTGCAACTTACCAAGCTTTTCGTCATACATATGTCCGGTCCATTTTGGCAACCAGTAATACACACCACTGATTATGCCGAAGACAATACCCGGCACGAGAACATAATGAAAATGCGCTACGATGAAATAAGTGTCGTGATACTGAAAATCAACAGGCGTTATGCCCATCATCAGACCAGAAAAACCACCCAACGTGAACATGAACAGCACGCCAATAGAGAACAACATCGGCGTTTCAAAAGTCATAGAGCCTCTCCACATGGTTGCCGTCCAGTTAAAAACTTTAACACCCGTTGGAACCGCAATCGCCATGGTTGCGTACATGAAGAACAGCTCACCTGCCAACGGCATACCGACAGTAAACATATGATGCGCCCAAACAAAGAATGATAAGAAGGCGATTGATGCTGTTGCATACACCATCGACGCATAGCCAAATAAAGGCTTGCGTGCAAAGGTTGGAATAATCTGCGAGATAATACCAAACGAAGGCAATACCAAGATATAGACTTCAGGATGCCCAAAGAACCAAAACACATGCTGAAACAGAACGGGATCGCCGCCGCCAGCCGCATCAAAGAAAGCAGTACCAAAGAACTTATCTGTCAATAGCATCGTTACTGCACCTGCCAGTACTGGCATAGCAGCGATCAACAGAAACGCGGTGATAATCCAGGTCCAAACAAACAAAGGCAACCTCATGAAGGTCATCCCTGGCGCTCGCATGTTGAAGACTGTCGCAATAATATTGATTGCGCCCATAATTGATGAAATACCTAGAAAATGGACCGCAAATATTAAGAACGGGAATCCATCGCCTAGTTGCAGTACCAATGGAGGATACATAGTCCAACCACCCGCTGGAGCACCACCTTGCATGAAGAAAGTAGACAACAACAACGTAAATGCAAAAGGAAGAATCCAGAAGCTCATGTTATTCATACGTGGCATCGCCATGTCCGGCGCACCAATCATCATCGGGATCATCCAGTTCGCCAAACCAACACCGGCTGGCATCACTGCACCGAAAATCATGACCAGCGCATGCACTGTCGTCATGGAATTAAAGAACTGCGGGTCAACAAACTGCAAGCCAGGCTGAAACAACTCAGCCCGGATAACCATTGCCATGGCGCCACCGATAAAAAACATAATCAAAGAAAACACCAAATACATGGTGCCGATGTCCTTATGATTAGTGGAAAATAGCCAGCGGCCTATTCCAGTAGGTTTATGATCGTGATGATCGTCGTGATCGTCGTGGATGACTGCTTCACTCATGTGTCTATCCTCTATTAACTATCTATTAGTTTATAAGATTAAAAAATAATTCGGTTATCTTGCCGCTTTCACGTCAGCAGGCTGCACAATATCGCCAACAGTGTTGCCCCAAGAATTTCGCTCAAATGTTATAACAGCAGAGATCTCAGCATCGGACATTTGATCCTTGAAAGCAGGCATCAAGTTTTTCCCTTTCAGAACAATGTTTATATGGCCTGCAGCTGCACCAGTAGCAATTGGGCTACCATCCAAGGCTGGAAACATGCCTTCAATACCTTGACCTTTCGCCTGATGGCATGCGGCACACTGAGTATTGTAAATTTTCTCTCCACGCGCTATTTGCTCATCAAGCGTATATTCTTTTCCGCTCTCATCTTGCATAGCTGCTGCTGCTGCCTTCTTTTCGTCAACCCAAGCTGCATATTCTTCTTTCGAAACAGCATGTACAACGATAGGCATAAAGCCATGATCCTTTCCGCACAACTCAGTGCATTTACCGCGGTAAATGCCAGGCTCTTCTATATAAGTCCAGTTGTCATTTATATAACCAGGGACCGCGTCACGCTTCCAGCCTAGGGCAGGCACCCACCATGAATGGATGACATCAGCCGCCGTAGTCAGGATTCTTATTTTTGTGTCCACAGGAAGCACAACCGGATTATCAACATTCTTGAGGTAATTATCGATAGTGTGCGGATCTATACCTGAGTTTCTTTGTCGCGCTTTATTGTCTTCTTCCGATAAAGTACTAAAAAAGCTGATATCTTCATCGAGATAATCGTATTTCCATTTCCACTGATAGCCGGTGACTTTCAGCGTCATTTCTGCATCACCCGTTTTTTCCATGAAGACCAGTGTTTTAGTTGCAGGAATCGCCATGCCGACCAAGATCAAAATAGGAATAATCGTCCAAATGACTTCGGCTGTCGTACTGTGGTGGAATTGCGCCGCAACTGCACCTTTTGATTTTCTATGATGAAAGATAGACCATGTCATGACACCGAATACAGCAATACCGATCACCGTAACAATGTAAAAAATGTCCATATGTAAATCATAGACTCGTTGACTGGTTGGCGTGACACCTTCGGTCAAGTTAAGCGGGTATTCGGCCAGAACAGCACCACTCACCAGAAACAATGAAACTGCAACTAACCCAAGCACAGTTCGGTTTAATTTATCGACTGACATACAGCAATCCTCAGCATTGATGATTTTTATTAACTAATTCTTAAATTTTACTTTTACAATTCTTTAAGCCATGCACCGACAATATGAAGCAGCATAACAAAGCCGTCCATATCTGATTCGGCGTTGATGGCATATCATCAATATAGCTGAAAGCATTGTATTTCTTATGTTCTTTCTTAAGCTCCAAGTTACTAACATCCTCGTAAAGCCCACGGCTAAAGAGTCACTTTGGCTTAATTTTTTGGGTTTAATCACACATATTGGGCCTGTGATTCATAACCCAATGATTTCCTTCCCCTTCTTGGGGCGGTAATATGCCCTAAATTAGGCACTCGTTGCAACCTTAAGCTTATACTATCTAAAAACGTAGCCCAACTATAAACGATGGATCTATTTTAACACGCGTTTTTGCTGGGTCTGGAACCAGCATATAATCTAAATTCGCAATATTCGGGCAATTGAGCTCCTCGCTTAAGAGGTTTACCGTGTCTTCTTTTTGTAGATAGTCTTTTTCTAATTGGTTGCTTACCCAGCCACATAAGCGAACACCATCTGCCTTAATCGCTTCCGCCGTTAATAACGCATGATTAATACACCCCAAACGCAGACCAACGACCAAGACGACGGGCAACTCTAACTCTCTTACCAAATCGACCGTTCCTATTCTATCAGAAAGCGGGACTCGCCACCCCCCTATGCCTTCTACAACGATGTTGTCACAAACCGAGGCTAATTGCTTATAACTAGCGACAATCCGATCAAGCTTGACAGTTTCGTCTGCTTGTTTAGCAGCAAAACTTGGTGCGACAGGTTGCTCGAATACAAATGGATTTACGTGCTCATAACTCGCGGGGTCGCTGCAATGATACAAGATCGATCTTGCGTCTTCATTAACAAGCTTGCCGGCAATATAACTACCGCCGCTCGCTACAGGCTTCATGCCGCTGGTTTTAGACCCTTGCTGCTTAAGTGCCTCCATTAAAGCAAGGGTAAACCAGGTTTTACCGACGCCTGTATCCGTGCCAGTAACAAATATACCGTTGGCCATAGTTATTTTTGTTTCCTGGTCTTGAGGTCTTGTTTTAACTGTTCTAATGATATTGATTGTGAACCCCCGCTGCCGACATTTTTTTGATGTGGCCGCCATGCATGCCCGTAAACAACTTCATAGGTCGCTGGTAATTTATTATTTAATCGAAATGTTTCGTAATGAGAGACGACCTTATTTAATCGCTGCTTACCCGTTAGCGTTCTTCGGCGGCCCTTATTTACATTGTGTGCGCCAATACTTTTTAACTCGCGCATCAGCTGCTTGCATTCGTTGTAGGTTAAAACAATATGCTCAACGCTCAGCACCGGGGCATCCATTCCATTCCTGATTAGCGAATCACCGATATCGTGCATATCAACAAAGGCGTTTACATGGACATCCTCGTCGACCTTTTGCCAGCATTCGCGTAATTCTTTCAACGTGTCTGGACCAAAACTTGCGAATAAAAAAACGCCTCCGGGTTTAAGCATCCGCTTAACTTCTGCAAAGACCGACTCGAGATCATTGCACCATTGCAACATCAAACTGCTAAACACCAGATCAAACTTCTGGTCTTCTATAGGCATTTGAGCCGCATCAGCACAAAGAAAATGAGTTTTTGAAAAATACCGCGACGAGTGTTTACGTGAGACTTTTAACATCTCACCTGAAATATCACTCTGGTAAAACCGGGCCTTTTTAAATCTTTGTTTTAATTTTCTTGAACCATAACCCGTGCCCGAACCGAGATCTAAAATTGTTGAAGGGTTTATTTTAATCAGCTCAAACGACTCGATTAACCGATCAACAACAGTTTGTTGCAACAATGAAACAGCATCGTAATCCTTTGCGGCATCGTCAAACGCATGCGCAACTTTTCTTGTTTCAATATCATAAGCGTTATTATTAGAGCTGCTCACTTATAAACCTATCTATTAAATTAATTATCTCTTGTGGCTTGCCAACAAACGGAGCATGACAACTATCTTTTATTATTTCACAGCCCATTTTTGGTCGTAATTGTTTTAACTGACTTTTTATCCCGGGGTTTATAAGAGCATCACGTTCAGCTAACACATATTGTGTCGGTATATTTAAAGCGGCAAATTCGTTTCTTTGATCTTGTTCTAATAACTCATTAAGCCAAACGAAAAGCGTTGATCTATATTTTTCATCCGCCATGTTTGTCCTTGTTTTCTTCACGATCTTTTTTACATCTTCATCGCCATGCGCGATCAGCCCGGCAAAATACCCGATTGCTTTCTTAGCGTTGCTCAATAAGCTGTTTTGTAATTCGACGATAGATTGCCCATCAAGCCCATAGTTCCAATCACGCTTATTGATAAAACATGGGGAGCTCGCTATATAAACTATTGCTTTTACTTTATTGGAAAGTCTCGCCAACCGTGTTGCCACCAAACCACCAAAAGACCAGGCGATTATTACAGTGTTATCCTTAACCTTTTCTTTTAAGACCAAGGCCAAAGCGTTTACACTCTCCGCTTTTCCTTCTTCAGCTGTCGTATACAGACAAACATTATCGATACAACTGAAACCATTAAGCCGGCTGATTAATCCTTCCCAGATGGATCTATTAACCCCCCAGCCGTGCAGAAGAATACAGTTAGGTTTCTGTTTGCTATTCATTTAAATTATTTTTTATTGCTCGCACCAGATGTGCAACCTGCTTTTTATTGTGCGTGGCGGTGAAGCTTAACCTTAATCGCGAGGTGTTTTTAGGAACCGTTGGCGGACGTATTGCAGCAGCCAATAGTTTATCTTTAAACAGTGCGTCACTTAGCTCTGTTGTTTTTTTTGCACTGCCAATTATAAAAGGCTGGATGTGAGAGCAAGACTCGTTTGTTTTTAATTTATCCTTTGCCATTAACTCTTTATAGTATGCAATTAAACTGCTTATGTTCTGACGCAGACCCCCGGCTTCCACCACCAACTCCAGTGATTTTGTCATTGCTACCGCTATAGAAGGCAGCAATGCTGTTGTATAAATATAAGTTCTGGCTTTTTGGATGAAAGCATCTACATAGAGCGCGCTTCCCGCAACAAATGCGCCGCTACCACCAAGTGACTTACCAAATGTTCCAATCAACAGAGGGACTTCGGTTTGATCGAGCCCCAACAACTCTAACAAACCAGCACCGGTATTACCTATAACACCGAGCCCATGCGCGTCATCGACTATCAACAATGCATTGTATTTCTTACATAAACTTGAAATCCGATCAATTGGCGCATAATCACCGTCCATACTAAAAACACCATCGGTCATTACCACCAAATTACTTTGTTTATATTTCTCTAATAAAACCTCGAGATGCTCTAAGTCCTTATGCCTATAACGGACAAGCCTACCAACTGACAATTGCGCAGCATCAATCAGTGATGCATGATTAAGTTTATCTTGTAAAATGATCGTCTTTGAATCTATTAGCACAGAAGCTACTGCTAGATTTGCCATATAGCCCGAACTAAAAACCAGAGCAGCATCCCTGTTAAGAAATTCTGACAGTTTATTTTCTAGTCTTTTATGTGGCTCTGAGTGCCCAACCACTAATTGAGAAGACCCGGCACCTAAACCAAACTCTTTGATGCCTTCGATCATCATGCTCTTTAATGACTCATTGTTAGCAAAACCTAAATAATCGTTGCTACTGAAATTTAAATACTCTTCGCCATCAATTACTATTTTAGATCCCTGGCAAGAACCCAACACCCTTCTTGTTCTATACAAACCAACACTTTTGCGCTGCTCTATTTCTTCATCAAGATTCACTGTTTAGTTACAATGCTTTGATTCTTAATGCTGACTTGATTGAACACCTAAACGCTCAAATAAGTTTTGATCTTCAGCTAGCTGTGGGTTCTCTGTGGTAAGTAGTTTTTCACCATAAAAAATAGAGTTTGCTCCCGCCAACAAGCACAATGCTTGCATCTCTTCTGTCATTTCACTTCGACCCGCAGATAAGCGAACGCATGATCCAGGCATCATTATTCTCGCGCTAGCAATAACTCTGACAAAATCGATAGGATCAAGATCTTCTGTCTCTTCTAGCGGAGTACCTTCGACCTGAACTAACATATTTATCGGGACGCTTTCTGGCTGGACTTCCATGTTCGCAAGGCTCATTAGCAATCCAGCACGGTCATTAACCTCTTCTCCCATACCAATAATTCCGCCGCAACACACATTGATTCCTGCGTCTCTTACGTGCTCAAGTGTATCTAAACGCTCCTGATAATCTCGGGTGCTAATTATTTTTGAATAAAATTCAGGAGAGCTGTCAAGATTATGATTGTAGTAATCAAGCCCCGCCGATTTTAATTCTTGCGCCTGACCTTTTTCCAGCATGCCAAGGGTTACACAAGTTTCCATACCCGTTTTTTTAACGGCTTCAACCATGGAGATCACTTTTTCCAAATCACGTTGTTTTGGTTGCCTCCATGCCGCGCCCATACAAAAGCGAGTTGCGCCACTCTCTTTCGCAGCCTTTGCCTGCTCAAGAACGGCATCTAATTCAAGTAATTTTTCAGCATTTACGCCAGCATCATAATGTGCACTTTGAGGGCAATAGGCGCAATCTTCCGGGCACCCTCCTGTCTTGATATTCATCAAAGTACTTAATTGAACAATGTTCGGATCGAAATTTTCCCGATGCACTTGCTGTGCTTCGAAAATTAGATCACTAAAAGGCTTGCTCATAAGCGCGAGAACTTCTGATTTAGTCCAATCATTCTTTACTTTCTGTTTCATCGATAAACTATCCATTTCATTTTCATTGGTCTTCTAGGGCTTTCTAAACACTCAACACAAATGTGAGAACGTGCCACAATAAAGCTTAGGGATTTATTGTAAACTTTTTATTTTAACTTTGGTTAACAAATCAGCATGGATGCTACTACAAAATATTTGCAAGGAGCTTGCTTCTTCTGCTTAGGGAAAACCCAAAAAACGTGGTGCGAACAATGCGAGCGTGATTTTATCCTTGATAATATCCGCTGCCCGATCTGTGCCAGAAACACTGCCTCGGTTCAACCATGCGGATCTTGTCTTAAACACCCGCCTTTTTTTACAAGCACAGAGACCTTGTTTAATTATCAGTATCCAGGAAATCATTTGATTAAGGCTTTTAAATTCAATAACCGCCCTGAACTTGCCAGTAGCTTCGCCGAAAAATTCTCACACAAACTTAAAAGCATCGATTATTTTCCAGAAGCGCTAATACCCGTGCCTTTACATAAATCCAGACAAAGAGAGCGCGGCTACAACCAAGCGCTTGAGCTTGCTTCGCGGATAGGAGGCCTACTTGGAATAACAGTTAATACACAATTGTGCCAACGCATACTCAATACGAAACGACAAAGCACGCTCCCCAGGAAGGTTCGCAAAAACAATGTAAAAAATGCCTTTAAGCTAAGTTGCCCGAACCCTTTTGACTACGTCGTTATCGTTGATGACGTTATAACTACCGGATCTACAGTAGACGAAATTGCATCTCTACTCATAAAATCAGGTTGTTCTCGAGTTGATATATGGGCTATTGCGAGAACGTAGTTTTAAGTATCCAGGTTTTCTACTACCAAGGCGTTTCGTTCAATAAACTCTCTCCGCGGCTCCACCTGATCTCCCATTAAGGTAGTAAACACTTCATCAGCGCCTATGACATCCTCTATTTTAACTTGCAACAAACTACGGGTAGAAGAGTCCATTGTCGTTTCCCAAAGCTGATCGGGGTTCATTTCTCCTAAGCCTTTATATCGCTGAATAGCCAAACCTTGCTCTGCTTCTTTCAATAACCAATCAAAGGCCAGCTTCAAAGTAGTAATCGCTTGCTTACGCTCTCCACGTTGAATATAGGCGCTTTCATCCAAGTTTATTAGTTGCTCGAGCGCGGAAAGCCTCTTATAATCTTCCGAAGAAAAGAACTCTGGCGCAAAGATATTGCTCGATTCTAATCCATGAATTGACACAGAAACCTTGGCACCAAAATGATCTTCATTCGCCGGGAATAATTCAAAATTATATTCTGTGACATTTGCATCATCGCTATTTAGCTTAGAGATTAAGTTTTCAAACCATATTTTCACCGCAGGTTCGTCTTCGCAGTCTGATTCCGTTATTAAAGGCATATAGCGAATCGCATCAACAATCGTTGGGTGATAACGCTTACAAAGCCGATTGTATGCGCGATTCATCATAATATAACAATCAACCATATCTTTGAGCGCCTGGTTTTCAATTGGCGCCTGAGCCTCCCCGATAAAAAGCTGACTATTTTCTAACGCCAACTCAAGCAAATATGCTTCTCGTTCCGTCTCATCTTTAAGGTAGCGTTCTTGCTTCCCTTTTTTTATTTTATAAAGAGGCGGTTGCGCTATATAGACATGGCCTCGCTCGATTAACTCAAGCATTTGCCGGTAAAAAAATGTAAGCAACAAGGTGCGGATATGTGCACCATCAACATCCGCATCCGTCATAATAATAATACGATGATACCTCAGCTTTTCAGGATCAAATTCTTCACGACCTATACCACACCCCAAAGCCGTGATAAGCGTACCAACCTCTACAGATGATAGCATTTTATCGAAACGGGCCTTTTCTACGTTCAATATTTTGCCTTTTAGCGGCAATATCGCCTGATTTTTGCGATCACGTCCTTGTTTAGCTGAGCCACCAGCAGAATCACCCTCCACCAAAAATAGTTCAGATAAAGCGGGATCCTTCTCTTGGCAATCAGCAAGCTTTCCGGGCAAGCCGGCAACATCGAGCGCCGTCTTTCTTCTTGTTAACTCTCGAGCTTTGCGCGCGGCTTCTCTCGCACTCGCAGCCTCAACGACTTTCGCGCTAATGGCTTTTGCTTCAGCAGGCCTTTCTAATAGAAACTCCTGCACTTTTTCCGCTACACAGGCCTCCACCGCAGACTTTACTTCGCTTGAGACCAATTTATCCTTGGTTTGGGAAGAAAACTTAGGGTCAGGGAGCTTGATTGATAACACCGCTGTCAAGCCTTCCCTAACATCTTCCCCTGTAATAGTAACCTTGGCCTTAGCAGCCACCCCTTGCTTGTCCATATACTGGTTAAAGCTTCGTGTTAATGCTGCCCTAAAACCTGAGAGGTGTGTTCCGCCGTCTTTTTGAGGAATATTATTTGTAAAACAAAATATATTCTCCTGGTAGGAGTCATTCCACTGCATTGCCAACTCAACACTGACGTCTTCTTTCTCTGCCCCGATATCAATCACCGACTCATGCAATGGCGTTTTATTACGATTCAGATGTTTAACAAAAGCACTGATCCCGCCCTTATACTCGAACATATCCGTTTTCCCGCTACGCTCATCGAGCAACTCCACGCGGACACCAGAATTAAGAAAAGACAGCTCACGTAGACGCTTTGCAAGGATGTCGTAATGAAACTCCAGGAGCTTAAAAATAGCGACGCTTGGTAAGAATGTGATTTCCGTACCCGTTTTATCCGATACTTCACCTTTTTCTAAAGGCGCCACAGGATCGCCATTCTGATACGTTTGATTATAAACATAGCCGTCGCGAAAAACTTTCAAATCCAGTCTTTCTGAAAGTGCGTTTACAACAGAGACACCAACACCATGCAAACCACCCGACACTTTATAAGAATTATCATCAAACTTACCACCAGCATGTAAAACAGTCATAATCACTTCTGCCGCAGACCTTCCTTCTTCTTCATGGAGTCCAACCGGTATTCCGCGGCCATTATCGGTTACTGAGATTGATTCATTTGAATGAATCGTTATTTTTATATGATCACAATGCCCAGCCAAAGCCTCATCAATACTATTATCAACCACTTCGAACACCATGTGATGCAGACCGGTACCATCTTCTGTATCACCGATATACATTCCAGGCCGCTTTCTAACGGCCTCTAGGCCTTTTAATACTTTAATCTTCGACGAATCGTAACTATTTTCTTCAGACATAACTCTCTCTCATTAACAATCAGGGTTATTCTACCATTTTCTGTATCTTTCCGTGTTTCACGTGAAACATACTATTAAACTCGTTTTTTTGATCGGCCCACTCCGGCCGAACCAACGAAGAAACAAAGGTCTGAGTATTATTAGCCAGTAATAAACTCAACATTTTCCTGGAAGAATCCTGATCCAACTCAGCATCAAGGTCATCTACCAGCACCATAGCAGCCTTTTCCAACTCTTTTAATTTATCTACTTGAGAAGAAACAAGGGCAGCACTAAAGAGTTTCGTTTGTCCTCGCGACAAGTGTTTCGCGACATTATAATCTTCATAGCTAAACGAAATATCAGATCGGTGAGGCCCTAAATTCGTATAACCTCTTCTTTCGTCTTCATTTCTATTAATTGCCAACAAATCGGGCAGGGCTTGTGCTTCATAACTTTCATTTAAATAATTAATCTTCACAGCTCCCGTCAACACCTGTGGAGCATGCTTTTTATTTAATAGATTATTTAAATCAGAAAGGTACCGCTCCCTCATAATATCAATCTTTATAGCTTCTTCACCCATCAACCTCTCCCAGCCAATTATTTCTGCTGGGTTTGTCCGCCGATCTGACTTAAGAAGTGCGTTTCTATGGCGCAAAGCCCTATGATAATTCTTCCAAACAACCATGTATTTTTGTTCCACGTGAAACAAAGACCAGTCTAACCAATGCCTTCTGTCTTTTGGAGTCCCTGTAAATAAAATATGGTGGTCGGGGGTTAATATGTATACGGGTAATAGTTTTGCTTGTTCGGACGCGGTTTGTATTGGCTCTCCATCAAACTTTATCTTGGTAACACCGTGGCCTTTTTCTATTCCGACCGAGAATGCAATCCCTTTGTTTACTCCTCTAGCATAAACCCCTAATTTTTTATCTCCACGGGTAATAACATCATTTATCCGCTTGCTTCTAAATGACTTTATCCTAGATAACAGATAGATACTCTCAAGAACAGATGTTTTTCCACTTGCATTAGGACCATAAAAGAAATTAAGTTTTTGGCTTGGTTCTATACTAAATTCACCGAGGTTGCGAATTGAGCAGGCATTAAGCTGTTCAATATAAAGCATTTTTTAGAGTCGCATCGGCATCACAACATATTGGCAGTTTGAATCATCTTCTGGTAGTAACAAGCAACTACTGTTTGGATCGAGAACGCTTAATCTTACCTTTTCACTTTTTATAATTGATAATGTGTCTAATAAATAAGAAACATTGAAACCGATCTCTATTTCTGTGCCAGTGTAATCTACTTCTAGCTCTTCTTCTGCCTCTTCTTGCTCTGGATTGTGTGCCAGCGCTCGCAAGCTATTTGAATCAAAGACTATGCGAACCCCACGATACTTTTCATTTGATAAAATAGAGGCCCGGGTAAGACTGTTTCTTAGTTCTTCTCTGTCTGCTAAAACAGGAGTTTCACTTAATTCAGGAATTACTCTTTGATAGTCGGGAAAGCGACCGTCTATTAATTTACTAGTAAAACATGAGTTCTCGTTTTTTACTCTTATATGATTTGTGCTTATTTGAATTTCTATTTCGCTGTTATCATTTTGGAGGAGGCGGGTTAATTCTGTAATGCCTTTTCTTGGCACAATTATTTGTATCGGTTTATCTGTTTCTACCTGTATATCTGACTCGTCTAAAGCCAACCTGTGGCCGTCAGTTGCAACGGCTCTAATTTTATTGCTAGATATTTCCAAGAGGAGTCCGTTTAAGTAATAACGAACATCCTGCTGGGCCATCGCAAATTGCGTGTTTTCAAGCAGGCTTTCGAGTTTCTTTTGTTTTATATTAAAGCTAACTGCATTTTCGGTGATATCGATAACGGGATATTCCTGGGCGGGCAATGACGCTAATGTGAAGCGGCTTTTACCTGATTTTATAAGTACCCGATCATTTTTCACTTCAAATAAAAGTTCTGCTTCTTGTGGTAATGCTCGACAGATATCCAATAGCTTTCTGGCAGGTAATGTTAATTCTCCTGTTTGTTCTAATTGAACGTCCACTGTAACGATAAGTTCTACTTCCATATCTGTTGCTGTGATTGTTAATGAACCATCTTCTATGTTCAGCAATAAGTTTGAAAGGATAGGTAAAGTTTGACGACGATCTATAACCCCGCCGACTGTTTGTAATACAGGCAGTAGCACATCTCTATTTATATTAAATTTCATATATATACCTATTATTATTACTACTAGTGAATTTAAATCGTGTTAGTAACTTTAATTATCTAATAAAATCAATGGTTTATATTTTTTTTAACTAGCTTTTGTCTTTGTGGATAAACCATTTTTTGTTGTTGATGATATGTTGATTATTTTGAAAATATATTTCTTTATCAACTTATCCACAACCTGTTTTCAGTTTGTTAAAGTATTTGTTAAGTTTACGTAGTCTTCTTCTATTCTATGTTCTGTTTTTCTTAGTTCTTGTATTTTTCTGCAAGCGTGTAACACGGTTGTGTGGTCACGGCCCCCAAAGGCATCGCCAATTTCAGGTAGACTATGGTTGGTTAGTTCTTTTGAGATTGCCATGGCAACCTGCCTGGGTCTGGCAATTGATCTATTGCGACGCTTTGATAATAAATCAGCCACCCTTATTTTGTAGTATTCGGCCGTTGTTTTTTGGATGTTTTCCATTGTCACTTGTTTGTCTTGAATGATTAGTAAATCTCTTAAGGAAGACTGAGTGAATTCTAGTGTGACGGGTTTTCCGGTCAGGTTAGAGTTTGCTATTACACGATTTAGCGCTCCTTCCAGCTCGCGAACATTTGATCGAAAACGTTTTGCGATAAAAAACGACACTTCATCAGGAATTTCTTTTTGTACTAGTAAAGCTTTTTTACGAATAATGGCAACCCGTGTTTCAAGCTCCGGTGGCTCTATTGCCACAGTAAGCCCCCATCCAAAACGAGACTTTAGGCGTTCTTCTAACCCGTTTACCTCTTTTGGGTAGCGGTCACATGTCAAGACAATTTGATGCTGGCCTTCAAGTAAGGCATTAAAAGTATGGAAGAACTCTTCTTGGGAGCGTTCTTTTTTGGCAAAAAACTGGATATCATCAATTAGCAAGGCATCTAAAGAGCGGTAATGTCGTTTAAATTCGTTGATGGCGTTATGTTGTAATGCTCTTACCATATCAGCAACAAATCTTTCAGAGTGTAGATAAGCAATGTTAGCGCTCGGTTTTTGCTCCAGGATAGCAGCTCCAACAGCGTGCATTAGGTGTGTTTTGCCAAGCCCTACCCCGCCGTAAATAAATAAAGGGTTATAAGCATTTCCCGGGTTCTCGGAAACCTGAATCGAGGCCGCTCTTGCTAGCTGATTTGATTTACCTTCGACAAAGTTATTAAAAGTAAACTGGGTATTTAGATTGCTAGAGTGTTTAACCGGTTTTGTTTGTGGTTTATCAATAAAAGGATCTGTGGTTGTTGTGTCTGGCTTTTTGTTTTTTAGTCGTGTCTCGTTGTTATTACGACTGCCAATCTCAAGTTTTAATGAGATGCGTTCGGCGTTTTGCTGTTCTCCGGACAAAAGTTCTTCTATTCGAGTTAGGTAGCGCTCACTTATCCAGTCGAGCACAAACCTATTAGGCGCGAGCAAATGTACGGCATTGTTGCTTTCAATAGCGTGCAATGGCCGTATCCAGGTATTAAATTGTTGTGGTGATAACTCACCCTCAAGTCGCTCCAGGCAACGTTTCCATGGGGAAATTCCCACTAATAAACCCTCGATGAATTTCTGGTAATGAAGAGAAGTGAGAAGTGTATACCCGATTAAAATAGTTATCCACAACAACAAAATTACGATGTTTTGCAGGTTGTAATTGACTTATTTATAGTTGTAACAGTAACATATGCGCCCTTTTAAATAGCGCCACAATGTAACCGAAGGCATGAGTATATGAAACGAACGTTCCAACCTAGTAAAATAAAGCGAAAAAGAAACCATGGCTTTCGTGCGCGCATGCAAAGCCGTTCGGGAAGATTGATCATAAAGGCGCGACGAAGCAAGGGCAGGAAAAGGCTTTCAGCGTAGCTCTTGTTAAAGAGTGTCTTCTTTTGAAAGGCGTTTTCGAGCTTGTAATAGATTAAAACGTCCTGAAGAATTCAAGCTTGTGTTTTCTTCAAAGCAGCGTTCCAGTGATAAATCATTCTTGTTTCTGGCCAGGCAAAACGACCTTAATCAAGCGCGTTTAGGTTTGGCTGTACCCAAGAAACACATATCTAAGTCCGTTGATCGAAATAAACTAAAACGAATCATTAGAGAAAGTTTTCGATTAAAACAAGAACAACTTGAAGGTAAAGATGTTGTCGTTGTGGTTAAAGGCGCTGTTAATTGTAAAAGCAAGACAATAAGTGCGGGGCTGCTTAAACATTGGGAAAGAATGAGTAAATGAAGCAGGTTTTAATAAAGCTTATTACTATCTATCAGCGATATATCAGCCCGTATAGTGCTCCTTGTTGCAGGTTTTACCCGACTTGTTCTGAATATATGGCTAATGCGCTTACCGAACATGGTGTTCTAGAAGGCTTCGTTTTGGGTGTTCGGCGTATTTGCCGTTGTCATCCGTTTCATGAAGCTGGTTTTGATCCTGTGCCTCTAAAAAATAATGAAGAATAATTAATGGAAACGACACGCTTTATTTTATTAATCGCACTAGGTTTAGTGCTCACTATGATTTGGCAGTCTTGGCATGAGGACTACGGTAATGCTCCTGTTCAGACGGGCGTAATTAGTCAGCAACAGCCTTTAGAGCCATCAGTGGGCGCAAGTGTAGCAGATTTGCCAATGGCCCCTGCGCCAAGCACAAAAAGTGAAATGCCTTCTTTGGTTACTGATAAAAGCACTCAGGAAGTGCTCAGCGGAGAAGTTGTTCACGTTAAAACAGATCTTCTGGATCTTGAGATAAATACGCGCGGCGGCACCATTCAACACTTGGAACTATCGAACTATCCCATCTCTAAAAAGCAACAAGATGAAAAGGTTGTCTTATTAGATAATGGGAACGAACATTTTTATATAGTTCAGGGTGGTTTGCTGAGTAAAAATGATGTTGCCAATCATAAAACGGTCTTTACGATTCAAAATAACAGTTATTCATTAGATGGCAATAGTAGTGTTTCCGTCCCCCTTTATTGGGAGTCTGAAAATGGCCTAACAATTATAAAAACATTTACTTTCTATAAAGGCCAATATGTCGCTGAGATAAACTATGAAATTCAAAATGCAACTGGTGCTGACTGGACCGGGAGCCTTTATGGACAGATAAATCGCACAGAACCAAAAGAAAAAGGTTCGCGTTTTATCTATACCTATACTGGAGCGGTTGTTTCATCTCCTGAAAAACGTTATGAAAAAATAGATTTTGGTGATATCGAAGACGATAAATTATCTATTGATATTACGAATGGCTGGGTCGCGATGCTCCAGCACTATTTTATTACTGCATTAATTCCTGGCTCAAAAGAAGAGCAATATCATTATTATACCCTGAACCCAGAAAACAATAGCTATGTGATCGGCGCAATAAGCCCTTCTAAAACGATAGGTAATAATGACTCTCAAAACTTGAATCATCGTGTGTTTTTTGGGCCCAAACTCCAAAAACAATTAGAACAGGCAGCAGAAGGACTTAATCTAACAGTTGATTATGGCGTTTTCTGGTTTCTCGCAAAGCCGCTTTATTGGGTCCTGGATCATATACATTCGGTTACTAATAACTGGGGCTGGGCGATTATATTAGTCACACTTTTTCTTAAGATATGTTTTTATAAACTATCAGCTGCGGGTTACCGGTCGATGGCTAACATGCGGAAAGTTCAGCCACGCTTGTTGTCCATTAGAGAAAGATACAAAGATGATAGAGCCAGGCTTAATCAAGCTATGATGGACATCTATAAGGAAGAAAAGATCAATCCTTTAGGCGGGTGTTTTCCGATTCTAATTCAAATCCCGGTATTTATTTCTTTGTATTGGGTCTTGCTGGAGAGTGTTGAGTTAAGGCAGGCAGACTTTATTTTGTGGATTCATGACCTTTCTATTCCGGATCCGTATTTTGTGTTGCCGTTGTTGATGGGTATTACCATGTTCATTCAACAAAAATTAAATCCTGCGCCTATGGATCCTGTTCAGGCCAAGGTTATGTCTGTGCTGCCCGTCGTGTTCACGGTTTTCTTTGCTTTCTTTCCATCTGGTTTGGTCTTGTATTGGGTTGTTAATAATACACTTTCCATCGCTCAACAGTGGATGATTACCCGAAACATTGAGAACGCAGCTTCTAATAAATAAAGTGGTCGAGCGGTTTACGCGATGCCAAAATCCAATGACACGATAACGGCGATTGCTACGCCCTCAGGCCGCGGTGGTTTGGGTATAGTGCGTGTCTCAGGTAATAAAACCAAAGATATATTCAAAACCTTAACGGGCTCCTCTCCTATAGCACGTTCAGCACAATTTGTTTCTTTTAGATCTTCCGATCAAAAAATAATCGACAAAGGCATTGCTCTATATTTTAAAGCGCCAGCTTCATATACTGGCGAAGATGTTATGGAGTGTCATGTTCATGGTAGTCGTTTCGTATTAGGTATGCTGTTAGATGAAATTGTTTCTATGGGAGCGAGACTTGCGCGGCCTGGAGAATTCACAGAAAGAGCATTTATAAACAATAAAATTGATCTGCTTCAAGCCGAAGCAGTTGCAGACTTAATTGACAGTAACTCTAAAAAAGCTGCTCGTAGTGCAATGCTATCCTTAAGTGGTGTTTTTTCTGACAGTATAAAAGAATTAAGGGAACGTGTTTTTAATGCCAAGGCCTTGATCGAAGCTGCATTAGATTTTCCGGAAGAAGAAGACGTTGTTATTGATACGCTGCCAGCATCAAGAGAGGTTCAAGAGTGCCTGGATCTGCTGAATGAATTAATTTCAAAAGCAGAAGCTGGCCGAGTTCTGGATCAAAATCCCTCCATAGTAATCGCTGGCCGTCCTAACGCAGGAAAATCTAGTGTTTTAAACTATCTGTCTGGTTTTGATTCAGCAATAGTTTCAAGCGCCCCCGGCACAACAAGAGATGTGATAAAAGAAAAGGTGTTGCTCGGCGATTATGCAGTAACGTTATTTGATACGGCAGGAATTCGCGATACAGAGGACAAGGTTGAACAGGCAGGAGTAGACAGGGCGCAGAAAACATTAGCTATGGCAGATATTGTTTTGTGTGTGCATGATAATACGCTCGATGATGCAAGCTTGAATATAGAGCTATTTGATTATGTAAGCGCAGGCACAAAAATCATTGATGTAAGAAACAAAATTGATCTTTGTGATGAAGGCGATTTTATAAACTCAGAAAATGAAGTTTATGTCTCCGTTAAAACTGGCGCGGGAATGGACAAATTAGTCGAAGCGATATGCCAATATTTCGCTACAGTTGAAAATGAAGAAGATCTGGTTTTCACGCGTCAGCGCCACCTTGATGATCTTCATAAAATAAGCAAAAACTTAAAACGTGTATTATCAGACATAACAAATAGTGCAGGACTTGAGGTCCAGGCTGAGTCTTTACGACAATGTTTGTCAGGCTTTGACGATTTAACCGGGAAGACCACCAGCGATGATGTTTTAGGAGCCGTGTTTTCACAGTTTTGTATTGGCAAGTAATAGAAGAGGAATAATGTGTGAGTATACAAATTGATATTTCTGTAGGTGAATTGATCGATAAAATAACAATACTTCAGATTAAAGAGGAGAAAATATCCGATACTAATAAATTAACAAATATAAAAAAAGAACTGAATGTATTACAAGAACAGTGGAGCAAATCTCATTATGTTGCTGTCGATCTTGAGGGAGAAACAGATTCTTTAAAAAAAGTTAATGAAAAGCTGTGGGATATAGAAGATCAAATTAGAATCAAAGAAAGTAAAAATCAATTTGATGAAGAGTTCATATCATTAGCCAGATCTGTTTATATTATTAATGATGAGCGTGCAGCGGTAAAGCGCAAAAT